>ENA-UOOH01000932-UOOH01000932.1-fermentation-metagenome-genome-assembly--contig:-NODE-932-length-30635-cov-8.390124_pt1 | contig 30635 bp, 24 predicted proteins | sample MGYA00245778_ERZ724025 | MGnify/ENA primary metagenome ERZ724025 (study PRJEB28704, sample SAMN03018313) | fermentation metagenome | biome: anthropogenic terrestrial biome; feature: soil; material... | reverse complement strand
GTATTGGTGAAGTCACCAGTATCCTGATTATTATAAGTAATATAGGTATCAGTAGATAAAAGGTTTCTGACATCAATCTGACCGGCACCCTGCATACGAGGAGAAGTGACAGTAGCTTTAGTAGTATCTAATAACTGATTAGCGCTAGCCATAGCGATAGAAGAGACCTTCTTCTTATAGGAGGTGTAGTTATCATCAGAAGATGAAGCTAAAGCACCACTATTAGCAGGCTTCTTTTCGCCTAAAGCTAAAGCGATAGAACCAGTGAGGTTAGGAGTAGCCATAGAAGTTCCATCATAGTTATCGTAGCCATACAAAGAAGAATTTGTTCCTTTAGTTAAAGCGGAAACAGCACCGATGGTCTGTTTTCCGGGAGCAGCTAAAGTAGGATCAATATCAAGGTTATAAGAAGGACCATCAGATGAGAAGGAAGCAATGACACGTCCATCCCGAGCATCCCGAACAGTATTGACACCTAAGGTAAAGGAACCGGTGTTTCCAGCAGCGCCAAAAATAGAATTCATGCTCTTATAAACAAGAACAACAGGAATAGAAGGATTATAAGAGCCAAAATCGAAGCTGAAGTTAAAGGACATAGAAGGATCGTTATTGATCATAATGACAGCCTTAGCACCAGCTGCTTCAGCATTTTGAACCTTAGAAGTAAAGGTAGTAACACCACGGTTTACAACAGCAATATTTTTGCCTGCTGTAATCTTACTTTTAATATCATCAGTGTAATCAGATTCAGCACCATTGCCACCGATTCTAACGTAATTAAAGGTTCCAGAAGTTTCAGAACCTAAAAGGTCAGTAAGAGCATGGGGCTCATCATAATGAAGAGAGCTACCAGTCTTATTGATGACCTGATCATCATAAGAAATAGCAGTATCTCCAATAGTCATAATTGAAGAATAGAAAGCTTTATCCGGGTTAGAGGCAGCCACAATGTTGCAAGTTTCATCAAAATTAGCACTGCTTCCTAAAACACCGGTCTCAACAGTATCAGTGGTCCAATCGGCATAGCCTTTAGTACCAGAGAAAGAAGACTTGCCAGCGTTACCGGCAGCAAAGTTAACAATAGTGCCAGCGGCATTAGCGCCAACAATGGCCTGATAGGTTGCATCGCTGACAGTATCATCATAATCAATTAAGTCAGTGCCTAAAGAAAGGTTAACAACATCAAGCTTAAGCTTAGCAGCATCATTTAAAGCAGCAATAATAGAAGTATCACTTGCTCCACCGCCAACATTACCAAAGACCTTTAAGATAGCAAGCTGAGCATTAGGGGCAATCCCCTTAAAGTCAAGACCGTTAGCAGCAGCCATAGAAGCAACATGGGTGCCATGTTCTCCAGCGCTTCCGCCGGTAGGATCAACGTTGTTGTCTTTATCGGCATAATCGTAGGTATAGGCAATCTTGTTATCAATGAACTTGCCAGCCGTAGTAGTTAAAGTTTTGATGTTATCGGCAGTTAAAGCATCAGCATCTAAATTATCAGAAGTTAAATCATTAAAAGCAGCATTGCTTAAAGTATAAGGAGTGCTGTCTTTTGAAGCTGTAACCTTAGCTTCCTCTCTTGCAGATGATCCTTCGAGCTGATTTAAATAGAGACCAGTATCAATGATACCAATCTTGATACCTTTGCCGCCCTGAGTAGTTCCGCTAGTTCCAGTGACATCCTTAATGGCAGCAGAGATAGCATCATCATCAGCGTGTACTGACTGAGCAGAATAGTTAGTTAACTTGCCCTTAACAACGACATCATCAGAAGCCGTTGAAGTAGTAGCGGTTCCGCTTGTTTCAGTAGAAGGAGCAGCATAAGTGTGAGATTCCTCAACACTTGAGACTCCTGAGATTGCTGAAACATAATTAGATAAAGAAGAATCGATAGAGATAGCAAAACCGTTCATGACGGTGTCATAAATGTTTGTTACCTCATAACTTCCCTTAGGAAGCTTGTAAGCAAGTTCGTTAAGAACTTCCTTACGAGTCTTATCTGAACTGTCTTTTCCGGCAGCGCCATCAACTGTGACGATGTAGTCTTTTCTAGAACTCTTTTCCGAGCCAGGAAGAACAACATCAGTGGACTGGGCAGACAATGCTCCAACCCCTAAGACGGCCGCTACTGAAATTAAAGAGAAAAACTTTTTCATTGGTATACCTCCCAAAAAATCGCATTTCTAATTTTAATGGCTAAGTAGTTCAAAACCAAAGAAGAAACCTTAAAATAGCAAACATGTTTTTAGCTTTGAAATAGTTTTTTGCCAAAACTATAGAGATTTATATTACTTTTCAGAAAATTTAGCTATTTTTCTATCAAAAACAGCAAAAGACAAATATTTTATTTTAAACGATTACAATACTAAATATTGATTATATATATACAAAGGCTTTTAAGAAACACCTAATTTAGCCGAATAAAGTATCTTAAGCCTTCATTAAAAGCTTAACTACCCTAGCCATGGTCTTCATTTCATCTAAGTCAACATATTCAAAACGTCCATGGCAGTTATAATCGCCGGTTCCAATATTTGGACAAGGAAGACCGACAAAGCTTAACTGACTTCCGGTAGTTCCGCCTCTAACAGCAACATAATTGTAGGGAAGACCTAAAGCTTTATATACCCCTTCAATTTCTTTTTGAATCTCAGGATATTTATCTAAGACAACTCTCATATTGCGATAGCTTTGCTTGATGTCCAAAGTAATGGCTTCATATCCTAAAGAGTCATTGATTCTTTTAGCCGATAGCCTAGCTAAATCAAGCATCTGATTTATCTGGACATCATCAAAGGAGCGAACAATCATCTCAGCTTTAGCACCATCTTCGTTTCCGGAGAAACTGCAAAGATGATAGAAAGGCTCTCTGCCTTCAGTATGTTCCGGTCTTAAATACTCAGGAAGAGCATTAAAGAACCTAATGAAAACGTTACTGGCATTGACCAACTTGTCTTTAGCATACCCAGGATGGATTGATTTACCAGAAACCATGACATTCATTGAATAGGCAGTAAAGGATTCAATCGAAAGATATTTATAGTCTCCGCCATCAACGGTATAGCCATACTTAGAAGCGACATTATCTAAAGAAACATGCTTAGCATCAGCACCGATTTCTTCATCAGTAGTAAAGATAATTTCTAAAGGACGGTGATTCTCTTTTCCCTCAATGATTGAAGTCAAAGCATCCATGATAATAGCAATGCCGGCTTTGTCATCTCCGCCTAGCAAAGTCGTTCCATCAGTAACAATGACCTGATGACCAATAGCCTGATTAAGAGTCGGGAAATCTTTTACGGTTAGAGAAAGAGAATCATTTAGCTTGATATCGCCTCCCTTATAGTCAACAACGGAGGCTTTAACATCTTTATCACTAGCAGAAGGAGAGGTATCCATATGTGCTAATAAAGCAATCATCGGCTTAGAGCTATTTCCTTCAAATTTAGCGTCAATCACGCCAAATTGATTGATGGAGATCTCATTAGGATTAAGCTTTTGAAGTTCATCTAAAAGCTTATCGGCAAGTACAAGCATCTTTTCATCGGAGCAGGTGCTTTCTTTCTCATCTCCAGCCGTAGATTCAATAGAAACGTAGCTCAAAAATCTTTTTAGAATATCCATATTGTTGTCCTTTCTTACTAAATTAATTTCACGTGAAATTACTTATCTTCTTCAATCTTACCAGTTAGCCTATAAACATAATGGCATTCATAGTACTTCTTAGAGAATTTGAAGAGTTCAGCAAAGTTACCTTGCCCTAATCTCGATTCACTTAGGTGTGTCTTGTCAACATCGAGGTCATCATAGATAGAAGGACCTATATGAATGGTTCTCTTGATAGTAGAGTTAATGACTGTATTCTGATTAAGGTCATATCTGATTGCCATCAAGCCTTGATCCTTAGTCTGATAGGTTAGCTTCTCATAGCTTAAATGTCTTTCAGACATGGCAGCATCTAACTTATCGATAACAATGATAGCATTAAGCTTGTTAGCTTTATAGAACTCTTTACGGTAGGAGTTAAGAAGAATAGCGTAATTCAGTGTTTCTTCATAAGCCGAGTCAACGGTTCCATCAAAGGTTAAGAAGACAAAGTCAGCTCCGTTTCCGGCATTGACCTGCATATTAACAAAGGAATCCGGACAGCATCTCTTGACTGTCCTTTCAATGATATCGAAGAAACTAAAGAGCGAGTCATTATCAGGAGTAGAGGCTTGGATTCCTAAGGCTTTGATAAAGATATAGATCAAAGGTTCTTTCTTGGTGGAAGCAAGCTTAGATACCTTCATGGCATCGTCAAGGTTATAGGGATCAGAAACATAGTCATCAGAAAGAAGCTGATACTGGCCGTCTTTGTTTTCCACATGATAAGTATGACCATTAGAAGTAAAGCTTCCCTTAGGGACAAAATCTTTCAAAGACTTAATATTAGCTATTAAGACATTATCAGAGTCTGCTTCTTTATTTCCGTCAAAGAGACGGTAGTCCCAGCCATAGAGGGATTCTTCGTCCTTATAGTCGGAGTATTTGATTTCTCTTCCAGCAAAATCTGAGACTTTATCAGTATTAGGGTATTTTTCTTTAAACGCCTTAAGCGCTAGTTTAGCTTCCTTGCGTTCCTCATCAACCATACTGATATCTTCTTCTGAGATTTCAGTAGCATTAATAACCGGTTCTTTAATCTCTTCTGAAAAGCTTTCTTTAGCAATCGGAGAATTATAGATTTCAAGATCGTCTTGTCTCATCCATTCAGAATGCTTAAGAAGCAGGCCTTTAACGTTCTCTTCGTTGTAATCGATAGCTAAATCATTAATAGCAGCTTTAAAGTCATCATAGCTATCTTTAGAGCCACCTAATGACAAATAGAGATTAAATTTATTGAGCTGTGAAACATTGGCTTTTAAGCCATTAATTATTTCTTCGTTCTCACCATTCTTAGCCTGAAGAAGATTATCTAATTCAGTAACCTTATTACTCTTTTCTTCTTCGCTTTTCTTCAGCTCATCTATTTGAAGAGAAAGAGTATTTTTCTCAGCTGTTAATTCATCAGTGGTTTTCTTAAAATTGTCGGTTAATTCCTGATGATTCTTCTCCAAAGAGGAAAAAGCAGTCTTCTGCTTTTCTAATTCCGCTACATAGTTAGAAGCTTTAAGGAATAGTTCATCTTTAGTCGTCTCTAAATCAGCAATCTTCGACTGAAGTTCTTTTTCTTTATCGCTATCAGCTTGATTAGTAGAAGAAATCTCAGTAATTTTGGAATTCAAATCAGCGATTATCTTATTGCTGTTTTCTTTTTCAATGACTAGTTCCTGGTTGTTTTTCTCAAGATTAGTCTTTTCGTCATTAAGAGAAGAAATAGTAGCATTAAGCTCTTCGTTTTTAGAAGTTAAGACTTCGTTAGCTTTCTTAAGCTGGTCAATCTCCGTCTGCTGCTGAGTTTCTTGTGATATAGCCTGTAAATTGGTTTCTTTTAGAGAAGAAGCGTTAGCAGTAAGTTCTTCTACTTGCCTCTTTAGCGAGGCATTCTCAGAAGAAAGAACTTCTTTTTCGCTATCCAATGAAGACATTTTTTCATTGAGGGATTCTTTCTCTTTAGTAAGCTCTTCTACCTTAGAGAGAGAGGAACCATTGTTGTTCTGCAAATAAGTATTCTCTTTAGTAAGAGAATCTATCTTCTCTAAAAGCTCGGCCTTTTCTTTTTCTAGACCAGCTTTTTCTTCATTAAGCTGCTTGTCTTTCTCTAAATCAGTTAGCAAAGACTGATTAATAGTCTCTTTCTCTGCTTTTAATGAATTCAGTTCATCTTTTAAAGATTCACTATTCTTCTTTTCGGCAGCTATTTCATTGCTTAACTGGTTGTTTTCATCCTTAAGAGCTTGGATTTCCTTAGTGCTTTCTTCGTTTAAGGATTGACTATCAGTTAATTCTTTCTCAGTGGCAGTATTAGCTTCAATAGTTTTGTTCAGTTCAGTAACTTGGCTCTTTAAATAGGAATTTTCATTTGAAAGAGTAGCAATCATTTCCTTTTCGGAATTGATTCTTTCATTAAGTTCTTCCTTTTCCTTCTTGCTGATTTCATTTAAAGAGGCGTCTGAAGTTTCTTTGGCCTGAATCTGATTAATCCTCTCAGTAAGAGAACTCTTTTCCGTCTCTAAAGCCTGAGAATGTTGTTTCAATGAAGAATTCTCTTCTTTAAGGGCTGTTAGCTCTTTTTCTAAGTCGGCTGAAGCTGAAGTCAAAGACTCTTTTTCATCAAGCAATCCCTGATTTTGATTTTTGATGGCAGCAGTATCCTGATTTAAAGTAGCAATAGTGTTTTTGAGATCAGAGATTTCCTGATCTTTCTTGGAAGCCTCATCCTTAAGAGATGCGATTTCTTTTTCTGTGCTATCATCCTCGTTTTCTTCAACGACTTCTGATCTTTCATAGTCAACGGGAATCTCGCCATCTAATTCTTTTTCGCTAACCTTTTCATCTAATTCTGATAAACGGTTATTTAAGCCTTCGATTTCTTCTTTATCAGAAGCAATCTGTTCCTGAAGTCTATTGTTCTCAGCTAAAAGCTCTTCAACTGTGCTTTCTTTAGTTGATTCTTTTGTTGCCTCTTGCTCAATAGGATGATTCTCGGTTTCCGATTTAACTTCTTCTTGTTCAACAGTCTTAGATTCACTTATCTCATCTGTTGTAGGAGAAGCCTCTTCTTCTTTCTGAGTTTCAGGAGCGTTTTTTTCTTTTACTTCTTCGGATTCTCCATTTTCATTTTCAGCAGAAACATCGGAGGCTACTTGTTCTGGTTCTTCAACTTTTTCAGAAGCAATCCTATTAGCTAACTCATCAACGATTTCTTCAGTAAGGACTTGTTCTGTGTTATTGGAGTTAGGATAGGGATTAAAGGTGTTGTCGACACTATCAGCATCTTGACCATTGTTAGTTCCAATCCTAAGATCATTAAAAGCTTTTTCTTGATTCTCATCATCAGGTTCCATATTGACCGGATGATTTCTATCAGTTACATCAAAGATTGCATAGGTGCCATATTGATGACCTTTTCTTACTTCATATAAAAACTTTCCGATACGAAAGCTATTCTTTCCTTCTCTGATATTCATAGTAGCTAAAGCAGTAGGAAGCAAATTACTTTCATTATTTAATCCGCCAGCCATACTAGGCTTGATAAAATCGAGATTCCAACTATATTGAGAATTAGGATTGTTAAAATCCTCTTTCTTCATCGGGTGAGAAGAGTAATCATAAGCGATTTCTCTATCGCCAAAGAGCTTTTCCCAAAGCTTTAATGCCTGTTCTTTTTCCATTGCTTGTCTTCCATTCATACATCTAAATTACTAGGTATATCTAAATTATAACAATTAAGGTTGTTTTTTGGCATTGTTACTTTTAAAAACAGCGATTTTATTTTACGTTCCATAAAAAAAGCCTCCTTAATTAATTAAAATCAAGAAGGCTTACTTCAGATGATTTAATTAGTCGTTAGACATACGGATAGGAGTAATAATCTGGATGTTCTCCGCATCATCATTCTTTGCCATGAACATTCTAGTAGGAGAAGCAAAGACAAAGGAGAACTTGCTGGTTCCTAAGGCTTTGACTGCTTCAACAGCAAAATCGACATTGAAGCCAATCTCAAAGACTTCTTCCGTTTCAGGTAAAACAAAGGTAGCCTTTCTTAAGACTTCCTGAGAATTACCATAGTTAGTCGATCTAGCAGAGATAGTGACGCCACCAGCTTTAGAAATAGTTAGCTTAACCTGGGAGTTCTTATCTTCAGCCGAAGAAATAATCTTAACACGATCGGCAGCTGCTAGGAATTCAGCAGTATCAACAGAAACAGAATAAGGGAAAGTAGGAGGAATAAGACGATCAACTGAAGGGAAGTCTCCTCTTAATAAGCGAGTAGAAAGAGTAACTCCGTCAGCTGTAAATAAAGCTCTTTGATCATCAAAATAAATAGTGCAGTCACTGGCAACACCAATATTAGTAGCCATAGCCAAAGCCTTAACTGGGCAAGTGAAAGCAAAATCAGCTTCCTGGTCAGTTTCAGGAACTGCATATCTAGCCATACGATAGGAATCAGTAGTTAAGAAGAAAAGTTTTCCGCCATGAGCCATGACATTAACACCGTAGAATAGTTCCTTTGGACCTTTAGTGGCAACAGCATAAGCAGTTGTATCATAAAGCTTCTTTAAGTCCTTCAAGGAAGCCTTAAAGCCTTTTTTGTCAGTTGGGATATCTAAATCAACGTTAGGGTATTCTTCACCAGCTTTAGTAATGAGGTTGAAGTTAGTGGAATCATCAGAAATATTGAGATAGTTAGTATCAACCATATTGAGGGTGATTACTTCTCCGCCAAGCTTTGCCACAATATCTAAAAGATATTTGGCAGGAGTCTGAATAAGACCTTTTTCAATATTAAGAATCACATCATTGCCTTTAGGATCTTTTAAAGGCTGATCGATCTTAGCTGAAATTGTTCCATCACTGGCAATAACGGATACCTTGTCTTCTTGGCAGGAGATAAGGAAATTCATAAACTGACTTTCAGCAGATTTAGCAGGGATAGCTTGGTTGACATAAGTAAGTAATCTTAAGAAATCCAATCTTTTGATAGTTAGTTTCATATTTTTTGCTCCTATTTAAAATTTAGAACTCAATAATAATATTATAGTTTATTTACTGCTTATAAGAAAGAAGAAAACGCGCAAAAATCGGGGTAAATTTAAACCTCTTTTATTTTAAAATACAACTTTCTACTAAACCTCTTTTTAAATTTTAAAACATGTGTCGTTTCGGTTTCGTTTTGGATTTTAATTTTTCATTCTAATCAGTAGCTCTTATACGTATTAACTAATAATGATAATAAGGGGCGGTGGATTTGTTGATAACTCAAAGAAAATTTGTATTAAAGCAATTCTAATAACAAAGAAAATGCCGATAATTCAGGCTATATTTATGCTTCTAATAATAAAAATAATATATAAAGTTGAAATAAATCTATTAACAATCACGGTTGATAACTTAAGGCTTATCCACAGCCTATGTGGATAAGTAAAGCCCAGAAGAAGACTAAGAAAAATCCGAGAACTTTTTTAAGCTCTCGGATTATGTGGTTTTAAGACGCTTTTTTTATGTCGTCAGTTAGTTCTTTGACGGCTTTCTTTAAGGTAGGATCACTATTCATATTTTTATCTATTTTCTGAACATTAGCTAAGACTGTTGTGTGATCTTTTCCAAATTGTCTTCCAATCTCTTGATAAGGAAGATTAAGAATGGTTCTAGATAGGTACATAGCTATCTGTCTAGCTAGGGCAATCTGACTAGTTCTTACCTTGGATTTTAATTGTGACTCTGTTAATGAATAATATTGAGCAACTTCTGAAATTATTTTTCCAATATCAATCTTTCCGGACTGTAATCTTCTAACTTCATCATCTTCGAAGACACTTTTTGTAAATTGAAGGGTGATCTTACCTTCCGGCTTATGAATAGTAAGAGCAAACAGCAGCTTTGTAAAAGCACCTTCTAACTCTCTGACATTCTTTGAATAATTAAATGCTAAATAATCTAAGACCTGAGGTTCAAAGAACTCTACTTTTAGATTGTTTGCTTTGATCTTCATCTTTAAGATCTCTACTAGAGTATCTTTGTCAGGATTAGTGATTCCAATTGATAAGCCACCAGAGAATCTACTTACTAAACGGTCCTGAAGGCCTTTCAATTCAACTGGGCTTCTATCAGAAGTAATAACTATTTGTTTACCCTGAGATACCAAAAGATTAAAGACATTAAAGAACATTACTTGAGTGTCTTCTTTTCCGGCTAAGAACTGAATATCATCTACTAAAAGGATATCAACGGTAGAAAAAAAGTCTTTAAGGTTCTCAGAACCTTTGTTTCCTTTAATAAAACGAACAAATTCTGAGACAAAATCATCAGTAGTAATAAAAAGGACTCTACTATCAGGATGCTTAGACTTATAAGAATTACCGATAGCCTGTAAGAGATGAGTCTTGCCAAGACCGGATTTAGAATAAAGAAAAATCGGGTTACTTTTTCCTGGATTTTCAACTGCAAACAAAGAAGCTAAGTAAGCGTCTTTGTTGCAAGGACCTGTAACAAAGTTTTCAAAAGTGTAGGTAGAAGATATATGGCAATTCTGGAAGAACTTAGTATCGGCTTGTTCAACTGCATCCTTACGTTTAGCATATGAGAATCGGTCAGTTATTTCGATAGTATATTTAGACTCGGTAATCTCATTCAGATCATTAGTTATCATAGTAGAAAAAGCACTTCTAATCATGGCCGCATTTGATTCAGAATCTGCGACAAAAAGAGCATGGCCATTATCCAAAGACTTTAACTCAAAAGAGTCACCAGAAAACATATTATCAAAAAGCTTATGATCGGTACTTTCCCGAATACGTTCTAGTAGCTTCTGGTAGATCTCCATAACCTGGCGGTCTTTGATTGATTCGTGCATATTGATTCTTCTTTTCCATTTTAGACTATTCAAATTATAGGGCATAGAGTCTTAAGAGTATAGAAAAAGTTTTATCAAAAAAAGTTATCCACCGATTAAAAGAAAATAATTAAATAAGAATAAAAGCATAATAAGTTATCCACCAAAAAATTTTAGTGGATAACTGGTGGATAAGTAGGCTGTGGATAACTTTCCGGTGGATAAGTCAATAACTATCCACAAAATCCAAAGTTATCAACTATTATAAATAGCCTATATATACGTGATTTATGCAGATAGTAACATACTAAAAAACACGTTATCCACCAGCAGTGGAAAAGTCGATTCTCGGTGTATAAGTTGTTAATAACCTCGAAAAGTTATCTACAATGGCCATAAGTTACTAACAATGGTTATACCCAAAGATTAAAGACATCAACACCCCTTGAAGAGGAGCAGAAATAAAAACTTTGCCTTTTTTAATCTTGTGTGGATAACTTTCAAGTTTTGTAAAAAACAAGGCGTGATTTCTATTTTGATTTTGTCTTATTTCTTTCAGCTTTCTTTTATTAATCCAAAGTCTAGTTTCTACATTTCTTCTTTTTGTTTTCATAAACCTTTATAATATGGCAGTATTAAATAATAAAGGAATCTGCTAATGCCCAAAGATCAATTGAATAAGGTTAAGAAAAAAGACAAAGAAAGCCAAGAAAAAGCGACTATTGAAACTTCTATTGTTACTGCTACTTCTTCTAACGAAAACACGGTTGCTGAATCTAAACCTATAGTTGAACCAAAAACGGATGAAATCATTCTTGATAAATATGACTGTAAAGGTTGGTTTAAGAGTCTTCTCTTAGGCTTCATTCTTGGAATTGCGGTTGTCGTCCCTGGTATCTCAGGGGCTGCTATTGCTATCATCTTCAAACTCTATGATAAATTACTTTATGCTGTTGGAAACATCTTTAAGAAATTCAAAACCTGTTTCTTATATCTCTTACCTATTATTTTAGGAATCATTGTTGGCTTTGTGGTTGGCTTCTTAGCTGTTAAAGCCTTGTTGAAGATCGTTCCTTTCTCAATGATTCTGCTCTTTGCTGGTTTAATGATTGGTGCCTTGCCTTCTATTACTAACGAAATAAAAGGCAGTAAGAAGAACGGAACTAACCTCTCTCTATTAATCTTAGGTATCCTGATTCCTTTAGCAGTCACCGGATTAACTGTCTATTTATCTAGAAGCTCAATCTTTACTAATTCTACTACCACCTCCACCGCTGGCTCTATTGCTGATTCAGTCTTTGGAGAAACATATCCTATCTGGCTCTATCTAGTTATGTTCCCAATCGGTATGGTCTTAGGTTTAACTCAGGTCATACCTGGTTTATCAGCTACTGCCTTCTTAATGATGGTTGGCTACTATTCTGCTATTGTTGATACTGTAGATTCAAAATTAGCCTATTGGAAAGCCCATCCTCAGATCTTCATTATTTATCTGGCTCTAGCATTAGGATTCCTAGTTGGATACTTCTTAACCAGTAAGGTAATGAGCGGATTATTAAAGAAGAATAGAAGTCTTACCTATCACGCTATCGTAGGACTATCAATAGGATCCATTGTTACCATGTTTGTTAGTTCTGATATGTTCCAAGATGTCTATGTTAATTGGTACTATAACGGAATTGATATCAGAGATTTATTGATTGGTATTGTTCTTCTATTAGTAGGTTTTGCTATCTCCTTTGGTTTAGTCCTCTATTCCAGGAAGAAAGATAAGCAGACTAAGTCATTAAGCAAATAAAATTAAACGAGCCCTAGAATGTGTAATTCTGGGGCTCTTTTTTCTAAATGAATACTTTATTTCTTTTCTTTTTTGCTTTTACAATGAAGTTAATCCAAGACGCAAAGAAAAGAGACATAGCTACAACAAAGATAATCCAGGAAGCAATTCCGCCTAGGTTTGTTATTGGCTGGTTATTTTTCTTCACTAGAAAACTGCTGTTATCTGAAAAAGTGGATTCTTAAACAGCTAAAGAAACTATTTATAGTATTCTAAAAAATTCTACAAAACTATTAGCTCAAAGCAATTGAGTTTTAACCGATTGTATCGAAGTTGACTATATAAGAACAATCTTTCTTGCAATTGAGCTTTCCAGAATTGAATTGAGAGGTAAAATTCGAAACGCTGAACACTGATCCGGCCTTAAAGAGAGTTGAAGAACTTGCACTATTATAATTAGACATATAAGTTCCATCAGCACTGATTCTTCTGATTTCATCAAAGCAGTTATCTGCTTCTGGAAGACCATAATTAGATTCAGCTCTAGTGCCTGCCTCAGAATTGGAAATCACTTTATAATAACTGGTTCCACTTAAGCAATCATCCGGGTTTTCATAGATACTAAATTTTGCGTCGCATAATCGATTATCGACATGATAGATTCTTCCACCATTTCCAGAAATGTGGTTTACCTCGTAATCAGAATTATCATTGCTGTTTAAGTTCGAGTCTGTATAGAAATCTAATACTAGGTATTCATCAAAGGTATTGAAAATGACTTTTCCATCACTATTTTTTGAATAGGTTTTATCATCATAAGGAATGACAATAACAGCATTCTTTTGTTGGCAGGAAGTCAAAGTTAAGGTGACATTGTTCCCATAGACGATATAAGGGTTAATCCAACCATATAATAGTTTTGAATAAGGGTTATGATCGCCAATGTTATTGTCCATCATATCAATCTTTCCTAAAGGAGAATAGCCACTATATGAGTATGAATAATAGTCTTCTAATCCTAACATATGGCCAGTTTCATGAATCATAGTGTAATATTCTTTGTTTTTGATGAAATTATAAGAAGCCCAACCAAAAGAATTAGTTACTGGGTCTTGAACAGTTCCGGTATTCTGCGTCCAATATGTGTAAGCCCAGTAATTAGTGCTACTGTTAGTATTAGGGCCAACATAGATAATCCAAACACCGTCAAGACAGCCATCATTATTAGAGTCATAGTCGCTTAAGTTTAAACCATATCGGTTCTTAGCCCAAGTCGGGAGAATAGCAGCTAATTTGGTGGTCTTATCTGAAGTAGAAAAGTCACTTTCAGTAGAAAAATCACTTAGTTCTTGTTTAGCAATACAGAAATCAGTTACAGTTCCCGTGAAATCCAATTGCTTATAACTGGATTTGTAATAGTAAGAATGTACCGACTCAAAATCTTGATCAGTAGACTTACCAAAGAAGGAGCTATATATGTTGTTCCAGATTTTTGAAGTGGCCATGCTTTCATATCCAGGGATAATAACCGGAACGATTAGCAAAGGAACCTCACCAGTAGTAGGAGTATATTTACTATTATAGTAATTATTTTGGCTGTATTGTGCAACGTTATAGGAAGAAATCTCATCTGGGGAATAATAGCCTTTATCATCTGTTGCAGAAGCAGTCTTATTGCTATTAGTGATAGTAACCTTCATCTTTTCGCTATCAGTATCAACAGAGATAGTATCATCAGTAATCTTGGTAGGACCGGTGATTGTTCTATCCGTAACAATGATATAAAAAGAAGCTGTAAGTGTGTCTTTTGTTCCTGTATAGAAAATATTAACAGGGTAGACCTTTTCTTCATTTAAGGCTACCGTTGATGCTTTTGAATCATCGATGGTTATGGTGTAATCAGAAGAACCTAATGCTGTCTTTGTCGTACATTTCTTGTTATCTGAATTAGTATAGGAATTAGTAAGTGAAACTACTAATCCTGAAGCATCAAAAGTTTCACCCAGTTTATAGGTAGCTTTGGTTGGTAAAGAAGTTACTGATAATACTTGCTTGAAGCCAGTTGAAGGACCAACAGAAATAGTAAAGTAAGTTGAGATATAACCAGTTTTACTGACAGCTATATCAAAATTACCATCCTCTAATAGAACCTGGTTATCGGTGTAGGCTTCACCAGAGCTTCTCCAGGTAAGAGTGTAATCAGTTACTTGGCTCTCTACTCCTTCAATTTCGGAATAGACAATTAATCCTGAAAGATTAAGACGGCTATATTGGTCGACAAATGTTTCATAAGAATCACTATCAACTGTTAGTTTCTTTATTACTTCCGAAGTAGAGGAAGAAGCTGAAGAAGAGCTGATATTATTAGTATCACAAGATGATAAAGAAAAGCCTAATAAAAAGATTAATCCAAATATACTCAAAGCCTTGTGTTTTTTCATAACCAAGAAGCTCCTTTTATATGTACATAATATATACTCTAAGTTTCTTTAAAACACTTCAAAAACAATAAATTATAATCAGCAAGCGATTCTCGTACATTAGAAGCTGTTAGTAGGGGCCATTACTAGGAGAGTTCCGTCTTTAACAGTAAGGGTGGCTGTTTGTCTAATAAATTCATTGGAGATTCCTAGAGGGACGCTATCAGTCAAAGTAGCATTATTAAGGGTATATTTTAAATTTGTCTCATAGACACCGTTAGCTTCTTTTCCATAAGAGAAGACTGATAGTTTTCCTTTAGCTTCTTTCTTAAAAGAAATACTTTCATTTCTTAAAAGAAATAAGACGGAAGAATTATCTGGAGTATAAAGATAAGCTTTTACTTTATTGTCTTTTAGGTAAGCTAATAACTGAATGTTAGCTAGAGTATGATCTAGTTTTTGACCTAAGCAACCATAGAATCTAATTTCTTGGTACCCTTTTGAAATCAAGTACTTGATTGCCCAAAAAGTATCTGTATCATCTTTAATCGGGTTTAGCTTAAAGATAACACCAGGGTTTTTGATTTCGTTTTCATCTAACGTATCAAAGTCTCCAACTAAAATATCGGGTTCTAGTTTTTCTTTTAGGAAGTGATAGTATCCTCCGTCACAGGCCACTAAAAGAAAGTCTTTATCTAAATTCTTTAAGAAACGAGGATCGATAATTGAAGAGGCTCCGATTATACAAGCTCGGTCTTTGATGTTTTTGCTCATCTAACTACTCCTGGAAGATTAATTCCTAAATCAAGAGCCCTTTGATAGTCTTCGTTTGCTTTTTTTATATCATGCTTTTCTTCATCGATAAGAAGCATTCCAAAGAAACCTTCTAGTGGTAGTTCTTTACTGGCTAATTCAAAATATTTATAAGATAAATCGATATTTCTATTAAAAAGCTGGCCGGCTTTAAGAAGCTTAGCATATTCTAAAAAAGCATAGGAATAGTTTGCTTTGATTCCAAGAAGAAGATATTCTTTGGCTTTCTGGGTATCTTCATTTTTGCAAGTAAGATAAAGATAGTAATAGCCGTTGTTGTTACCCTCTTTGATAGCTAGAAGAGCTTGTTCTTTAGCTTCTTTAATGGAGACTGGAAACAAAGGGTGGTCAATAAAGCAGCATCTAGCTAAATAAAGGTGGTTAACACCTTTAAAAGTTGTTCCTGTACCTAAAACCTCTCTGATATCAGCAATCTTCTCCGAGGAAGTAAAAGGATTGCTGGCTTGGTTAAGTAGAGCTATTAATAGCTCTCTTTGTGACAATTTGGGTTCCATATACGTATATATTAACACTTCGGCCTTTCTTTTCTTGAAACCAAAACTAGATAACTCTACAATAGTGGAGAAAAAAAGTGATAACAAATGAACACACTAGTTATTAGGGCGTTAGCAAAGATTAATCTGGCCATAGATGTTTTTTCAAGACGAGAAGATGGTTACCACGACATTGATATGGTGACTGTTCCTTTAAAACTTCATGACTCTATTGAAATAACTCCTCTCGGTAACAAGTTTGATACTTACCTTTTTTGTGATGATCCTACTCTTATCTGTGATGAATCAAATTTAGCATATAAAGCTTTAGCTGGTATGAAAGCTAACTTTAAGCTCACTGATAATTATCGTATCTTTATTTATAAGAAGATACCTGTTGAAGCTGGTTTAGGTGGTGGTAGCGCTGATGCTGCCGCTGTCATCAAAGCCTTAGCTAATTATTTACCTAAGAGTGCTGATAAAGAAAAGAAAATTAATGATCTAGCTATCAATATAGGCTCAGATGTGCCTTTCTGCTTATATGATAAGCCTAGCCGTGTCAGAGGTATCGGAGAGAAGCTTGATCCAATCAAAGTTAATTATCCTTACTATGTTCTAATTGTTAAGCCAAACTATGGCTTATCAACCAAGTCAGTCTATGATGGCTTTGATCTCATCAAAGAAGAAATCAAGCATCCTGATATTCCTGCTTTAATTGATGCCTTAGCTAAAGGCGATGAAGAAGCCATGAAAGAAAACATGGTTAATGTTCTTTCAGTTCCGGCTATTAAAGCTTTACCTTTGATTGCTGATATTCTTGATGAACTTGAAATGATGAACCTTCCTCTTTGCGGAATGTCTGGAACCGGATCTGCTTGCTATGCTTTATCTAAAGATCGTCGACTATTAGAAAGAGCCGCTCAGGTCTTTATCAAGGAAGGCAAATCGGCTTATTTAAGTCAGTTTGAAATCTAAAAATGAAAGCTTTTTACAGTTGCTGTTTCCATCTTGTTAATAAGGTTATGAAGAGGAAGGATGACAAGATTCATAAACATAACAAGTTTATTGATGGAATCAAAATATCGACTGTAAATTATGTTGGCGATAAGAGCAAGTACCATCTAATGGACTTCTATCAGAATGACAGCTTAGTAAAAGGAATTAAACAGCCTTTAATTCTTCAATGCCATGGTGGTGGATATTTCTATGGAACCAAGGACACCTATATCTATTTTAATAACTGGTTAGCTAGCCAAAACTATGTGGTGGCAACGCCTTCCTATACTCTTCTTTTTAAAGCCGGATTACAGCAGATGATGCAAGAAATCTTTCAGGCCTTTAGTATTGCTATTAGTAACATAGATAAGCTTAATGTTGATAAAAACAAGATTTATCTTACTGGTGATAGTGTTGGCAGTAATTTGGCGTTATTGTTTTTAGCTATTAATCAATCTAATGAGCTTCAAAAGATTTATGGTGTTAAACATCTTGATGTTGATATAAAGAAAGTTTTTCTTAATAATCCTGTTTGCTATGCCGAAAGAATACCGATGATGCCTAAGAAACCTCATTTTGATAAGAAAGCCCATGAATGGTTTATGAGTAAACTCTGTGGTATTGATTACCGGGTTCCTAATGACATCTATGACACTAATTCTATTGATAAATATATTAAGTATCTAAATAAACTTCCTTCTACCTTCGTTACTACTTCAACCGGGGATGGCTTTAATGCTTTATCTAAAGAGGCTTATCAGCTTCTAAAAAACAAAGGCTTTGATGTCAGCATTAATGATCTTCAGGATAAGACTTATGGACATGTCTATAACATCCTAGTTCCTATCGATGATAAGAGAAGTGTTGATATCAACAATAAGATAGTTAGCTTTCTCAATAATTAGAGTCCAAACAGCACTAAAAGTTTTTCTTATTAGTATTGTTTTTATTATCAAAAAATCAGTTTTTTATGATTAATTTCTTTTACTTTTTGCTTTGGAAATTACAAAAGTAATTAAAGCAGATAATAGATAGATTTTTGTTCTTTGTCAATTTAATTTCAATCATTGTTTTGATGATTACCTTAATTTGGGTCTATAAAAGGCTAGAAATCTCTTCGATTTTGCATTATTATTGTTTAACTATATAATATATATAGAGTTCAATTATATCTTCCATTGTTATAGAGAAACTTTTTCTGATTTCATGAACTTATAGGGGTAACTTAAATGATTACTGCTGTTATATTCGATTTAGATGGTGTAATTTGTCCTACTGATGAATATCATTATCAGGCTTGGAAGAAAGTAACTGATGATGAAGGCATATATTTTGATCGTGATATTAATAATCAATTACGTGGCATTTCCAGGGAAGATTGCGTTAATGTCATTCTTAAAAGATCTAATAAAAACTATACGGAAGAAGAGAAAACTAAATTAGGTGAGAAAAAGAACGAAATTTATAAGAGTCTGCTAGTTAATGTAAAACCTAGTGACTGCTCTACTCAAGTCAGATCTACTATCGACTGGTTAAAGAAAAAAGGCATTAAGGTTGGTATTGGTTCTAGTTCCACCAATGCAGAATACATATTAGAAAAATTGGGAATGCAGAATACTTTTGATGCTGTTGTCTCTGGTGACGATGTTGATTTAGTTAAACCATCACCTGATATTTTTCTTTTAGTAGCTAAGAAATTAAATTCCAATCCTGAGAATACATTAGTTGTTGAAGATGCCTTTGCTGGTATCCAAGCTGCTAAGAAAGGCAACTTTATTGCTTGCGGTGTTGGAGAAGCTGCTTCTTATTATCAGACAGATTATCCTCTAAAAAGCATTGCTGATGTCATTCTAATTGTTACTAAAAACAATCAATTGCAAAAAAAGTAGCGCTCGATGATGAATCGAGCCTTTTTTTGTTGTAGAATAATACGTCCTCGGAGGGAAAGCATGAAGCTAAAAAATAATGCGGTCATTTACGCCTTATCTGCTAATCAGAATCTTGCTGAGCAGGTCGCTAAGTGTCTAGATACGAAATTAGCTCCCGTTCATCTTGCCACATTCCCGTCTAAAGAAGTTATGGCCTGTCCTGTCGATACTGTCAGAGGAAAACAAGTTTTTATTATTCAGTCAACTTGTCCTCCAGTAAACGATCATCTAATGGAGACTTTGATCTTCATTGATGCCGTCAGAAGATCTTCGGCTAAGGAAATCAACGTTATCATTCCTTATTTTGGCTATGCTAGACAAGATCGTAAGTCTAAACCTAGAGAGCCGATTTCATCTAGACTTGTTGCTGATTTATTAGCAACCGCTGGAGCTGACCGTGTTCTTACTTTTGATTTACATGCCGCTCAGATTCAGGGATTCTTCTCCTGTCTTGAAGATGATTTGAGTGCTATTCCGATGCTAGGCCATGTGATTTATAACGATAAAGATATCGATAAGAAGAATCTTGTTGTTGTTTCTCCTGACCATGGCGGAGTCAATCGTGCTAGAAGAATTGCTGAAAAGCTTAATTCTCCTATTGCTATCATTGATAAGAGAAGAAATTCTCAGTATCAGCCTGAAGTTATGAACATCATTGGTGATGTAGCTGATAAGGATTGCTTGATTGTCGATGATATGATTGATACTGCAGGCTCTGCTGTTGCTGCTGCTGAAGCTTTAAAGAAGGCTGGCGGTAAGAGAATCATGATGGTTGCTACTCACGCTGTTTTCTCTGATCCCGCTTATGAAAGACTTTCTTCTACTCACGCTTTCGATAAAATCTTTGTTACTGATTCTATTCCGCTTTCAGACAAGTTTGCTGATGACAAGTCTTTGAACATTCAGGTTGTGACTTTAGCTCCAATTATTGCTAATGCAATTAAAGCCATCAACGAGGATACTTCCTTATCTGAGTGCTATAACCAGTTTAACGACTAATCAGTTTCTTAAGTCAGTATAATAGTAGACAAATGTTAAGCAACTAAAGGATTTGCTAAATAGCAAGTCCTTTTTGCTTGTCTTTAAAAAAATAGAAATTACAATAATGTTAGAAGGAAACAACAAACAAAAATGACATCGGGAAAGAAAGTTCTATACATCATTGAGGAAATAACCTATTTTACGCTTCTAATTTTTGCTATAACCACATATTGTGGAGCAACTTCTTATTGGAACCATGATCAATCAAAGATTGTTATGGTTGCTTCTTGTTCAGCAATTGTTGGAATCCTTTGCGTTCCTTTAGTTGAGCACATATTAAAAATCAATTTTTCTATTTTTGTCGATATCTGTATAGCCGTTGATCTAATTCTCTCTATCATTTTAGGAGAAGCTTCTAACGTCTATTATCGAGTTCAGAATTATGATAAATTCCTTCATTTTTTGGGTACTTTGCAGTTTGCTGTGCTTGGTTATTCATTGTCAAAGTTCTTTTTAAGAGAAACTAACAAAGGCTCTCATCAACTATTATTCTCATTAATGTTTGGCTTTTTCTTTGCTATTGCTATTGAAGCTATGTGGGAAGTTTATGAATTCTCTTTTGATTCTTTGTGCGGAACCAATATGCAGAAATATATACCAGATGAATTTATCTCCTGTGTTGATGAAAAGGGAAACTTCACTTGCTCTGATGAAGAAATAGCAGCTTTCTATGCTACTAAAGAAGGACATCACTTTGCTATTATGGATACTATGTATGATATCATCTGTGATACCTGTGGATCCTTGACTGGTATTATTATCTGTGGATTAATCTTTAAATTTAAGCCTTCTTTACAAGATGAAATCATCTATCGTTCTTCTAAAGAAGAAGTTTCTATAAGTCAATTAGATACGCCTTCCGCCTTAAGCAAGGCTATTGCTGATACCAAGAGTGTTAGTAATTCTCTTAATCAGCCTCACGATATTAATAGACCATCTGAATCAAATAAGTAATTATATAAAAGCTATTGAAGAAGCTTATCCGATTTTTGTTGAAAAAAAGATGAATGATTGCTTTTTTTAGCAGCAAAGCAAAGTTGTCTTGCTTATTTTAAATGAAAAATAGGTTATAATTAAACTGGTTTCTTAGAGGGCATAGGTATGATCAATAAAAGCCTAAAATTTAAAACTATAAAAAGTGTTTTAGTTCTATCTCTTATCGGAATAACTGGTTTAGCTTCCTGCAAAAAGAGCCAGGAATCTAATAATAGTTCTTCTTCTCCTATAGCTTCTGATTCTTCATCTAACAAACCCGATGCTGTTACCTCCTTAAAGGCAATGATTTTAAGTGATCCTCAGGTTTTGGCTTCTAATTTAATCAGCAACACTTCTGAATATTAGAAATCTTATGGAAACAGTCGAATTGCTTTGACTGAAAGCTAAGGTATTTTTGATGCTAAAATTAAAGAAATTGAAGATGCTAAACCGGATGTTCTTCTGGTAACCGGTGATTTAACCTTTAATGGTGAATTAGCTTCTCATCAATATGTTGCTAGTAAACTACTAGAAGCTAAAACGGAAATTCAGAAGACTAATCCTGATTTTAGAATTGCTTTAGTTCCTGGAGAGGATGATATCAACAATTCCTCTGCTAAATCATATTCGGATGCTGTTACTGAATCTCAGCTCACTACTTTAGATAAGTTTAAAGAAATTTATTCTTCTGTTATTTATAGTGATGCCACAACTTCTTTTGTTAACTCTGATTCTCAAGCGGGCAGTCTTAGTTATACCCTTGATCTAAAAAACAACTATACGTTGATAATGATGGATGATTGTCGTTATTCATCTGATAATCAGATGACTTCTTTAAAAGAAGGAAAAGGAATCATTACCGATAAAGAATTATCTTATGTAAAGACTCAAATCAGTAATGCTAGGAATAAAGGTAATGCCGTTATTGGACTTACTCACCATTCCTTAATTCCTCATTCTGATTACGATAATTTAATCTCCTATGAAATGATGACTTCCCATAGTTCTATCTCTACTTCTTTAATTAGAGCCGGAATGAGTGTTGTATTTACCGGTCATAAAGGGATTAATGATGTTTCTAGTTTAACTACCTCTTATGGTTCTTTATATGACATTTGTTCTACAAGTGGAGTTAGTTATTCTGGAGATACTAGAACAGTAGATTTTACTCATACTTATAGTTATTCAAAATCAGCTGAGTCTTTATCATTTAATTCCAGTATTAGCAGTACAACTAATGTTTCCTATTTAGATGCTGATAAAGAAACTAAGGCAATAGAAGATCTTTCTTCTTATCTAAAAACTCAGGGTACTTTCTCTCTTACTTCAATTAATACCTATATTAAACAAGCTCCTTATAATTATCTCTATTCTTGTCTTCCTGATCTTGAACCTGATAGCGAAGATAAACAGAAAAAGACTTTGAAGGAAGTCTTAGCTGATAAAGGTTATACGGCTAGTAAGATTAATTCTCTTCTTCAGGAAAATGTCGGTACTCCTCTTAGCCCACTATACTTTAGTCAAGGAATGTTAACTAACTATGATTTAGCCACTGAAGAAAGCTATTCCAAAGATAAAGATGGTAATTCTTTAACGTACGATTTCTTAGTCGATTATGGAATCCATAGCAAATCGAAAAACAATACTATCAATACCTATAGAATTGTTCTTTCAAAAGAGACCTTAAATAAATTGGCGGCTTCTTCAGGCTTGACTAGCACTTTCGATTTTGATTTAGTTTTTTATCTAACTGATGAGGTAATAGAAAAACAGATCAATGATATTCTTGATCAGGTTAACGATAATCTGATTAAATCAACTACCAACTGGTCAAATATTGTTGATGCTATCTCTTCTTCTTTATTAGAGTTTAAGCTTGATGATTCTCATACGGTCTTAGAATTAGTTAATGATTGTTCTTTGATTCATAAGAAAGGATCAGAATCTCAGCCAGCCTGGATTAAGACTATTGTTGATAATTTGACTTCTGGAACGGAATCGAGCCTTATGAGTTCTTTGATTGATAGTATTAGCAATAACATTGCTGTTGTCTTTGATAATTCAGTTGGGTTCTTAAACTTTAATACTTTATTGACTGGTGTAGAAGTTCAGACAACGGGCAATAAGGTTTATGATTTAGCTATTGCTACTCTTCTTTCTGCTTATAAGGGGAAGACTTTAAGCGAAATCGTAAAAGCCGATACCTTAAAGGAAAAGGTTAGTAAATTAAAGACTTCTTCTCTTTTGAATCTGTTTGGCTTAGTTAGTGGAGTAGCAATTGATAGTTTTACTACTGATAATGATATTAGTGATGATTTAACTACTAGCGAAACTATTAGCTATGATGATCCAAAAGTCCCAGATTAAGTAAGTAAGTACTGATTAATCAGCTTGCTTCTTTATATCTTTTGCTAAATCAAGCAATTGGTCTTTATCTAATTGTCTAGCTCTTAACATTAAAGTAGGATCAGAATTAGTCTTCATATAATCTAAAGCTTTCTGATAAAGCGGATACTGTTTTAAACAGTTACCGATTGTTTTGTTAGGGTCCTTGAACAACGCCTTATAGATTGGATAAAGAGTAAAAGAAACTTTCTTTTTGATATCAATTCTAATAAAGGCGGAGTCGACATTTGGGGCAGGAGAAAAAGAGGAACGATCGACTGAAGAGACTAAACTTAAGTCTCCCATAGCGGCAATAAAGGCACCTAAAGCCGAATTGTCTTTCTTGTTTTGGACATAAGTGAGTTTATCAGCCACTTCTTTTTGAACCATGATTCCGGCTGATTTAAAACCGGTCTTTAAAAGATATTCCATCAGTTCAGAAGTGATGTTATATGGCAAGTTTCCAATGAAGAGACGATCACTGGCTTTACTGTATTTATTAGGATTGAATCTCAAGAAGTCTGATTGAACTAAAGTGACGTTCTTTTTGTCTTTTAGGATATCAGTTAAGACTTTAATCATATCTCGATCAGCATCAACGGCTATTAATTTCTTAGCCTTACTTAAAAGAGGCAAAGTAAGTGAGCCTAAACCTGGACCAATTTCAATTACTGTCTCATAGTCTTCAGGCTTCATGCTGGTGACTATGCGATTGATAATTCCTTCATTGATCAAAAAGTTCTGACCGAATGATTTCTTAGCATAGAAGCCATATTCTCTTAATAAGGCTTCAATTCTAGCTTTTTCACTCATTAGAGAGATCCTCCTTGATATCGGTTATTGATTTAGAAAGCATTAGCAAAGCATCTTCAACAATCTTATTAGAAGTGTATGGGATATGGTATTTTGTTATTAGCTTCATTCTTTCTGCTTTTGAGCCAGGTCCTGAAAGATTCAGTTCGTAATAGTCTTCTTCATCAAAAGAAGGATTTTCATCTACATAAATATCGTGCTTGATATAAGGCCAAAGGAGATCTTTTAGGTCTTCTATTTTCATTTCAGCAATTCCGATTTTATTGTTTTTAATAGCTTTAGCTTTATTAGCTTGGATAATTAAACAAGGCCCGATTGCTTTAGTTACTTGCTCAGTAATATTTCTTCCTGGACCATCAGGATCTAAAACTAAGACAATTTCTCTTACTTGATGGACTTCTTGTAAAAAAAGAAGGATATCTTTTCTTATAAACTTTCCACCTGTCTTCACCACAAAAAGGCAACCTAATTTTTTAAGCTTATCTTCATCGGTTACTCCTTCGCAGACATAAAGGTAACGCTTATCGTTTAAATCGGTTTTAGATTCCATAGAAATTAGCTCCGTTATTATAGAGAGTAGCTGCACAATCCTCTAAAGGAAGATTCTTGATATCGGCAATTGCTTTGATGATTAAAGGAAGATAACCAGGCTCATTAGCTTCTCCTCTATGCGGAGTAGGAGCTAAATAAGGTGAATCCGTTTCAGTTAAGAAAATTTCCATATTATTCTTACTGACTACTTCTTTTAAAACTCTTGAGTTCTTAAAGGTAATCACTCCGCCCACTCCAATATGAACCTCTATTGGAAGCTTGAGGTATTCCTTTAGGATTTCATTTGATCCAGAAAAGCAGTGGAGATCAATCTTTGGAGGCAATTCTTCTTTGATGATGTTAAGAGTATCAAAGTCAGCATCCCGAGAATGAATGACAATAGGAAGATTAAGTTTTTTTGCTAATCTGATTTGTTCAATGAAACGCTTCTTTTGATTAGCAACATAGAGAGGATCCTTATTGAAGTGATAGTCTAAGCCAATTTCACCAACCGCTTTAATAATCTCTTTATGCTCCTCAATATAACGATATGACGAGAAGAAATAATCATTGGTTTCGTTAGCAAATTCTGGATGGATTCCAAGAACGTTGTAGCAGAAGCCTTTAAATGTCTTGCTTAATTCAACAATCTTATCGAAAGAAGCAAAAGAATCACCGTTATTAAAACAGCTGACTACCCCATTTGCTAAAGCCCTTGAAACTACTTCTTTAGCATTAGGAAGAAGCTTGTTATCGTTAATGTGGCAATGAGTGTCGATAATCTTCATTTTATTTACCTAAGCAGAACTTAGAGAAAAGGGTGTTATAGATGTCTTCCATCGTCTTGGATTCACTATTTCCCATTAGATCATTAAGTAGATTGATAGCTACTCTGATGTTGTCAGAGACGATATCAATTTGATGGGTATCTGAAATGGCTTGTCTAGCTACTTCTAATTGACTAGAGATGTTCTCTAAGAATTCTTCTTCTCTAGTACCTAAGAAGTTGCTTTCTTCTTTTTTATCTAGATTAAGCTTGTTAAGCATTAAGGAAATAAGTGGAGTTAAATCATCTTTTAAAGAACAAATAGCTATATCAGCTTCTTTCGTGTTGTGATTGATATCTTTTTTAGTGGCCACCTTTATTAAAGGCTTTCCTTTAAGGATTTCCTGAAGCTCAGTATCTTTATCAATATCATCAAAACCATTATCGGAGGTCAAAAGAACTAAATCAGAATCTTTAATAGTCTTATATGATCTTTCGATACCTAAGCTTTCAACTAAATCAGTTGTTTTTCTAAGGCCGGCAGTATCTTTAAACCTAAAGAGTAATCCGTTGATTTCCTTCTCTCCTTCAACGACATCTCTAGTAGTGCCAGGTATTGGAGAGACAATGGCCTTATCTTCCCCGACTAAAGCATTTAAAAGAGTGGATTTACCAACATTAGGTTCACCAGCGATAGCAATGTTAACTCCCTGATATTCTTGGTTAGCCCTTTTAGTCTTCTCAATAACAAGATTAAGATCTTTGATATCGTCTTCTAAAGAAGAAGAGACCTTATCTAGTTCTTCATCATAGTCATCTTTTTCATCTGAGTATTGATCTTCAACGAAATACTCTAATTGAGAAATATAGTCTAGAAGTTTAGTCTTGAGACTAACGACCATATCTGTATTCTTTCCGCTTAAAGTCTGAGTGGCTATAGTTTTTGCTCTTTTAGAATTAGCGTTGATTAAATCATTGATTCCTTCAGCTTTTAATAAATCCATTTTGCCGTTATAGTAAGCCTGGCAAGAGAATTCACCTCTTTCAGCTCTTCTAGCTCCATAATGGACGAGGGCATCTAAAAGCTCATTAACAATAATCATACTGCCATGAGTCGAGAATTCAACGGAATCAAAACCAGTATAGGATTTAGGTCCTTTATAGAAGACATACACTAATTCATCAATCATATAGACAGGGTTATTAGAATCTTTATAGACTCTTCCAAAATAGGCCCTATTTGGAATCAAGGTTTTAATATCTTTCTTAATGATATGAGAAAGAATCTCTAAGGTTTTAGGACCTGAGAGTCTAATAGTAGCTAAGGCACTCTTATATGGTGGAGTTGCTAGAGCACAAATGGTATCAAATACAAGCATATATAAATTATAACATAGCTAAAGAAAATAGCTTTTCTATTCATGAAGCAAATAATGTATAAAAATGGAGGATCTGTATCAAGAGAAACAGTTTAAATGTGTAAATGACAGAATCAATGACATGATTTTGTATTCTAATGGCAATCAGGTTGAGGAAAACTCTTTTTTAAAATAAAAAAAGACCATAATTAAGGTCTTATTTGTATTTTTGTTTTTTAAACTTATTTAGAGAAAGCGTCTTCATTGGGTCCATGATAAATTTTATCGCAACCCTAGCCGTGCTTCAATAGAAAAAATTATGATTTCGCTTTCACTGACATTTTTACTGAATTTGCCTCAAATTACCTTGTTTTAAGGATATACTCTATTAGTATTCATGATTGTAAAACTAGATTTCCTTATAGTGAATCCAAATTATTACAGTCAGAAAGGGAAAAAATATGACCAAGTCTTCCAAGATGTTTGTCGCCATTGCAGCTCTTTGTTTGTTTGGCGGTACTGTTTCGTCTTGCGGAACTACTGACGATAAGGTTATTAAGATTCAGTTTGTCCCTTCTAGAGATGCTGGTGAGTTAGCTACCTTAGCTTCTAACCTTGAGCCTATTCTTGCTAAATATGCTACTGGCTATACTTTTGAGATTACTACTGGTACTTCCTATGCTGCTGTCACTGAAGCTTTGCTCTCTGATCAGCTTGATGTCGGCTTCTTAACTGCTTCTGGTTATGCCGAAGCTACCTTAAAGCATTCTGGAAAGGTCTCAGTTATGATGACCTCTGTCAGAAAAGGCTACAAGGTTCAGGTTGATGATTATCCTAACAGTGTTGAAAATCAGATCAAGGCTATGAATGGTGATATCTCTGGATATACCTATCTTGGCGAACAGTCTAATACTGATGTTAACTGGTATACTTCTCAATTAAATGTCAGAGCTGACAAATATGTTGATAAGAACGGTGATGGCAAGATTGATATTAAGGATATGGCTGGCCTTACTATTGCCCGTCAGGGAACCACTTCTGGTGCCGGATATCTCCGTCCTTTAAAGTATCTTCACGATAATAATATGTCCATGGTTGATACTTTATCTACTGATGCCACTACTGCTGCTACTCAGATTAAGGGCTTATATCTTAAGGGATATGATGCTGCTTATGCTGCTATGCAGACTGGTGAAGTTGATGGATTCTGGGGTTTCACTGATGTTCGTTATTCTAACGGCTACAACAAGGAAGGAAACGAATACTATCATAAGGACACTGCTTTCACCACTTCTAGAGTAGTTGCTATTACTGATGGTATCTATAACGATACTATTTCTTGCCGTTCCAATCTTAGTTCCGAGAAGCAGGCTGCTGTTAAGGCTGCCTTCAAGGGCGCTATCAAGGATGGTACTACTACTACTGAAGGAACGGGTGCTTATCTTCTTTATAACCTCTATAGCCACACTGGCTATACCGATGCTAAGGATTCTGATTTCGATGGTGAGAGAGAATTCTATCAGTATTGTGTCGACAATGATCTTTTAGGCAACTAAGCTTTTGCATTTCTAGCCGACTAAGAAAGGTTTAGAGAAAAATGATAGTTTTTGATCACGTTGATAAAGTCTATCCTAGTGGCGTTAAAGGCTTAACAGATATTAATTTAACCATCAATGATGGTGAGTTTGTCTGCATAATAGGTCTTTCCGGAGCTGGTAAATCTACTTTCTTAAGAACAATCAATAAAATGATTGATATTCAGAAAGGCACGATTACCATAAACGGTATTGATGTCAGCAAAGCCAAAGGGAAAGAGCTTCGTGAAATCAGAAAACATATCGGAATGATCTTCCAGTCCTTTAACTTAGTCAAACGTTCTACGGTTTACCAAAACGTACTTTCGGGAAGAGTGGGATACCACTCTTCCTGGGAGTCGATGTTTGGTCGTTATTCAAAAGAAGAAAAGATGTTAGCTCTTCGTTCATTGAAGAAACTCAACATTCTTGATAAGGCCTATGTAAGAGCTGATCAGTTATCCGGCGGTCAGCAACAGCGTGTTGCTTTAGCTAGAGCTCTTACTCAGGAACCCAATGTTATTTTAGCTGATGAACCAGTAGCTTCTCTTGATCCGATTACAACTATTGAAGTCATGGATGACTTTAAGAGAATTAATCAGACCGAGAAGATTACGATTGTCGCTAATATGCATCATGTGGATTTAGCCAAGAAGTATGGTACCAGAATCATTGGTATTAAGGCTGGCAAAGTAGTTTTTGATGGAAAGCCTTCTGAGATTACCGATGATGTCTTGGTTAAGATTTATGGAAGATCCTTAACTCGTAATGAAACACTTGGAGACCTAGATAATGGTAAAGCCAGTGCAAAATAAATCTGATATAGAAAAACCCTCTTGGACTGATAGACATTTTCATAAATATCTTTTCAAAAAGATTGATGTCACTGATGAAAAGGGAAATGTAATTGATTCTATTGAGAAGCCAGCTAGACTATCTTGGCTTTGGGCAGTGGTGATTGCTATTGTTTTTGGTCTTTGCTTAATTGTTGCCCCATTTAAAGCTGTTCAATGGAGTCAGTTAGGATCAATTTTCAGTCAACTTTTCACTCCTAGCGAGTGGTCTTTAAAGACTTATGACGGTTGGTGGAATTATCTTTGGAATACTGCTTGTCCAGCTATTTGGGATACTATTGAAATGGTCTATATAGCTACTTTTGCTGGTGTTCTTATTTCTATTCCGGTTTACATTCTGGCCGCTAGAAATATTGATAGGAATCCCTGGATTAGAGGAGCCGTGAAGCTCATTATGAATATCCTTCGAACTATTCCAACTTATGTCTTAGCTATTATTGCTGCAATCTTCTTTGGTTATAACGAGACCGCTGGTGTCTTTGCTATGATCTTCTTTACTCAAGGTGTAATGTTTAAGATGATGTTTGAATATGTTGAGACCTGTGATATGAATCCTTTTGAGTTAGCTCTTTCTTGCGGTGCTGGAAGATTACAGGCTTATTCTATTGGTGTTTCACCTCAGGTCTATCCGATGCTTTTATCTAATACTCTGTATACTTTTGAAATAAATGTTAGAGCCTCCGTCATCTTAGGATTTGTTGGGGCTGGCGGTATTGGCCAGATGCTTTCTGACGCCATTGAATCGACAAACTACGATAAAGTCGGAGCTATTCTTGTTCCTCTCTTTGCTGTTGTCCTTATTCTTCAGTTGGTTTCTAGTTACCTTAGGAGGAAGATTTCCTAATGGAAAAAGATAAATCGCTTATTGAAGATAAACCATTAACTAAGACTGAAAAAGTCAAAGTATCTTTAGGCAAAAAGATTATTGATTTCACTTCTCTTGATCAGGCTTATTCTTTACGTCCACGTAAATGGATTATGAATTTGGTTTGGATAACTATCATCTTAGCTATCTTAGTCTACTTCTCTTTAGATATTAACTTCTACGACCACTTCCGTAATCCTAACTGGACCAAATTCGGTCTTATGTGGAAAGGGTTGTTCAATGTTGATTGGAGTTACTTCTTCGGTTATGGGTCTTTCTCCTTTAATACTTCAGTCATCTACCAGGTAATTGAAACATTTGCTATTGCCTTTATTGGAACTACGATAGCTTCTTTGATTTCTATACCCTTTGGTTTCTTAGCTTCTCACCGTTTAATTGGCAATTGGGCACTCATCTCTGAAGTAATCTTGATTTGCATTAGAACTTTTCCAGAGATTCTCTTTGGCTTCATTATGATTAAAGTAGTTGGCTTTGGTGCTCAAGCCGGTGTAGCCGTTCTTTCTATTCATTCAGTCGGTATGATTGCTAAAATGTATGCTGAACAGAT
>ENA-UOOH01000930-UOOH01000930.1-fermentation-metagenome-genome-assembly--contig:-NODE-930-length-30700-cov-5.212465_pt1 | contig 30700 bp, 23 predicted proteins | sample MGYA00245778_ERZ724025 | MGnify/ENA primary metagenome ERZ724025 (study PRJEB28704, sample SAMN03018313) | fermentation metagenome | biome: anthropogenic terrestrial biome; feature: soil; material... | reverse complement strand
GAACCTACCCACCCCCAGAGGCAGGTCGAAAACGCCACCGCGCCCTCTGCGGGAGACTCGCCGGATGGTCGGAAAGCGGCAAACCGCTGCTTCTTCCTCCTCGGATGACCTCCGACTATTCGGGACGCGCCCCCGGATCCACACCCCTGCGAAACCGCCGGACCGGTACCCCGGGAAGCGATTCGATAAACAGCCGCCCATACCAACGCGTCACGATCCTCGGATCCAACACGACCATGTCACCCGTGTCCGTCTTCGTCCGGATCAAACGCCCCATCCCCTGGCGAAACTTGATCATCGCCTCCGGCAACGTGTAGCTTCGGAAGGGATTGTGCGAACGCATCCGCTCCCGTTCCAGCCTCGCCTCGGTCAGCGGATGGTCCGGTACCGCAAATGGCAGACGAACCACAATGACCGTCGATAGCGCAGGCCCGGGTATGTCCACCCCGGTCCAAAAACTGTCTGTACCCAAGAGGACCGCCCCCTCCGACCGCCGGAATCGATCCACAAGCTGACTCCGCGTCAAAGCCCCCCCCTGCTCCAAAACCTCCACCCCACGCGCAGCCAGGGGTTCCCGTATGCCGTGCGCAACCCGGCGCAGCATCCCGTATGCCGTGAAGAGGACCAAGGCCTGTCCCCGTCTTTTCACCCCCCCAAAATGGACCAAGAGCGCGACCACGTCCCGCTCGAAACCACGGGGGTCATCCACCGGGTCCGAGATGTCAGGACTGATCCAGAGCGCCGCCTGACGGGCATAGTCGAACGGACTCGTCAACTTACAGCGAGCCGCGCCCGCAACCCCCATGCGCCGACAAAAATAGTCCAACTCCGGATCGGGCGAGAGCGTCGCGCTGCACATGACCACCGGCTTCACCTCCTCGAAGAGGACCTGCTCCAACAGCCCCCCCAGCTCCACCGGCGCGCCGTGCAACCCAAGCGGCCACCTCGGACGCTCGCGCTCCGCCCAGTGCACCCAGTCGCCCGGCTGCAACTCACGGATCGAACGCCACGCCTCCTCCGCGCCGTTCATCCGCGCCAACAGACTCTCCATCTCCTGCCGCTGCCCGTCGTCCTTCAATTCCTCCACGTTTCGGACCAACAGTCGGCGCAACGTCGCCCACGAGGTCATCCACGACTCCGACAGACACCCGGCCGACCGAAACCGCAAGGCCGATTGCTCCCCTCCCTGAACTTCACGGTCAAACCATTCGTCCAGCTCGATCCCCGCAAACAACAAGCGCTCCTCCACATCCCGCGCCGCAGCCATCCCCGCGCTGTCGCCCAATAGCTTCAGTAACCCACGGTCCTTGTCCGGATGGTAAAGCCGATGCAGAATCCGCCGTACCCCAGGCACCGAGATGCGCGCACCTAAATGCTCCCCCGCAACCGCCTCCAATGCGTGCGCCTCGTCCAGAATGGCAAAGTCATACGGCGGCAGAAAAGAACCGCCTCGGGAACGAACCCCCAATTCGGCGAATAAGAGATGGTGGTTCACGATCAGCAGCCGCGCACCATGCAGCCGCCGCCTCGCCTTCTGGTAGAAACAGGGCTCGTAGAAGGGACACCTCGCGTGCAGACAGTTCCCCTGCTCCGCACAGACTCCATTCCAGGCCTGGGGCGATGGCTTGAACGGTAAGACCTGGCGACTCCCCTCATGCGTGTGATCCCGCGACCAGACCTCGATCCGGCGGAGCTCGTCGAACATCGCGGACTCCAGGTCGGGGATCATCTCCCCGCCGCTTTCGATGCCCTTGTGCAGCCGGCGCAGACAGAGGTAGTTTCCACGCCCCTTTCCCAACACCACGGGAAAGTCACCCGGCAGTCCCAGCGCCTCCAACGCCGTCGGGACGTCCTTGCGCAACAGCTGCTCCTGCAAGTGAATCGTGTGCGTCGAAATCACCCCGCGCACGGAGGTGTGACGCAAAAGCGTCAACGCCGGCAGGAGGTAGGCAAGGCTCTTTCCGACCCCGGTACCCGCCTCGACCGCGAGGTGATGCCGACCCATTAAGGCGGATAGGACCTGCCCCGCCATCACCACCTGCTCCGGACGCTCCTCGAAGGGATGGCCCAACCGCTCCGCACACCTGTGCAGCCCGCCCCCCGACGTCAGCGCAGCGCGAATCGTCTCTCCCAGATCAGGCACCGGCTGGGTGAACTCGAACCTCGCGGGGTCAGGCGGGTGATGGACCATGACACATCCCTGAAGCGACATAAAAAAAAGGCGGACCCGTGCTCCGGGACCGCCTGAGTATTCAAGTGGAGCGAGTGATGGGATTCGAACCCACGACAGCCACCTTGGCAAGGTGGTGCTCTACCAGACTGAGCTACACTCGCGCAACGCCATCTATAATGGCGCAACCAGAAAAAGAGTCAAGACGTCGGCGGCTTTTTTTGCGGTTCCAGGGGATTCGCGGCTCTGAGCACACCTCGATCTCCGCACAGATCAACCACAAACACACCTTCCACCAGGAGGCCCTCCCGCCGAAAGATGCACCGTGGTGCGAGAGGGGGGACTCGAACCCCCACGCCCGAAGGCACAAGATCCTAAGTCTTGCGCGTCTACCACTTCCGCCACTCTCGCGTCCGTAGCCACAGGGCCAAACCGCTGATCGGCGGCCCGACACCGTGATGGCATTGGCAGTGCTCCTTATATTCCACCGAACCTCAATGCTCAAGTTCGATTCTGCGGAAGCGCTTCCAGTCAACCCCTAGTCGCCGCATGCGCGCACGCAGCGTGTGCGGGTTGATGTCCAACAGCTTGGCCGCACCCAAGTCACCCTCGATCCTGCCGTGCGTCCGTCGCAACGCCGATTCGATGTGGCCCCGCATCGCGTCGTCCAAGGTCGGAAATCCTCCCGTTTCGGACCTCTCACCCTCTACGCTCGCGCCACCCAAGGAGGCTCCCCCGTCCACACCCGTTCGTCCCCCGTTCGCACCCAATGCCTTCGCGATCTCTAATCCATGGCCATCCCCAAGGATCGCCGCACGGTCAATCACCGATGCCAACTCCCGAATGTTCCCCGGCCATGCATACCCCTCCAATAAACCCAGGTCCCGATCCGATGGCAGACAGCGGCGCAATCCAAAACGTACCGCCGCCCGCTCGGCAAAGTGCCGGGCCAATTCCGCGATGTCCTGCCGCCGCTCCCGTAACGGCGGCAACACAATCGGAAAACTCGCAATGCGGTACCAGAGATCCTCCCGGAAGAGCCCCTGCTGAATCATCGCCGGTAGGTCGCGGTGCGTCGCAGCGATGATCCGAACACTCACCCGCTTGGAACGTTCCGAACCGACACGCTCAAACACACCCTCCTGTAAGACCCGTAACAGCCGCACCTGCGCCGCCGACGGCAGGTCCCCGATCTCATCCAACAGCAGCGTCCCCTGGTCCGCCCGCTCAAACCCCCCCCGCCGACTCGCCGCCGCGCCCGTGAACGCACCCCGCTCATGCCCGAAGAGCTCGGAATCGATCAGCTCCGGCGGTATCGCCCCGCAGTTCACCCGGATGAATGGCCCCTGAACCCGCAACGACTGCTCGTGGATCGTCCGCGCAATCACCTCCTTCCCCGTCCCAGTCTCCCCCAATAGCAATACCGGAACATCCGAGCGGGACACCAATCCCACCCGCTCCATCACACCCTTCAACCCGCCACTGTGGCCCACCACCACCCCTGCCAATTCCTGCCGTCCCAACCGCGTCAACGCCGAACGCTTGTCCGCCTCCGCCGCCGCCCGCAACCGCTCCATCTCCTTCAGCCGAAGATCGTTGACCAGTAGCGCACCGAGCGGTTCCGAGATCGCCTCCACTATGCGCAGATGCCGCGCCGAAAACGACTCACCCTCACACGCGCGCACCAACAACAGGCCGACCATGCGCGGCCCGCAGGTCAAGGGCGCCGCAAGCCATCGCCCCGGCCCACACTCCCCCACCATCAGCCGCTCGAACGCCCCACGCCCCGCACCCAACTCCTCCGCCGCCCCCTTGGCAGCCCACGCCACGAATAGGTCACGCTCCCACTGCCCTAAAACCCGCTCTTCTCCCGAATACCCATCGCCATCGGATCCGATCGGAAACCCCTTCCGGACCATCACCCCCGTCCCCACCTCCATCGCGATCAGCTCCAACCTGTCGGTCGGCACTCGCTCCCCCAACATCCGCCCGATCACCCCGGCCGATTGCTCCACCTCCAAATGCCGGCACGCCTCCCGCCACGCCTCCCATACCATCCCCCGTATCCCAGCCTCCATACCACACCCCCAATCCGTCAAATACACTCGGTAGACACAGGCAATATAACAGTTCTCCGTTAAATACGATAGTTTTATAGGGCTACGTGAGGATGATCATGACTGTTTATGTCTGGAATCGAGCTTGTTACGGAATGGCAGAAATAACTGGCACGAAAGTTGCTCTTCAGTGGGCTCATGGCGGATCGAATCGAGCCGAGCCGCCGAAGCAACCAACTACATCACCCAAGGAAGCAAACCAGTGCCGATAACCCACGACAAACCCTGCCCACACCGAGGCCGGCAGCTCTCCTGGCTCGCAGGCATCCTGATCGTCGCCCTCGCCGGTTGCACCCCAAACGGGCGCGATGGGAATTCGCATACCACCCTCCTCAACGTCTCCTACGACCCCACACGCGAACTCTACCGCGAGTTCAATGAGGCCTTCATCCAATACTGGCAGCAGACCACAGGCCAGCAGATCGCCATCGATATGTCCCACGGCGGGGCCGGCAAGCAGGCACGCGCCATCATCGACGGACTCGAGGCCGACGTCGCCACACTCGCCCTCGCTTTCGATATCGATGCCATCGCCCAGAAGACCCAAAAACTCCCGGCCGATTGGCAACAGCGCCTCCCACACAACAGCACGCCCTATACCTCCATCATCGTCTTCCTCGTCCGTAAGGGGAACCCCAAGGGGATCAACGACTGGGACGACCTCCTCAAGCCGGAGATCCAGATCATCACACCCAACCCCAAAACCTCCGGCGGAGCACGGTGGAACTACCTCGCCGCCTGGGCCTTCGCTCTGAGGCAGCACGGCTCCGAAGAGGCCGCACGAAAATTCGTCACCGAGCTCTTCCATAAGGTGCCCGTCCTCGATTCCGGCGCCCGCGGGTCCACCAACACCTTCGTCCAACACGGGATCGGGGATGTCCTCCTGGCCTGGGAGAACGAGGCGTTCCTCGCCCTGAAAGAGCTCGGCCCGGACGCGCTCGAGATCGTCACCCCCAGCCTCAGCATCCTCGCCGAACCGCCCGTCACCATCCTGGACGCAAACACCGAAAAGCACGGCACCACCCGGCTCGCCACCGAATACCTCCAATACCTCTTCTCCCCCACAGGCCAGCGCCTGGCGGCCAGACATTTCTACAGGCCGGTCTACCCGGAACATGCCGACCCGTCCGACCTGCAGCGCTTCCCCGATATCGAACTCGTCACCATCAACGACACCTTCGGCGGCTGGCAAAAGGCACAGGCCACCCACTTCAGCGACGGCGGCGTCTTCGACCAAATCTTCCAGGAGCAGCCCTGACCCATGAAGCAGATCCGAATCATCAAACTCGTGGCCGTCGCCGCCATCGCAACCCTCCCCTCCCACCGCCTACACGCCGAATCCGTCGAGACCGCCGAGCCGCCCAAGCTCCAGACCCGGCTCGAAGCCCAGGGCCGATTGGTCGTCAACAGCCGGCATCAATCCGGTGAAGATGACGATGTCCACGGCTTCCTCATCCGCCGCGCACGCGCCGACTTCCAAGGGCATACCGGCAACCCCGATTGGACCTATCGCGCACGCGTCAATGCCAATACCACCGACGGCAACGTCAAACTCGAATACGCCTTCATCGGCATGCCGCTCCCAGGCGGCTTCCGCGCCGAGGCAGGACAGATCAAGCCGCAGTTCGCACGCGAGGAATCCGTCAACGCCTTCCGCCAACTCGCCGTCGAGCGCTCCTACGCAGCCGACTACTTCACCGTCGACTTCACCCAGGGTGCCGAGTTCAGCAAAAAAGCGGACCGCGCCCGCGCCTTCCTCGCCCTGCACGACGGCTCCTATGCCGCGAATACCGACTTCAACGGCGATCGCACCGAACTCGGTATCGCAGGCAGGATCGAGTTCGTGCCCGCAGGCCGCTGGGAGCAGTTCGCCGATTTCTCGAGCGCGCGCACCGATGGCCTCGGCTGCCTCCTCGGCCTCGCCCTCGATTATGAAATCGGCGAGGAGGGCGCCGCCACACATACCCCCGATATCCTCAAGGCCACCGCCGATGCCTCCCTCGAGGTTCACGGCTTCACCCTCTTCGGCGCGCTCTATGGCCAAAAATTCGATGATCACGATGAGAACCATGACTCGGACCTCCCCGACAACCTCGCCGATGCCGAGCAGTACGGGATCGTGCTCCAGGCGGGCACACTCCTGCCGCCCGAAGGCCTCGAGCTCTTCGGACGCGCGGAGCTGATCGAGTTCGATAACCTCTACTACCGCAATAAGGGGGAGGACTTCCAAAAGGCATCCGGCAGCCTCGCATCCGATCCGCTCACCATCCTCACCACCGGCCTCAACTACCACATGCCGAAGTACAACACCAAGCTCAGCCTCGATCTGGTCTGGGCGCTGGATCCAGTCCCCTGCGCCAACACCGGCGCCGGCCTGCTCGATACCCTCGAAGACGATCAGAGCGCTCTCCGCGCCCAACTCCAGTGGAGGTTCTAAAGACGCATGCGCAAGCGAACTTCCCATACGGCCGCACGCCTGCCCGGGTTCACCCTCACCATCGGCTTCACGATCGCCTACTTGAGCGCCGTCGTCCTGCTGCCGCTCTCCATGCTCTTCATGCGCGCTGCAGGACTCGGCCCGGCCGGCTTCTGGGAGGTGGTCACCACGCCCCGCGTCGTCGCCGCGTATAAGCTCAGCTTCGGCGCCGCATTCGCAGCCGCCGGCATCAATACCATCTTCGGCGCCGTCATCGCCTGGTGCCTCGTGCGCTACTCCTTCCCAGGCCGCCGCATCGTCGACGCCATGGTCGATCTGCCGTTCGCCCTGCCGACCGCCGTCTCGGGGATCGCCCTGGCCACACTCTACTCGCCCCACGGCTGGATCGGCCAACTGCTCGCCCCGCTCGGCGTGAAGGCGGCCTACTCCCGCCTCGGTATCGCCATCGCCCTGGTCTTCATCGGCATCCCGTTCGTCGTCCGAACCCTCCAGCCCGCCCTCGAAGACCTCGACCCAACCATCGAAGAAGCCGCCGCCAGCCTGGGCGCATCCCGCGCACAGACCCTCAGGCGCGTCATCCTACCCATGGTTATGCCCTCCCTGCTCACCGGCTTCACCCTCGCCTTCGCCCGTGCACTCGGGGAATACGGCTCCGTCGTCTTCATCAGCGGGAACATGCCGATGAAGACCGAAATCGTCCCCCTGCTCATCATCGCTCAGCTGGAGCAGTACCAATACGAAGCCGCCGCAGCCATCGGCCTGACCATGCTCGGATGCTCCATCCTCATCCTCCTGAGCATCAATTTCCTGCAATGGCGCGCCTCGCGCTTCGGGAGAACCCAATGACCCGTTTGAGTCCACCCGCTCCCCCCATGCACAACCGACCTGCAACGCCACCCCCCCGCCCCGCCGGCCGGGTGATCCCCGCCATGCTTATCACCATCAGCCTGGCCTACTTGACCCTGTTCCTCTTTCTCCCCCTAATCACCGTCTTCACCGAGGCCCTGAGGAAAGGTTTCGCCACCTACGCCGCCGCCTACAGCGATCCCGCAGCCTTGGCCGCCATCCGGCTCACCCTGCTCGTCGCCGCCATCGCCGTGCCGCTCAACCTGGTCTTCGGGCTCTGTGCAGCATGGGCCATCGCCAAGTTCGAGTTCCGCGGCAAACGCCTCCTGATCACCTTGATCGACATCCCACTGGCCGTCTCTCCCGTCATCAGCGGCATGATCTATGTCCTGCTCTACGGCGGAAACAGCCTCCTCGGCGCACGCCTGCTGGATGCCGATATCCAAATCATCTTCGCCGTCCCCGGTATCGTCCTCGCCACCATCTTCGTCACACTCCCGTTCGTGGCTCGCGAGACCATCCCACTCATGGAAGCCCAAGGCATCGAAGAAGAACAGGCGGCCATGACCCTCGGCGCCGGCCCATTCCAGACCTTCTTCAGGGTCACCCTGCCCAACGTGAAGTGGGCCGTGCTCTACGGCGTGATCCTCTGTAACGCCCGCGCAATGGGCGAATTCGGAGCGGTCTCCGTCGTCAGCGGTCACATCCGCGGCAAGACCAATACCCTCCCGCTCCATGTCGAGATCCTCTACAACGAATACAACTTCGTCGCCGCATTCGCCATGGCCTCCCTGCTCACCCTGCTCGCACTCATGACCCTCCTCCTCAAATCGATCGTTGAACACCGGAGCCGACACGCCGCTCCCGATCCGGTCACCCGTATTCCAACCCTCGTCACCGCCACACCGGAGCCACAAACATGAGCATCGAAGTCCACCACGTCTCCAAACACTTCGGTACCTACACCGCCCTGCACGATGTCTGCCTAACCGTCCCGACCGGGCAGCTGGTCGCCCTCCTCGGTCCCTCCGGCTCCGGGAAGACCACCCTGCTGCGGATCATAGCAGGACTCGAACCCGCCGACCCCGCGCCCCACCCCGAAGGCGCTATTTACTTCCATTCCCGCGATGTAGCCGGTATCAATGCCCGCGACAGGCAGGTCGGGTTCGTCTTCCAGCACTACGCCCTCTTCCGCCACATGACCGTCTTCGAGAACATCGCCTTCGGTCTGCGCGTACGCCGACGCCGCGATCGGCCATCTCGCAGCGAGATCCGCTCCCGGGTCCAAGAGCTGCTTGAGCTCGTCCAGCTCGAGGGCCTCGCCCAACGCTTCCCCAATCAACTCTCCGGCGGACAGCGCCAACGAGTCGCCCTGGCACGCGCTTTGGCCGGCGAGCCAAAGGTCCTTTTGCTGGATGAGCCGTTCGGTGCCCTCGACGCCAAGGTCCGAAAAGAACTGCGCACCTGGCTCCGAAACCTCCAGAAGGATCTCCACGTCACCACCCTCTTCGTCACCCACGACCAGGACGAAGCCCTCGAAGTCGCCGACCAGATCGTCGTCATGAACCACGGCCGCATCGAGCAGATCGGGACCCCCGACCAGGTCTTCCATCACCCAGCCTCCGAGTTCGTCATGCGCTTCCTCGGAGACGTCAATACCTTCCACGGACGTGTCAACCGCGGGACCGTGCAGTTCAGCTCGCTCGAACTCCCCTTCCCCCACGAACGCCAACAGATCGCCGGCGAGGCCAGGGTCTTCGTTCGCCCCTACGACGTCACCATCGATACCAAGTCCAACGGCCTGCCCTGCCTCGAAGCACGCGTCGTGCGCATCCACTCGGCCGGCCCCCTCGTCCGCGTCGAGTTGGTCACCAGTACCCAACAACACCTGATCTCCGAAATCTCCCAGGAACGCTTCGCCACCATGCAGCTCGAACCCGAAAGCCGCGTCTTCGTTCGACCCCGGCATATCCGTGTCTTCGCCAGTGAGCCGGAGGTCCAGAACCCGCCCACCGCCGAGGCCACCACCCATTCCGCCAACTAAAAAAAAGGTATTCAAACATGTCCCTTCCCACCGCCGACCGCCCACGTTGCCTCGCCGTTACCCTCGCCGCCATCACCACCCTGGCCTGCACCGCCCTCGCCCAACCGCTGCCCCGGACCACTCCCGAGGCGGCCGGGGTCGACTCCGGCGGGATCCTGCGCTTCCTGCAGGCCGCAGAGAAGGGACCGCACGAGTTCCACAGCCTCGTCCTCGTCCGCCACGGCAACGTCGTCGCCGAGGGCTGGTGGGCGCCTTACCGGGCCGACCTCAAGCACATGATGTACTCCGTCTCCAAGAGCTTCACCTCCACTGCCGTCGGTTTCGCCGTGCAGGAAAACCTCCTGAAGCTCGACGAGCCCCTGCTCCAATCCTTCCCCGACTTCCAGCCCGCCGCCGATTCGACCCACCTAAAAGACCTGACCATCCGACACCTGCTGACCATGTCCGCCGGCCAGGACCCCGATCCCTCAGGCCGCATCTGGGCCACGGAGAACTGGGAGGAGGCCTTCCTCCAAACGCCCATCGTCAAGGCCCCCGGCTCCACCTTCCTCTATAACTCCACGGCCACATACATGCTCTCCGCCATCGTCCGGAAGGCGTCCGGCCAGACCGTGTTCGATTTTCTCACACCACGCTTCTTCCAGCCGCTCGGGATCGCCGATGTCGACTGGGAGACCAGCCCCAACGGCAACTCCGCAGGCGGCTGGGGCCTGCGGATTCGGACCGAGGACATGGCCAAGCTCGGACTCCTCCTGCTGCAAAAGGGCGTCTGGAACGGCGAGTCCATCCTCGACCCCGAATGGGTCGAAGCCGCCACCTCAGCCCAGATCATCCAGAACCCCAACGCCACCCCCGAACAGCTCGCCACCAGCGACTGGCTCCAAGGCTACGGCTTCCAGCTCTGGCGCTGCCGCAACGGCGGTTTCCGCGCCGATGGCGCCTTCGGCCAATACATCATCGTCCTGCCCGAAAACCAGGCCGTCATCGCCATCACCTCCAGCACGCCCGACATGCAGGGGATCCTCAATCTCGTCTGGGAACACCTCCTCCCCGCCATGCACCCCAACCCCTTGCCCCAAGACGAAACCGCCCTCGCCCAGCTGCAGGAAACCCTCGCCGCCCTCGCACTCCCCATCCCCCAGTGGCAAGCCGATTCTCCGACCGCCACCCAGATCGCCGGTGCCTGGTTCGAACTGGAACCGAACCCGATCGGCCTCGACAGGATCAGGTTCGACCTCAACCCCGAACAGCAGCCTGGGTCTGTGACCTTCCAATACCGAGAGGCCACTTACACCATCCCCATGAAGCGCAATCAGTGGGCCCACTCCAAGACCGCCCGGCCCGGACCCAGCCTCACCGCCGGCGCCCAGAACAGCCTCAAGGGACTCGCCCCCTTCGAAGTCGCGGCCGCCTACCGCTGGAGCGAACCCCATACCCTCGAGCTCACCCTTCGATACGTCGAGAGCCCACATACAGAGGTCGTCACCGCCCGGTTCGACGGCGAGCGCATCAACCTCGCCTTCGCCGCCTCCCTGCTCGGCTCGCCCAGCGGCGCCCCACTCCAGGGCGTGCGCGCAAACCTCCCCGCCGCTGAAGGAACAGCCCAATGAAACAGCTACAGCAACGATTACTCACCACCTGCCTGCTCACCCTCTGCCTCGGCCTCTGCACCCGGTTCTCCACCCCGCACGCCGCGATCACGCCCCTCCCCACCGTCGAGCAGGTCGACGCCCAACTCTGGCATGTCAGCGGCCAGACCAATCAGCTCCTGTTCGATCCATCCACCCTCGCACTGACCCTCCAGAGCGGGGAAACCCAATGGCGCCTCTCAGCCACCGGAGAGAGCGACCTCATCCTCCTGCACAACGGCTCACCCGTCACCCTCAACCCGGCCGCCGCCGGCGCGGTCGAGGTTTCTGCCTATAGGACCGGTTACAGCGCCGGCGTGAAGGTGCGTCTCTCCCAATACAGCGCCGACAACGAGCCGCTCGATCTCGATCTCACCCTGCTGATCACCCTCGATGGCACAGGCGAAGAACTCGTATGCGAGATCATCGCCCCCGACAACCGCGATCGGATCCAGGAATTGGTCTGGCCCGGCTCCCTCATCCCGGACGATTTCGACCATACCGCCGTTCCGTTCATGCAGGGGATGCTGCTGCCCCAAACCTGGCAGCATCATGTCTGGCTCTATGACCAGCTCTCATTCGGCCGCGGACTCTATATGCCTTGGTGGGGTTGGCAACAGGGGGAGGCCGCCCTATGGACCATGCTCGAGACACCCAACGACGCCGGCTGCCGCTTCGAACACCCGGCCGGCGGACCGACCCGATGCGCCACACGCTGGGTTTCTGAGCTCGGTAACTGGGCCTACCCGCGACGGGTCCGCTTCAGTACCATCCCCCAAGGCGATTACGTCGACATGGCACGCGCCTACCGTCAAAAGGTCCTGGAATCGGGACACTTCGTCTCGCTCCGGGAGAAGATCGCTCGCTCCCCACGCGTAGAGCGAATGCTCGGTGCGCCGGTCGTCCATACGAGCATCCTCTATCACATCCAACCCGACTCGAGCTATTACCACAAGGACAACCCCGAACTGAACGATCAGCTGGTCACCTTCCAGGAACGTGAGAAACAGTTGGAGGCACTCGCAACCCTCGGCATCGACAACGCCTACGTCCACCTCGACGGCTGGGGCGTGCGCGGATACGACAACCTGCACCCGGATGTCCTGCCGCCCTGCGAACAAGCCGGCGGTTGGGAGGGTATGAAGGCCCTGTCCGAGACCTGTGAACGCCTCGGGTTCACCTTCGCGATCCATGATCAGTACAGAGACTATTACCTCGACGCACCCTCCTACCAGGAGCGGCACACCGTCGTCGACGCCGCCGGCAATCGCAGCATCCACGGCGTCTGGTACGGCGGAAAGCAGTCCATCCTCTGCTCCCGATTCGCACCAGGTTACGTGCGCAGAAATCACCAGGCGCTCCTCGCCCACGGGATCCTCCTGCGCGGCGCTTACCTCGACGTCTTCTCCGTCGTCCCGCCCGATGAATGCTTTGCCCCGGAACATCCGGTGACCCGCTCGCAATGCCTCCAATTCCGAGGCGCCGCCCTCGATTCGGTCCGCGCATGGGGCGGTGTCGTCAGCTCCGAAGAGCCGAGCGGCTGGTCCATCCCACACCTCGACCTCGTCCACCACGGACCCTACCCGCTCGATCCCAACCCGGGTAAAGGCCGCGCCATGGGCATTCCCATCCCCCTCTTCAACCTCGTCTACCATGATGCCCTCCTCACACCATGGTCACTGGGACGCGGCGCATGGGGCATCCCTGAAAACGACCTCGGACGCCTCCACGGCATCGCCAACGCAGGGCTCCCATACCTTGGCATCACCCCCAGCGAGGATGAACTCCGTCAGGTCCAGGAAATGATGGCAGTTCAGAAGCGCCTCGCCTTCACCCCCCTCCTCAACCACGACTTCCTCGATGCAGCCTGGCGCACGCAGAGATTCGTCTACGCAGACGGCACCGAAATCACCATCGACTTGGAAAACGATACCTACAACATCCAATGGCCGGATGAATAGACCGGAGCCAAGCGCCCCCGAGCTTGCTTCGCCAGCCTGACCTCTCCATCCGATTTTGGGGAGCCTCCCGCAGAGGGCGCAGAGGACGCGGTGGCGTTTTCGACCTGGCCATAGGGGTGGGTTGGATCAATGCTGTGATCCCTATCTTTTGGGTTTTATATTAGATAAACCGTTTTCAGCAGACCCAGGCAGTTGGAGGGATCACAGCAACCTTTCGTTGTGACACAATACTGCAATAGCTCCCGATCCGTCCGATCCGTCCGATCCGTCCGATCTGTCCGATAATTGTCAAAATTAAATCGAAATCGAAATCGAAATCGGTATCGGTATCGAAATCGGCATCGATTCCTGTTCACTGTATGGCACCACTCAAACCACCCTGCCGGGTTATTTCAGCACCGCAACAATACAATTGCGCTACCCGGCTTCTCGGCTCCGAATCCCATCCCACCCCACCCACAGCGGACCCCGGACACGAGCCGAGTTTCCATCGCCCTCCCCAATCAAGGATTTTGTCACGTTTTATTGGGACGCACTGCCCCATCATTTTTTTTGCTTGCCAACCTCTTCCTTGGGTGCGATTGATCCTGCATACCCCAAAACTGCGACGATTGACTTAACGGCAGTATTGGAGGCCAGCCAACCATGAAGACCCGTTTCGCATATCTCACCGGGTTTGTTGTCCTGGTGGTACTGGAGATTCTCCTTTTCTCCAGGCCGAGGGAAAAGATATTCAACCTGACAAACATCGACGTCGGCGATGTGTGGCGGGGCGAGATCGTTTCCAGGGAATTCAACCTCAGAAATATCTCCAAAAGGGAGATCAAAGTTCAGCGGACTGCAACAGACTCGTCGAATTTGACCATCAAGGTCTCAAAAGAACAATTATCTCCCGGGGAGTCGGCAACGTTATTTGTCAACCTATTCGCCGACCCATCCAGCGTCAAGGCCGACCCGGATTCAAGCGTTGTGGCTGACACGAGGAATGATGTCATCGATTTCGGTCAGATCAGTATTGTCCTTGAGGGGATAAACCTGAACGAATGCCCCAAAATCAATGTGACCGGGAATTACAGATGCCTGTTTCCCGATCAGGACTCCTTCTCCTACGACAGGCCGATCATCATGGGGTCGGGAATCCATTCATTCCCCATCGTCCTGAGGCCATCCGTGCCCGTTGCAGAAGGCGTCTTCTCCTCCGATTCAGAGCATGTATCCTTTTCCGCACCCAAAACGATACCAGGGGTTCAGGCCGGCATCGAGGTGGAGGCTACAATACTGGAGACCGCACCACCAGGTGGACTCTTCTTCGATGTGACCTTCAAGGGCAGTTCCACGGAGGGACAGAGAGTAGCGGACGCCTATCTCCGGGTGGATTGCTGGGTGAAGGAGAGACTCTCTTTGATCCCTGAGCGCGGATACATACCCCCCATGCCCTTGTTTTCGATGGTGGAAACCACTTTCTCAGTCACGGACCTGCTCAACGCGGATTTGCAGCTTTTGGACCTCGAGCACGACTCCTCAATCATCTATTGGGATCAGCTGGAATCACCAAGTGGACAAGTCACAATCAAGCTCTTCAAAGAGATTCAAGCGGAGGGTCCGAATAAGGAGATCGTCAGGTTGAACCTGCTTTTAAATGATCATCCGGTCTCGAAAGACTTTGTCCTGTTCTCACATGGCACCCCATAGCCCGATGAAACATCCACCCCTATCGTCAAAGGACATCGGAGGCTCCCCGTGCGACATCCAATGACCATTCCGCTCTCCGCCATGTTCGGCCTCCTCCTACTGGCCGGATCTGCATCAGGCCAGATAGACTGGGAGGAGCGGATCAAACAGGCATTCTCGGAACGTGCGGCAAAGAACCATTCATTCAGGATCGAGTACGAACGGGATTACTTCGTCACAAAACTCTCACAACCGGAGATGATGGACGGTGGAGGCAATAAATGGATGCCGCATGAAGATACGACATTCCACTTTTCCGAATCCATCATCTGGGAAGGGGAAGACTTTATGAAATCGTTCAGGGGGCCGATGTTCCACGCAACCCTGGGCGAATACTTCGATAATGAAATGATCATTTCGGAATACCAGGGATACAACGTAATATTCCGGGCAAAACTCTTTGATACCAACACCCCTTATGCAGGAATTAACGATGGGTATAAACCTGAAGTGAAGCGAACCAACTATTGGATGACCCAATACGATCTGCTCCCGATTTTCTTTTATTCAGGAAGATTGGATCTCATCAATTATGACCTTGACGATTACCACCTCTTGCCAGGAATCTCCTTTTTCAACGACCAGGAATGCAGAGTTCTGGAGAAACTAAAAACTACTAATATTCCCAATCGATCAGGAAGCGTTTACCGCGTCTGGCTTGCATCAGATCTGGATTTCCTGCCCACACGATTTCTCATAGACCATAACCAAAACCATCTTATTGATACTTCCATATCATACAGAAAAGACCAGAATAATGAATGGACCATTTCCGATTGGGCGCAAACAAACTCAGGAACCAATGAGAACGGAGAGATGGTTCTCAGGACAAGTTCAAACATCACAGTATCCAAATCGGAATCCGGCGCCCTATTGGGGGGAGAGGATTTCCACGTGGAAATGCCTCCATTAACATTTGTCGATGAATCAAATTGGCATTCCGGAAAAGAAGTTGTTCGCAAATACATTCTGATGCCGGACGGATCCGAGCGCATCGTTACGAATGAGGAGTTCTCCAGGATCTCATCCCATGCAGAGCTGTTTAATACGCCCACAGGAATGGCCGGCTTCCCAAAGCCGCAGCAAAAAAGGAGATCAATGTATGTAATCATTGCAATTTTATCAGCTTCACTATTGGCAATCGTTATAAGGAGGAGGTTGGGCAGAGCTGAAGCTTGAAGATACCTATTGAAAAATAGCCGGAAAAAAGGACTATGATCATGAAAATTTCTAAGAAAACCGGAAATACAATACTCAACATTTCAATCCTCGCGATTTTCGCTACTGCCCTTGGGATTATTTCATCCAACGCCCTGGATTGTAAGCAGGGGTGTATCATTACTCATTGCGTTTGGGGTGGTTTTGGAGGCGGAACTGGATCCGGCGACTGCAAATGGTTCGTCAACGCTAACAAGGGACCAGTTGCTAGATGCGAACCCCTCGCTTACACAAAGGATTCCATTTACTTTGGAAAATACTGCTATTCTAACAAGGATCGAACATTTTTCACATATACAGACTGCATTAAAGAGTGCCCGGTTCCAATGACAAGAGGAATTGATTGTTTAGAGCCACCTATGGATGCACCAGTAGCAGGCCCCGTAACCATGGCAACCGCCTGTGGCGCTTCCTACCCCCCGACGGGGTACTGAATCGGTGATTTCGGCCACCAAAAACCGAAGGCCATTCATCTCAATTATTCACGCGGCGACGTGCTGTTTCTTCATGCCGCCGCGAGAATGGAGTGATCGTACATCGAAATTCCCAAAGTCAATTCGGAGAGCCCAAGGGGCGAAGGATCGTTTTTTTTACTTCAGAAAGAGGTAACGGAGTCTACCGATATGCGGCATCCAAAGACCATTCTGCTTTCAAACATGACTGGCCTCTACCTTCTTCTTTTTGTCGGATCTGTCTCAGGCCAGGCAAATTGGAAGAGCAAAATTAAACAGGCATTCTCGGAACGTGCGGCTAAGAACCATTCATTCAGGATCGAGTACCAACGGGAACAATTCTTAACAAAGAATTCTCAACCAATGTCGATGGACGGCGGTGACAATAAATGGATGCCGCCTGAAGATACGACATACCACTTTTCCGAATCCATCATCTGGCAAGGCGTAGACTATAAAAAGGCTGTAAGGGGTCCGATGTTCCATGCAACCCTGGGTGCATACTACGATGACACAATGATCACTTCGGAATACCAAGGCAAATTAATAATCTTCCGAGAAAAATTTCAGGATACTAATACTCCCTATGCATCGATAAACGATGGGAATAAATCCAGAACAGAAAATACCACCATTTGGCTTGTAACCCACGATCTTCTTCCGATTTTTTACTATACAGGGAGATTGGATCTTGCCAATTCCGATCTTAAGGATTTTGATTTACTGCCCGGCGTTTACTTTTTTGAAGATCAGGAATGCAAAATCCTTGAAAGGTTGGAACCAACTCTTCCGAATCAACCAGGGATCGTATTCCAGATCTGGCTTGCAATAGACATGGAATTTCTGCCTGTCAGGATTTTTCGAAACCATAATCAAACCTTGCTTTATGACACATCGATTTCGTACAATGAAAACCGCGAAAACAACAGGATGTTGTCACAATGGGAGCACACTTGCTCTGCTCTAAATATTGATGGTGAAATGCTGCTTAAGACAAGTTCCGATTTCAAGGTATCTGAACTTGAATCCGGCGTTTTATTGACGGAAGAGGATTTTCAAATAGAATTCCGGCCGTATACTTTTGTCGATGAATCAAAATGGCGGTCGGGTATAGAGGATAGAATAAGTTATATCCTAATGCCGGACAGATCCAAACGCATCGTTACAGAGGAGGAGCTCATCAGGATCTCATCCCATGCAGAACTGTTTAACACGCCCACAGGAATGGCCGGCATCTCAAAGCCGAAGACCAGGAGAAGGTCAATGTATATAATGATCGGGATACTATCAGCTTCCCTCTTGGCCCTCGTTTTAGGCAGGCGCCTCAGAAATAACTGAGGCTTTGAGCAATGGCATGAAATCCCGCCGCCGCACACCTCCGGGGGCTGGATGGAGTGATCGAGCAATGGAATTCCTTAAGATCAATTCAGGGGCCAATGGTCGAAGGATCGCATTATCCCTTCAGTTTCTCGGGATTGTCCTCCTTCTGACCCTTCCCCTCAGATGCATCGGCCTTGCCAGCCTGGCGACCCAGTTGAAACATTTTTTTTCGATCGATGAGTTCTACACCTGGAAGGTGTGCCAGGAAGGCACGAGGGAAATCATCGGCCTGCTGGAGAGTGACGTCCACCCGCCTCTCTATTTTCTGATGGCCAAGCTCGTCCTCTCCTTTCTACCGAATACGATCACGGTGCTCAGATGCCTCTCGTTGGTATTCGGTTTGTTCACCATTCTCCTGCTCCTGCTCATCGCCAGGGACATGCTCGATCAACTCTCAGATTCTCAACCCTCGGCCTTTCCCACCTCGCTGATGATCGCCATTGCATTGCTGGCCAACCACCTCCTGCTGGTGGAGGCGTCGAGAACCGCACGTATGTACAGCCTCTGCACCTTGCTCGTCGCCCTGGCTTTCTGGCTCGGTATCCGATGGCTGAAACATCGCTCACCAATCAACCATCACCTGCTCTTCGCGATCGGATTCACATGGGGATGTCTGTGCCTGGCCCACAACTACGGACTTATCTTCTTCGCGGCACACTTGAGCGGATTGGCGGGTGCCGCCGTTTGCATGCCCGAAAAGAGCCTACGCGACCGGGTTCGAGGGCTGTCTCAACTCCGGATTCCATTCGTCATCTGCATGCTGATGCTGCTTCCAATCCTGTCCTCAGTCGGCGATCAGGCCCAATCCATTCGACCCGATTACTGGGTGCCCGGTCTCGATGCAGCAGGATTCGGGTTCATGATCTCCGAGCTCATCTTTCCACCCGCACATGGATCCATCGCGATGGAACTCGTCCTCGTCCTGCTGTTCCTGTCCGGATCCATTCTTGCCTGTAAGCCGGTCGAACGTCGGATGTGCATTCAGATTCCCATCATCCTGGTCATCTTCTGCCTCAGCCCGATCCTCTTTCAGGTCATCCTCCAGAGGCCCATTCTGCACAGCAGATACCTGAGCCTGGTCGCCCCCTTGGTCGTTCTCTCGTTTGTGCTTATTGCGACCAGCGTGGGCTCCGAGTGGTTCGGGAAAGGCTCTCTGCTGACCATCGGCCTTCTCCTTTCCTGGCATTCATGGGACTCCATCAACGCCAGCCTGGATAAGGATTTCCCCACCCAGCAGGAGCAGCTGAACTCCATGCTCCTCGAAATCAAGGATGGCATCATCGTCTTCGACTTGGATGTGAGCCAATACCTCCGTTCCTACTATCACCTGAGGACCAACGGGTCAGAGGTTGAGACCAGGATCTTCCGGTGGAATGCCATGGAGGATTTCCAACATGTCCCCCTCGCAAGTGCCGTTACCCCAAAGGAAAGGCTCTATGGCCTTCCTGAACTCCACGATACCACGGACCATTTCTTCGTCGTGACCCCGGAGCATTCCACGGCGACCAAAACAAACCCCGATTCATTCACCCTGGTCTCCGAGCGGATCGTCCAGGAGGATTCCGGCGGCTATCGGGTGAACGAATACAGAAGGGTCTCCGTTGACCATCAGAAGAAGAACGAGCCGGAGACCATCAAGAGCACGGAAAGCAACGAAAGGATGAACATGAGCAACAACTGGACAGCCTCCCAGTGATAGGGCAGCCGCGTCTTGAAAAGCAGGAACAGGGAAAAGGGGATCAAGTAATAGCGTTGCTCAATCAGGCCGTTCGGCATCCAAAAAACCACAGACGCCGGATAGAATGTGTAGAGGAGGACGCTCTGCAACCGTGACCCCACAAACACGCCGCTGCCCAATACCGCGGCTATCAGGAGCAGGGCAACCGTCCATAGATTCTCGTGGAAAAACAGGAGCAGCCTGTTTCGAAGGAAGATTTCCGGGGCTATTACATTGTAAGGATGCAGCGGAGAGAGCCCATGCGGAATCATGAAGATCAGCAGCACCAACGCTATCAGACCTATCAACAATAGGCGGCGTGAAATGATGAGCCTGCGCCAGGCGTCGATGAAATAGACCGGGAAGAACGCCGGAACCAGACAGCACGCAAAGACAATATTCCCAACGCTGATGACACCAGTCGGGTGCATGCCCCTGTCCCCAAGCGCCACGCCGCCGTTCCAAACCAGAAATACCACAAATCCAAGCAGCCCGAGTGCCGCCGGTATGTTCGCCCAGATGAGCCGCCTTGGAGCCATCCCCTTCCAGTTTTCCAAACCCCCCAGGCAGACCCCATAAAAGAGCCAAACCACATTGTTTTGCCGCACCAGTATCGCCAGGCCACCGAGGATACCCGCTCGAACGAATTTCCCGTCCCTAAACAGGAGCAAGCTGATCAGGACCAGTCCCAGCGACAGGAAATCGGTGTAGAGCAGAAAAAGAAATGGGAAGACAATCGGACAGAATATGATGTGAAGAAAGAGAAGCTGCTTGTCGTCTCGCGAAAGCGAACGCGGCAGGGACCGCCAGAGACATAAGAGCAGGATGCAGGACATCAGCAATTGGGCCTGCCTGGCCGCCTGAATTGAGTAGTCTCCAAAGAGATGGAGGATCACACCCACCGCCAGATGAAACCCTGGGATCGTGGTCAGCTTCGGTTCCAGAGTCCAATCGCCGTTCACAAACCTGGTGATCTGCTGATAATGGATCCCTTCATCGACCCGCAGCGGACACTCCTGAAACAGGAAATAGCCCCATACGATCCCAAGCGCACCGATGAGCAAAAGCAGGTACTTGGTGAACAGCTGCATCCATCGGTTCATCAAACCGGTTCGCTGTTCGAGCGCATCGGAACACGGGCCTTGCATCAGCCGCTTTCCCCAGTTTCGAACGAACTCGACTTCGAAAGCGGGTTGAAATGGATTTCCTGCAGCTCCGGAATCGCCTGGATCCTGAGAAACTCATACGCATTCATGGCCTCAACATGCCCATCGAGATAGGTCACATTCGGCCGGTTGTTGTGCATCCGGTAGTCTCCCCTGATCTCCGTGCTGTTCGGGACAAATAGCCCGTCATTGACTGAATCGGCGGCCTCATCCACCAGGAACACGATCTCGGAGCTTCGCTTTTCCTCTCCCAGCCGCCAGCCCGTCGAACGCCTTTCGGTGAGGATCGGGTTCCACTCCGGATCCAGATAACTGTTCATGCTGTAAGTGACACGCCTGCTCTCCCCCAGGCTGCGGGAGGAGAGGCACCGGTAGATCGGGATCGCCTCGCTGAATGCAGGATCCGGAGGCCACACACGATCGCGCCCGGTGACATAGGAATAAATGGCGCCTGATTCCGCGTGGATCGGAAAGCGCGCATCCTGCATGCTCTCATCCGGAGGCGGAACCGGTGTGACCAGCCCGCCCACAACCCAGTCCGCATGCGCGTTACGTTCCGCCATGCCCGCCCATGGGAGCAGGGACCGGTAATCCTCGGAGTAGCCCACCATCGCTAAGTATATTTGCCGCATGTTATTCATGCAGGAAATACCGCGCGCCCGCTCCTGCGCCCGGACCGCCTGACCCGCTACGAGCGAGGCCAGAATCCCGATAATGGCAAGCACGACCAATAGCTCGATGAGTGTAAATCCACGCCCGGCTGCAGCACTCGCATCTGAGCATAACTGACACGGATGCCGATCCCGGTTTGACCGATCGGATCTGAATGTAGTCATGATACAAAAACCTCGTCATCAGATCCTAGCGGGTTGGGACAAATTGGAAAAGAAAAAAGGTACCGGTTTCGGTTGAAAACCAGTACCTCGAATCATGCAGGGCCGTCAGCCCGTGGTCACCGGGATACGGTGGAGATCCTGCGCCTTGCTGCGAGCCTTCGGTAGCGTGACCTTCAGGACCCCGTTCTTGAATCGGGCCGTAACCCCATCAAGATCGATTTCGGAGCCGAGCGGGACCGCCCGCAGGAACGAGCCGTATCGGCATTCACTGTGGCTCCAGCCCTCTTTCGTCTCCTGGAAGTCCTCCCGCTTCTCGCCGCGAATGGTCAGCGTGTCGCCATCCAGTCGGACATCGACATCGCGCTCATCCACTCCCGGGAGCTCAACCGTCACCCGGATCTCCTTCTTCGTCTCCTTGATATCGACCTGAGGCTGAAACGCCCCGTCGCTGAGGTCCATATCCCAAAGGGCCTGCGGTGATCTGAAGAAGCTCGGCATCAACTGGTCGAACAACCGATTCATCTCCTGCGGCCAATCACTGAATCCTAGGTCGGAGCGCCGAACCGGGACCTCTTGTCGATCCCGGCGCTGCTTCCGAAATGGGATCAAGCCGTTGAGCGTCATGATTCAACCCTCCTTTTGTTTCAGGTGCGGGCGGCGCTCTCCGCGCCACCCGCATCCGATCTTCCATCCGTTCCGCATCCGCGACCGGGTTCGGTCAACCGGCCGAAACCGCAATCCGCTTGGGCTGCGCTTCCTCCGCCTTCGGTAGCGTGAGATGCAATACCCCGTGCTTCATCACGGCCTGAATGCCGTCCCGATCGATCACATCACCCAAGGTGAAGACGCGCTCGTAATCGCCCCGGGCATACTCTTGGTATACCGCGGTGTACCCCTCAGGCGCAGTCGGACGATAGGTCCCGCGGATCGTCAATTCACGTCCCTCCAGGTCGATCTGCACGCTGGTCTCGTCCACGCCCGGCATGTCCGCCTGGAGAAGGACCTCACGCTCGTTCTCGCGGATGTCCACCACCGGGGTGTATACCGGCGTCTGCTTCGCACGCTCCAAGGTCGTGCTGGGGGTTCGCGTTTCCTGTTTGGTCAAGGCTGTTTCCGACATGGTCCTTTCTCCTTTCTCAAAAGCTTCCTCGTGCAATCTCTGCTCTCTCTCTCACGCGCGGTGCCGACCGCTTCAACCCGCCTGCACCGCGATCTTCTTCGGCTTGTCCTCTTCCCTCCGCGGAAGCCGGATCTGCAGGATCCCCATCCGGTACTCCGCCCCAACATGCTCCCCATCCACATGGAACGGGAGGTTGAACGTCCGCACGAAAGTCCCGGCCCCACGCTCCTGGCGCAGATAGCTCTCTCCTTCCTTCAATTCCTCAGAAGGACGCTCTCCCCGCAGGATCACCGTGTCGTTCTTCACCGTGATCTCGAGCTTGTCAGGGTCCACTCCAGGCACCTCCGCCGTCAGTAAGACCTCGTCTTCGTTGGCCCACATGTTCACCGGCGGAAATCCCTCCGCCACCACACGCGCCCGACGGGCGACCGGCTCAAACAAACGGTTCATCTCCCGCTGCAACCGGTCGAACTCACCCCATACATCGCGATAGCCAAGTGTCGGCATGTTCCAAAACATCTCTGTCCTCCTTTGCTTTGACATGCTTCTCTTCCACTCAATCGCCGCGGTCCGCTTCTCCAACCGCTGACGTCACCCCTATAGCAATTGGCATGCCAAACCCGACTGAAAATCTCTGCACGTTCGACAACCACTTTTGAAAACGCCGGTTGCAGACGCTGAGCTGGGGCACATATACCCAGAAAGGCGGGTCAAAATGTCGCACCGTGTCGTTTTGCGACGGAGGGTGGGCAAGGGGTTGGGACACAAATTACCTTGTCATCTTGCTGTTGGCGTGAATGATGAATCTTCCCGGAGGAATCGATTCCCACGCAAACCTTCCCACGGCCGGTGCGGCCGCCGCTCAATCCCAGGGAGCAACTTTCCGATGAAGACACAACGACCAACCCGTGCAGCCAGCCAGACGGTGGCAGCTGTCCTGACCTGCATTTCCGCGATCGCCCTGCTTTCGGTCGTGCCGACCATGGCGGCACCACCAACTCCAACCCCGGCATCGTATGACCTCGTGATCTGGGACGATCAGCCTGCGCCGTCTTGGGACACCGCCTTTCCCATCGGGAACGGCCGACTCGGGGCGATGCCCTTCGCCGAGTTCCCCACGGAGCGGATCCTGGTCAATGAGGAGTCCATCTGGGCACGCAACGACGATCAACTCTTTCTCACGCCTGAGGAGAGTCACGAACACCTGGAACAGGTGCGCGCGCTCGAGGCCGCGGGTGATTACCAAGGGGCGGATCGCTATTTCCAGCAGCATCTGCAAGACGGGCGCGACCCCGACGGCTACCAACCCCTCGGTTGGCTCCAGATCGAGTACCGGACCGGATCCGAACCGGCGCACACCCTGCGCGAACTCGACCTGAAGACCGGGATCGGCCGGAATGTGTATGCCCTCCAGGACGGAAATGTCATCACCCAGGAGGTGATCGCCAGCGGACCCCATGACGTGATCGCCGTGCGGATCACCGCCGATCGCCCCATCGACGCCGATATCACGATGGAAGGCACCGCGATCGAAGCCCGGGACCTCGTCAAACGCGGTGCGGCGGATGGTCCCAACGCGACGCAATACCTCGCTCGCATTCGCGCCTTCCCCGCGGACGGCCAATCGGTGGAGGATGGCACCATCCGCTTCCAGGATGCGCGGGAGATGACCGTGTATCTCTCGGCCGCGACGAATTTCGACCGCACCAACAGCCTGCAAATGCTCCCGGAGGGCTGGGAGGCCAAAGCCCTTTCCGATCTCGACCGCCTCGGCGGCCACTCCCCGAAGGAGGTGTTCCAGACCGCTGTCCAGGAGCATGGCGCCTACTTCGAACGCTTCAAGCTCGATCTGGGGAGCACCGCGGAGGACGTCCTGAAGCTCACCACCAAGGAGCGGCTCGCACGGATCAAGGCCGGGGCCGAGGACGATCCCGACCTGATCGAAACCTACACCCAGTTCGGGCGCTACCTCCTGATCGCCTCCTCCCGCCCCGGTGGCTTTCCCGCCAACCTACAGGGGGTTTGGAATCCGCATATGTCGGCACCCTGGGGGGCGGATTACCACCTGAACATCAACATCCAGATGAACTACTGGCCGGCGGAAACCTTGAATCTGGCCGAGATGCACCGGCCGCTCTTCGATCTCATCCGCTACTTCCAGCCGCGCGGGCGGCAAATGGCGGAGCGCCTCGGCATGAAGGGCTGGTGCATGGGCCACGCCACCGATATCTGGGGACATGCCAAGCTCATGAGCGAGACCGCCTACTGGGGCGGATCCTTCTTCGGCGGACAGTGGATGACGTTCCACATCCTGGAGCATTACCGCTTCAACCGGGACAAGACGTTCCTGGCAGAGAACTGGGATATCCTCACCGCTTCGACCGAGTTCGTCGAGTCATGGCTCATCCCCGGTCCCGAACCGAACCAACTCATGGCGCGCCCCTCCTGCTCCCCGGAGAACTCCTTTATCTACAAGGACGCAGACGGCAAGGAGACCCGGGCCGCTCTCTCCGCCGGCAACACCTTCGACCAGTTCATGGTGCTGCAGGTCTTCCACGACTACCTCGAAGCAGCAGAGGCCCTGGACCGGGAATCCGATCCCTACGTCCAAAAAATCGCGGGAATCCTACCCAAGGTGTATCGCCCCAAGATCGCGGAAGACGGCCGCCTGATGGAGTGGCGCCTGCCGTTCAAAGAGGCCGAACCTGGGCACCGCCACATGTCGCATGTGATCGGCGCCTACCCCGGCAACCAGATCGATCTCGATCGCGATGCGGCCATGCGGGACGCGGTCATGAAGTCGATCGAAGGTAGACTCAGCCAGGGCGGCGCCGGCACCGGCTGGAGCAGGGCCTGGACCATCGGAATGTTCGCTCGCCTGTCGGACGCTGACCGTGCCTATGAAAACCTCATCGCCATCCTGCGGCGCTCGACCCTGGACAACCTCTGGGACTACCACCCACCCTTCCAGATCGACGGCAATTTTGGCTCCACCGCCGCCGTCGCCGAGATGCTGCTCCATAGTCACGGCGATCGCATCCGCCTGCTGCCTGCTCTTCCCGCTGCCTGGTCCGAGGGGCACGCGCTCGGGCTGCGCGCCCGCGGCGACATCACCGTCGATCTGACCTGGAGTAACGGCAGCTTGGCCAAGGCCGTGCTCACCGGCGGTCCGAACGTGACCGACCAGGTCGTGCCGGTCGTCTTCGGCGACCACCAATGGGAGGTCCGCCTATCGCCCGGCCAGAGCCGTGTCATCACCCTTCCCTAACCGGAGCCCGTCCGAAAAGACACGCTCCTTCATGCATCGCCTCCAGGTAATGGTTGCCGATCAACCAGATCATTGTCTGAATCGGGGTCGGAATCGGAATCGGGATCGGAATCGATCCCTGTTCTGGTTGGCACCTGGCCCTCATGGACCGCTCAAACTTCACTGCCGGGTTGTGTCAGCACCGAAACAATACGATTGCAGCACCCGGTTTCTCATGTCCGAATCCCATTCCGCGGCCTCTCGATACCGAGACCGATAGCGCCCCCGACCCCGAACTTGCTCCACCAACGTCCTTTTCGGACGATCCCTAACCGGAGAGCCTCCCCATCCGGACCCGGAAAATCTCGCGCAGAGGCGCAGAGGCGCCAAGGCGTTTTCGACCTGGTTATGGGAGTGGATAGGGACCATGCGCTGGTCCAGACTTTTGGGGGAGATTCCTGGGTTTCCCGTTTCCTGCAGACCAAGGCAGTTGCAGAAAACGGCTCCGATGTTTCTGCATTCCTCGCCCACCCTATCCCCTCCCTCTCTGACCTCTGCGGCTCTGCGCGAGTCCTCCCCATCCGGACCCGGCTGCCCCGTTGAGGGCGCATCCGGACCCGGCTGCAGCCTGTGGCCGCTCTCAATCCCTATTGCCCGGCCGGGACGAGGAGCGGCCTCAGCGCCTTCTCGAAGGCGCGCGCCTGATACATAAACCCGAGATCGGTCGGGTGAACCCCGTCGACCGTGCCCTCGTCAGAGGGTCCCAACATCCCTTCGGCGGAGAGGAAGTGCAGATCACCGATCCCCTCGGCCAGCAGCTCGGCATAGACCTCACGCAACACCTTGCCCATCCCGGTCGGCACATCCTCCGCCCGAATCCTGCAATCCTCCACCAACAGGATCGGCGTGGTGGGATGAGCAGTGCGCAACCGATGCACAAAGTGAGGAATTCGCTCACGCACTAGGTCGGGCGACATATTCCAGAGCGGATCGAGCACAAAGACCAACGCATCGATCTCGGCCACCAGCTCAACCATCTCCGGCTCGGATTGCCCGTTGCCCGAGAAGCCGAGGTTGATGGTCGGCACATTGAGCGCGCGCCCGAAGATATTGCTCGCCGCCATCCCCGGCCGTGAGGCACACCCGCCCTGGGTGATCGATGTGCCATAGAAAACGACCGACCTGCCGCGCTCTGGCGCCGGTGCCAGGCTGTGCGGACTCTTGACCCCGATCTGTAAGGACCGCGTCTCGTTGTAAAGCGGGAGGAAGAGACAATACTCATCCGCGGTCCCATCCAGGTTGAACTCCGCCTCGTTCTCGTCCGTATGTGGACGGCCGTTCCCAACAAACCGCCACCTGCCAACGGTCTGTGCATAGAGATCAACCCCGCTCACACCCGTGGCCGGCATATGTGGCATAGCCAACGAACCACCGAGCGCCCAGCGTACCTTCAGCGTCGGAGCCGCAGTCACAAAGCGGATGCAGAGTCCGGCACTATCCTTGCTCAACCCCCAAACCCCACCCCGGACCACCCCCTCAGCCTTGGCCGGGAGCCGATCATAGGGCGAATTCGTCTCCGCCCAGCCCCTGCCCTCCAGAGTGAGGTCATACCCCTCCACCCATTGACATTCGCCATCTTGCGCCCGCACAGCCGCGACATGGGCCATCCAAAACGCAGCAGCAATCCAAACAGAAAGACGGGGGATCCACGATGAATTCGATGTCAGCAACACTGGTAGTCTCCTCATTGATCCAACACAAAAGGCCGATCGCACGCACAACCACTCGACCCCACGATTCTCAAGGCCCCCCATCGCCAAGGTCAAGCGGATTTACGCAGCACGACTTCGCGTGCTGCTGCACGTGGGCAGTGCCGCCCACGTGCGAGGTCGGAAGTCCGCTGTGGCTCGGCCAAGGGCAATGTGATTGAGGACGTTTGGCCGCCTGACGGCCGGAGGTTGATCGTTGTGGACTCTGCATTTTCGCAACACGACTTCGCGTGCTGCGGCGCGAGAGGCTTCGGCCCCCGCGCGAGGGTCGGAGATCCGCAGCACCGCTCCGCGGGCTGCTGCACGTGGGCAGTGCCGCCCACGTGCGAGGTCGGAAGTCCGCTGTGGCTCGGCCAAGGGCAATGTGATTGAGGACGTTTGGCCGCCTGACGGCCGGAGGTTGATCGTTGTGGACTCTGCATTTTCGCAACACGACTTCGCGTGCTGCGGCGCGAGAGGCTTCGGCCCCCGCGCGAGGGTCGGAGATCCGCAGCACCGCTCCGCGGGCTGCTGCACGTGGGCAGTGCCGCCCACGTGCGAGGTCGGAGGTACGAGTCCACTCCGTCCACAAAGTCCACTCTGTCCACCCTCCCCTCATCAGCAAGGTAAACGTCCTCAACTACACTGCCATCCTCCACCCACAGCAGACCTCCGACCTCCGACCTCGCCTGATGCCCTCCAGGGGCATCAGGCTTCCGGCCGGGACCCTCCCCGGCCGGAACCTCCGACAGGCCCGCAGAGCCACCGGTCGAGCGACCACCGCCCCGCACCTACGCTCATGAGGAAGAGTGATCCCAGCCACATCGCCCAGTCGGTGCGCATCTCATGCGCCATCGCAAAAAAGCCGTAGCGCGGCAGCTCGCGCAGCTGAAAACCCCAGAAGCCGCTGCCCAAGAGAATCGGGATCTTTGTGCTGAGGATCGCGACGGTCATGATGATGAAGGTCTGCAGGGCGGCCAGACGAGTCATCAGGCCGACCAGGATGAGGATTCCGCTCGCGATCTCAACCGCCCCGACAAAGGGGCCCATCACCTCAGGCATCGGGATCCCGATCTTTACGAAACGCCCCACACCATAGGCGTCGGCATAGAGGAATTTCTGGATCCCCTCCGACAGGAAGACGGCCCCGACCATCAGGCGTACGATCCAATACCAGCGATGCGGCTCCGTCCTCGCGATTCTGCAAATCCAAGGTTGGGTATCGCTCATTGCATATTCCCTCCATTTCAACATGGGCCAAGCGCCCACAACACCAATGCGGTCATGCCCCCCCGCCGGCCCGCTTCACCCCCCCGGCAATTGCGAACCAGACCAGGCCGATGCCGCCGATCACAAGGCCCGCAAGCCAGACCCGCGGCTCCACCCAGAACGCGAGCCCTAGCCACGCGATCAGACCACCGGCAGGGATCCACCTTGGAAAGAGCCGATCCGCCTCCGGAATCCTCAGGGCGGCCAGGTTGGTGATCGCATAGTAGACCAAAACCGTAAATGCACTGAACGACCAGGTCGTCTTGACGCTCCCGATCAGGGTCAGCATGAGGATCACAGCGCCGGTGACGAGCACGGCCGGCCATGGGGTGCGCCCCTGGGCATCGACTCGTGCGAGCAGCACCGGCATATCGCGTCGGCGTCCCATGGCGAGATAGACACGGGAGAGCCCGAGCACCAGGTTGAGCAGGACTCCCAACATGGCTGTGGCGGCGCCGATCGCAACAATCGCAGGCAGGAAGGGCACCCCAAATTCCTGGGCCGCGACCTCGAGCGGCGCCGCCCTACCCTCCGTCGCCTGTGCGAGGAACTCCGCTCCCACCGCACGCACGCCCGCCCATGAGACCAAAATGTAGAGCAACGCGGAGACCGACAGAGTCGCGATGATCGCCCGTGGGATGGTCCGTCTCGGATCGCGGACCTCCTCCGCCATCGTGGCGATCCGCCCATAACCGGCGTAGGCCACAAACATCAACGCAGAGGCGTGCAGGAGCGCCGCGGGCGTCACACGGACCGCTGAGAGCGTCTCCCCATGCGCGGCGCCGGACCCGGCCCAGCCATACCGGAAACCGGCCGCGGTGAAGCAGACCAGTGCGAATAGGGTGAATCCGACGACCACACTGTTCATGTGGTTGGAGCGTCGCGCTCCGGCAAGGACGACGATCGTCACCAGGATGACGACGGCAACGGCCACCCAGACGATGGCACCGCGCGAATACCCGAGAAACGCGAGGAGATACCCGGCGAACCCGAGCGCGGCCGTCGCGGCCGATGCCGACTTGGCCACGACGAACATCCAACCCGCCATAAATCCGAAGATGGGGTGAAGAAAGTGGTACCCGTATTCATAGGTCCCTCCACTCACTGGATGCGCCGCGGCAAGCTGCGCGGATGACAGCGCGTTCAGGGTCGCCACCATGGCCGCGATCACGATCGCCACAACGACAAACCCGCCGGCGATCCCGGCCGCTAACCCGATGCTGACAAAGATGCCGGTCCCCAGAATCGAGCCGAGGCCCAGCAGTACAGCATCCAGTACACCGAGATCCCGTTTGAGCGTGTTGGTCACCATCGTAGAAATCGCCCCTCCCCTTCCCTTCGAGCACGCCATGCCCCGCACCAAATATCCCAGCAGCATAGCAAAAAACGCCGCGGCACGCCACTGACGCGGCACAGGGGCTTCGGCCCCCGCGCGAGGGTCGGAGGTCAGAGCTCATCGCGTTTGTCCACTCTGTCCACTCTGTCCACAAAGTCCACTCTGTCCACCCTCCCCTCATCAGCAAGCCAAACGTCCGCTGGCCTATTGCCACTCCCCACCCACAGCGGACCTCCGACCTCCTGCCTGAGGCCCTCGCCTCAGGCTTTCGGCCCCC
>ENA-UOOH01000928-UOOH01000928.1-fermentation-metagenome-genome-assembly--contig:-NODE-928-length-30720-cov-4.469069_pt1 | contig 30720 bp, 23 predicted proteins | sample MGYA00245778_ERZ724025 | MGnify/ENA primary metagenome ERZ724025 (study PRJEB28704, sample SAMN03018313) | fermentation metagenome | biome: anthropogenic terrestrial biome; feature: soil; material... | reverse complement strand
ATTTTCAAAAGCCCTATTTCAATGCTCCCAGCGGGGATAAGGAGTGAGGGGAAAAATAACGTAGCAAGCATAGAAAGTGAGTGCTCACTTCGTATAATCCCAGCTCAATCCGGACGGATTTTGATTCAGAAGTAGGACGTAGGGAGTTTGTGGAATGGTGCAAACAACAGGTTGTAAACACTTAGTTATATTGATTTTCTATCTCAAAGAACATAATATTATTCCTTAAGACCGTTAATGAGTATTTCAAAGTGTTCTACCGCCTGAGTTTTTAAATCAAATTCAGGATGGCGTATGCACCACTCATAGGTAATCCCCCTGATTGCAAGCATAAAATGGCGAGCAAGAAGATCAGGGGATAGACCGGATTTGAATTCTCCCTTTCGTATACCCCTCTCCAGCACGTCACTGAACATTTTATAAAGTGCACGGTTGTAGCCCATAACAGCGCCTGTGTCCACATCTTTTGTTATTTGTGCCTTATAAACAGCTTTCATTTTGCCGTAGCCGATCTTATCTATAAGCTCATCGGAAATTGTCCCAATGAGTGAAAGAATAATTGTCTCTGCCGAAGCGTCATCGTGAAAAGTGTCTAAAAAGGCTTTGTAATCAGTGTCCGCTATTTCAACATGATCGTTTATAAGCATAGCAATTAAAGCATCCTTTGATGCAAAATGCACATAAAAAGAGCCCTTCGCTACACCCGCTGCTTCTACAATGGCGTCTACAGATACTTTATTGTAATCGTTCTGAGAAAATAGCTTCTCTGCACTTTTATATATTTTTTCTTTGGTAGCCTTAGCCTTTAGTTTTCTGCTTTTTCCGTTATAATGCATTTGTTCCTCTTTCATTATTAGTTGATTAATATAGTATACTTATTTCTCAGAATAAAGCCAATAGCGTTTTTATCATAAACTTAACATGCTTAAAAATACCCGCCCTTGAAACTAATAATTTCAAAGGCGGGTGGATTGTTTCACAGGATAACCTTACTTCTTAAACCACACGTAGATATATAGAGAGCTAAGTATACCCATGTTACAGTTATATTTCTCATTCTTGGAAAAACTCAACGAAGGAATCCAGCCATTCGTCACAGAACCAAACGAATAAACTCCATTTACTTCGGTTCCGATATCAAGAATAGGTTCACCCTTTGCCTTGTCTTTGGTATAATAAAGGTAGATATATATTGGCACATTATTAAGAAATGCATATCTTGTTGAGCCTTTATTCAAATCTGCATCTATAAAAGAATAACCGGGTTTCGTTTTGTCTGCGCTACTTTTTACATATCCCTCAATTTTTATATCTCTTATTGCCTCATCAGGATTAGATGTCATTGTATAGCCGATATAGATATAATCCCCGTTTGCACCTTTATTTAAATCGACAGGAACGACAACCTTCTTAAGATAATCTGGTTCCTTTAACGCAATCTGCGTATCAATATCACTTTTTGCGAGTGCGGCATCGGGATTGGATCCAATATAAATATTTTTTATATAGAGTGGCATGGTTTCCTTGCCAATACTCTTGTCGAGGTCGGCGAAAAACTGCCCGGCTTTGCTCACGTATTTTTCATATGCCAAAATGATTTCCGCGCGCTTTTCGTCGCTATCAGCAAACTCCCATATAGGCAGCAGGGAATCTTGACAGTTATTCCCTACGTCGAAAAACTCAAGCGATGTACCATCTTGTATGCTTTGTGACCAATCTTTATAGGTATCCAAAGCCTTCTCGTATGTATTGATGTCAGGTGAAACCGAGCCGCCGACGCGTGATGCCGTAAAGGTTGAATTTTTAGCAAAACTCTCGGACTTGGTTGAAATCTCTGTACTGATACTGCCTGAAACCTTGGCCGCAAACGTTTTATATGTTGCATCTAATTCCATCTTGATGTCTTGCATCGATTTTTTGGAAGTGTTGTTGTAGACATAATTTAAATCCATTCTGCCGCCGAGCATAATGTCCATCAGCACATGAGTTCCGTACCTGTCAAATATTTCCTCGTCGTAATATTTTTGTTTTTCCTCGTCTGTTTTATTGGAAATATCAGCATTAAGTTTTTTAAGGACAGTCTTATAAACATAGTCCTTAAGTTCTTCCATTTCAAGGTCGCCGTATTTGATGAATTGCCTTTCCTTTTGAATTTTAATCTGATTCTTGATAAATACGCTTTTGCTCATTCCCGATGTACTCATATTCGCCGAAAGCGAGAAATCGCCCTTTACCTTTGAGAAAAGCCCATAGGAAAAAGATAGCCCCAAGTTCAGCGAAACATCTTTTTGATACGATTCCATTGTTTCTCCCATATACAGTGCTGTGTCGGTTTGGGAAATTGCAAGCTTACGCAGCCTTCTGTCTTCAAGAAGCAGATCCGTATCAAATATTTCCGCGCGAGAGCTTACATCGTTTGAGTTAAAATATGCACTTGTAACAACATTATAGCCGTATCCAAGATATCCGCCGTATTCACCTTTAATTATCTCGCCCATTGCTCCTGCAAGCTCAAGCTGATCCGCCTGTGCTGCCTGCTTTGGATTTATGCCAACCATGGTACTTTCGCTACCGTTTTGGCATGATGTCATCAGTGGTACCATCATACATATCGCCAAAATCATCGCCAAAATTTTCTTGCTCATTATTGAAGCCCTCCGTTTCACTTTCGTTTATTATTTTAAATGTATTCTCATTTTTAATTCGAAGCATCCTTTTTATCATCCATATAATATATTCCCTTTGTCTTATAAAGGTGATAACCGTTGCGGTAAGCATTGGCATAACCCAGCCTATATGTTTAATATTTGTCGGTGCCGTAACGAGCATATTATAAATTGAATGATATGTAATCACAGTGCCAAGCAGACCGAAAGTGAAAATAGCATCTAGCTTTTTATCATAGGCGTTGCACATTCCAAAGCCGACTACCGCTGTGTTAACCGCATGCATGATACCAGATGCGAACCCGCGCAGTACAGCAAAAAGCAATTCAGCGTTGCTATATGCGGTAATGTATGTGCAGTTTTCCAGTGTAGCAAAACCGACGCCTATCGCTAAAGCCGCAACAATGATATTGTTCTTTTCCGGTTTGAAAATCAGAACATACATGAGTATCGGCAGTGCCTTAAGAATCTCCTCACTAATCGGTGCTGTATAAATCGCCGTATCAAGGCTACCGTAATGAGTCAGTTTGGTGAGAAGCGGGTTAATAAAACTTGCTGAAAGCGCAATCGCCATACCTATGATGAAAAATAGATTGAAGCGCCTTGCCCCATCCTTGAGTATAAACAGTGTCAGCAGCATGGGAGCAACTATGCATACAAATATATTAAATACAGGAGTCATTTTTGCACCCCCTTATATACAGAAGGAGTGATTGACAATAAAAGCAGTGCAAAACAGAATTTGAAAATATATTCCGTATCCTCAAATCCAAGATTCAGTGCAAGGCAGGTCAGATTATCAAGCAGCAGAATCAATCCGACAGTCATGTGATATGAACGGAAGCCTTTCAGCATTTCATTTTTGAAGGAAAGAAGAATCAACCGAAGCGTATAATATCCTAAAAAAACAGTCGGAACAGTATAGATAACTGTATAAAATAAGCTATCACCCGTAAGATACAAAACAAAATTTATGCCAGTGATAAAAACCGGAGCAATTAGGGAAATGATATTATTCTTCCGATATTCTTTGTCCTTAAAATCAATCATCCGATGAAATATATTTCGGCAGGCGGTGAGCAGAAAAAGGTAAAAACCGATCCAAGAAATATCAGATATGGAGAAAACGCCGATTTGTTCATAGCCTCTTATATATATATGAAGTACCCAATAAAGCTCACCCAGCACAAAGCAGATAAGTGACTGAAAAATGATTTTCGGCAGCAGCAAATCCTTTCTTTTCAGAATACAGCCTATCATTCCGATCAATGCAACAAGGGCATTGAAAAGCTGAATCATCTCAACAGATAAGTTTATTTGATTTTTGGAGTAATTAGAAACCAAAATCAAAGCAACTAAGGATAATGCCACTGTGACCGCCGCAGTTGCGGCATAAATCAAGGCACCTTTGGTAGTCATACTACGAAACATATCATATAACTCCCGACTCATTGGGCTTGTTCGCTGTAAAGCAGTGAATAGCACTAATATTAATTGACTATAGTCATTATATATAATTAGCAAAAATATGTCAATACTAAAAGGTCGAAAAACAGTAATATTTGATTGATAATCAGTTATTTTAATGAAAAGTGAAATGAAAAGAGAAGAGCACGAAAAAGATACTTATAACGGAGAAACATAAGGAATAATTTGGATTTAGTATTACTGCTTTCTACTGTAAAATTGTTCATTATAACAAAGCTGTTGTCAGAAATTCATGCTATACTAGCCAGAGAAAAAGAAGTTGATATCCTTTATGAAAAACTGTTCGAAGAAAAGATTCTTGGAAATCTTACCGAAGATCGTTTTAAGAAGCTATCCTATAAATATGAAGATGAACAGGCGGAACTAAAACAAAAAATTAAGCACCTAAAACAAATCGTTGCAGATGAAAAGCGTCATGAAATGAATGCGGATGGATTTCTTCAATTGGTTCAAAAATACACAGACATTCAAACTTTAACATTGGAAGTTCTGCATGAGTTTGTTGACAGAATAGTAGTTTACCATAGGGAACAGCTTTTTGGCGAAACTGTGCAGAAAGTGGAGATTTACTATAAGATGATCGGATATGTAAAACTACCGGAAATGAGCAAATCCGAAAAAGATTCTTTTCTGAAAACTTTTGGACGAAATGAAATAGACCGAAGTGCATAGTGAATCACCAATTGCACTTCGGTCTACACAAAACAAAATACCCACAAAAGGCTTCAAGCCCCTTATGGGTATTCAGTATGGTGCGGGTAGCAGGACTTGAACCTGTACAGTATTGCTACCACTAGAACCTGAATCTAGCGCGTCTGCCAATTCCGCCATACCCGCATAGTTGAATGCGCTGTCATTATAGCGCAAACACGGATGTTTGTCAAGGGATATTTTATAAAAAAACAAGGGGGAAATGGGGAAAAACAGGAGATCGCGTAATCCGTCCCGTTTTTTTGTATACAATATATCGGCAAAAAATAAATTAAATATAGTCACAGCAATATGCCTGTTGCAATGTAGGTTCTCGGATGCTATAATAGGCGTATAACCCCGTGTTTTTCAATTTGATATGGTCCTGCCGCATACGAATATGTAAACGAGGAGGTGGCAATGCATGCAGGGGACGGTATCCCGGATGATGAGAATCGCATGTATGTTTTGTCTGCTTTCTTTGTTTTCCTGTTCTGCCGGGATGGAGAAAGATTTTGCCGTCTGGACGGACGGTTACGCCTTGCCCGCTGACAAAGAAATTGAGCTTGGCGGGGAAAACAGTGTATACAATGTTTATCGACCCGGCGTTACATTTGAGGATGCCTTGCTCCTTCCCGTGGAGCAAAACACCTATGCACGGGTTGAGAACATCAGCCATATCATGATTCACTTTATGAGTGCCATCATCTGTCATCCCGACGACCCTTTTAATATCCCATACATACAAGAAAATTTTTATCAAAGCGGCGCTTCCGTCCATTACGTCATCGGTCGGAATGGCACCATTTACCGGATGGTCAATGAAAGCTATGTGGCCTGGCATGCCGGAAAAGGCAGTTGGGAAGGCAAAGAATCATACACCAACCGGATGAACCACTATGCCGTGGGCATCGAATTGTTGGGCATTGGCTCTCAAAGAGATATGTCCATCATGATGAGCGGAGAGTATTACGAATCCATCGATCCTTCTTACATCGGATTCACCGAAGAACAGTATGTGTCTCTAGCGGCTCTTGTGGAGGATATCTGCGCCCGACATGACATTCCCAAAGACCGTTCCCATGTGTTGGGACACCAAGATTATACCTCCCGCAAAACCGATCCGGGTGAGTTGTTTGACTGGACGAAAATCGGGCTGCCCCCCAACGCGCCCGAGGTGGATGAACCATGACAGGTGGGGGACGGCCGCTTGTGGTGATGTTATCCACATTTTTGGTGGGGTTGTTGATTTGTGCGATCCTTTCGGTATCATATGTGGTTGTTTTGTCGCTCTCTGCTCTCTTTTTGATTGCAGGGGCGACTGTTTTTTTCTATATTAAAATAGAAAGGAGGAAAACCCTGTCAGCCCAATTGTGGTATATGGCAGGAGGGTTGGCACTGGCCGCACTCCTTGGCGGGTTGTATTTCGGACCTTATCATACGCTGAGCAAGCAATACGACGGGCAGACGTGTCGGATCGAAGGGGAAATTCAGGGAATATCCCGGGGGAATTATTATACCTCTTTTACCGTTCGCACCCAAATCATCAACGGGGAAGAAGTATCCGCCAACCTGCGCCTGACCACGTACAATGCTGACTTTCTAGAAGTTCCTTTGTATAGCTTTCTTTCCTGTGAGACGGTTCTTTCTGCCCCGAAAAGCCAATTGTATGGCTTTGACGGCAGGCGGTATTGGTTTTCCCGGGGGGTGTCGCTGATCGGCGCATTCACCGAAGGGGATTGGCAAGAAAACACATCGCCGCCCTTGTTATACTATGGAAACAAACTGCAGACCTATTTGGGGAAGCAGCTTGTTTTGTCGTCTGCCGGCGAAGTGAAAGCCGTTTTACTGGGGGATAAGACCACGGGGGATGAAACTTTAGAAGAAAACATGCGGATCATCGGCGTTTCTCATATATTTTCCATATCGGGGCTTCACTTGACATTGCTGTTATCTTCCGTGTATCTGTTTCTCTTTCGTTTGCGTGTACCCCAGCGCATCAGTGGCAGTATTGTCATTTTATTTGCTCTGTTTTATATGGTAATCACGGGGTTTTCGCCTTCTGTCAGCCGGGCGGGCATCATGGCCATATTGTATTATTTGTCCTTGATGATCCGGCGGGATACGGACAGCCTGATTTCCCTGTTGGTATCTACGTCCATCATTTGCCTGTTGGATCCTTTTTCCGTATGCAACATTGGATTGCAGCTTTCCTTTTTAGCCACTTTGGGTATTTTCACCCTGGGGGTTCGCACGGCAACCTATTGGGGAAACAAGGCTTTTTTCAGCGTGAAACCCAAGAAAGGTAAAAACCTGCTTGCAACCTTCAAAGGGGCAGTATCTTGGCTGGTGCGGGAAGCTTGTAATCTGATCATCATGAATTTTGCTGCCATTCTCATTACACTGCCTGTGTTGTTGACTGTTTCCGATGAAATTTCGTTGATTTCCCCTTTTGCTAATTTGCTGCTTGTGCCGTTGTTTAACCCTATTTTGATTTTGTCCGCCCTCTATTTGCTGTGTCGTTTGTGCATAGGCTTTATGGTACCTGTGGGGGTGGTGTTTTCCTTCTTGTCCGGGGTTATTGGGTGGCTGGTGGATGGCCTTTTTTGGCTTTTTATCACCATTGTAAACTTTTTGGCGGGGTTGGATTTTGCCATTCTTTTTGTAAATTATCCCTTTTTGCCCGGTGTAATCGTGGTTTTTATCGTGATTCTGGCACTGTGTTTGGCCATGCCCAAATGGACAAAATATTATGTGATGCTCCCCGCGGTCTTCGCTTTGGTTTTTGCCGGGACATGGGGGATGTATACACTGTTGAAAAGCGACGACGTGGTTTTATATAAAATCACCAACCGTTCCGATGAAAAGCTCCTGATCTGCGATCAGGGGGAAACAGTGATATTAGAGTCCAGACACGTGGGAAACGCAATATCTTCCCATACCGAAAACACCTTAAAGCAAAACGGTATTGGCACCATTGATGTGTATATTCTCCCCAAGCTGGATAAACAGGCTTTTTCTAAGGTGAAGTCATTGACGGATTGTTGTCCAATCAACAAGGTGTTTACCCCCTATCCCAACACCCCAGATGAATACCGCATATATACTGCCATCAATCAATTGGGGATTCCTACGTCCTCCTATCTATATGGAGAAGATATTTTGTTTGGGCGGGCTGTGGTGCGCGTCTATCCCCGGGGAAAGGGTTCCGTGTGGTTTGTGTGGGAGGGGGAAGGGCGTCGGATCTGTTATTCCAGCCGGGAATCCGGCAGCAAAGAAGGGTATATCCCCGAGCCCGAGAAAGGGTATGATTTGATTTTTTTATCCGGTAAAGTCAATCAAGGCAACGTTTTGTTTGCATCCGCCGCCTATACCGCGCTTTCATCCCGCAGCGCAGGGGAAAAAACCTGGCTGCAAATCCAAGACTGGTTTTCAAAAAACGGGGGACAACTGCTGGATGTATCCGAAAGTCCCATCATTCGACTGACATGGGGGGAAACCATTGAAATCAAACAATAAGGGCACCATTTTGGCGCCCTTGTTCTTATGCGGTGACAATATTTTTGGCATCCCCAAGGTTTAATTCCCGGACGGCAGTTTCGCGCATTTTGTATTTCATGATCTTACCCGCGGCATTCATGGGGAAAGAGGTGACAAAGGAAACATAGCGGGGGGTTTTATGCTTTGCCATGTGAGACAAGACGTAATCCTTGATTTCCTGCTCGGTACATGTAATGCTTTCTTTTAGGATGATGCATGCCATAATTTCCTCACCGTACTGTTTGTCGGGAACGCCGATGACCTGCACGTCGGATACCTTGGGATGGGTGTAAATGAAATCTTCAATTTCTTTGGGGTAAATGTTTTCGCCCCCCCGGATGATCATGTCTTTGATACGGCCGGTGATCTTGAAGTTACCGTCGGGCAGTCTTCTTGCCAAGTCGCCGGTGTGGAGCCAGCCGTCTTGGTCAATGGCGGCGGCGGTGGCGGCGGGCATTTTATAATACCCCTTCATGATGTTGTAGCCTTTGGCAATCAACTCGCCATCGGTATTATCAGGCAGATCCTTGCCGGTTTCAGGATTCACGATCTTGCAATCCGCGCCGAATATTTTGCTGCCCACCGTATTCACGCGGGTTTCGATGGAGTCGGTGATCTTGCTCATGGTGATGGCGGGGGAAGCTTCGGTTTGCCCGTAGGTAATACAGATTTCCGTCATGTTCATTTTATCCAGCACATCCTGCATGACCTTGATGGGACAGGGACTGCCTGCCATGATACCGGTTCGCATATGGCTGAAGTCGGTGTTGATAAAATTGGGATGGCTCAGCATGGCGATGAACATGGTGGGAACGCCGTGAACGGCGGTGATCTTTTCTTTTGTGATGCAGTCCAAGCCCTTAGAGGGTGAAAAGGCGGGGATGGGATACATGGAAGTACCGTGGGTCATGGCGGCGGTCATTGCCAAAACCAGACCGAAGCAGTGGAACATGGGTACCTGAATCATCAGACGATCGGCGGTGGAAAAATCCATGCAGTCGCCAATGGCTTTTCCGTTGTTGACGACGTTGTAGTGGGTCAGCATCACCCCTTTGGGGAATCCGGTGGTGCCGGAGGTGTACTGCATGTTGCATACATCGTGCTTATTCAGCATGGCGGAGCGGCGATAAACGGCATCCACCGGGGTGTTTTCCGCATAATCCAAGGCTTCTTGCCAGGACAGGCAGCCATTCTGGGAAGATTCGATGGTGATAATGTTTCGCAGGAAAGGCAATTTGCGCAAGTACAGGGGCTTGCCTTTTTCCGCCGTTTTCAACTCGGGGCACAATGCATGGAGGATGCTTACATAGTCGGAATCTTTATATCCGTCGATCATAATCAGGGTATGGGTGTCAGACTGTCTAAGCAGGTATTCTGCTTCGTGAATTTTGTATGCCGTATTAACCGTCACCAGAATGGCGCCAACCTTCATGGTTGCCCAGAAGGTGATGTACCATTCGGGTACGTTGGTCGCCCAGATGGCTACATGATCTCCTTGTTTGACGCCCAAAGAAATCAAGGCTCTGGCAAAGGTGTCCACCTCATCCCGGAATTCGGAATAGGTGCGGGTATAATCCAGGGTGGTATATTTGAAGGCGATTTGGTCGGGGAATTCATCCACCATGCGATCCAAAAGCTGGGGGAAGGTCAGGTCAATCAGCTGTTCTTTCGGCCAAACATAATTGCCGGTTTTGCGGATATTGTCCTGTAAACGGCCTTTATCATCGGTGGTGCCGATATATGTTTTCATATAGTTGGCAAAGTGGGGAAATACGACGCCGGCATCGCTCAGTTCCGGCATCCAGCGTTTAACCCATTCCAGAGAAATATACCCTTCGTAATTGATGGAGCGAAGCGCCATCATCATATTGTCCACGGGGAGATCCCCATCGCCCATCATACGGTAAACGACTTTGCCTTCTTCTACAATGGAGTCTTTGACATGAACATGTTTGATATAAGCACCTAAGTTTTGGACGGTGCTTTCAGCGGATTCATGGAAATAACGGTAAGGATGATGTAAATCCCACAAGGCTGCCACGGCGTCGCTGTGAACCGAGTCTAAAACAGAGTGCAAACGGGCAGTATTGGCATAAACACCGTTGGTTTCTACTAAAAGTGTGACGCCGGCTTTTTCTGCAATGGGTGCCAAACGAGAGAGCTGACGAATGATAACGGCATCGTCTGCTTCCCCTTCCGGAGCAGCATCCAAATCCCCCAGAACACGAATGTAAGGGGTAGACAACAGAGCGGCTGTTTCTATATAAGAGGTCAGTTCCGCTATGTTTTCTTCTTCTTTATCCCCGTCGCGCAAACAGCAGCCCGAAGAAAGGCAGGGGATTTCCAGCCGCAAACGGCTCAAGTTTTCGGCTATTTCAGCCGGGTGGATTTCTTCAAACAGATTGCTTCCCGTGCCACGAATTTCAATGCCGTCAAAACCAAGGTCTTTTGCCATGACGTATACATCTTGCCAAGAATGGTTGGGGCAGCCCAGGGTTGAAAATGCAATTTTCATAATAATCTCCTTTCATAGGAAAAAAATCGTCTCTTGAATTTTCAAGAGACGAAATAATATGTTTATTCCGCGGTACCACTCTGCTTGGCATATACATGCCCGCTCAACGGTGTCAACAACACCTTCTTTTTTTAACGGAAAGAACCCCGTCCGTTCCTACTGTGAGTTCAGAACGACAGCTCAAGGGCGAGAACACAGATTCCTTCCGCGCCGCTTTTCACCAAACAGCGGCTCTCTGCGCCGGAGTGATCCTGCGTTTTCCCTGTCACAGCCTTTAGTGAATATGATGGTAACAGAAATGAAACGTTTTGTCAAGGGCTTTCATTCAAACTGCCCTCAACCAAAATCATTCAAACTGCCCTCAACCAAAATCTGCCTTCAACTTAAATATCGTGGCGTCTTCTTTGTTTCTTAAGAGAATGAATCATCCAGCCCACATCGGCAACCGATTCAATCTCCGGTTCCATCTGACACAGATACTCGATCACGGCATTGATTTTCCCGTCGGTGACTGCTTCGTCCCCTTGTTCTCGTGCCATACGGTATTCGGCGTTGAGAACCACATACTGTACATGAACAAGGAGGTAATACCAGGAATACTTTCTTGCGCCGGCTGCCTGTTCATAGCCGGCACGAATGACCGGTTCCGATTTCAACGCCAGTTCTTTTGCCAAATGCGCTCTTTGTTTGATATCCAGCTCTTGATAAGGGGTGATATCGGGATGTGCAAAATAGTCGGAAATATCTTTTAGATAGTTTTCCACCCAGGTGCCATGTGCCCCGAATGCGGATCGGTAATAGTCGCGGCTGATTTCTTCAAAAGAGAGGGAAGCATCAAACAAAGCGTTCGCCATAGCATACATAGGCAGACAGGTGGGAAATGCCACTCTCTGCAGCTGGCAGGATACCATGCCGTTCAAGCCGATGGAGTGCAAGTTCTGCATGTCTTTATGCAGGATACGGGCGGTGTTGGTGTAACCGGGATCCACCACATGGTTCCACATGAGATGGTAGTCAAAATCAAAGCTGTCACCTTTAAACATTTTCTTCCACTGGTGCAAGCGGGTGACGTTTTCGGCAACACCGGCAGGCATTTTCAATTTGTTGCGGACATAGGGAGCAAGGTTTACTTGTTCATTTTTATCAAAATCCGCGAATGCCTTTAAGTAACTGCGGGTAATGGGAGCAAACATCAGCACAAAGCGATCCTGGTTGCGGATGGCTTCGGTCCGGGGTTCCCACAGCAAGTCCACATAAATCAAAAAGACCACGCGGGTAGGCAGGTTTTCCTGGGTGAGCTTTTCATCCAGCTCATTTAAGAGCATGACATACCAGTCGGCGGGCCGTTTTTGGTTGCAGTCGTCACATTCGCACTGGTTGTTGATACCATCAGCCAGCCAGAAATGGAGATAGGACACTTCGGGGTGGTTTTGGCAGTATTGGACGATGGCGGTGGTCATGGCGTCTCTTGCCACGGGGTTAGAATAGCATAGGTTTGTGTTCAAGGCAACGCCCCCGAACAGCTTTCTTTCCCCGTTGAGCATTGCCAAATATTGCTTGACTTCTACCGGAATTTCCCGCGTGGATTCCGCCCAGTCGGTTCCTTCCATGCCGAAAGGTTCACAGGTCCAGCCGTGACCGGTGGCATGATACAACAGGGAGCGTTTGTTGACTTCTTCAATCAATGCCGTGTTCAAAGCATCGATTTCATCCCGGGAGAGAGGTGTAGGGGTATACAAAGGGTTGTTGCGATGGGAATACCAACGGTCATAGAAACACCAGGGGGTAAAGAACTGGGTATAGTATGCATTCATACCCACCCGGGGGATCCATGCCAGCATGTTTTTCACATGGGTATAGGAAACCGCACCTTCGATGCAGATGCCACGATGGCGGCAGGTGGGAACGGTGGAAATCGAAACAGAATGGGTATATGAGAGGGAATCGGGGATGACGTCGCCGTCCGCGCCGGGGCGCACCCAGTTGAACCCCAATTCTTTTAAAAAACGATAGACGGCAATCAGTACAGCCCGGTTGTTGGCACCGGTAATCACGCCGGTAAAATCCTGTACCCGGATGGAGATGGCATCGTCCAGTTGAGTGTTGTCTACGGCGGGCAAGGCAAAAGCAGGGTCCCGTCCAACCCACAGCACATTTGTTTCTCGGGGAAGGTATTCGTTTCTCGCAAGCACCACCACGTCGGCATGGCGGTCGGCTTTTTGCAGATACGAAAACAGTTCTTCTACGGCAAAGGATATGGTGGGATCGTTTCCGATACGTCCTATTTTAATCATGTTCTGCCTCCTATCTTTAATGATTTCATTATACGCAATATAATTGCATTTGGCAAGCTGAAAAAGAAAATTGATTGCGTGAACATTCCATGAAACTTGAGAGATAAAGCCAAGAATTCCTTGACATTTTTCTGTCGCTTGCCTATAATGTTTGCATGCTAACGCAACAAAAGGAGAAGACATGCTAAAACTTCGTCATGTTACCAAAGACTATTTGACAGGCGACACCAAGGTGTGCGCGTTGAAAGATGTGAACATCGATTTTCGCAAAAACGAATTCGTTGCTGTTTTGGGTCCCTCGGGATGCGGCAAAACCACGCTGTTGAATATCATCGGCGGGTTGGATCGTTATACCGAAGGGGATTTAATCATCAACGGTGTTTCTACAAAAGAATATAAGGATGGAGATTGGGATACGTATCGCAATTATTCCATCGGTTTTGTTTTTCAAACGTACAATTTGATTTCCCATCAAACGGTGCTGTCCAATGTGGAATTGGCCTTGACGCTGTCGGGGGTTTCTAAAGAAGAAAGAAGACGACGCGCCAAAGAAGCCCTTTTCAAAGTGGGGTTGGCAGATCAGCTGAACAAAAAACCCAATCAGATGTCCGGGGGACAAATGCAGCGCGTCGCCATTGCCCGCGCGTTGGTCAACAATCCCGACATCCTTCTTGCGGATGAGCCCACCGGTGCTTTGGATACCCAAACCAGCGTACAGATCATGGAGATTTTAAAAGAAATTTCCAAAGAGAAATTGATTATTATGGTTACCCACAATGCGGATCTGGCTAAAACCTATTCCACCCGTATTGTCAAATTGCTGGACGGGGAGGTTCGTTCCGATTCCAGACCGGTGGAAGAAGGACCGGTGGTTGCAGAACAAAAAGAGGTAAAAAAGAAAGGAAAATCCAAGACAGCCATGTCTTTTTTTACGGCGCTTTCTTTGTCGCTGAACAACTTGATGACAAAAAAGACCCGTACTTTTTTGACGTCTTTTGCCGGCAGCATCGGTATCATCGGCATTGCTTTGATTCTGGCGTTATCCAATGGCATTCAGACCTATATCGATGATGTGCAGGAAGATACCTTGTCCTCCTATCCTATTTCCATCCATCGGGAAGAAGCGGATATTTCCAACATTATTACTGCTCTGACCGGAAAAGAAAAGAACGATTATCAACATGAAAAAGATGCGGTGTATGCAAACACCGTGATGTATGATTTATTCAATTCTCTTGTCAATGTGGAAAAAACCCAAAACAATTTGAAACAGTTCAAAGAGTTTTTGGAACGTGACAACAACGGACTGGAAGAATACGTGACGTCTGTTCTGTATACCTATGACATAAAGATGAATATCTATGCTACCGACGTAGATGGAAAGTATATTAAATCCGACTATGAGGCGCTCATGAAAACCATGATGCGTGCCATGTACGGCGGCAACGCTTCTTCCAATCCCCTGTCTTCCATGGGCGGCATGAATTCTTTTGGTAACAGATATGAAGTTTGGAAACAAATCATTCCGGGGGAAAACGGTCAGCTTGTGAGCAACTTGCTGCAAGACCAGTATGAACTGGTGGGTGAAGGCAGCCGTTGGCCAAAAGCCAAGGATGAAGTCATTCTTGTGCTGGATGCCGACAACGAAATCACCGACATTACGCAATATGCCCTGGGGTTGTTGTCAGCCGAAAAAATGGCGGAAAATACCCTTGCCGTCATGCGCCGGGAAGAAGTGAAGGTGGAAAACAACCGTTGGGACTATGATGAAATTCTCGGACGTACCTTCAAACTGATTCTCTCCTCCGACCAGTATACCGATTCCAACAACGATGGTGTTTGGGAAAATATCAGCGAAAACGAAACGGCTATGGATTTGATCATCTCCAATGGCATGATCATAAAAATTGTGGGCATTGTCCGCCCCAATGAAAACGCCACCGCTACCGCATTGGGAACCGGTGTGCTGGCGTATACCCAAGCTTTGGCTGAATACATCATTGACGGCGTTGCCAACAGTGCCGTGTATCGTGCCCAGGCAGATGCAAAGAATGCAAATTACGATATTTTCACCGGGCTTCCGTTTGTGGAAGAAAACGTGGAGGAGGTATCTCCGGAAGAATTGCTTCAGATCGCAAAAGCGTATTTTTCCGGATTGAATATCCAGGAAAAAGCCGTTATGTATAAAGCGGTTTTGTCCGAACCCGCAGAAGAAGAATTGAAGAGGTTGCTGGAAGGCTATCTGGTCAATTATACCACCCGGGAAGAGATGGAAGAGGCCATTCTCCAACACCTAACCATGGAATCGGGTATGAGCCGGGAAAAGGTAGTGGAATATTTGCGTGGCTACAGTACCGATGAACTGAAAAAAATGATTGTTTCAGCATTGACCGAGATGATTCTTTCCCAGTACAAAACCAAAGGGGAGGAAACCATCAACCAGATCATCGCTGCTCCCGGTGAAAAAGAATTGGCGGCAATCAAGGCCCAGTATGCCGGGTATCTGCAGAACCGTACATCCAAAATTGCTTATATCACCGGGGTTTGGACCCAGACCACCGGTATGAGCGAAAGCGCCGTTGCGGGGTATTTGTCCAAATTGCCGGACAGCGAAATCGACACCATTGCCGATGCATGGGTGACGCAAGCGGCTACCGCTGAGTATGCTTCCTTTGCAGGCTTGCAAAAAGAGGAAGATAAAAATAAAAAAATTGCCCTGGCGTTTGATGCCTATTTGGCGACCTTGACCGACGAACAATTGGTTCAGGTATATGAAGCCCATAAACCGGCAACGGTTTCCTCTTCCACCCTGGAAGAAAATATAAAGATGTTGGGTGCCGTGGACACGTCTACCCCTTCCTCCATCAACCTCTATGCTGCAACCTTTTCCGCCAAAGATAAGATCGCGGAAACGATTGCCCGGTATAACACCACGGTGGCAGAAGAAGATCGGATCCGCTACACAGACTATGTGGCTTTGATCATGTCTTCCATCACCACCATCATCAATGCCATTTCCTATGTGCTCATTGCCTTTGTTGCCATATCGTTGGTGGTATCTTCCATTATGATTGGTATCATCACCTATATATCGGTGTTGGAAAGAACCAAGGAAATCGGCATTCTCCGTGCCATGGGTGCATCGAAGAAAGACATTTCCCGGGTGTTCAACGCCGAAACGCTGATCATTGGGTTTGGCGCCGGTGCCATCGGGATTGTGGTTACCTTGCTATTGTGCATTCCCATCAATATCATCATCCATCGTTTGACGGATATTCCCACCCTGGGCGCATCGCTGCCCTGGCTGGGAGGGTTGATTCTGGTGATTATCAGTATGGGATTGACTCTCATAGCCGGCTTGATTCCCTCCAAAATCGCAGCCAAGAAAGATCCGGTCGTTGCGCTGAGAACCGAATAATAGGTAAAACAGGTAACCCCCTATTGCATCCGATGCAATAGGGGGTTATTGTAAATAGCATGTACCGCAGCTTAAAAGATTGAAAATGCGACAAAAATGGTAGACATCAAAGAAGCAACCAACGACACCACAGTAATCTGGGTATTGATGGAAGGGCCAGCCGTGTCTTTGAAGGGGTCACCCACCGTATCGCCTACAACGGCAGCTTTATGGGCTTCGGAACCTTTGCCGCCTTCGTTGCCGGATTCCACGTATTTCTTGGCGTTATCCCACAGACCGCCTGCGTTTGACATGAACAGAGCCAACAAAAGGCCGCTGACGATGTTTCCCAGCAAAAAGCCGCCGATGGCACTGACGCCACCGATAAAACCCACTGCCAAGGTAGCGACGATGGCCATTAAACCGGCAGGAATCAATTCTTTCAACGCGCCCCGGGTGGCAATTTCAATGCAGCGATCATAGTCCGGTTTGACGCCTTCCCTGCCTTCTTTCAGGCCTATAATTTCTTTGAACTGTCTGTGAATTTCAGCGACCATTCTTTGTGCGTTTTTATCCACGCCCAACATCAACATAGCAGAGAAAACAGCCGGGATTGCCGCGCCGATCAACACGCCGAAAAACACGGTGGGGTTCATGATATCAAAACCGGTAAGCAATGCTTTCCCGGCTTCTTTCAAAGCCACATTGACTTCCGCCATGTATGCGCCTAGCAGAGCAATGACAGTCAAGCCGGCGGCACCGATGGCAAAGCCTTTGGTCACCGCTTTCACGGTGTTGCCCGCGCTGTCCAATTCGTCGGCAATGCGTACTGTATCTTCGCCCAAATTTCCCATTTCAGCCAGACCTCGGGCGTTATCAACGATGGGACCGTAGGCATCGTTGCTGATGATCATGCCTACGATGGAAAGCATACCTACAGCCGCCATGGAAATGCCGAACATGGCATACCCCTCTCCCAAAGGATCGCATAATTGATACGCAGCCAGAGCGGATACGGCAATGCCAATCATGGCGGGAAGTGCCGAAATAAATCCGTAGGAAATACCGGACAATATGGTGAATGCGGAACCGGAGTTGGAGGCTTTCGCCACTTTGCGAACGATCGGTTTGCTATCATCCGTGAAGTAGTTGGTGGTGATACCGATTATTACACCCACGAGTAAGCCAATGGTAGATGCCCCCCAAATGCGCCATTCAAAACCGTTGAAAAAATAGGTTGAAAAGGCGGTCAACACAATAAAAATACCGGTTGTCACATAGGTGGAGGCATTCAGCGCGCGGGTGGGATTGCCGTTTTTGCCGATACGGGCAGTGGCAATGCCCAAGATGGAAGAGATCAGGCCCAATGCGGCATAGCAGAAAACCATCGCGGTGTTCACGGGAGTACTTGTATCCAAGGTTTGGGCGATAACCAATGCAGCGGTCATGGCAGCCACGTTGGAATCAAATAAATCCGCACCCATGCCTGCCACGTCGCCTACGTTGTCGCCTACGTTGTCAGCGATCACGGCAGGGTTGCGGGGGTCGTCTTCAGGAATGCCCAGTTCTACTTTACCGGTCAAGTCGGCACTGATATCGGCCGTTTTCGTAAAAATACCGCCGCCGGCTTTGGCAAACAACGCCAGAGAGCTTGCACCAAAAGAGAAGCCAAGGAGGATGGTAGCATCTCCCACCACCCAAAGGACGGCACAAACGCCCAGCAAGCTGAAACCAACCACCGCCAGACCCATGACGGCACCGCCGCGAAATGCGATCAAAAATGCAGGTTTAATGCCTTTTTGTGCTGCTTCTGCGGCGCGAGAGTTGGCAGAAGTGGCAACGATAATACCGATTTTTCCGGCAATAGCAGACAATACCGTGCCGGCTATGAATGCGATTGTGATGGAAATATTGTCTACAATATCACCTTTCCAGACGGGAACCGGGAGCAGGATAAAAATGATCACAGCCGCAACCCCTGCAAATATTGCAAGAACTTTATACTCTTTTTTCATGAAAGTATTTGCACCGGCCTTGATTAACGCAGAAACTTCTTGAATTTTTTTGTTTTCGTTTTTTTGTTTTTTGACCCATACAAGCAGAAATACTGCAAAAGCGAACGCGATTGTAACGAAAAAAAATGAGATCATGTAAATGAGTGAAAGCTTCGGATCCATTGCTTAATACCATACCTTTCTTTTTTGATTGAATTTTGAGTCTGCTTCTTGCTATAGAATTTCCCGGATGTTATTCTTCGCCGCCTCCTTCTTTTTCCGGGTTATTACATTGTGTTCTTTTTTCTATGGCTTCTTTTAATAACACATATAAAACGGCACAAACCGGAACGCCTGCCAATGCGCCTACGACACCGGCAGCGTTGCCGCCAACAAGAACGGCACTCAATACCAAGAGTCCTGGAAGTCCCACGGATTTCCCCACAACTTTGGGATAAATAAAACTATCATCTATCTGGTGCAGAACCAAAATGAATACAAGGAACAAGAACGCTTTGAATGGGCTGATCAGTAAAATAAGAAACGCTCCGATGATTTCCCCCAGAATAGCACCAACCATGGGTACCAGAGACGTGATGCAGATCACCACTGAAATGACTCCCGCGTTGGGAAACCCGAATATCACCATGCCTACAAAGCAAAGAACACCCAGAATGACGGATTCCATCAGTTGACCAGTGATAAAATCGGAAAAGGCATTGCCGGTCAAGCCGGCAATGTGATATATTTTAAAGGCAATTTTAGGAGGGACAAAGGAATCAATGGTTTTTTTGACAAACCTGCCGATGCTTTCCTTTTTTGCCAGAACATAAAACGCAATGATGATGCTGAAAATGGCATTGATGATACCGTTGAAAATAGACGCGGTCAATACAATGGCTTCTCCGAAAAACTGCCCGGATCCGTTGGTGAAATAGGCAGCAAAGTTGGAAAGCGCTTTGCCCCAGTCGATGGAAATATCCGGCAAGGCATCTGAAGCGATGTTGAAAGCTGCCAGCCTTCCTTCAATCCATGCCATTACCTGGTTGAGATAGAGTGGAAGGTTTTCTGCAAGATATGTAAAGGTTTCCACCAGTCCGGGGATGATGACCAGAAGAAGCAAAGAAACAATACTAAGAGAGATCAATAACGTCAGGAATAAACAAAGAGGCCGGCACAGATTCCGAACAAATGCTTTTTTGCTCTTGCGTAAAAAGAAAAACACGTTTTCTTCCAATCGTTTTAACAGTACGTTGAGTACAAATGCAATGCACAACCCGTTTATCACGGGAGAAAACAGCCGGATCACCCACCAAAACCAGCCGGTTACAATGCGGATATTTTGGGCAACGGCAAATAAAATGACACCAACTGCAATGAGAAGCAGTGTTTTTTGCAGGTTCTTTTTATCAAAATTCATAGGTATGTCCCCCCGGCAAGAACTTTTTGATCCTTACGTGGTACAGGTGCAATCTGTATACCATTTTTGCCATTTTTTTACGTACGACAAAAAACAAAAAAATATAACAAAAAACAAGGAAACATGCCAGCAGCAGTCTCCTTGTGTATTGAACCAGTCGCACAGGAGGCTTGCAAAGTCCCGAACGAGCGAATACGTGATACAGATATACAATCCATTATAAACCATCGTATCCAACCCCTTGCAAGAGGGATCTATAGGGTACGATGGGTTGGTTACATGACAACACCGCTCCAAACATTCTATGTCGGGGGATGAAAAAGTGTTTTTCAAAGAGGACGTCAACGGCTTTTTACGATGCCGGCACTAAACTTGCGCTGCCGAAGAGTTTCATATGGTTCCATGATGAGAGTGAGCCCCCTGGTTGCCATGGCGGGGGTAGAGAGGAAGAGATACAGCGACAACAGGTTGTCGCCTGGTGGCGATTATAAAAGGACCATGCGGTAGCCCATGCCCACGTGGGTCTGGATATAGCGGGGGTGGGAAGGATCAGGTTCGATCTTTTTGCGAAGGGTGGTCATGAACACCCGCAGGGAGGCAAGGTCATTTTCAAAGGCGCTGCCCCAAATTTCCTTGGTAATAAAAGAGTGGGTCAAAATTTGTCCCACATGTTTGGACAACAAGCACAGGAGTTTATATTCGATGGGGGTCAAATGCAATTCTTCCTCATTTTTATATACACAGCCGGAAACAAAATCGATTCGCAGCTCTCCGTTTGCAAACGTTGAAGCCCCGGCACCTTCGGAGGCTGCCATGGCATGGAGTCTTCGAAAAGTAACCCTGAGCCGGGCAAGCAGTTCCGCAACGGAAAAAGGTTTGGTCATATAATCATCCGCCCCTGCGTCCAGAGCCTCGATTTTATCCCTGTCTTCCCCTCTTGCGCTGATGATGATGATGGGAACGGCAGACCGGGAGCGAATCTTTTTGATGAAACAAATTCCGTCCATATCCGGAAGGTCCCATTCCAACAAAATCACATCGGGTGTATGTGCCATGGTTTCCCTAAGAGCTTGTTCCCCGTTGGAAGCCGCCCGGAATTGATAATGCCGGTTCTCCAGCGCGGCTGCAAGTCGTTTTTGGACGGCGGGATCGTCTTCTACAATCAGTATGTATGGTTTATTCATACAAATGAACCTCCTCTGCTTGTACTGACACGCTGGTTCCTTAGGGGGAAACATTTTTTCATCGTCATCACGCATCGCCAAGGGCGACAACGATGGATTGACAAAGGATATATCCCTAACCAGCCCCCGACGAGTCTCAACGATGGTTCCGGGTGCAGTATCATACAATGAAAATATGTCACGGTGGCTTGACGCCTCTTACAGACAAACCAATGAATAAATGGAGTCAAGCCGATGGATGACCGATGGGTATGGTAGGCAGAAAAAATAGAAAAAGCACATACTTCCCATTTTATGACTATTTTAAGTATAGCATGTATTTTTGAAAACTGCAAGAAAAATTTACAGTGAAAATTAAAAAAATGGAAATAAAATGATTGTACATGTCAAAAAAATACTGTGGCAGAGAACACCTGCCACAGTATGGATTATTGCTCAAATAGCCGATGTACGTTTATGGGGATGCCGTTTTTGATGGATTGGTTGATGCCGATGCCGATGCCGATGGACATCAGACCTTCCCGGACGCCGGCTGCCTGGCACAGGGGATCGTCGGTTGTGCGGCCCAGGAAGATATCGTCACGCATGCGATCATCCGCGCCGTCATGACCTCCCGCATAGGTGGGAATTTCTTCTGTGGTAAAGGTACCCAAGGCATCAAAGGGGTAAAGACGGATTTGCTTCACGGCATGTTTGGGATTCCAATAGTTGGCATAATTGTCCGCTTCAATTCTGCCTTTGGTTCCGGAGATATAGAAACGGGAACCTTCATAGGGAGAAGCGGCGTTGAGAGAGTAGCTCAGCAGTGCCCGGTTTTGGTACCGTACATTGACCGCAAGCACGTCCTGCACGTCGATGGCATCCCGATAGATGCACTGATCGTGGGTATACCCGTCAACATCTTTGAAGGGAAGGAAATACCGATCCTTGGAAATGTTGGTATAGAATTTGCAGTGATCGCTGCATTCGTGGCAATACCGGGCGGGGGATTTGCCGTTTTCCGGTCCATAGGCACGGCGATCGCCAAAGGCGAACACGGTTTCGGGTTCGCTGCCGGCAAACCAGTTTGCCAAGTCAAAATGATGGGTACATTTGTGTAGCTGCAGTCCCTGGGAATATTTCATTTCGCCGTTCCAGCGGCGATAATAGGAGGTACCGTGATCAAAATCCAGCATCCATTCCAGATGAATGGAAACCACATCACCGATAGCACCCGAAGCAAGCAGTTCTTTTACCTTTACAAAAAAAGGCATATACCGGCAATTGAAGGTAACGATCACATCTTTGCCGGTTTCTTTCTGGGCGCGAATAATGGCGTTTGCCTTATCCGCATCGGTGGTTAAGGGCTTTTCACAAATGACGTCACAGCCCATTTCCATGGCCTTGATGACATAATCATGGTGAAATGCATCCACACAGGTCACAATCACCGTGTCCGGTTTGGATTCCCGAATCATGGTTTCAAAGTCAGTGTATACAGGAAAGTTTTCCCCCGACATCTGCACAAATTGATGGCTCCGTTTCGCGTTGGTATCGTATACACCCACGGGAATAGCCACATCGGTATAGGTTTGAACCATGGGTTTTGCATAAGAGTGGAGTCCTCTGCGGCTGGCGCCGGCGAATGCATAGCGTTTTTGCATAGAATCACCTTCTTTGGTTTATTATCATTACTATAGCGAAAAATCTATTATTTTACCATGAAAAATTTACGATTCCCGTTTTAAACTAGAATATTTTGACATAAGCTTTCATTCAAACGAGAGGAGTTTAAAAGGAACGGATGTTTATCCCTGAGAAGATTCATGGGAAATACGTGTGAATTTCTTTGACAAACATGGAACCAATATGATATTCTATTGAAAAGGAGGTAGATCATGAAACGATTCTGTTGTATACTATTGATATTCCTGTTGGCTATGGCGTCTTGCCAAACAAGCACCATCCCGCAAAATGATCAAGATAAAGACACCTTATCTCAAGATAAGGAAGATACGCAAAGCGAACAGCCCTCCATTGCCGATCCCGATAATTCCCCCGCACCCTCGGCGAAAGAACTGCGTGCCCGCAAGCTGGCAGCAGTGGGAATTCCCAGTCCCGAAGAAGAATTTCGGGGCGTATGGGTGGCGGCTACGGATATCATTGCCCTGTTATCCGGAAAAAACGACCGGGAAGCAGTGATTGCTTTGGACAAGCTGATGGACGACTGCATCGCGTATCACCTGAACACCGTGATATTTCATGTGAGGGTCAACAGCGATGCGTATTACTGCTCCACCATTTTCAAGCCTGCTGTCGCGGTGCAGGATTTGCTAAGCGGTGGATTTGATATTCTTTCTTATGCGGTGGAGGCTGCTCACAAACGGGGACTGGACATTCACGCCTGGGCGAATCCCTACCGCATCGGATCCAACAGGGAGAATGCGGTTTGTCAAGACTACATTCAATACGGCAGCTACTATTATTATATCCCCACCTCCGAAACCGCCCAGGCGTATATTGTGTCCGGCATGCAGGAAATCGTTGACCGGTATGATGTGGACGGGTTGCAGTACGACGATTACTTTTACACCGAAGGCACTGTCTCCGCCGACAAACCGGCAGATTTTGAAACCGAGTATGAAATCTACCGCGCCGGAGGCGGTACTCTTTCGGTGGCGGATTGGCGGCGGGAAGCGGTGAATTCCCTGATTCGCCGGACCTATGAGGTGGCACACAGCAAAAAAGAGTGTGTGTTCGGTATCAGTCCCGCGTATCAGGTAGAAAAAAATTATCATCAAAAATATGCGGATGTTCTTCTATGGATGGAAAAAGAGGGCTATGTGGATTATTTAATGCCCCAGATATATTTCGGGTTCGAAAACCAAACCGCCCCTTTTATCCCAACCACCCAAACATGGATGGGGTACAAAAAAGACCCTTCCGTTCGGGTGTATATCGGTCTTGCCCTGTATAAAACCGGCATGAAAAATGATTCCAATGCCGGAAGCGGCAACAGCGAATGGTTTTCCTGTCAGGATATTATGTTGCGGCAAATTTCTTACCTGCAAGAGAATAACGCTGACGGGTATTGTTTTTTCCGCTATTCCTTTTTTGATCCCAACATGACACGGGACAGCGGGTACAGCAAAGACATTGCCGCGGTTGAAGTGTTCAACTTAGTGGAACAAATGGGATAAAGAAAGCCGGCTCGGGGTGAGCCGGCTTTTGGTATTCAGAGCAGAACGACCCGATCGGGAACGATGTCGCAGACTTTTTCGCGGATCTCAATCGGGTATTTGGATTCATAATTGGAACGGATATTTTTCATGGTGTCATAGGCTTCGTTGTCCATCATGGTTTTGGCCGTGACTTTCCAGGCAATTTCTCCTTTGCCGCCATAATATAAGATATGATAACCGTAATTCTCGGTTTTTACCATACCCACATCCCCTACCCGGTGTTCTTCATAACACCAGTCGGTGATCCCTTGTGCCGTGGTGTTGAGGGAATGTTTGGTGAGATTCTCCAGCAGGCCGTTGGAATCGTCGGCAGAAGCGGATTCATCTTCGGAATAGATGGTAACCAACTCGATGAATTCTTCTTCTTTCATACCGTTTTGGCAGAGGGCGAACACGTTTTCTGCTGTTTCTTTGGCTACGTTCTCATCGGGATAATTGATAAAATCGATGAGTATGTGGCGAACGTTGACGGAATTATATTCTTCTCTTTGGGGGAGGGTTACAACCATATAGACGGTATTGCGGCCGTTTTCGGTGACCACGGTGGTTTCGTTTTCATTTTTTGCCGTTTCAAAGAGGAAGGTATCCAAAGCCGTTCCCGATTGGAATGAATACTCTTTCACCATGGTATCTGCAATCATTTTCGCTATGTTTTCTTCTGAAGGCATGTTTGCCTCGGTGTACAAAGTCGGAATATAAGTGGCCAGCCAGGTATCAAATTCTTCGGGCGATTTGGTGGCTGCCAATTCCTCTGCCAACGCTTTGTTTTCCTCATCGGTGATGCCGGAATCATAAATCGTATATGCTTTATAGGCGGCGTACTTGATCAAGTGGGCGTTCTCTTCGTAATACGTTTCCAATTCTTCATCGGTATATTCATGTACGGTATCCAAGGTCTGATAATGCTTGTCGGATAAAATTTCCAGCTCCATGGCACGGCGAATATCCTTTTGTTTGACACCCCTGCCGTATACCGAGGCAATGTATGTGTTCAACGAGACATCTTTTTCTTTAGCTTTCTGTGCCAAAGAAGCGAGTTTGTCATCTACGGATTTTTTATCTGCGTCCTCTAAGATTGTGTTGGCGGCTTTTGCCCCCTCGGCATACAGCAATATGTCTGAAACACGTGCGGTGGTTTTATCCATGAAAAAATCAAACCAGGTGATCATGGATGTATAATCCTGTTCTTTGAGAGAACGGGCGGAATCGATACCGGTATACAAAACATTGGTTTGGGCTGCCACTTCATTCTGATAGGTTTCGTAGAAATAATAAGAAAGCATAGCGGCATCCACCTCGAAATTGTCCGAGGACATGGCCACACGGTTGCGGAGAACGATACCGGTGTTCTGAATAACAGTGCGTGTTAAGGCATAAATACCCACCAACACTGCCAAAATCAGCACAGCAATGGTGGTGATGACGCCGGCTCTTTTCCATTTTGCTACGATTCTTGCCTTGCGATTTTTTTGACGGCGTTCTTCTTTCAGCTTTCGCTCTCTGGCGGAGAGTGTTTTTTTACCTTTTCCCATGGTAACCATCCTTTCGAGAAGATACTAACCTGTGATTGTGAACAATTGATAACGAGTACGTGAAAACAATGGTAAAAATCCGGGAAACTTATTTTTTCCCGTTGAAAAATGTTGCTTTGGTCACAATAATTTGGTATACTATTTAAGTACATAATACCACAGAGACTATTCGTTGCGCAAGAGAGGCGGGGGGATTTTGAAAAAAATCATACGTATCTTTATATTTTTATATCTTGTCGTTGCGCTACTATCTTGCGGAAACGATGCCAAACCCTATTACGGGACCTGGAAAACGTCGGAATGGATGGGGGAAGAGGTATATGGCTTCACCTTCGCGGAAAACAGCACGGGGGTTTACCGGGGATATTTTTCCAACGGGGAAACGGAGGAAGAACTGTTCTCCTATCCGTTTTTCTGGCGAGTATCGGGCGGAAAACTGTTCATTACCTTTGAAGAGCGGGAAGAAGAGTGCTACTACCATTCTTTGAACGAAGACGCCCTACGTATGGAAATCAGCGGAAACATGATGACCTTTTACCGTACCGAATGAAACCAGGAGAGAAAATTTTCGAAAGAAAACATAGAATAAAGGATACACCATGAATTTACTGGAAGTCGATATCAGCGACCTGTGTGAAATTTTAGGCACGGATTTGCAAAAAGGACTGACAAGTGAAGGAGCGGAAAAAAATCGCAAGGAGTTCGGTGCCAACCGTTTGTTTGAAAGCGCGATTCGATCCCCAGGAGACTTTGCCACCGGAATTTTCGGTGACATCATGGCTCTTCTTTTTATCACACTTTCCTTTTTCGCGCTCTTTCTGCAAAAAGACTTTACCGCCTTGGTATGTTTGTTTATGACCGTGGGGGGATATTTTATCTTCCAATCGGCGGCGTATATGATCACACGGCGGATCTATCGCCGCATTGACCGGGATCGGGCTATGCGGTGTAAAGTCAAGCGGGACGGGAAAATCATGACCCTGGATACCGACATGTTGGTTCCGGGCGACATTTTGCTTTTGCATCAGGGAGATATTCTTCCCTGCGATGCGCTGGTCATCAACCAATCCATGCTGCGGGTGCTGGAAACCAATGTGACGGGCACCAAAGTTGCCATGATTAAAAAAGCCCAGAGCGATATTATTCGGGGGCAAGACAGCAAACGGCCGTATTTTGAATGTATGCTGTTTGCCGGATCTATAATCACTGCAGGGCAGGCGGAAGCCTTTGTATGCAATGTCGGTAAAAACGTTTTTGACCATAAAAACGAGAACGTACGCAAATCCAATAAAGGGTATATGCCGCAAATCCATAAAACCGCCATGTTTTTTGCCCGGCAGATTTCCTTGGTTTGGATCTTGATTTGTTTTTTGATTTTCACCGTGGGCGTGGTGCTCCATCAGGACATGTTTTCCATGTTTTATCTGGCATCTGCGCTGGTGATGGCGTCGGTGGCGGAAAGTATTTCCACTTTAAGCGAGTTGGCGATTGCGGTTCAGATCGACCGGCTGTATAAAAAACAGTGTGTATTAAAAAACCCCGCATCCATCGACCGGCTATGCGACGTGAACTGTATTATCATCAACAGCGGGAAGTATTTACTGCACAATCACATTGTGCCTGATACGTATACGGTGGATGAGTGGATTTACAGTTTTGAAGAAACACCTGCCAAGGCAAAAGATTTGTTTTCTGCCTGTATGATGTCTGCCCCCGGTGGATATGCTGACGGTAACAACAGTATTTTGTACAACGGAAAAAGCATAGAACCATCCTTGATAGATGCGGCGGATACGTTAAAAATTAGCCGCAGTGGGGTTTTGAAAGATTCTTTTGTGGTATATCATCATTTTGATGTGACCACCGGCATTTCCAATGCGGTGATTTTAAAAGACCAACGGTATCATATTGTATCCCGCGGTCCTATCAATGCCATTCTTGCCCGTTGCTCTCATCGGGAGTTGGGCGGCGAAACCGTGTTTATGAACGAAACTGATCGCCTTCGCCTGCGTGATCTGGGAAAAACCATGGCGTTTTCCAGCGATCTGGTCATTGGTATTGCCACCAGAGTGGAAAAGGAGCTGCCGGAAGGCGGCGTGGATAAGGATTATGGTGATCTTATTTTCAAGGGCTTTGTGGGCTTGTATACCCCCATTCGGGTGGAAGCTGCCAAGGCAGTTAATTTGTGTGCCAAAGCGGATATCGATGTGCTTTTGATTACCGATGAATTTCCCGAAACTGCCTTTGGACTTGCCAAAAGCGTGTCCATCGTCCGCCAAGAGGATTGCCAAAGGGCCATCAGTGAGCGGGATTATTTGAAAATCGACAAAGGACTGTTTGTATCGGATTTACATCATTATAAAGTGTTTTCCCGCCTTTCCAGCCATCAAAAACAGGAAATCATCCGGTATCACAAGGATACCGGTAACATTGTGGCGGCGGTAACCCAAGGGTTGGAAGATGCCCTGCCTCAGATGGAGTCGGACATTTCCTTTGTACAGAGCAATGAACCATCGGCGGCGGTTCGCTACACAGCGGACGTGTTGATGCGCAATCATAGTTTCGAGGTCATCCCCGAATGTATCCGCTGTGCCAGAACCATTTACCATAACATTCGCCACATGCTGCAATACATTTTGATGCTACAGTTTGTTTTGGCATCGGTAACGTTCATTTCTATTTTAACCGAAGGCAAAACGGTGATGACCCCTGCCTTGCTCCTTACCTTCGGCATGGCTGTATGCCTGCCTGCGGCTTGTGCCATCGTCATGGAAAATGATCCCCGGCATACCCTGAAGCGTCCCCCCGGATATGAAGCGTTAAACCTGAACCTGGTAAATCTGTTTGCCATTCCATTCGTCTGTGGTGTATCCTGCGGCATTGTGACGGTGTTAGCCTATCGCTTGGCAGGATTATGGGGACAAGGCGGCGGGGGGCAATTGTCTGCTGCTGTAGTCACCATGTGCGCCGCCGGATATTTTGTGGTGTTGGCATTCAGGCAGGACAACAGTCTTTTTCTACACTTTGCCTTTTTCCATTCTTCCTTGACGGCAGCATTGTGTTTATGCTTTGCCGCCATATTGTTTCTGGTATATGCTTCCCCTATGAATACGTTGCTGGGGACTGCCAAGATACCCTTTGGCATCTTTATGTTGGCGTTGGGGTTGTCTTTGGTTCCCATGCTGATTTGTGAATTATTAAAATATTTTTTAAACCATATTGATTTATCCCGCAAACATGCGGCATAATAAAAATAAGTAACCATACGGGAGGATATGAACATGAAAAGCGTAACAAAAAACACCATCATCGGAGATATTTTGGATCAGGATCACGGCACTGCCAAGTTCTTTATGGAAATCGGCATGCATTGCTTAGGTTGCCCTGCATCCCGCGGTGAAACCATTGAACAAGCCTGCGCCGTTCATGGCACCGATGTCGACGAATTGATTGAAAAAATCAACGAATATTTGGCAAGCAAATAAGGATGAAGCTTTCTTCCCGCCTGTCTGCCCTTGCCCGCCTGATCAGGGCGGGCAAACGGATGGCGGACATCGGAACGGATCACGGCTATTTACCGGCATATCTTTTGGATCAAAGGATATGCCCTTTTGTCTATTGCTGTGATGTCAATCCCCTTCCGTTGAAAAGGGCAAAACAAACTTTTTTTGCCCTTGCATTGACCGATGGCGTATCCTTTGTGTTGTCCGACGGCATGACAGGGCTTGTCAGCACCGACGTGGAGGATGTGGTAATCGCCGGGATGGGGGGCGATATGATCGCTCACATTCTCGAACAAGGTTTTTCCGACGGGAAAGTCTATGAACACATCCGATTTTTGCTGCAACCCATGTCCAAAGCGGAAAAACTCCGGGATTATTTAGGCAAAAACGGTTTTTCCCGAGATGAAGAGGTTTTGGTGGAAGACGAGGGAAGAGTTTTTTTGATTTTTTGCTGTACATACGATGGGAAAGAGAGAACTATATCGGAAGAAGATGTGTATTTCGGGGCAGAACACTTGCAAAATCCTTCCTCCTTGGCGCAAAAACATCGAGAACTCTGTTGTCACCGGCTTCGAAAAGCCAAGGCGGGTAAAGAACAAGCCGGGAAGGATGCGTCCTTTGAAACAAGGATGCTATCGATAGTAAATGATATAAAAACAAGAGGCTGACGGCCTCTTGTTTTGTTTACCAATAAAACGGGAACACAGTAAATCGCCAGGTTCCGTTGATATTCTGCGCCTCATACACGTAGGAAGATAGGGTATTGGTTTCACCGTTCATATCCTCATCCCGTTCCACCACCATGGTATACGTACGGGTAGAATCGGTTTCTCTGGTCAGATACAAGGTTTCGCCCACAATGGTGATATCAGATCCCCGCGCTGCATCGACCACATACAACGCGCCATCTGTCTCCCAAAATAATCCGTCTTTGATCTCTGCACACTAAGGATCGGAAAAATAGATTTTCAGCAAGGTATCCACTTTTTCCATGGTGTCGTACGCACCGCCCGCCACTTTGGTATATATGACGGTATCCCCACCCGTTGTTTTTTTGGAATAGTCCAATTCAAAGCCGGTAACCCCCATGGCTTTCCAGGAGTAAATTTCCATGGCGTTGTAAAAAAAGGCCAGGTTTTCTTCTCCGGCAAGTTCTCCGTATGCGGGGGTGGGGTCTTGGGATTGGGTGGGGTCATGGTCCTTGTCGGGTTTGCTTTTTTTGGTGTGATCACCATGGGTATTGTCGGGATCGGTTTCTTCTTCATTCCCCCGGGAG
>ENA-UOOH01000927-UOOH01000927.1-fermentation-metagenome-genome-assembly--contig:-NODE-927-length-30732-cov-3.928774_pt1 | contig 30732 bp, 22 predicted proteins | sample MGYA00245778_ERZ724025 | MGnify/ENA primary metagenome ERZ724025 (study PRJEB28704, sample SAMN03018313) | fermentation metagenome | biome: anthropogenic terrestrial biome; feature: soil; material... | reverse complement strand
GATGGGGATTCAGTTTACTGATCATCCCAACCTGGTCAGGGTTTTGCTTCCTGATGACTTCAGCGGTCATCCCCTGCGCAAAGACTTCGGGAAGGGGGTTTGAGGCATGATCGAAACGGAAACCTATACTATAAATATCGGCCCGCAGCATCCCAGCACTCACGGCGGTCTCCATGTCGAAGCCATAATGGACGGCGAGGAAGTGAAAGACGCCATCGTCCACGTGGGCTATGTGCACCGCTCGGTGGAGAAAATTGCCGAAAGCCGCACCTATGCGCAATTTGTTCCTTATGCCTCACGGCTGGATTATCTGGCTTCTCATCTGCCCACTCTGGGATACGTCCAGGCGGTGGAGAAGCTGGCAGGCATTATCGTGCCGGAAAGGGCGGAATATATCCGGGTCATAGTATCGGAATTGTCCAGGATTGCCTCTCACATGATTTTCGTAGGCAGTCTGGCTATCGACCTGGGGGCTACTACCGGTATGGTTTATTGCTTCCGGGACCGGGAGCGGATAATGGATATGTTTGAAATGAGCAGCGGACAGCGCATGATTGCTTCCTACATGCGCCTCGGCGGAATCAGTGCCGACCTGCCGGAGAGCTTTTACCCCGCGGTGGAAAGCTTTATCAACGATCTGCCCGGAATGATAGCGGAATATCACGGGCTGATCAGCGGCAACGAAATCCTGCAGGAGCGCTGCAAAGATGTGGGCATTCTTTCGGCTCAAGACGCTGTCGCCTATGGGGTAACCGGTCCCAATTTGCGGGCCAGCGGGGTTGATTATGATCTGCGCCGCGACGACCCCTACGGCATCTATCCCCGCTTTGAATTCAGGGTTCCCACCGGACAGCGCGGGGACTCCTGGGACCGCTTCATGGTGAGAATTGAGGAAATGGAACAATCCGGGCGGATTATCAAACAAGCCCTGCGGGATATGCCCTCTGGAGAAATCCAGGCCAAGGTGCCGAGAATCCTGAAACCCGAGAAAGGCCGGGAGGTTTACCATCGCGTGGAATCCTCCAAAGGCGAATTGGGATTCCACCTGGTCAGCGATGGCAGTGACAAGCCTTACCGTGTGCATGTGCGCGCCCCATCGTTCATTAATCTGATGGTTCTGCCGCTGATTTGCCGGGGCGGCAAACTGCAGGACGTCATCACCAATATCGCCACACTTGATCCGGTTTTGGGTGAGTCAGACCGTTAACTAAAGGGGGAGTTGGATACCATGGAACATTTGTTTACCAATATTGCACAAATTCTGACCTCCTGGATGGTGAGCCTGGGGCTGCCACCGATTTGGGCTGATTTGATATTGCTTATCGGGCAATGGACAATCATCGTAGGGATCGTCACCCTGAACGTCATTGTCCTGGTGTGGTTGGAGCGTAAGATATCAGGTTTTATTCAGGAAAGGTTGGGACCCAACCGTTTGGGGCCTTTTGGCGCCTTTCAGACCATTGCCGACGCCATGAAGCTTTTGACCAAGGAGGATATCATTCCCTCACAGGCGGACCGCTGGATTTTTATGACTGCGCCTATGCTTTTCATTGTGATAGCCGTCATGCTTTATGCGGTTTTGCCTCTGGGACAAGGCATGGAGGTGGTGGATCTCAATGTAGGTCTGTTCTACTTTATTTCGCTGGGCTCTCTTTCCACCATCTGCCTGTTGATGGCAGGCTGGGGCTCGAACAATAAATGGTCACTGCTGGGGGCCATGCGCTCGGTGGCGCAGATGATCAGTTATGAAATCCCCCTGGCTTTTTCCCTGCTGGGAGTGGTTATGCTTGCCGGGTCCTTGAATCTTTCCGAAATAGTGACTGCGCAAAACCGGTACTGGTTTATTCTCTTGCAGCCGGTGGCCTTCCTGACCTATTTTATTGCTGCCACCGCTGAATTGAATCGGGGGCCTTTCGATATGCCCGAAGCTGAGCAGGAATTGACAGCAGGCGCTTATACCGAGTATACCGGCATGCGCTGGGCCTTGTTTTTCCTGGCGGAATATACCAACCTGGTGGCGGTGTCGGCCCTGGCGGCTACGTTGTTCTTTGGCGGCGGTCAGGGGCCCTGGCTGCCTTCCTGGTTATGGATAATTATAAAAACCTATTTGATTATGCTGGTATTCATGTGGATGAAATGGACTTTCCCCCGTATTCGCATGGATCACCTGATGTCTTTTAGCTGGAAAGTGCTTATCCCGGTCAGTCTGGCCAATATACTGATCACCGGACTGGGGATAGAGTTCTTCCGCGGGATGGGATGGTGATGAAAAATGATTGGTAAAGGACTCTTGAAGGGTTTAGGGATCACCCTGAAACACGGGGTGGAAAAACCCAAGACCATTCAGTATCCGGAACAGCGCCCTTATTTGCAGGAACGTTTCCGGGGCTGTCTGGAGTTCGATTATAAGAACTGCATTGTCTGCGGGATGTGCACCAAAGCCTGCCCTAATAATGTGCTCAGTTTTGAGACTGCGCCTATTGAGGGTTCTAAGAAGAAACGCCTGGTCAGCTACACCATAGATTTGCAGTACTGCATGTTCTGCAACCTGTGTGTGGAGGCCTGCCCCACCAATACACTATTTTTTGTGCATGATTTCGAGCTGTCCACCTACCGGCGCGATGAGATTAAAAAGGTTTATATCCCTCCCGCCCTTACACAGGTGGATGCCGGAGGAGGGCAAGCAGAGCTGATACCTCAGGACGCCCTTGAGCCGGACCGGGAGGCGGAGGCCGAAGCCAAACGGCTCAAGCAGCTTCAGGCTATGAAAACCGCCTTATCCAAGGGGGGGCAGAAAGTTCTGGCCAAATATGTGGACACAGAAGAAGATGCCGCCGTCCTGGCGAATTTGCTCCAGGCTGATGAAAAGAAACGGGATAAGATGGCGGCCTTGATCGTCGATGATAAGGAAAAAGCCCGTAAAGTAGCGCAGGCTTTTGTTGCCAAAGAGCGCAAGACTCAGGCCGGAGGTGAGGAGAAGTGAGCCTAATGATTATCAATGACCTGGTCTTTGTCTTAATCGCCTCGATTACATTGCTGAGCGCTTTGGGCATGGTGTTAAGCCGCAACATAGTCCACAGTGCCCTGGCCTTGATCCTGACCTTTATCGGGGTGGCCGCCCTGTTCTTCAATCTGGGAGCGGCTTTTCTAGGCCTGGTGCAGATCCTGGTATATGCCGGCGCCATCTCGGTATTGATCATATTCGCCATAATGCTGGTCATGCATGGCGAGGCCCATAAGACCAACCGCTTTAATCCCAGCCTGGGAACCCACCTCTGGGGGGGATATATTGCTGCGGTAATGACCATAGGCCTGGTTGCAGCCATCTGGTTCAGCGAGCTGCCCGAGGTTAAAGGCCGGACGGTTGAAGACGCCGTAGGCCTTCTGGCCGGATTATTACTGGGCAATTATGTAATAGCCTTTGAGGCAGCGGCAGTGCTCCTGCTCCTGGCAGTGGTGGGGGCTATTATCCTGGCGAGGGGAGTTGAGGAACAGTGATCGGACTCACCCATTATTTGATCCTGTCCACCTGTCTTTTTGGCATCGGGGTTTATGGAGTATTATCCAAGCGCAGCGCGGTGGCTATCTTGATGTCCATCGAATTGATGTTAAATGCCGTAAATATCAATTTTGTAGCGGTCAACCATTTTATAAATCCTGATCAGGCGGTGGGACAGCTATTTGCCATTTTTATCATAGTGGTGGCCGCCGCTGAGGTCTCAGTGGGGTTGGCCTTGATAATATCCATATACCGGCATAGAAAGTCTGTCGACTTGAGTGATTTCAATCTGATGAAATGGTGAGGAGGGAGCGCATTATATGAACGATTTACTTCAGGGAGCCTGGATCATACCAGTCCTGCCCTTTCTCGCTTTTGTGATCATCGGCCTGCTGTTGCACCGCTGGCCTAAAGTGGCTGCTGCCACCTCTATACTGGCTATCGGACTTGCACTTCTGTACTCCATACTGATAGCCGCAGAGGTTTTCAGCAGCCCGCCCGGGCAGGTTTTTGTGGAGTCGGTGCGCTGGCTTGATATGCCCGGCCTGCGTGTGGATATGGGCATTCTCATCGACCCGCTGAGTACGGTGATGCTTTTGGTGGTGACTATCGTAGCCCTCCTGGTGCAGATCTACTCCCTGGGATATATGGAGGGAGACCCGGGTTTGGCCAGCTATTTCGCCTACCAGAGCATTTTCGCAGGTTCTATGCTGGGCCTGGTCTTATCCAGCAACTTCGGACAGGTTTTCGTGTTCTGGGAGCTGGTAGGGTTGTGTTCCTATTTACTGATCGGCTTCTGGTTCGGGCGTGAAAGCGCAAAGGAAGCCGCTAAGAAGGCCTTCATTACCAACCGGGTTGGCGATTTCGGCTTCCTTCTGGGCATTCTGCTTTTGGCGGTGTTGTTTGGCAATCTGGATTATGGAACCCTGGCGGACCGGCTGGCGGGTTATCAAAACCTGGCGATTTTAGTCCCCATAGCATTTCTGCTGTTCGCGGGCCCGGTCGGAAAATCGGCCCAGTTTCCCCTGCATGTGTGGCTGCCTGACGCTATGGAAGGCCCCACCCCGGTCAGCGCGTTGATTCACGCCGCAACGATGGTGGCGGCCGGGGTATATCTTCTGGCCAGGGCCTTCTTCATCTTCAGCGCCGTTCCGCAAGCCATGCTGTTGATAGCGGCCGTCGGCGGTTTCACCGCCCTATTTGCCGCCACCATCGCCCTGGTGCAAAACGACATTAAGCGGATCCTGGCCTATTCTACCTTGAGCCAGCTGGGCTATATGGTCATGGCCATGGGTATCGGCGCCATGACGGCTGGCATGTTCCATCTCATGACGCATGCTTTTTTCAAAAGCCTGTTGTTCCTGGGAGCGGGCAGCGTGATTCATGCCCTTGACGGCGAACAGGATATCTGGAAGATGGGGCAGCTGGCCCATAAAATGCCGGTAACCACCTGGACCTTTGTCATCGGGGCCCTGGCCTTGGCCGGGATTCCCCCGCTGTCAGGCTTCTGGAGCAAGGACGAAATCCTTTTAGGGGCTTATGCCAGCGGAAACATGCTGCTTTACGCCCTGGGATCACTGGTAGCCTTTATGACCGCCTTCTATATGTTCAGGCTTATTTTTGTGGCTTTCTTCGGTTCTGAAAGCCATGGCGAACATGCCCACGAATCAAAGCCGGTCATGACGGTTCCACTGCTAATACTGGCGGTGCTGGCAGTTGGAGCCGGATTTGTCGGTTCTCCTTTGATGGGCAACGTTTTCGGCCACTTTATCACGGCCCCAGGGGTAGCCCATCATGAGCCGAGTATCAGTATAATGGTGATTTCTTCCCTGCTTGCAATAGCCGGTATAGCCCTGGCCTGGATGATCTACCAGAAACAGGCCATATCCCATGAAAACTTACGTCAACGCTGGGCGGGAATCTATCAGTTGTTATACCACAAATACTATATCGATGAACTCTATGCCCGCTTGATCGCGGTCTTTATCGACGGCACCGCCCGGGTCCTGGAGTGGGTGGACTTAAGAATTGTAAACGGAGCGGTTAACGGCCTGGCCTACCTGACCGGGTGGACCGGGAGGACCCTCCGCTACACCGAGGATGGACAGGTGCAAACCTATGCGCTCTACCTGTTTGCCGGGGTGGTAGTAGTTCTAATCAGCGCCCTGTTGGCCGTCTATACGGCCCTGGCTTGAGGAGGTAGCATGATATGCATTCATTTCCAATATTGAGCCTGGCTCTTTTGATTCCTGTATTTGGGGCTGTCGGGATTATGCTGATGCCTGCAGAAAGAAAGACCAGCATTAAGTACATTGCGGCGGCCAGTTCCTTTATCAGCCTCTTGCTTTCCCTAATGGTGTTTTTCGGTTTTGACCGGGGCCAGGCGGGCATGCAGTTCGTGGAAAGCATTCCCTGGGTACGCGACCTGGGAGTATCTTATGCCCTGGGGGTAGACGGCATCAGCATCCCCATGCTTCTTCTGACCACATTGATCGGTTTCAGTGCGGTTTATGCCAGCTGGCAGGTGGAGGAGCGGGTCAAGGAATTCTTCGCCCTGTTGCTTTTGCTTATAACCGGGGTTATGGGTACTTTTATAGCGACCGACCTGTTCATTTTCTTCCTCTTTTATGAGGTGGTCGTAATACCTATATATCTTCTGGTAATCATGTTTGGTTCTTCCAAACGGGTCACCAAGGAATACGCCGGCATGAAGCTGACCATATACCTTTTAATCGGCAGCGCCTTTTTACTGGTGGGCCTGATCGCCTTGTTCATTAAAGCCCAGGCCATCCTAGGCTATCCCACCATGGATATCGGCACCCTGGCCACAGTGGATTTCCCGGTCTGGTTCCAGGTATTTGCCTTTACTTTGATGGCGTTGGGATTTGGCACCCTGTTGTCCATGTTCCCGTTTCACGCCTGGTCTCCGGACGGCTACGCCGGAGCGCCCACTGCCGTCAGCATGATCCATGCCGGGGTTTTAAAGAAGATCGGGGGCTACGGCTTGATCCGCATCGGGCTTTTTATACTGCCCCTGGGAGCCAAGTTTATTGCTCCCATCATAGCGGTTCTGGCCATCGGCAATGTGGTTTATGCCGCCTTTATCTGCCTGAGCCAGAAGGATTTGAAATATATTGTGGGTTATTCTTCTGTAAGCCATATGGGTTATGTCTTGATCGGCTTTGCCGCCCTCAACCTGATCAGCTTGAACGGCGCCGTCATGATGATGTTCGCTCATGGAGTTATGGCGGCCTTGTTCTTCGCTATGATCGGCAGCCTCTATCATAAGAGCCATACCCGGGATGTGGCCGATTTCGGCGGGTTGGCGCACCAAATGCCCCGGCTGGCCACCGGCCTTATGCTGGCCGGGCTGGCCTCCTTGGGACTCCCCGGGCTGGTGAATTTTATCGGGGAGTTCACCATCTTCGTAGGCGCCTTTCAAGAGTACCGCATCTTGACGGTAATTGCCGTCTCCGGAATCGTCCTCACCGCCGTATATATCCTGCGCACATTGGGGGATGTTTTGTTCGGCCCCCGCAAAGAGCAGTGGGATCACCTGGAGGATCTGAAAGGTACCGAGATGGTGCCTCTAATCGTGCTTGGTGGAGCCATCATCGTGGGGGGTATCCTGCCCTTTATGCTCATGGATCTGATTAACAGCGGCATGGGCCAGCTCCTGGCCCAAATCGACCTTACACAGATGGGAGGGAGCTTATAATGCCTTATCAATTGCTGGCTCCAGAAATCCTGGTGGCTCTCCTGGGCATATTGATTCTTATGGCTGGTCTGGTTCTGCCCGGACGCGGCCCCAAGGCGGCCGGATTGCTGTCCATCTGTGGAGTCCTGGCAACACTGGCAGTGGTGATCTGGCAGTTCAACCAGGAGGCCGTATTTTTTGAGGGTGTTTATCAGGTAGACAGCTACAGCAACTTTTTCAAAGTGCTTTTTTTGAGTGCGGCTGTGCTGATTTTTGCCATGGCGGGCCGATACACCGATTTGTTCGGCCTGCGGCAGAGTGAATGGTTCAGCTTTATGCTTTTCGCTACTCTGGGCATGATGGTGATGGCATCCTCCGGGGATCTGATAACTCTATATGTTGGCCTGGAGCTGATGACCATCAGCTTCTATATTCTGAGTGCCTATCTGTTGAACGATGGGCTTTCCGCTGAGGCGGGATTAAAATACCTGATCCTGGGGGCCCTGTCATCAGCGGTACTGCTTTTCGGCATGAGCCTGATTTATGCTTCCAGCGGCTCTACTGTATTCGACCAGATTTACAGGGCTTTGCAGCCGCTGCCCACCACCCAGCCGGTCTTGATTGCTGGAATTATCATGCTGATCGCAGGTTTTGGCTTTAAGATCGCCCTGGTGCCTTTTCATATGTGGGCCCCGGACATCTATCAGGGCTCACCCACTCCGGTAACCGCCTATCTGGCGGTCGGCTCCAAGGCAGCAGCTTTTGCCGCCCTCTTGCGCGTCCTTCTCCTGGCCTTGCCGGTGGAGCATTTTAACTGGACCTTGCTCCTGGCTGTTCTGGCTGCGGTTACTATAGTTGCCGGCAACCTGATAGCTCTGGCACAGAGCAATGTGAAACGGCTCTTGGCTTATTCCAGTATCGCTCAGGCCGGATACATCCTGGTGGGCCTATCGGCCGCCAATGTGTATGGCTTCAAAGGGGTCTTATTCTATGCCATGCTTTATGTGTTTTCCAATGTAGGGGCTTTCGCCGTGACCACCCTGGTGGAGACGCAAAGCGGCAGTTCGGATATGGAGGCCTTCAGCGGCTTGGCAAAAAGGGCCCCGATGCTGGCCGCTGTTATGACGGTTTGCATGCTGTCCCTGGCCGGCATCCCCCCGATGGCCGGATTTGCCGGTAAATTTTATCTTTTCTCAGGTGCAATACAGTCGGGTTATATATGGCTGGCTTTTGTGGGACTGATTATGAGCATGGTGTCAGTGTATTATTACTTGAATGTATCCCGGGTCATGTACATTGGCAGCAATGACGGCGGCGAAACCCTGGCGGTTCCGGTTATGGCACGGCTGGCCCTTCTGGTCTGTCTGGCCGGCACGCTTTTAATCGGCATCTACCCCGAGCCGCTGTCGCATTTTGCTGAATTGGCGGTACAGGTGCTGCGTTAGCCGTACTGGACAGCAGCATGCCGGACTTTTTTTATTTTAAACATGATATGGATCAAGGCTCCAAATCTCAGGTGTCATCCGTAACTGAACCTGCTTTATAGTCTAATCTTCCTAACAGGGGAGGGCCAAATGGAATATTGTGCGGGGAGATCCAATTTTTCGCGAAGCCTAAAAGAACTTTTTCAAGTAAATCAGGAAAGTTTTCAGGGCTTTTAGCGTCCTAATTAATAGGGCTATTTTTTGGCTGGGGTTTTAGTTGTGTTTTTTTGTTAAAGGAGGGTGTTTTTATGCGTAAAACCTTAATTCTGGCTATGGCCGTGTTGTTGATCGCGCTTTCGGTAGTTCCGGCAGCAGCGGAACCTGGCTTTGTGCTTAAACTGAATGGACAGGACTATAACGGTCCATTTACCGTTTACGACGGAAGCACTGCTGTGCCGCTGACTTTTATTGAAGAAGCCCTGCCGGTTGAGACCACGGTTGAAAACGAGACCATCACTATTGGCCTGGACGATGCAACGCTGGTAATGAAGCTGGGCAGCAAAGCGGCAGTATTGAACGGCCAGGAGAAGGCCATGCCTTTGGCGCCGCAGCTGGTTGATCAGGACACCATGGTGCCCCTGCGTTTTGTCCTGGAGAGCTTCGGGGCCCAAGTCGGCTGGGATGCCGGCAAAAACGAAATTTCAGTCACCACGCCAGTTCTGAAAGCGGGTTTAACCGCAGAGCAAATGCTGGGCAAAATTACCCAGGCTATGACCAGTGAAGGCCGCTATAAAATGAAGGCTGACACCACCATGCAGATGGAGATGACCGCTGACGGGCAGACTCAAAACGTGGATATGTCCGGTCAAGTCAATGCTTCCGTTCAGGAGAAACCCCTTTTGGGCTATGTGTCAACCAGTATGAAGGTTGACAATATTACCGGCACAGATGAAGCGGTTCCCCCGGAAGCACTGGTCAGTGAAGTGGTGCTGAACGACGAAGGTATGTTTATGACCATGCCCGGATACGAGGGCTGGGTCAAGATGGAAATGGAGGGCCTGGATCTTAACCGGCTGATGGAGCAGTACGGCAGCCAGGATCCGGTTCAATCAGTCCTGCAGATGAAAGAGTTCGGCGCGGTTGTCAACTACGAGGCTGATAAGGTGGTTGAGGGCAAAAACTATGGAGTCATTCATGTTGCCATGAGCGAAGAAGCCCTGGGTAAATACCTCAACTCCGTTATCGAGCAAACCGGGTTGTTCAAGGCGAGCGACGCAGAAGCGAATGACACCGAGCTTCAGGCAATCCTGGACCAGGTTTTGAAGAACTTCAAAGCTGATATGAGCTATGACATGGTTTTCGACTATGAAACCTATCTCATGGTTTCCATGGATATGGATATGGATATGAACATGACTTTGGACATACCTGCTAATGAAGAAAGCGGCACTCCGGCCACTTCGATGCAAATCAAATCGAAACAACAGGCCGTCTATCAGATTTATGATTATGGTGTAGAATTTGAGGTGCCGGATGTGAGCGGGGCCAAGACTATGGCTGAAGTTATGGCCGCAATGACTGCCGAATAATTTCAAGCGAGCCAGGGGGCCATCCCGTTAAGGGATGGCCTCTTTTTAATCTCAAAGGAGTCACGGAGGAGTCCCCGTGACTCCCTCCACAGTCTGCCGTCCCCGTGACTCATCCTTCCAGAAGAAATTGCTGGTATAAATGCCCTTAATTGCAGCAAGCTAATAGCATCAATAACTAGGCAAGAGGTGTTATTTATGCAGGATGCCCCCAGTTCATTCTGGATGGCTTCAACTCCAGGTACCGATTATCCGGAAATACAGCAAGATCTTCAGGTGGATACGGCAATAGTCGGCGGCGGCATCGTTGGTATCACAACCGCGTATCTGTTGAAAAAACAGGGCATGAAAGTGGCGATCATCGAAGCTGATCGGATTTTACAGGGTACCACCGGACATACCACCGCCAAGATAACCTCACAGCATTCCCTCATATACGCCAGGCTGAAACAACAAATAGGGCAGGAAATGGCGCAGCAATACGCTGATGCCAATGAGAGCGCTATTCATCTCATCGCCAGCACTGCTGCCGAAAACAATATCGATTGTGATTTTTCCTGGCGGCCGGCCTATGTATTTGCCCAATCCGATAAGTATATGAAGGATCTGGAGGATGAGGCTCAGGCAGCCTGCAGTCTGGGTATCAAGGCGAGCTGTATGGATCACAGCCCTTTGCCCTTTTCTGTCCGGGCAGCTTTGCGGTTTGATAATCAGGCCCAATTCCACCCCCTGAAATATCTGAAAAGCCTGGCCCGGCAGATACCCGGCCAGGGTAGTTGCATTTTTGAAAGAACTACCGCAGTAGGTATTGACGAGAATCCCTTGGCGGTAATTACCCGCCAGGGGCAAAAGGTTACGGCCGCCAAGATTATAATCGCTTCACACTTCCCCTTTTTCGATGGAGGGGGCCTGTACTTCACCAAGCTTAACCCGACCCGGGCCTATATAGTCGCCATAAAAGCCCAGGAGAAGCTGCCGGAAGGGATGTTTATCAACGCGGAAAGCCCCTCCCGTTCACTTCGGTCCCAACCCTATGAGGAGGGGGAACTGATCCTGGTGGCCGGGGAAAGTCATCAAGCCGGCTCGGGTCGGAATATGAACGCTCATTATCAAAATCTGCTGGATTTCGCGCATGGGAACTTTGAGGTCAAGGAAGTGTTGTACCGCTGGTCGACTCAGGATTATAGAACCCTGGACGGCATTCCTTATGTGGGCCATCTCACCTCTAAAAGCCCCCATATTTACGTTGCGACCGGTTTCGGCAAGTGGGGCATCTCCAATGGTACCGCATCTGCCATGGTTTTAAGTGATTTGATTACGAGAGGGGACAGTCCCTGGGCACAGGTCTACAATCCCTCCCGGTTCAACCTGACCGCGGCGAAAACCTTTGTGGGGCTGAACCTTAATATAGGCAAGAACCTGGCAGCAGGGAAGATAAGCCGGCTCCCTGAAGGGGTTGAGCTTTCCAATGGGGAAGGCAGGGCCATTCAAATCGACGGGGAAAAGTATGGTGCTTTCCGGGATGATAATGGCGAGCTTCATATTGTCGATATCACCTGTACGCATTTAGGCTGCGAGCTGAACTGGAACGATGCTGAACAGACCTGGGATTGTCCCTGTCACGGTTCCAGATTCAATTATACAGGCGAGGTTGTTGAAGGACCGGCTTTTAATATTCTGCACCCCGCCGACCAATGCCCCAATGCGGTGGAGGCTCGTGTATTTGAATAGCATAAAAGAAGCCGGTTATTAATCTAAATGGTCTATCTTGATTTCTTTCCGGCCTGCAGCATAGACAAGGCTTTTTCAATGCGGGCGGTCCTGGTTGCAGGCCGTTTGGCGCTGTTTATCCACTGTACGTAGTCTTTCTGGTGAGTGTAGGAAAGCTGCTCAAAGAAACTCCTGGCTGGCTGGCTTTTTTCTAAAACCTTCGCAAAATCCGGGGGCAGCTCTACCACCCTCTCGTCTTCGTCTTTTTCGATTTCTACCTGGACAGAATCGCCCGGGTTTTTGGCGATGGTTTTTCGCAGCTCCTGGGTCAGTCCTATCCAGTAGCAGCCTCCCATTCTCACAATTGACCCCCTGTATTCAACGCCGTCGAATCTGGCTTTAACTTTTACCCTTTTGGCTCCAAACACTTCTTCCACATCAAACGGTATTTCCACGTATGCGCCGTTAATGCCCTCATGCTTTTTAACGATTGCGGTAAAACTCTGCGCCACTATTATCACTTCCTTGACCCTAGTATAACCCATCATGATGGTATAACAGCCGTGGCCCTGAGCGATAGAGTTTATGTTAAAATTATTCATAGCCTGAGTTAATCACAAATTCTACCAGACATACCAGCGGAGACTTATAATAATGACCAGAGGAAAACTAAGACCTTGGAATCTTGACATAATGAGGAGTCTGATTGCGGTCTCCAGAGGACTGGAACCGGCCGATTATTTATTTGCCGGAGGGCAGATCCTGGACGTATATAATGGCCGGCTGGTTGAAGCCAACCTGGCTGTAAAAGGGCAGAGGATCGCTTACCTGGGTTCCTCAGACTGCATGAGGGGAGATTCCACCTCTGTCATCGACCTTGAGGGCCGGGTGCTGGCGCCGGGTTACATAGAACCGCACGCCCATCCTTTTACATTGCACCACCCGGTGGCCTTTGCTGATGAAGTGCTCTGCTGGGGAACCACATGTTCGGTTAACGACAATCTATTTTTTATGAATCTTATATCCTCCGATAATATCATAGAAATGGTGGAGGCTATTTGTCGGCATCCCCATAAAATGCTGTGGAGCGCGCGGCTGGATTCACAAACTTTCGATGAACAGGAAGCGGCGCAATTTACTCCGGAAGCAGTAAGCCGCTTGATTCAACACCAGAGCTTCGTACAGGTAGGGGAGTTAACCGATTGGCCCGCCTTGATCGGGGGCAGCGACAAGATGCAGCAGTGGCTGCTGGATGCCGTTTCACTGGGGAAAAAGGCTGAAGGCCATGCGCCCGGAGCATCGGAAAGGACTTTAAACCCCCTGGCGGCGGCGGGGGTAACCGCTTGCCATGAATCCATAACCGCAGAGGATGCAATGCTGCGCTTGCGCATGGGAATGTATGCCTCGCTGCGAAATTCCTCACTCCGGCCTGACCTCCCGGATATATTAAAGGGGCTGTTGAAGTACGAAAACCTGGCCTGGGAAAGAATGATGATGACTACGGATGCACCCAAAACCACCTTCCTGAGGCATGGCTTCAACGATCACCTGATTAGAATTGCTATAGAAAATGGTGTGCCCCCAATCACGGCTTATCAGATGATGACCAGAAATCCCGCTGTATATCTGGGCCTTGATGATGAAACCGGCGGCCTGGCCCCGGGCCGCATAGCGGATATCCTGGTGTTGGAAAGTCTTGATGATCCTACTCCCGGCATGGTCTTTGCCGATGGTAAGCTGGCGGTGGAAAGGAAGGGATCAACATTGATCAGGTATCATGACACTGTACGACTGGATTGGAATGGCCTGGGGATCAGGATCCTGGAGGAACCTTCGGTAGATTTAAATAGTATCGAATTTCAACCGAAATTCAACGGTGAGACCGCTTTTCCCGTCATACAATTAATCGACCCGGTCATAACCATGCGTTGTGACTATGTGCTGGGAGAAGAGATAAAACCGTTGGGTGACAAATTGCATATCGAAAAAGGCCGGGGGCTGTGTTATGCTGCGTTGATCAGCCGCGATTATCGTCTGGTCACTCACGGTATTGTTAAAGGATTTGCAAATAAATTGGATGGTATGGCCACCACCTACACTACCTCCTTCGATATACTGGTTTTAGGGCAAGACCCTCCTGCTATGTTGCAGGCCTTGCACCGCGCCCTGGAGTTGGGTGGCGGTATAGTGGTTGTTCAGGCACGGGGAATTGCCGCCGAAATTGCCCTGCCCCTGGGCGGCAGTATGAGTTCGAGGCCCATGGGTCATGTTATCGAGGCCGCCGAACAGATTGAGAAAGTATTAGTGGCAGCAGGCTATCCCCATCATGATCTTTTCTATACTTTGCAGTTCCTGTCATCCACCCATCTGCCTGCTATCCGTCTCACCAGGGATGGGATTTTCGAGGTTAAAACCCATGAATTATTGCGCCCTTCACGACCGATCCCCGGGACTCGGCGGCGCGGCAACGATTAGATATGAATATCCGGACTTATAAAGTGGAAGGGATGTGGATGCTGTGTGTGAGACAGGTATAAATCTTCAGCCTATCGGGATCGTGCGCTCCCCAACCAAGGATACCAGTGATGTCCCCATACCGGGCAAGCCGGCCGAGATAGTAGTGGACCCCCGGTACAGCCAGGCTCTATGCAGAATAGAAACCAATTCACACCTGTGGATTCTAAGCTGGTTTCACCTGTCAAACCGGGAAAGTCTGGTTTCGGTGCCGGCCCGGGTCAATCCTTATCTGCCTCAATACGGGGTATTTAGCCTGCGCTCGCCCAATCGACCCAACCCCATAGGGTTGAGTCTGGTTCGTCTGCAAGCGGTTGATGGCAATGTGTTAAAAGTCACCAACCTGGATGCTATCGATGGCACTCCGGTTCTGGATATCAAACCCTATTACGAACAGGACATTGTTTTCTCTCCGGCAACGCCGTATATTCGGCCTTATGAGCTCTCGATGCGCCGCGATATATTTTTAAAACAAGCTCTGACCCATCATCAGGAGGAGTGTGACGACCTGTACATGGCGGTGCGCATGGCTTTGATCGCCGATGAATATCTGGGACAAATAACCCTGCCCCAGGTGTTCCTGCAAGTCAGCGGTTCGACTTGCCTGGCCGATACTCTGCAGGGATTAAGCCGGGCGCGTCTGGCCAATCCAGCCCGTTTCAGATTTACGGAGTCAGGTAACCTGGCGCAAAGCATATGGGAAACTCCGGGCCTCAGCCTCAGGGTGACGGCGAAGCAGTCCGTAAACCGGGAAAGCTTTAAGGTAATCAGTGATGAAGAACTGTTCGAGATAGTGGCTACAGACCAGTGCAATTTGGGACCTTAATCGTCTGTACCGGCGCAGGGGCTTCAATCTGACCTTTCTCTTCGCAGCATCTGATGCGAATTATTATCGCGCCCAGGCTCGTTTCCTCACCCGGATATGGTAACGCTTTTGGGCTGGCGCATCTCCATCCGTTGTTGTTTGAATATCATCCAGAAATAAATCAGATCGAACAGCAGGGTTGCGGCGGTAAGTGCGGTTACCAGGTCCGATCTCAAATAGAGGTAGAAGCCGACCGCGGGAATGAGGCTGCCGATCATTTTAAACAGGGCGATGTAGACGGACTGCCCCCTGGTGCTGCCGCGTCTCCTCAGCATGGAGATGAACAGTATCGACATCATGAGGTTCTGAGCAAAGGCCGCGTATTTGCCAAGGGGATCATTTAATTCCGGCACTGAGGCAGATATTATGGCAAAGCTCAGCGCTAAAGCCAACAGCAAGGTAGGATAGAAATATTCAACCGGCAGCGATCGGGAGAATTCATCCCGGCCATACTTGACATACTGCATCAGTAGCACCATATCCAGGGCCAGCCAGATCATATCCAACCTGCCCTGCAGCCCCCCGTGGGGATAAATAAAGGAGAAGATGAATTCCCAGCACAGATTAGCGCACATCGCTATCATAGGCATACCCGGGGTTTTGTCGCGGAATCCCTTGAAGATTATCAGCACATAAGTCGCGGACCAGAATACCCCGGCGGCTAACTGAAAAACAGATACGATATCCAATATCAACCCTCCACCGCTTAAAACTTATCTATAACAAGACCCCTTTCAATATAGATATTCCATTCACGGTTTATTTAATGCCATATAGCCTAAATCTTCGTTTCCCGGCTATCCGCCGTAAGTCCTTAATGACATCCTGGAAGGCTGCGATGTTTTCAGAGCAATTAAGACGGCTGGAGAGGGCTTCTGGAACCCACGACCCTCCCCGTTGCGAACCAGAAGTTCTCCCTGCCGTGGCGCGCCCCTCATATTTTGCTTAATGGTACTGTGAATTCATCGGGTATAGATAGACGGCAGTCCTGAGATAAGGCCAAATCTTCACACTCGGAAACTGAATAAGAAATTGGTACGGAAATTGCAATTATGATTATATATACGGTATTCCGTTTAATAGGCACGGCCCGGGAAGAGGTCCCCCCCACCCCCCTGCCCGGGACCGGCCGATTTTTCAAGATAATGCTTTATTCCCTCCCCATGCCGGCTCTGATAATCAGAACCGGTTTTTTCTTAAACGTTCAAACCTTTCCCGGGATATGCCAGGTGGTGCAAGACCAGGCCAATAGCGGCGGCGTGAAACATATCCCCTTTAAATTCCGAAAACCCGGAATTGGGGATGTAGCAAACCGGCTACAAGTTACTATTAATGATACAAAGCGCGTAGCGAACCAGCTACATTGCAGAAATATGTAGAAATATATAAGAATGCAAATGATTGTATTGCCTTAAGCCTGTATCGTATAGATGTTGTTTCGATACAGGCTATTATTATTTAAATTTTGTGAGCCACTTCTTTGGCATGTTTTTTGCTCTATTAATAATAAATGCAAGCCATGATGGAGCGAGAGAAGGGAGGACTGTGGCTTTTAAGCAGCAACATGAAATCGTTTTCAAGGAAACGGATTTATAGATTGACTTGCCTGAACATTTTCAAGGTTGATAAAGCTGGTTGAAGGCTTTGCACTAATGGTAAATAGGTTTGGTCAATCGAAAAAGTAATGTGAGGTGAAATAAATTGAACAATCTGCCTAAAGGTGGAGATTTTCTTCTGGAACAAACTGATCCAAGCAGCATCTTTACCGTGGAAGACTTTAGCCAAGAGCATCACATGATTTACCGGACCGCTATAGGTTTTGTCAATGACAAAGTGTTGCCGGTTATGAACGACCTGGAAGCCAAAAAAGAAGGTCTCAATAAAGAGCTTCTCCTGGCATCGGGAGAGCTGGGACTCCTGGGTGCGGATGTTCCGGAAGAATACGGCGGATATGATTTGGATAAAGTCAGCTCATGCATTATTGCCGAGTGCATTGGCAAAGGCGGCTCCTTTATCCAGACCCATGGCGGACAGACCAGTATTGGCATTGTTCCGCTGGTCTTTTTCGGAACCCATGAACAAAAGCTCCAATACTTGCCCGAGTTCGTAACTGGAGAACTGGTGACGGCTTATGCGTTGACTGAACCGGGAGCAGGATCGGATGCATTGAGCGCCAAAACCAAGGCCGTCTTAAGTGAGGATGGCAAACATTATGTCTTGAATGGAGCTAAACAATTTATCACCAATGCAGGTATAGCGGACGTATTTATCACCTTTGCCAAAATTGATGGAGATAAATTCACTGCCTTTATTGTGGATGCGCATGCCGAGGGGGTCTCTACCAGCCCGGAAGAACACAAGATGGGAATAAAAGGCTCATCCACCCGTTCCGTATATTTCGACGACGTAAAGGTTCCGCTGGAAAACGTATTGGGCGAAATCGGCAAGGGCCATTTGGTGGCTTTTAACGCCCTTAATAATGGACGCTTTAAAATGGCTGCCAATACCATTGGATTTGCCAAATATGCCCTGGATGTTTCGGTGGAATATGCCAATGAGCGCCGGCAGTTTAACCAGCCCATCGCAGAGTTTGGTCTGATAAAAGAAAAGCTGGCCGATATGGCTGCCAAGATTTATGCCATGGAATCCACAGTCTACCGCACCGCAGGCCTTTTGGAAAACAAAGTGCAGAGTATGGATGTCTCCGGCCCAGACGGAGGACGGGTTGTTGCCGCATGTTTCGATGAGTATGCAGTGGAATGCTCACTTAATAAAGTCTTTACGACCGAATGCCTGGGACAGGTGACTGATGAAGGCGTGCAGATCCACGGAGGTTATGGTTATATTTCTGAATATCCAATTGAGAGGTTGTATCGGGATAGCCGGGTATACCGGATTTTTGAAGGCACCAATGAAATCAACCGCACGGTTATCACCAATACATTGATACGCCGGGGCCTAAGCGGGCAGATTCCTCTTAAAGAAGCCATTGCCAATCTGCAGGCTCAAATGGCTGCAGGCATTTCCGTCCGTAACGATGCCAGCGATTTAGTTCAGGCCTGCAAGGATATAGCCCTATTCACACTGGGGGCGCTACTGGAAAAGTACGGTAAGAAAATTGCACAGCATGAAGAGATTGTCGGCAAACTAGCCGATATCATCATGTCCGCATTTGTAATGGAAAGCGCCCTCTTGCGCGCCCGGAAGGCGTTGGCTCGAGACTGCCAGGACAGTGCCCAGCTGAAAATAAACATGGCCAATATCTTTATTTATTCGAATATAAACGATGTTTTTAATCGGGCTAAAGAGATAATGGCTGCGATTGCTGACGGTGAACGACTGGCCGAACTGTACAGCGATCTCGGCACTTTATTGCAGTATACGCCGAAGAATACCATAGCCTTGAGGCAGGAAGTGGCCGGAGCAATAAGTTCAGCCAATAAATATGTATCCTGAGCCAATGCGCCGGAACGGGAGAGCCGGGCATAGCATGGCTATCTAACCCCTTTCTATATAATTGCTCCGTTGGGATTTAGTCAGGAGTTCCCAGGAAACTTGCACTATCCGTCCCGGTTAAATCTCAACGGAAGCAAGTAGTTTTCTATCAACTATTCGAAAAAGGAGAATGAGTATGGAGAATAACAGACCATTAGCTGGAGTAAAAGTGGTTGAACTGGCGATTTTTATCACGGCTGCCAGCTGTGGTAGGTTTTTGGCGGATCAGGGCGCCGAAGTGATAAAGATAGAAGATCTTCGTGGTGATGGCACCAGATTTCCGGGAGCAGGTTTAACGGAAGGACGTCCCACCGATTTGCCCGGTGAGAATCTCACTTTCGAAATTGAAAACGGCAACAAAAGAGGCCTGTCAATGAACCTGAAGAATCCGGATTGTTATCACGTTCTTATGGAACTTCTGGCTCAAGCTGATATTTTCATCACCAATTGGCGTCCCCAAGCCCTGAAAAGGCTGGGATTGGATTATGAAACCCTGAAGGAAAAGTTCCCCAAACTGGTTTATGGTGCAGCTACCGGTTATGGAGAAAAAGGGCCTGATAAGGATCTTCCCGGCTATGATTTCACTGCCTTCTGGACTAGGTCCGGATTATTAGGCAGTCTGTATGACAAGGATGGATCTCCCATGAACTTGATCCCCAGTATGGGCGACCGCGTGGTAGGCATGTGCATGGCTGCCGGCGTCATGGCTGCTCTATATCGTGCGGCTAAAACCGGTAAAGGCGATAAAGTAAGCGTAAGCCTCTTGGGCGCTGCGATTTTCCTGCAAGCCACCATGATGCAGACCGCTCAGTACGGCTTGATCACTTACCCGATTTCACGTCGCGAAAACCCCAATCCTTTGATCGGTTCGTACCAGACCAAAGATGGGCGTTGGGTAGAGATCAGTATGCCCAATTACGATCTGCAATGGACCCCGTTTGCTAAAGCCATGAATCCCGAGTGGCTCAATGACGAACGCTTCAGCAATGTTGAAAACCTCAAAAAGGGTCCCTACATGGGGGAGCTGTGTGATGCCATCGCAGCCCGGTTCGCGGAGTTGACCTCTGCTGAAGTAGCCGCCATAATGACTGAAGCCGACCAGCCCTATGCTCTGGCACAGGTTTGGAGTGAAGTATTGCAGGATCCTCAGGCATGGGCAAATGATTACTTCACGGAACTGGAATATGAAAGCGGCACCAGAACCCTGGTCAGACCACCTGTGCAATTCCAGGAAGCCGGGCTGCCCCCGGTCAACAAAGCCCCCCGCTTGGGTCAGGATACCGCCGCAATCCTTAAACTGGGCTATGGTGAGGAATATATTAAAAAGATGCGGGATGCCAAAACCATTATCGCTGAATAGCTGCCTTTCGTTATGCGGGCAGAGGCGGCTGCAGCCGTCCCCATCTTATTCAGGGATGGGGCGGCTTGGTCGCTGTAAGCCCGGCGGTACCAATATAATGCCGCCATGTTTAGCGCAATAATTACTAAAATAAGGAAATAAAAAGATAATCTATAGTAATAAAACCAAAAAATAAATCTTATTATCAAAGAATTTGTCATGATAGAATGATATAGGTGATAGTAATAGTATTCACAATATAATGGCTGCGATGCCACAATTCCCAATTTTATAATACCAGCGGTTTTAATGTGACGATGTGCTTCAACATGAAAGCGAAACCTTTCGGTGAAACAGAGTGGGAGGTAAAAAGATGGTTGCTGCACAGAAAAACGGCTACGAAGATTTGACGCTGGATGAACTTGCCGCATCGGACATAGAACGGATAGTCAAAGAGCAGACTAATTCCATTTCTATTATGGATAATGAAGGCAATGTGCTTATGACTTTTGTGGGAGTCGAAGTCGGAAATTTTGTGGGCTTTAATATCAAGGAAATGAACGAGGTGGGCGGAATATACCAGTGGTCCCCCTGTTTAAAAGTAATTGAAACTAAGGAAGGATTGGTGGGAACAGTTAAATCCCGGTACGGCGAAGAACAGACTGTTATCGCCACCCCTCTTATGGACGAAAATGGCGAGATTGCCTTAGTCGTTGACGTAGCTTTGGATAAAAAGCTTATTGACAAATATTTTTCCAGCATTAAGCCGGAGAAACCTGCTAATGCCAGATTTAAGGCTTCCATGGAATATTTGAGCTCTGGCGATACTTTCGCTCATGTGCCGATTGCGGAAAGCCCGGTAATGAAAAAAATAGTCAAAATGTGCAACACCATAGCCAAAACCGATAGCGCGGTTATGATTACAGGAGAATCCGGGACAGGCAAAGAGGTGTTAGCCCGCTATATACATCGCCACAGCAGCAGGGCCAATGAGCCCTTCATCCCGGTGAATTGTGCGGCGATTCCTCATGACTTACTGGAGGCCGAGTTTTTTGGCTATGAAAAAGGCGCTTTTACCGGTGCGAATCCCAAAGGAAAACCAGGATTATTTGAAATGGCCGACAAAGGCACTTTATTTCTGGACGAAATTGCGGATTTGCCTTTATCTATGCAGTCCAAGCTCTTGAGGGTATTGGAGAGCGGCGAGATAAAACATGTAGGCGGCACGACCATCAAGCACACCGATGTGCGATTGATTTCTGCCACCAACAAAAACTTGCGGGAGATGATAGCCAACAAGCAGTTCAGGGCTGACGTATATTACCGTCTCAGTGTTATACCTATCACAGTTCCATCGCTCAGAGAGAGGCCGGAAGATATTCTGGCGCTGTCCAAAAAGTTCTTAAACGGAATAAACGCCAAATATAATTTCAGCAAGAAGCTGACCAGAGAAACCATAGAAGCATTTTATGAATATGATTGGCCCGGAAATGTCCGGGAATTGAGGAATGTGATTGAAAGACTGGCCATAACATCAGTCGACGACGAACTGCATTTCGAAGTAGGTCTATCCACGAATGGCGACAGGGTTGCAGAGCCGGTTAAGTATCTGCCGGAAATAACCTCCCGGGAGACTTTGAAAAATTTCATGGATAGAGTCGAAGCGGAATATATAGAGACCGTATTGGCGGAAAGCAATGGACGTGTATCTGAAGCTGCCAAAAGATTGGGAATTCACCGTACTCTGTTATACCGCAAGATTAGGGAAAAAATCAATAAATAATTTCCTCTGCTACTATTTGCATGGTTCATATTCTGGTCTAGACCTTCTGAGGACCCAATTCATCGCCTGGATGGATTGGGTCCTCGGCTTTTTTGATTATATTAAACGGATTGGCATGAACTTTGCTTTATAAAAGTAAAGTACCCCTAAGCTAAATCACGTTCTAATTTCTTTAGAAAGCAGATTCTGGCCTATAAATAAGGACAGACGGATAAAAGTGAGATATGGCCGCTCAGTCTGAAAAAATCTGGAGCAGAGACTATATTATCGTAGTGATGGCCTCTCTAGGCATCAGTTTCTGTAATTATTTTTTCTTTTCCACCTTGCCGATTTACGCCCAAAAACTGACCGGGACCACTGTTTATGCCGGCCTTGTGACTACCATATATATTTATGCCGCTTTGGCGGTGCGCCCTTTGAGCGGCATCCTTTCCGATAAATACGGGCGATCCAGACTATTGGTGTTAGGAGCGGCTATATGCTGTGCAGCCTGCTTTCTGTACAATTATGCAGATGGCTTAATGGTGCTGATGCTGATACGGGTCTTGCATGGCATCGGCTTTGGTATGCATTCCACCCTGGGCGGCGCGGTTGCGGCTGATGTGATCCCCAAATCCCGAATGGCGGAAGGGATAGGTTATTTTGGGCTTTATGGTGCGGTTGCTGCTGCCATAGCCCCGGGCATCGCGCTTTTCATTATAGGGGACGGCGCCCTGGACCGGTTCAGATTATTGTTTATTCTCGCCGTTATAGTCTCTTTTGCAAGTATGATTCTGGATTGCCTTATTACCTATGAAAAAAACCACAATAAGAAAGGGTTCAAGGGTATGACCCGGACAGAAAAGCCTGCGGAGGGTGATAATAACCTGCCCAAAACCTTCCTGGGTTTTGAGTATGCCGTATTTCTGCCTGTACTGGTAAATATCCTGCTCTATGTCGCCTTAAGCAGTGTGACTTCGTTTATTTTTCTTTTTGCGCTGGACCGGGGTCTAGGCAATGTCGGTTTCTTCTTTACCTTCAATGCAATAGGTACCGTCTTATCAAGATTGTCGCTGGGGAAAGTGGCCGATAGGCGAGGGGCCGACGTCATTGTGATTCCGGGAATTCTTGGCCTGGCTATCAGCTTTGCCCTGATACCATTAGTAAATACGTCCCCGCAGCTGCTTTTGATCGCATTTTTGTCAGGGCTGGCTCAGGGCGCTGTAGTACCTGTCATGAATACCATGATGTTCGAGCGTTGTTCACCGCAGAGAAGAGGCACTGCCTCCGCAGCTTTCTTTGCTTCAGTCGATATCGGACTGGGTATCGGTTCTATCATTTTTGGAATAATCGCCGCATACAGTTATTCCTGCCTCTATTGGGGGGCCATGGTCTGCTCTGTGGCGGCTCTTATAGTCTACTGTTCAGGAATTGTCAAAAAATGCAGGCCGGATGGTCTGCCGCATCATTAACCGGCTGCAACATTGATTAAACGGTGAGATTTATACCTGGCGCCGGGCGGGGGAGGAACAATAATGATCACCAACAAACCAGAAAACTTGTGGAGTAAAGATTATATTCTCATATTATTTGCCACCCTGGGGATAAACTTCTGCAATTATTTTTTTTATGCAACTTTGCCCATCTATGCGCAAAAACTGACCGGCACGGTTGCTTATGCCGGACTCATGACCACCATTTATACTCTTGGCGCCTTTGCCATCCGTCCCTTTTCAGGTTTTCTTTCCGATAAAATCGGGCGCACCAAGTTATTGATATTGGGGGCGGCCTTATGCACTATAGCCTGTGGGCTGTACAACTTTGCCGAGGTGTTTATAGTTTTGGCATTGCTGCGGGTTCTGCAAGGCATCGGATTTGGGATGCATTCCACTCTAGGCAGCGCCTTGGCGGTTGATATAATTCCCTCAGCCCGCAGGGCTGAAGCAATAAGCTATATCGCGGTTTTCAGTACTATTGCGGTGGCCCTGGCCCCGGGAATTGCACTCTCTATAATCGGGGATGGGGCCGCAGCAAACTTCAGATTGCTCTTTACCCTGGCCGCAGTGGTCGCACTCATGAGTATGATTTTCGACTGCTTTATAAGCTGTGAAAACAAGAATAAGAATGATACCCAGGATTTAAGCCATGGGGAAGATCCGATGAAGAGTAAACTGCCCAAAACCTTATTGGGCTTTGAATACGCCGTATTTCTTCCGGCACTGGTGACTGTGTTGCTATATGTCGCCTTAAGCAGTGTGACTTCATTTATTTTTCTTTTTGCCATGGATAGGAGTCTCGGCAATATAGGTCTCTTTTTTACCTTTAACGCTGCAGGCACATTTTTGTCCAGGCTGTTCCTGGGGAGGGTGGCCGATAAGCGGGGTGCCAATATAATTATCATTCCCGGCATAATAAGCCTTGCGCTATGTTTTGCCCTGCTACCGCTAGTAAACGCGCCGCTATATCTGCTTGCAATCGCTTTCCCCTTTGGCTTGGCTCAGGGGGCGGTGGGACCCCTTATCAATACCATGATGTTTAATCGCTGCTCTGCACAGAGAAGAGGCACTGCCTCTGCCGCCTTCTTTGCCTCAATCGATATCGGTTATGGTCTGGGGTCGGTAATTTTTGGGGTAATTGCCGCCGCCTACAATTACTATCTGGTTTACTGGGGTGCCATGATTTGCTGTCTTATTGCCCTGGTTATATTCTGCCTGGGAATTGCCCCTGGAACCAAACCAATCAATTACTAGAACAGAAATGGCTGCAAAATTGATACAATGTACCGGTTTTGCAACATCTGCTGTAGCATCTCTGCGACTTTTGGCGGAATGTTGACCGGTACGACAAAAGAAAATGGCCGGATTCACTCACAATTAGTGAATTGGGCCTATTTTTATAGCCAAGTGTTTCTTGCATAAGTCGCACACCCATTTGGCATGAAGTTTGCGTTAAATATTTTAAGCCGCCCAGTTATTGCCCGGTTAGGCATTATGAGAATTTGAACAGCCGCAATCTTCAAATAAAAACGGGTTACAGAAGGAGGTTGATAGGATTATTAAAAAACAAAGCCTCTGGCATAATGAAGTGATTATACGAATGTTTAAAACCCTTTTGGAATTCAAACCTGCTGCTGGAGCAGTGGCCTGATTAATACGCTTTTTCTCAAAGGAGCAACAGAGGCATTAGGTTCCCGGAAGCAAGCCTTGTAACTGCGGGTGGCTTGCTGAAAAAGCGCCGCTATATCACTTCGTAAAACTGTATTTAATGTAAAATCGGGAGGAAAGAAAAATGGATGCAACCAAAACGGTAACCAGATGGCCCTATCTAGTAGTCGGTGTAATCAGTATGCTATTTGCTGGGATCATATACGCGTGGTCGATTTTAAAAGCCCCCCTGGCCGCCGAATTCCACTGGACTCCGGCTGCTCTGGCGCTTAATTTCACCATCATGATGTGTTTCTTCTGTGTCGGCGGGGTCCTATCCGGTATTATGACCAGAGGAATGGGCGTCAAGGCCCCGATTATCACCGGCGGCATCTTGACATTTCTCGGCTTTTTTCTCACTTCACGTATGAGTGGCGCCAGCACCACGGTCTTATATTTGAGTTATGGTGTTTTGACGGGCTGCGGAGTAGGAATGGCTTATAATGCCGTGATTTCTGGAACAATGTCGTGGTTCCCGGATAAGGCCGGCACTTGTTCCGGGGCTCTGATGATGGGATTTGGAGCCAGTACGCTGGTTCTGGGTACTGTGGCCAGCAGTCTGATTCAATCTATTGGTTGGAGAAACACCTATGTGGTACTTGCTGTAGCTATCGGAGCAATTCTTGTGGTCACCGGGCTCATTATCAAGCTGGCGCCTGCGGATGCCCAGTTCCCCGGGCCAACCAAGACCAAGGCTAAGCGGGGCGAAGATTTTGAACCGCGTGATTATACTGCCGCAGAGATGACCAGGCGGTCAACATTCTGGAGATTCTTTCTCTACTGCATCCTTTCAGCAGCGATAGGCAATACCGTCATAAGTGCCGCCAAGGATATATCGCTCTCTGTTGGAGCGGCTGCCGCCCTGGCAACGACTTTGGTGGGAGTTCTTTCGATATGCAATGGTCTGGGACGAATTCTATCCGGGGCATTGTTTGACGCATTTGGACGGCGCGTAACCATGTTGACAGCCAATGCGATCACGATCGCAGCGCCGGCGGTTACTCTGATGGCTGTTCTTTTCAACAGCATACCGCTTTGTGTCGTTGGACTTAGTCTGTGCGGCCTTTCTTATGGGTGTGCTCCAACTATAACATCAGCGGTTATCAGTTCGTTCTATGGCCCCAAAAACTTCTCCCTTAATTTCAGTATTGCCAACACATTCTTGATTCCAACCTCTTTTGTAGCAACCCTGGCGGGCTCTTTTGTAACTAAAACCGGTTCTTTTGTATCGACCTTTGTAATGCTTTTGATATTCTCCATCGTTGCCCTAGTCTTTAATCTCAGCATCAAACGTCCGTAAGGGGATCCAAATGAAAATTATCATTCATTGGAATTAGAGGAGGATTTACAAATTGGAGACAAAGGCTGGTGCATCGATTTATAATGAAATATCGGTTCGCTACGGAATAACGAATTTCTTTACTAACCTTTCTCCCTATCTGCAGAATACGTATTTTGCCTTCTTCCTGACCACCATTATTGGAGTTCCCAATATTGCATTAGCAGGCGTTTTAACCAGCGCAAGAAGCTTGGATCTCTTATCATTGTTTGTTATCGGTATAATTATGCAGAAAAGCAATCCTAAGATGGGTCGTTTTGCTTTTTGGATTATATTTAGCGCATTGATAACATTGCCCATATATATTTTGCATTTTACGGATCTAGGGTTGCGCGGCAAGTCAGCCTTTATTTTCTACTCAGTATTTTATTTTCTGGCTCTATTTACATATAATATTGGTTTTACAGCTTATAATGGAGCCATAAACGTCCTTTCAAACGATCCTGTCCAAAAAGTAAGCCTATCGGCAGTACGTTCTCAATGTAATTCATTAGGTAAAATTGCATTCAGTGTGACTAATGTAGTTATTATTGGATTTTTTGCGTCATTGTTAGGCAGTGATAGCAAAGGATATACCATGATGGCAGTTGTGATATCAGTTCTTATCACACTGGCTTATTTCAATGTAATAGCTATGCTGCGGGGCAAGGAAATATATGTCCCATCCGGCCGGCAATCCATAGTCCAAAAAACATCCCTTTGGGATATGATTAAGAATTTCTTCACTAAACCTATGATGCTTTTAATCGCTGCAGCCAGTTGTTTAAGACTAGGCCAGTATACGGTTATGGGATTGGCAGCTTATTATTTTGCTTATGTCGCTGGTGATAAGGGCATGTTAGCTACTTATCTAACTTTCAGTACCTTATTTACTTTTGGCGGTTCTTTTATCTCTCCTTTTATTAACAAATTTTTGGGCAGCAAAAAAACATATATTGTTGGTCTCGCTGTTTTTGGTATCGCACTCCTATTGTCCTTCTTTTTCGGAAAGAACCCCTTAGGGTTTGCCTTGCTTTTATCCGCGGCTCAGGTAGGTATGGGTATTTGTATGGCGGTTGAGATGGCTATATATGGTAATGTAGTAGAATTCACGACTGTTGCCAAGGGAAAAGATGTCAGCGCGTTTCTCTTTTCCCTGAGTTCTATGCCTGGAAAAATCGGTACCGCCATTTCCGGTCTTGTCCTGGGCCTAGGCTTAGCAGCAATTGGCTTTGATCCTAAGGCCGGTGTTACGGAAGGAATCGTGATGGGTCTGCGGATAATAATGTCTTTACTGCCTGCTGTTATTATGGCTCTGGGTATTATCGCCTTTTACTTTTTCCCCCTTACAGACACCAAGATGTTTGAAATACATCAGCAGGCAGAGGAAATCAAAGCATCTGCAAGAGAGGCTGCAAGTGCCCAGTTCAAATAACAGCCTGATTGGAAAAAACCAACATATATATGTTTGCCGAGATGTTTTTTCGGTAAACCCTGACTTTAGATAAAACCCCTTTGCAGAATTGCCAGGTAGCATAATAGATACAATGTATCTGTCCAGTTACAACCAGATGTAGTAATGCTGCGACTGATGCCAAAAAAATAGAATAATCAAAATCGATCATTTATGAGAGCTCCAATTCACTCATTTCGGGTAGGTTGGGGCTCCTTTATCTTATTTAGGAATTGTTCGTTATTAACCATTTTAAATGGCATAGAAATTGCTCCTTATTATGTTGAAGTTTGCAATATCCCTTAATAATAGCTGTGGCAGGTAATCGCAACGCGGCAACGGTGTTGTTTATTAAGGCGCCTGACCACCTCGCAGGTTTGAAATGTGAGGTCGGGCGCTGAAGCACAGCCTTAAAACTTAAGCAGTTGAGACTAAAAGGAGGTAATAAATGGAGTTAAACAGTGCCAGGATGAATCACAAGTCAGGAGATTTAGAGAAAAGGATGGTGTTATAACATGCCAAAAGTTGACGGCGACGCAATCAGAAAAGTAAACGTCATGACTCCCAGGTTGCAGAAGCTTAAAAAAGAATGGGAAGATGCCCCTCCACAGGTATATGTTGATGGCACCCTGTTGTTTACCGAATCATGGAAAGAAACCGAAGGCCTGCCTTTAGACGTGCGCTGGGCAAAAGCCTTTGAAAAGAGAATGTTGGAAGGCCCCGTTACCATCAGAGAAGACGAACTGATAGTCGGTTCGCTGACCAAATTCATCCGCGGCAATGGCACCCTGTGCGCCATGAAGCCCCGGGAAATCCTGGCCATGTGTGAAACTGGCCGCTTTGACCGCAAGAGCAGTGACATCGATGCTACCTATATCGATCCCGAAGACCTGCGCAAGCTTACCGAAGACGCTAAATACTGGGTAGAAAATATGCCGCAGAGAAACTTTGTGCGTGATGCCATTTCGGCTGAGATGGGCGAAGATCACTTCGATCTCATGTTTGACCGGGGTATGGTATTCGAGGGCAGAGCGGTCAGAGAGGTCGTGGACAGAGGCATATTCGAGAACTGGGGTGCATTCGGCGGCGGCAACTGCATGCCCACCAAACCGGCCATCGACAATGGTCTGAATTACATTATCAAGCTAGCCGAGAATGAAATCGAAAAGTGTATGGCACTGGGTTTCCAGCAGCCTGGACTGCCGGAAAATGCCCTGCGTAAATACCACCTGCTGCAGGCCTGCATTATTTCCTGCAAAGCCGTTATCGCTAATGCCAAACGGTATGCCGATTTGGCCAGAGAGCAGGCTGTATCTTGCCCCGATATGGCTAGAAAGGCTGAACTGCTCAAAATAGCTGAAGTCTGTGAAAATGTTCCTGCCAATCCGCCGCGCAACTTCTGGGAAGCGGTGCAGAGCCTGCGTTTCCTGCACCTGGCACCCTGGATAGAAAGCTCCGAACGGCCTGAGGTCGGCGTAGGCCGCATCGACCAGATTCTGTATCCCTATTATGAAAAAGATATGCTCAAGGGCGACATTACCCGCCAGGATGCAGCCGAAATGATCGGTGCGTTATGGTTGAAGATTAGAGAGACCGAGAACCTGGTTACCGTTAAGAGAGAACACCATGCGGCTCCGGGAACCCTGCTGCCGGACGTCACTCTGGGCGGTACCGATGTGAATGGCAATTGCCTGATCAATGAAGTCTCCTGGTTAACTTTGGAAGTAATGCGCCAGACCCTGCTCTCCGAACCTGCCATCTATATCCGTTATCACGAAAATATCGATGAAGATTTTATGGTATTTGCATTGGAATGCAATAAAGACTTCGGCGGCGGCAACCCGGCTTTCCTGGGTGACAAATTGGGCACTCAGAGATACCTGGATCGCGGCGTTCCGATTTGGGATGCGGTCAATTGGAATGCCAGCGGCTGTCTGGGCTATCACCTGGATATCGCCGAGCATCAGGGCGGGTTCTACAGCCTTAACCAGGCCAAGATATTCGAGTTGACTTTATGGAACGGCTTTGACAACAGAACCGGCAAGCAGCTGGGCCTGAAGACCGGCGACGTCACCAAAATGAAGAGCGTGGATGAGATCATCGAAGCCTTCTTCAAACAGGAAGATTATTTCTGTGAAATACTGCGCAAACATTACTTCATATGGTGGTCGGTTGAACAGCAGCACAGCCCTATGAGCGGATTGAGATGCGCCATGCTTTATGAAGACTGCATCCCGGCCGGCATGAATTCCCGCGAAGGCGGCGCTCGCTATCCCATATGCCGGGCTTCTTGGATAGGCGACCGTGGTATCACCGATATTGCAGACTGCCTGGCTGCGATTCAGCGCCTGGTGTTTGATACCAAGAAAGTTGCCATGGCTGAACTATTAGAAGCTATGAAGGCCAATTGGGAAGGGCATGAAAAGCTGCGCCTGATGTGCCTGAATACTCCCAAGTACGGCAACGATGAAGATATGCCCGATGAATTCTTCACCAAAATCATGTTAGGAACCCAGGAAATCATGCAGAGCCGCCCGGATCCCTTCACTGGAGAAAAACCCATGCTGTTCAAGGGAGCTGCCAGCGGACACACCACTCAGGGCAAATCGGTTGGAGCTCTACCCAATGGCAGATATCAGTGGACTCCGGTAAATGATGCCGCCACCTCAGCAATGCCGGGTATGGACGTCAACGGACCCACGGCTCTGATCAACTCTGCCACCAGAGATTTCAGCCTGGCCAGTGCTTCCTGTGGTTTCACCCACAACATGAAATTCTCCAAACAGTTGCTGGATACCCCTGAAAAAATAAAGAATCTGGCCAATCTGATTAAGATCTATTTCCAGAGAGGCGGATGGCACATTCAG
>ENA-UOOH01000924-UOOH01000924.1-fermentation-metagenome-genome-assembly--contig:-NODE-924-length-30824-cov-12.239494_pt1 | contig 30824 bp, 29 predicted proteins | sample MGYA00245778_ERZ724025 | MGnify/ENA primary metagenome ERZ724025 (study PRJEB28704, sample SAMN03018313) | fermentation metagenome | biome: anthropogenic terrestrial biome; feature: soil; material... | reverse complement strand
CAGTTAATTAGCAAAAAAACTGGACATTTTTATATATTTCGTTGTGTGGTATATGTTATGCCGCACTTTTTTATTATTAGGATATATTATCCTTGTTAATGAAACAAATATCGGATTTTAAATCCTTATAATAATATAGTGCGGGAGTCGGAAATCCCGCACGACGGATATTTTTACCTTTTGGATTCTTAATACTATTGGTTTTGTTTAATATCTGATTTGCGTCTTTGTCTATTTATCTCTAAAATGTAATCAAAAATCTCTATAAATTTTTCAATTACGAAACCATCTAACATTTTTAATTTTATTCCTTCAAGAGGAGAATCTTGAGTTTTAATTATCAAATTATAAAAATCTTTTCTTTTAAAATTATTAGGAATGGTTGTCGTTTTTTTTGCTGTTGCAGCGCCTGCTAAAGCTCCTATACCACCTCCCACTACTCCACCTACAACTGCTCTACCCAACATACTTGAAGTAGAAGTTTTAGTTGTTGAAGTAGAAGGAATATTGTAAGGGCTAACATAATCACGAATTTGATAACTTAGAATTTCGGAAAAAGGCATTACATTATCATTTAATATTATTGTTTCTGAATCTTCAAAAACAATAAATTCATAAAAATAATTGTATACAATATGATGTGTAATAATACCATATTTATTCTCTAAATCTAATAATCTTTTTTTCTCATCCTCTTCCTTTTGAATTTTTTCCTTTAGCTCTTTTTCCTCGTATTCTTTATATAATATTTCTTTTTTAATTGAAACTTTTTTACTCATTTTCCTTCCAATTATAATAAAAGGAATACCAATAATAGTTGATAATGTTGTAAGGATTGTATCTGTAATAAAATAGTCTGGAAATACATTAAATTCTTTGATTTCATATAAGATTAGACTATAACCCCAAATTAAAGGAGTATAATATAAACCTAATGCAATTAATAATATACCAGTCCATTTAAGAAACATACCAAAATCTTCATCTGTTACACTGAATACACTTACTATAAATAAATATATTACTACAATTATCCAAATCATAATATTAAAAATTAGGGTTTTCTTTCATGTACTCATCAATAGCTTCTAAATCTTTCTTTTGCTCTTGACTCCCTTGATATTGTATTTGCTTTGCATCACCATTAATTGTATGGTAATCTCCATCCTCACTTACAGTAGGTTTATAGTCTTCAACATAACCTGAAGAAGTTTCGGGTGTATCTTTAGAACTTGAACTATTACAACTAATTATAATAGTTATTAGTGTACTTACCAATAAAACTAATAATATTTTTTTCATAAAACCTCTTTTGCTTTAGGTTTGTAAATAATTTATTTTCAATTTAAAATTAAACTTCTTTGTTTAATATCGCTGCAAATATACAATAATTAATTGAATAAAAAAATTATTTAGCTTAAAATTTTTTTATATTGGTTTTTCTTTGTAATTTAGCAGCTTTAAAGTAAAAGAAAAAAAATTATGGAAGTAGTTGCATGCAAAAGATTATTTAATGCTTTATCTAATTATGAAGAAGAATTAATAATTAGAATTTGGCTTAAATATATTGATGAAGAAGTATCTTTAAGAAAAAAGATGATAGAACAATGTTGCGATGGTGAATATTATTTCATAGAAGGTGAACCCCCTTATGATCCTTGTGATTTTTTAGCTGCTTTGTTCCGTATTTATAAGTATATAGAAAATAAATATTTATGTCATTTAAACCCTACGGCTCAATCTTTTGGAAATAGCAGTTTTCAAAATAGATATTATGGTAGTTATGGATTGAAGTCGCATTTTGAGAGTGTTTTTAAATCAGAACATGGTGAATTAACAGAAGAGCATCAGAAGAATATAAATACTATGATGGAAAGACTTGATGAGGAATTGTACTATAATATTGATCTTGCTAATAAAGATGGTTTTTTTGATTTTGAAAATGCTCAAATATCACTTATCTCTAAAAAGGAAGTTATTCTTGAATGTATATATTTATCAACTATTATTCAAGAATTAATCGATGAACGAAAAAGTAATACTTCTCAATTTAGTGAACTAATAATATTTAATGAAGATGATTTTATGTTGATGTCTGATCTTGAAAAACAATTATATATACCGTACAAAAAAAATACAAACTATATAACTTCAAATAATATCAATGATGAAAAGCAATCAAAGAAGAATTATACAATAGTAAAAGGAGATGAAAGTATATTAATTAGTCAAGAAGATGAAGACAAATATGATTATAAGAATATGGTTAATATTCTTGAACCATATATTTCAGGAGGCTCAGAGATTGTATATAAATCAATTATCGAACAAAAGGTTTTGCCAGAAGGATTTCCAAAGCTAAGAGCTAAAACTATTAAAAAGGCTGATATATATAGATTCTCAAAATGTTTTGACATAACTATATCACAAATAAATAAGATATTTGAAGATAAAATAATGGCAAAGCATAAACCAAAAGCATTTGTAAACAATTTTTTTAGTGTTTTAAAGGGATTAAATCCCGATTTTAATGCACCAAAATAAACAATTAATGTAAATTATTTCCGATAGGAAAACCGACAGTAAAACCGACATATCGGGAACCCTTGCTAATATCTTAATTTAGTGAGGGTTTCTTTTTTTTTCTTATTTTTTCATCCGACACCATTTCCGACACCATTTCCGACATATTATACTTAATAACTAACTAAATAATAGCTATATACATGATTATTTTTTGTATATCTTTGCCGAGTTAAATATCAAGATATTTTTCTTGATTTAATTTGACTCTTTGAAAAAGGAAAGAGGGTAAGAAGTAGCTACTCTTATCTAAGTTAATTTAAAAAGCAAGATGTACATAGCTTTTTGATTAATGGAGATAAAAACCTCTTCCTTGATTGGAGAATTTATTTACTAATTAAATTAATAGAAGTAAAATGGAAAAGAATAATAAAAGACAAAGCTACCTACTAAAAGAAAGTGCTTTGCAAAATGGAAAGTATGGTTGGGTTAATGAATTGACTAACGAATGGGAGATTGAGCCTATCTACGACTACTACTATGCAATTAATTTCGACTTTGAAACTTATTTAAAGGAGTTGAAAAAATTGAAGCAGGTGGCTATCAAAAGGGCTTTCAAGAGTAAGAGATTTAAGAAAAATCTTCGTAGTTCTTATAATGCAAATTTAGCTTCAATTCAATCTCTTTTTGGTGTTGCTCTAATTAAGCATGCTTGTGATAACTACGATGAAGAGTATTGTTTTAACAGTACCAACTTACAATGTATTAAATGTGAGTATAGATTTAATAATTTTGAGAAATTTGAAGAAAAAGGAGGTTATAATGAATAAGAATTCACAAAACATGGAAACAAAAAATGACGCTAATCAAGTATTAGCAAGTGAAAACAATCAAAAAGGTAATAATGGGGAGTATAAGCTCCCTAAGGTTACTTTCGAAGATAAGTTTGTTGAAGAGATTGAAATGGAAAGGGCTTTGGAGAAAGAGGCTCATCTTGAAAGGTTCAAAAATGCTAATGCCCTTTATGGGAATAGGCAAAAGGGGTATGATGATATTCAAAAGGAGTTTGAAAGGATGCAGAAAGAGGCTGAAAGCTCTGAGCTTGAAAAAACAGATACGAATGCTGAATTTGGGGCTAAAATATCATCTGTAACTGAGCTTATTAATTCTCCTTTTGAGCCTATTCAATATGTTTTGGATAAATTTTTCCCAAAAGGTGAGCTATCTTTGATATATGGTGATTCCTCGTGCGGTAAATCCACGTTCATTAGATGTTTAGCTTTTGCAATTGCTTACGGAATGGAAGAATATCTTGGATTTAAAATTGGATTAGAGGATGATGAAAGAAGTGTTACATTTGCAATTACAGAAGATAATGAACGTCATACTAAGACTCTTCTACAAAAACAAAACGTATTCTTTGAGCCTTTTAGAACTATTGAAAATCCTGTCTTTGATGTAATTTCTTGTTGTGATAATGGTGTTGTTGATGCATTAAACAAACTAATGCCAAGCAAGAAATATAATGTTATCTTTATTGACACTCCTCAAGATGATATTTTGGGCTCAATGAATGATAATAATGTTGTTAGAGAGTACTTAAATAAGCTTTCGTTGATTGCTGCAAAGTATGATTGTGCTATTGTATGTATTCATCATAAACGTAAGTACACACTCGACAAAGCACCCTCAAAGGAGGATTTGAGTGGAACACGTGCTTTCTGTGATAAGCCAAGAGCTGTTGTTGAAATGCGTTGGCATGTTGATGAGCCTAATGCTGTTTGGTTTACTCCAATTAAGGCTAACTATGAAAGTCAAGAATTTTTGAAAGAGGCTTATTTGTTGAGGATGGATACTGAAACTCTTACCTTTACTCATAACGGAGAAAAAGCACCAAGTAATACTATTCATATGTCTGTCCATAAGAAAGATATGACAGAGGCAATAAAAGAAAAGATTATAGCCTATAGGTTCTCCAATCCTACCATAAGGCAAACAGAAATTGCGGAGTTGCTAAGAGAAGATTTCCCAGATAGGAAATTTAGTCAATCACAAGTTTCTTACCTTATTAAAGAAATTAATAATAGTAATAAAAACTAAGGTTGAAAATATGTAATATTCCCCTACTCTTGTAGGGGTAATATTCATAGATTATTATTATCTAATCAATATATATAGTAATAGATATTTAGATATTAGATATTTTAGAATTAAAAGCTTATAAATCATGGAATTATACAATATAGAAGATAAAAATAAATATGAGGTCTTTATTCCTTCAGGTATAGGGGAATTTTACACTCAATGTCCTGCTTGCTCGCATAAAAGGAAGCCAATAAATCAAAAGAAACGTTGTTTCTCGTGGAATAGGAAAAAGGAGATTGGTTACTGTTTTCATTGTGGGAGTAGCTTTGTGCAGTATAAACCTTTTTCGTCTTTGCAAGATCATAGCCCGAAGCTAATCGGCTTGCCTCTTGTAAAACAAGAATATATTAAAACAAATAAACAAATAAACAGCTCAACAGCTAAACAAATAAACACTATCGACTCAAAATACTTAAAGCTATCTCTTGGTTTAGATTCAAATTTTGGCACTTTCTTAAAATCAATTTTCAATGAAGAAGAATTAAAAACTATTTTAGATGATTATTTCTTGGGAATGACTAATGACAAGAGTGTGATTTATTGGTACATTGACAAGAACTATAGGCTAAGAAGTGGTAAGATTATGCAGTACGATGCTCTTACTGGCAAAAGAATTAAAAATGAAAATTCACCATTTACCACTAACAATTCACCATTAACCATTACTTGGGTGCATACCTTGTTGAAAAAGCAAGGGGAAATTAGTGAAGATTGGGAATTTAGTCGTTGTTTGTTTGGGGAGCATTTGCTTAGGAAATATCCTGATAGGAGTGTTATGCTTTTGGAAGGAGAAAAGTCGGCTGTTATCACTTCTGTTTATTTTCCTAATATGGTTTGTTTGGCAACAGGAGGCTCCAATATGCTTTCAGGTGAGGTTTGCAAGGCTTTGAGGGATAGAAAGGTTATTGTAGTGCCTGATGGGGATATGCTCTTAGAATGGACTGAAAAGGTAAATAGTCTAAACAAGGAAATGAACCTCAACCTAAAGCTCTATTCTAAGCTAAATCAACTTTTCACAGATGAGCAAATTGAAATGAAATGGGACTTGGCAGACTATTTGCTTAACAAGCTCTAACAACTAAACAATTAAACGACTAAACAACTAAACGACTTAATAACTAAACAACTAAACGACTAAACAACTAAACGACTTAATAACTAAACAACTAAACAACTAAACAACTAAACCCTATAAAATTAACCGTTATTTATCTGAAATTAATCGTTACTTATCTGAAATTAATCGTTACTTATTTTGAAATAACCGTTACTTATTTTTTATTAGTGCTTATATGTGTTTAATGCTCTTTTTTTTATTAATTTGCTTTCCTCTAAGCTTTTTTTTATATCTTTGTAGATTGAATTTGCTATAATTATATGAGTTTAAAAGATAAAATTATTCCTTCTCGTTTGCCTAAGCATGTTGCTATTATTATGGATGGGAATGGGCGTTGGGCTAAACAACAAGGGGAAGAAAGACTTTTTGGTCATCAACATGGTGCTGATAGTGTAAGAGAGATTACTGAGGCTGCTGTAGAGCTGGGAATTGGCTTTATTACTCTTTATGCTTTTTCAACTGAGAATTGGTCTCGTCCTCAAGATGAGATTGATGGGCTTATGATGTTGTTTATGCAGTCTATGGAGAATGAAACTCCAACAATGATGGAAAATAATGTTCGCTTTAGGGTTATTGGTGAGACTGAAAAGCTTCATCCCCAAACTCAAGAGGCTGTGAGGAAGATTACTGAAAAGACAAGTGGGAACACAGGGCTAACGCTTATTGTGGCTCTTAGTTATAGCTCTCGTTGGGAGATTGTTAATGCGGCTAAAAGGATTGCTCAAGAGGTTAGGGCTAATGGGTTGAGTGTTGAGGATATTGACCAAGAGTCTTTTTCTAATTTCCTATGTACTAAGGATTTTCCTGACCCCGATTTGCTTATTCGTACTTCTGGGGAATATAGGATTAGTAATTTTCTTATGTGGCAAATTTCCTATTCAGAGCTTTATTTTACCGAGACTCTTTGGCCTGACTTCAATAAGGAGGAGTTCTACAAGGCTATTTTGGACTTTCAGAATCGTGAGAGAAGGTTTGGAAAAACGAGTGAACAATTAAAATAGTTGGCTTATAAAATTTATTTCAATAACTAACGTTAAAGTAGCATTACATTATAAATACAGAATAATGAATTTTTTGAAACCCTTACTTGTTTTTGTCCTTTTGGCTTTTGTGCCTCTTTTTGTTTTGGCTCAAGATGAAGAAAATAAAGGAAAAAACAATACTATTGAGCTGGATTATTTTTCTCCTAAGGAATATGAGATTGGGAATATTGTTATTACTGGTGCTGACCATTTAGACCATCCTTCCATTATTCTGATTTCTGGGCTAAGCGTTGGGGAGAAGGTGATGATTCCGAGCGATAAGATTACTAATGCTATTGACAATTTGTGGAAGCAAAATATTTTTGATGATGTTCAGATTTTGGTTGATAGGATTGAGGGAAGAACCATTTTCCTTAACTATGCTTTAGTTTCTAAGCCTCGAATGGCAAGTTTTAAGTTTGCTGGCACAAAGGTTAAGCGTTCGGATGGTGATAAGATTAGAGAAAACTTGAATTTGATGAGGGGTGATATTGTGAGTGAGAATTTGAAAATCAACTCAATAAATATCATTAAGGATTACTATTTTGACAAGGGTTACTACAATACTGAGGTTAGTGTTGAGCAGACTAAAGATACTTCAACTACGAGAAATGATGTGAATTTGACCTTCCATATTGAAAAGGGTGAGAAGGTGAAGATTAAGGATGTTATTGTTAATGGCAGTAAGAGTTTGAAGGGTACTTGGTGGAAGCTTAATGGGACTAATTCTCAGAGCGTTGTTAGGAGTCAGATGAAGGACACTAAGAGATATCGTTGGTGGAGGATTTGGAAGAGTTCTCGTTTTCAGGAAAAGAACTATATTACTGACAAGCAAGCAATTATTAAGAAATATAATGATGAAGGATTTCGCAATGCGAGGATAGTTTCGGATAGTGTGTATTTGGTTAAGGACAAAAAAGGCAAGCAGAATCTTATTGTTGAGTTAGATATTGAAGAGGGACAAAAGTTCTATTTCAGAAATATTACTTGGGTTGGTAATACTAAATATACTTCAGAGGATTTGGGCAAGCGTCTAAGGATTGATAAGGGCGACCCATACAATAGGACACTTTTGGAAACAAACATTAGTCAAGACCCTACTGGAGCTGATATTTCGGCTCTCTATCAGGACGATGGGTATTTGTTCTTTCAAGTTATTCCTGTTGAGATAAATATTGAGAATGACTCTATTGATATTGAGATGAGGGTTCATGAAGGCAAGCAAGCAAGGATTGGCTCAGTTACTATTTCGGGCAATACTCGAACTAATGACCATGTGATTATGCGTGAGTTGAAGACCCTTCCAGGTCAGTTGTTCTCAAGAGATGATGTGTATCGTTCGCTTAGGGAACTTCAACAGCTTCAGTATTTTGACCAAGAAAACCTTATTCCAGACATTCAGCCAGACCAAGAGAATGGCTTAGTTAATATTGATTATAAGCTCAAGGAAGTCAATTCGGATAAGTTTGAAATCTCTGGAGGATGGGGAGCAGGAATGGTTATTGGAACTATTGGAGTTACTTTCACTAATTTCTCAACCAAAAACTTCTTCAAAAAAGATGCTTGGAGACCTCTTCCTTCTGGCGATGGACAACATCTTTCCATTAGGGCTCAAACCAATGGTACTTACTACTATTCATTGAGTGCATCCTTCACTGAGCCTTGGCTTGGAGGCAAAAAACCTAATGCTTTGAGTGGGTCAGTTTTCTATTCCTATCAAGATGATGGCTATTGGAATAATTCGGGTAGTCCTTCCTATTGGCTAAGCATATTTGGGGCTTCACTCTCTTTGGGTAAGCGTTTGCAGTGGCCTGATGACTATTTCACCTTTGTGCAGGGAATTACCTTCCAACAATATAATGTAAAGAACTATCACGCCTTTACCCTATTTAGGAATGGTAGGTCAAATAACCTCAACTATAATTTCACCGTTGCTCGTAACTCATCTGACTCACCAATCTATCCACGAACAGGCTCCGACCTTTCGGTTACAACTCAGCTAACCTTCCCTTATTCATTGGTTAATGGAAAGGACTATGCGAGTATTAGCTCTGAAGAAAAGTATAAATGGCTTGAATACTATAAGGTTAATATTAGATCAGCATGGTATTTTAACCTAATTGATAATCTTGTTATGAGTACCAGAGCACGTTTTGGTTTCTTAGGACAATATAATAATAAGGTTGGGTATTCACCATTTGAAAGATACTATGTTGGGGGTGATGGCTTGCAAGGATGGGCATTGGACGGAAGAGAAGTTATTGCATTAAGAGGATATTTGGCAGGTTCACTTTCTCCATCGAGTGGTGCAACAGTTTTTGATAAGTTTACTTTAGATATGCGTTATCCAATTTCCCTCAATCCTGTGGCAACCATCTATGCCTTAGCATTCTTTGAGGCAGGAAACTCATGGGCAAACTTCGAAGGGTTCTCTCCTTTCAAGATGTATCGCTCAGCAGGTATTGGACTAAGATTATTTATGCCAATGTTCGGACTTATTGGTATTGATTGGGGCTATGGATTTGACAACATTCCAGGAACAGACTCTAAGGGCGGTCCTCAATTCCACTTCTCCATTGGACAATCAATGGATTAGATAAAACGTTATACTATAAATATTATTAAAAGTAAAAATAAATAAGTTATGAAAAAAATAATTTTAATTGCACTTTGTTTGATTTCAACAACTTCCATCTTTGCTCAAAAGTTTGCAAGCGTTGACACTGAGTATATCCTAAGCAATATGCCAGAATACAAACAAGCACAAAAGGAGTTGGACGATATGGCTGTTCAATGGCAGAAAGAAGTTGAGTCAAAATTTCAAATTGTTGATAAGCTCTACAAAGCATTTCAAGCAGAAAGCGTTCTTTTACCAGAGGAGCTAAAGACAAAGAAAGAAAACGAAATCATTGCTGCAGAAAAGGAAGCTAAGGATATGCAGAAACAACGCTTTGGAAACTCAGGCGACTTGTCTAAGAAACGTTCCGAATTAGTTAAACCAATACAAGACAAGGTCTATAATGCAATTGAGAAGATTGCTCAAGAAAAGAACTATGCTATTATTTTTGACAAATCCTCAGGAGCATCCATTCTCTATGTTGATGCAAAGACCGATGTTAGCGACTTAGTACTTGCCGAATTGGGTTACAAAATTAGTGGTTCAAGGAGATAGATAAGTAAAAATATGATAAAAATGTGTAATTTTGCACCCTCATTTAAAAAAGAAATAATAAAATAAAAACAACAATCAAGATGAAAAAAACAATCCAAGCATTAACTCTAATTGCAGTTCTGTTGCTTTGCACTAATCTCTTTGCCCAAAAAACCGTTAAATTGGGACATTTCTCTTCAACCGAACTAATTAAAAGAATGCCAGAAGGAGACTCTGCTCAAGCAACAATGACAAAGTATATGGCAGAACTTCAAGAAGAAGCCGAAACAATGCAAAAGGAATACGAACGCCTTATGACAGAATATCAAGCAAAGGAAGCACAGCTTTCAGATGTTTTGAAGCAAAGTAAACAAAGAGAAATCCAATCAGTAGGACAAAGATTTCAAGAGTTCCAACAAAATGCACAAGACGATATTCAAAGAAAACAAGGTGAGCTAATGTTAGCAATTACCGATAAGATAAGGGCAGCCGTTACAGAAATTGCAAAAGAAAACAAATACACCTATATTTTTGAAAGCACAGGAATACTTTGGTATTCTGAAGACAGTGAGGACATTACTCCCCTTTTGGTTAAGAAACTTAATCTAAAGTAAGAGAGCGAGGATATTTTTTTTAGAAAAAAAATTAAAATAAAATTTGGTGTAAAGAGAAAAAACTCTATCTTTGCAACCTCGTTTTTGGCGGATGTGGCGTAATTGGTAGCCGCGCTAGACTTAGGATCTAGTGTCGAGAGACGTGGGGGTTCGAGTCCCTTCATCCGCACAACAGCCTTTTAAGAGGAAGGTTAATACTATAAGGGCTTAATAAAGTCCATTGAAAGTGAAGAGCAGGAAACTACTTTTCACTTTCTTTTTTCCCCAAAGCCTATTTCCCCCCCTAAACTTCTTATTATTATCCTTTATAATTATCCTTTATAAAAGAATCGTATTCTAAATCCAAGTCTCGCTAAGAATCTTTCCGTCAACACTTATTACAATTACTTTGATTGGGCATTTCCTTTTGGCGTTTTGGAGTGCAAGCTTGGCAATCTGAACAAGTCCTGAACAACAAGGAACCTCCATTATGGCAAGGGTAAGAGTGTCTATTTGAGCATCATCAATCATTGCAGTAAGCTTTTCTACATATTGTTCTTTATTAGTGTCAAGCTTTGGACATGCAATTGATACCTTCTTGTTTTTCAATAGGTCTTGGTGAAAACTTCCTAAGGTGAAAGCTGTGCAGTCGGCTGCTAACAATAGGTTACATCCCTTGAAATAGGCTGCATTTGGGTTTTGAAGATGAAGTTGTACTGGCCAATGGCTTAACTCAGAAGGGATAGAGTAATTAGTTTGTGATTGGTTGTTTTGGGTATTATTTTGATTTTGAGTTGGGGTTTGGTTTAGTTCTCTTGAGGCTGAACCTGGACATCCTCCTCCTTGACAACCTCCTTGTTTGGCTTTTGGTGCTTCTTCCAATGAGCTTAGGTCAATTGGGTAATTTCTTTCTTTTAGGAACTCAATTCCTTGACGAAGGTATTCCAATTCGTTGTGGTCTTTCATGTGCTTAAGGTGTGCAAGGATAACCTTCTCTCCTTTTGGGAGCATTCTTTCCATTACTGCAATCTCATCATAAGGCTCTGCTTCTCTTTCAATTAGTTCAATTGCTCCAACAGGGCATTCTCCAATGCAGGCACCCAATCCATCACAAAATATATCGCTAATCATTACGGCTTTTCCGTCTATTAGTTGAAGTGCTCCTTCGTGGCATCCACTAACGCAAAGTCCGCATCCATTACATAATTCTTCGTCAATTTTTATTACTGTTCTTTTCATGGTTTTGTATTGTTTTTTTATTTTATTTCTTTGTTTCTAATTGCAAATTTAGCTTGTTTTGGAGGGCTTTTCTGTAATATTGATTACAAAGGAAGTGTTTTTTAATAAAAAAAGGCTAACCCCTTTCGGAATTAGCCCTTAGCTTTGCTTAATTTAAGTGGTTAAGCTATCCAGTTTTTCATATCTTCTTCAACGGTTGAGATTCCGCCAATTCCGAAGTTTTGTACCAATACGTTAACTACGTTTGGAGAAAGGAAGGCTGGAAGTGTTGGTCCAAGGTGGATGTTCTTCACGCCTAAGGATAGAAGTGCAAGAAGTACGATTACTGCTTTTTGTTCGTACCATGCGATGTTGTAAACAATTGGTAATTGGTTTACGTCTTCCAATCCGAATGCTTCCTTAAGTGCTAATGCAATAACAACAAGTGAGTAGCTGTCGTTACATTGACCTGCATCCAATACTCTTGGAATTCCTCCTATGTCGCCAAGTGGTAATTTATTGTATCTATATTTTGCACAACCTGCAGTTAGGATTACTGTGTCTTTAGGTAAAGCCTCTGCAAATTCGGTGTAGTATGCTCTTGATTTCATTCTTCCGTCGCAACCTGCCATAACAACAAATTTCTTAATTGCTCCTTGTTTTACTGCATCAATTACCTTGTCTGCCAATTGCAATACTTGGTGATGAGCAAATCCAGCAACTAATTCACCATTTTCAATTTCTTGTGGTGGTTGGCATTGTTTTGCCATTGCTATAACTGCTGAAAAATCTTTTTGTTTACCTTGTTCTCTTGGTGCAATGTGGGTTGCTCCTGGTAGTCCTGCACTTCCTGTTGTGAAGATTTTACCATTATAGTTAGCATCTGCCTTTGGTGGAACTATACAGTTGGTTGTGAAAAGAATTGGTCCGTTGAATGTTGCGAACTCTTCTCTTTGATGCCACCATGAACCACCATAGTTTCCTACGAAGTTAGGATATTTCTTGAAGAAAGGATAAGAATTTGCTGGAAGCATTTCTCCGTGAGTATAAACGTCAACTCCTGTTCCTTGAGTTTGCTCTAAAAGTTCTTCAAGGTCTTTTAGGTCGTGTCCTGAAATAAGAATACCTGGGTTATTTCTTACTCCAAGATTAACCTTTGTAATTTCTGGATTACCATAGGTTGAAGTATTAGCCTTATCCAAAAGTGCCATACCCTTAACTCCTGCTGAACCAGTCTTAAGAACCATAGCTGTTAGTTCATCGGCTGATAAATCATGAGAAGATACTGCATAAAGAGCCTCTTCAAGTACTAAATATATTTCCTCATCTTCGTATCCAAGGTTGTGTGCATGCTCAACATAAGCAGCTAAACCCTTAACACCATATACAATAAGTTGTTTTAATGAACGGATATCTTCGTTTGTTTCGCTCAAAACTCCAACCTTATCATCAAAAGAAAGATAATCGTGTTGTTCAACCTTAAACCAGATTTCATCCATTTCAGGAAGGGAAATACCTTTTTCCTTTGCAAAAGCGATTAACTCATCCTTATGAGCGAAAGCATTAGCTATCTTTACTCTTAATGCATTATCGTCAAAGTTTGCATTGGTGATTGTTGAGAAAAGAGCATCCAAGATAAGATGTTCAGCTTTTTTGCAAGCCTGTCCTTTTTCTCTTAATATCTTATTAACAGCAGCTAATCCTCTTGTTGCATACATTAGCATGTCCATTAGTCTTGCTGTTTGGGGTTCTTTTCCGCAAACACCCTTAATCGTACAGCCTTTATTGCCCGCTGTTTCTTGGCATTGAAAACAAAACATTTGTCCGTTCATAATAAATTCCTTTTATAATTACAAGGCAAAAATAGTACCTAATGAACCAAAGTTTTGTAATAAAAATTACAAAATAGAGTTTTTTTTATATATTTGCATATGGAAAACTTGAATAAATGTATGCTCTTCTTCGGCATGAGCGAGGAGGAGATTAATGCAGTATTGGGGCAAAAGCTTGGAGTTAGGACATATAAGAACGGTGAAATAATTATCTCACAAGGGGATGAGGTGAATTATCTTTTCATCATTTTGGAAGGGGAAGTTTCCAATTCTATGTCGCATTTTAGCGGTAAGAATATGTACATTGAAAGCATTAAAGCCCCAGGAGTTATTGCTCCTGCTATACTTTATGCGGGTGTAAACAAGCTCCCTGTTGAGGTTACGGCAGTAGGAAATGTTAAGATTTTACCAATCCCAAGAGTAGAATTTACATATATGCTACAACGAACCCCAAAGCTCCTTTTGAACTTTCTGAAAATGATTTCTGACCGTGGTGCCTTCCTCTCCACTAAGGTTCGAGCCCTGAGTTTCGGAACAATTAGGAGCAAGATTGCAGGCTATCTGCTTGAGGTTTGTCAAGAAAAGGAGATGATGAAATTTACCATAAAACATACCCAACAAGAACTTGCCAATATGTTTGGAGTTACTCGCCCTGCCCTCTCAAAGACCATAAAGGAGATGATGGATGAAGGATTATTTGAGTCAAAACAAAAGACTTATCATATTCTTAATCACAAAGAACTCCTAAGGATATTCAAAGAAAGACATTAACTAAGGCTTATGGCACGACTCCAGAAAGAAATCTACTGCAAGAATGCATTGGAGTTAGCACCACTCCTAATTGGGAAACTCCTATGTAGGAAAATAGGCAATCAAACCCTAAAACTTCGAATAACTGAAACCGAATGTTACTTAGGAAAAGATGACACTGCCTCACATGCCCACAAAGGGAGAACCCCAAGAAATGAACCGATGTTTGAAAAGGGAGGCATAACATATATTTATCTCTGCTACGGAATACATCATCTTTTGAACATAGTTAGCGGAGAAAAGGACTCTCCAGAAGCTGTTTTGATTAGGGGAGTTGAGGGCTATAACGGACCAGGAAAACTAACAAAAGTACTTCAAATTACGAAGAATCTTAACCAAATAGACCTCACAAAAAGCAAAGAAATATGGCTTGAGGACGATGGTCAAACTCTTTGCTATACCCAATCAACAAGAATAGGAATTGACTATGCTTCTGAGGAGTATCGCAATAAAAAATGGCGTTTTGTCGTTAAGAATGAGCCAAAGAGAAAATAAAATATTATCTTTGCACATACATATATTATATAGAACAAATTAAAAAAACAAATACTATGTTAAGTAAAAAATTAGAAGAAGCATTAAATGCTCAAATAAACGCTGAACTTTGGTCAGCATATTTATATCTCTCAATGAGTGCAGACTTTGCAGCAAAAGGATTAAACGGATTTGCAAATTGGATGGAAATTCAATTTAAGGAAGAACAAGACCATGCAATGAAATTCTTCAACTACATCCTTTCAAGAGGAGGAAAAGTGGATTTAAGACCAATTGCTAAGGTTCAAAAAACTTGGAAAACACCACTTTCAGCTTTTCAAAGCACATTGGAACACGAACAAGTTGTAACAAAGCTAATCAATGACCTTTACGCACTTGCAACAGATGAGAAAGACTATGCAACACAATCAATGTTGAAATGGTTTATTGACGAACAAGTTGAGGAAGAAGAAAGTGCACAAGCAATCATTGACACATTAAAGCTACTTGACGGTAATGGCTATGGTCTTTATCAGTTAGACAAAGAACTTGCAGCAAGAGTATATACTCCACTTGCACAATCTGCAGAATAAAAAATTAAATATACTAAATAAGTTAAGACGTGGTTTATATCACGTCTTTTTTTGTTTACCTACGCCCCATCTAACCTAACTCAAAACCACAAAACCCCTATTTCAATCTCACAAATCTTGTTTTAAATTTAGTATAACGGCATTATATTATTTCTAAACAAGGATTAAATAGATTGATTGACCTATTCGCAGGTAAACACTTACACTAAAAATAGTTGATTAAGAGAACAAAACAATATTTTAGAAATAGACTATTAGACCAAAGGTTGGGAGTATTGTTCCTGTTGTGGTTGAAATCTTTCTAAGTATGTATTCTTGGTTATTTGGTGCTATGTTCTCAGTACCATCAGTCTTTAAATTTGTATAGATTGGTTCTGATTCTGCTTTGTAGTTATATACATTTTGAATGTCAAGATATAATGTTATATCAAAATTCTTCCAAGCAAATTCTTTATCCACTCTAATATCTAACTGATGATAGTTCCCTAAACGAAGAGAGTTGAATTTGGTGTAATCTAAATAAGGTTGACGTCTTGCATCCCATATATTTATTTGAGAGGAAACATATTCATCAATTGGAGTATAAGGACTTCCCCCAATCAAACGCCAACGAGCACTTACCAACCAATCATATTTAAACTTACGACTTGCTGTCAAATTTAAAATAAATCTATTATCCCAAGAAGATGAAACATATTTACCTTGAATATCTGTAAACTCAGAAATAAAATAGGTGAAAACTGCATAAATATTAAATTTCTTTATGTCATTTGCTGTAAAGAGAGCTTCAATACCATAAGCTCTTCCTTTTCCGTCTGAAATTAGAGGTTCATCACCAACAGCTCCAAAATCATTTCCCTTACTTGCAAGACTTATTCCTTCATTAAGAGTTATTGGATAGTTATAATATTGTTTGTAGAAACCTTCAACACTTGCTTTAATCTTTGCTTTTGTGTTGAATTCAAGACCTAATACATAATGATTTACATGAATGTACTTTAAGGTTTCTTTATTCACAAAAACATTGTTTGAATCTTTATATCCCATTGAAGTGTAGGAAGGTTCTTTGGTGTAGTGTCCAACGTTTGCATTTATGGATAAATGTTCGTTGAAAAGATATGAAGCTGAAATACGAGGAGAGAATTGAACTAATGGGTTTGACATTAAATCAGAATAGGTGTTTCCATCAAATCTTGCTCCCATTCCAAGTTTAAGCCTTTCTTTAAAGTAAGCATCTCCAGTTTGAACAAAAAGACCATAGGAGAACAAATCAATCAATGAACTATATGAGTCTTGAAACAACATATTATTTACGTTGATTGTTCTATTGCTATTATTTGTGTATTTTGAATAACGAGCATTTGCTCCAAAGCTAAGGTCAAAAGGAAGGGTTGTATATCTTTTTTCGTATCTTAGCTTGTTCTCTGCTTCAACAGATGAATAATCAAAAAGTTTTGCAGAGTTTTTATCATTATCACGGAATTTCTCAAAAGCATTTCTTAACATATTTCTACTAAGGACAACCATATCAATTGAGTTTTCATTATAATGTTTGTAAACTGCTCCAACTGTATAGCTCAACTGATTATAGTCTGGCAAAGTATTTAAAAGATATTGTTGAGATTCATCTGGATTATCTATATTAAGATTAAGTTCTGACCTGTCAAAGGCTGCAAGTCCAAGAAATAGAATTTCATTCTTTTGGTCAATATTCCATTTATAGCGGAACTGTATATCATCGTATGTGGGCAAGAAAGGAAGTCCTAAGGCAGTGAAAAGAAATTGGAGATAACTTCTACGGTATGAAAACAAAAGATTATTATCCTTTATTGGCAAATCATAAGTTAGAGCAAGGTCAGAAGCTCCAATTGAGCCTTTGAAATGCATCTTATCTCTTGAACCTTCTTTTTGTTTAATATTCATAACTGAACTTAACGCTCCACCCCTATTGGAAGGAAATGCTCCTGAAAGAAAATCTACTTGACGAACAAAATCAGGGTTAATAATTCCTACTGCTCCACCTGAAGCTCCTTGAGTTGCAAAGTGATTAATAATTGGAATTTCAACATCATCTAAATAGAATACATTTTCCGAAGGTCCTCCTCCTCTAACAATTAAGTCATTTCTATTTACAGCTCCTGCAGCAACTCCAGGAAGGTTTTGTACTGCTTTAGAAACATCACGATTACTCCCAGGAGATTTTTCAATTTCCTGAAGTGAAATTGTTCTTAGAGATATTGGGGACTCCTTACTTTTTTCCTGAACAGCAACAATATTTACTTCCAAAAGGTCTTTTGGGGCTTCTTCCATTTTAATTACTGTGTAGGCACTATGATTTGTAAAGATTTGCAACTCGTCAGAAATAACATATTTATATCCAACAACACTTACAACGATTCTAATAAATCCTACGGGCACATCCTTAATTTCAAAAAAACCTTTTTCATCTGTTGAGGAGCCTAATGTTGAGCCTAATATCATAACATTTGCATAGGGTATTGGCTCATTTGTGTTTTTATTCAACACTTTTCCAGTAACTCCACCTAATTTGGGAGCACTTGCCTGAGAATAAATATTATTACTAAAAACCAGTAATAAAGCGAATAAGAATATTATATTATTTTTCATGATTTAATCTTTTAAAGTTATTTTGAACAAGAAAACGGAAAAATATTTTGAAAATTATTATTTTCTAAAAATATTATTTTCTAAAGGAAATCACATAAGTATTATTTTCTAATTTAGAGTTAGAATCAACCTCATTATTAATGAATTAATTTATTATTTTAGCCCAAGCTCGCTAATAATTCTACTTATCTTTTCATTTGCTTTTTTCAGAAGCTCAGGGTAGTCTTCAATTGAATGAAGTTTATTATATACTCCAAAATAGAACTTTATTTTAGGCTCTGTTCCAGAAGGACGTACAGATACTTTGCTTCCATCTTCCAAGAAAAATTGAAGGACATTTGATTTAGGGAAGTCAAGAGCTTCCTCTGTATTGTTTTTTAAGTCAATATTTAATTGCTTTTGATAGTCTTTAATTCTAACAACCTCAAGACCTATTAGAGTTTTTGGAGGATTTTTTCTAAAAGCAAGCATCATATTTTGAATTTCTTCTGCTCCTTGCTTTCCCTGTTTTGTTATTGAAATTAACTCTTCTTTGAAAAAACCATATTCTAAATATATGTCAAGCAAAATATCGAAGAAAGTCTTTCCCTGCTCCTTAGCCCAAGCACATACCTCAGCTATCATACAGCAAGCAGAAACAGCATCTTTATCTCTTACAAAATCCCCTATTGAAAACCCATAACTCTCTTCTCCACCACAAATATATTTTTCCTTCCCTTCCAATTGAAGGATTTTATCTGCAATAAACTTAAAACCAGTAAACACATCATAGTTCTTAACTCCAAAACTTTCAGATACTTTCTTTATAAGCTCTGAAGTAACAATTGTTTTAATTGTATATTCATTGCCCTTAAGCTTTGAATTTTCTTTTAAGTTCTTTAAAATATAATAGGTAAGAACTGTTGCTGTTTGATTACCATTAATAAGAATAAATTCATTGCATTGGTCTTTAACTGCAATTCCAACCCTATCGGCATCAGGGTCTGTTGCTAAAAGAATATCTGCATCAATTTCCTTTGCAAGTTTAATTCCCATTTCCATAGCTGAGTGTTCTTCAGGATTAGGACTCTTACAACTTGGGAAATTTCCATCAATTATGGCTTGCTGGCTAACAATATTTATATTCTTAAATCCATACATCTCCAATGCTTTTGGAACTAAAGTTATTCCTGTTCCATGCAAAGGAGTATAGCATATTTTTATATCGGAATGTTTCTTTATTATTTGAGGGTTAAGACTTAATTTAAGAACTTCTTCTAAGTATATATCATCAAAACTCTTTTCAATAATGGTAATATTATCCAAATTCTCTTGAATCTTCACTTGAGAATAGTCAGTAATCTTCATCACCTGCTCAATTACAAGAGTATCGTGAGGAGAAACTAATTGCCCTCCATCATTCCAATATGCCTTATAACCATTATAATCTTTAGGATTATGAGAAGCCGTTAACATTACTCCAGCATCGCATCCAAAATATCTAACTGCATAACTAAGCTCTGGAGTTGGACGAAGTTCCTTAAAAAGAAAAACTTTAAATCCATTTGCAGCCATTACCCTTGCAGTTATTTGTGCAAACTCCTTACTGTTATTCCTATTATCAAATGATATTACCGCTTTAATTTCTTTATTAGGGTTAGATTCAATAATATAATTTGCAAAGCCTTGAGTTGCCATTGCAACAGTATATTCATTCATTCTGTTGGTTCCAATCCCCATAATTCCCCTAAGTCCTCCTGTTCCAAACTCAAGATTTCTATAAAACGACTCATTAAACTGCTCAATATTATTTTGCATCATGTCCTTGATTGAGGCTTTTGTTAATGAGTCAATTGCATCACTGCCTAACCATTGCTCTGCATTCTTTTGTGCAGTTAAGTCAATATTTGCCATAATTCTATTCGATTTTAATATAAAACAGTTTCCCTAATTCTTATTTCTTGCTTTGCCCCAATTGAGGGTTTTCAATTGAAAAGGCTTTATTCTTCCAAAGGCGTGCTTCCTTGAGGTTTTTCCTTACTCCCAAGCCTTGAGTGTATATCTTTTCAAGCTCTAAGCATGCTTCAACATTATTTGCATTGGCTGCCTTTTTATAGCTTTCTATTGCTTTGTTTATTTCAATATCAATGTCTTCATCCCCTTGTTGATAGGTCTTGCCCATCAAATAACCAACCTCAGAGTCGTATTGCATTGGGAGGGTTTCCATAATTTCAAAAGCTTTCGGAAGGTTTCTCCTTGTGCCTTCTCCCCTAAAATACATCATTGCTAATGGGTAGTCTGCTTGTGAGATTCCCAAACTATGAGCTCTTGAAAGGTTCTCAAAGGCTTTCCTATCATTCTCTTGAGACTTATCGTAGAGGTTAATCATCCCTTCAACAAAATAGGAAAGTGGGATTTGTTTTTGGAGTGGTTCCTTGTTTAGTTCCTTAGCCAAAGAGGGTTTTGGAGCTATGCCTTCATTGGCAACATAGAGATAAGCCAAAGATGATTTTGATTCAAGGTCATTCTCTTGCACTGCCTTATCGTACCAAAACTTTGCTTGAATATGGTCTTTCATAACAACCTTACCATCTCTAAAATAGTCACCCATCTTTCTCCAAGCCAACACTTCCTTCCTTTCAGCACTTACCCTATACCACAAATAAGCCCTACTATCACTCTTTGTTACACCTTCTCCCTTTTCGAGCTTTTGGGCAACAATTAGCTGTGAGGCTTCATGTCCTTTTTCTGCAGCAAGAAGATAAAAATTGAAGGCTTTCCTCAAATTAACATTGGTCGTTATTCCCTTTTCGTACATTTGAGCCGTACGATACATTGACTCTATATGGTTTTTATTGGCTGCTCTTTCAAACCAAACAAGTGCATTTGCTTTGTTTTCCAATCTCCCAATCCCAGAATAGTATTCCTTTGCTAAGTCATACATTGCTTGAACATTACCATTCTTGGCTTTTTGTTCTAAGTTCTGAGAAAAAACTAATGGAGTGAAGATTAGGATTGATACAATAAATACTATTATTCTTTTCATAAGTCGTTCTTAATTTATTTTTCGTACTTCCACATTTGCTTTTCTGTCCAATACTCATAGGCTTTTGGATATCCATTCTGAAATGCCATCTTAATATAATTTATGCCCATTGCCTTATCTTGCTTAACATATTCCCCTTCATAAAGCAACTGCCCAATCCTATACTGTGCCTTTGCCAAATTACCCTCATCGGCAGCTTTCTTATACCACGAAAATGCTTTATTGTAATCTCTATCAACTCCTTGTCCTGCAAAATATATTTCTCCTAAGCAATAATATGCTTCAACATTCTTAAACTCAGCACTCCTAAGGAATAATGTATAGGCAATTCGAGGCTTCCTATCCACTTCAACTCCATAGAAATAAAGCTCTGCTAATGCTTGAATGGCTTGAGGTTGGTCTTGTTCTGCTGCTTGAGAATACCAATAGAGTGCCTTAGCCATATCCTTTGGCATCCTATCTGCCCTTTCGTACATCCTACCCAAACGATATTGAGCATCCTTATCTCCAAGTTCTGCGTCTCTTATGTAGGTTTGTGAAAAGGCTGTTGTACTAATAACAACAAATAAAACAAACACTATTTTCTTAATCATATTTCTAAAGGTTTTTATGATTTAAATCTATATTCATCTAATTATTAAGAGGGCAAAGGTATGAATTTTATATGTATTGTACAATTACTTCCTTCATAAATTTCTTTTCCAACACATCTTCCAAACGTTTAACTGTTGTTCTTCTTATCTCCACCTCAACCCCAAGAGTAGGGTCGTGATGAGCTTGATTAATCTTAGTTCCAACCATAATAACTATCTCATCACTATCCAAAAGGAGCCTAATGATTTGGTCTGCTGGTCCGTTGCCCAGATTGAGGGTTGACTCAGTGTTGTTGGAAAGAATATTGACAACCTTATTGAGAGTGAGAATTCCTTCCGTAACCAAGTCAATTCCTTCCATCTTCGACATTGGAGGAAGAGTTGGGTCGGTTGGCTCAACATTATCATCAACACTAACCCCCCATTCTCTTGAAATAATATCTGTGGTTGTTGCCCCACAAAGGATTTTCTTCCCATCAAAGCTCTTAACAGTCTCAGCAAACTCCTCATCACTTTCCTTCCTAAAAGGGGGACCGGTTGCAATAATTATCTTTCTCGGATTTCTAAAATAAATAACCCCACAAGAAGTATCGTCCTTTGAACGGAAATTATCATTGGAATAAGCTCTATTAACAACCTTTTGAGCTAATTTGGAGGCTGAAATATTTCTATCGTGCGAAATGGTTTCCTTCACATATTCAACATATTTCTCTCTTGTCCAACCCAACATCAAGTCTGCTGAACCCATTCCAGACTGAGTAACTCCATCAGAAATAAAAATAATCCTGTCTTCTTTCTCTGGAATAAACCTGCACGACTTAATTTCTTGAGGCTCACCAAAAACATTCTTACAATCTAAACTCAACTCCTCCCATTCCAATTCCATTATATTTGCTCCCCTCATCACCAAACAAAGAGGATTATCGTACTCCAATATATTCACCTCTCCATTATCCACATCAACAATCGTAAAGGTAGCATAACTAATCTTCCTCTCACTACACACAGGCAAGGTGTTCATGATAATATTACCAATAGTTTGAGGGTCCTTATATTCCTCAGAAAAGCCCAAAGCCAAAGTGGCAGTTAGAGTCCCTAAGACATTTGCCTTAACACCATGCCCCATCCCATCTGCCAAAACAGAAATAAGCCTTCCCTCCTCCTTAATACGCTTAGAAAGAAAGACATCACCACAAATATGCTCCCCAAAATGATTCCTTTGGTTAGAACCTACCTCAACATAAAATTTCTCCTTCATAGCCTAATAGATTTTTAATAATAACTACCTATGAAATTTCTTTGCCAAAATTTCCATAAGCGTTGTATAGGAAAGCGAATTAGATACCCAGCGTTTGTTTTCCCTTTCTGAATTTAGAATCTCGTTTGCCATCTCTTCATTTTCAGCATCGTTGAGCCTTTGAATGAAGTCGGTATATTCACGCAAATTGCCAGAAAACAAATCAGTAATAAACATAAACTTCTCATTCACCCCAATTGCTGTCCTTAAATCAACTCTACTACTAAAACGCTTAGAAACATCATCTTGTTTTACTTTGGTTGAAATATTTTCAAAAACAGATTTCTTTTGTTCATATAGCTCACCAATAGACTTTCCATTCGTTGTTGGAAGTGGAGCTGAAGGGGTTTCATCAATCTTTGGCTCATCAATCTTTGGCTCATCAATCTTTGGCTCATCAATTATAGGCTCTGACTCTTGCTTAGGCGTAGAGGGAATAAAGGGAGAAAGAGTTGAAACCTTAGGCATTTGTTCGTTCAAATACTTAAGCACTGAAGGAATCTCATCCTTATTATTTTCTGGCTCATTCTCAAACATCTTTGAAGGTATCTCTTGGATTTCCACTTGGTCAAACAAATCCTCCTGAATCAATTTTTCAATCTTAGGCTCAGGCTCAATAATCAATTCCAATTGTTCTTGAAACTCATGCTTAACTATCTCTTTCTCCTCTTGCTGCTCTTGCACTTCCTCTTGCACTTCCTCTTCCTCTTCCTCTTCCTCCTCTTCTTCTTCCTCTTCTTCGATTTCTTCTTCTTCGATTTCCTCCTCAAACTCTTCTTCAATCTCTTGCTCTTGCTCAACCTCTTGCTCAATCTCCTGCTCAGCCACAATCTCCTTAATATCCTCTACCTTAGGCTCAAAACTATTCTCCTCTTCAATAACCAACTCCTCCAATTCATCAGCCTTTTCCACAATTCTTTCACTCGCAGGCATAGCAAACGCAGGAATTTCCTCTTGCTCAATCCCCAAATCTATAACCAGACAATAAGCCTTTCTAATTCTTTCCAATAAAACATCCAAATCTATCTGTTCAATTCTTTCTGATAGCACCACTCTTTGGGAAGCTTTATTTATTTCACTAATAACCTTTTGTAATTGATTCTGAAACTCATTCATCTTAAATATAATCTTTTTATTATTAAAAATTCTGTGTAAAATTACCAATAAAATTTGAATTGAAGTATGTTTTTCTCAAAACAAATCAACAATAAATTGTCAACAACCTTATTGGGGCATGTTATATTTTGTCTTGAATTAGGATTTTTTTGTCTGATAAAAAAAAGAAAGGCAACCCAATTAAGGATTACCCAACTTTTCAATTACCCTCATTCCCCTAAAGGGGAGGAAAGTTTTTCACTTACGGATTAACAACTTCTTCAGCAGGCAACACCAAACCCTTAGGCATTGGATTACGATACTCAAAGTAAGCAGTCTTAAGCTTGTTCTTAAAGCGAACATTAGGACGGAAATTCACTTTAATCCCTCTAATGGTTGAAGCATCAACTTCTTCAGCAGTATCCATAGCCTTAGCCTTAAGATAAGGAGTGAAGTTACCAAGCTGATTCAATTGAACGGTTGTGCCATTCATTGTTTCTTCGGTGATAACCATCTGTAAAGCTCTAAGGGCTGAAAGAATATCATTCTCAGCAAGCGAGCTCATTCCAGCAATTCTTTCAATCAATTGCTCTTGCGACATTATCCCATTACGAGAGATAACAGCGATGTACTTTTCACCAGGATTAGTACCTACAGAAATTTTCTTCAAAATTGAAGTCCAGTTCATCATAAACATTCTGCGATTAACCTTAATATCATCGACGAGGTTTTTAAGTTTTACATAATTGTGGATTAAAATGGAATAATATTTCCTTAATCTCACCTTACAAAGATACAAAAACTTTTTGATATATAGTATTTTAAGTGTATTTTTTTGCAGTATTTTTTAGTTAAATAATGTTAAATATACCCATTTAGGGAAAAAGTGAATTATAATTGAAAATATCTCCTTTATATTTTTATTTATCTCCCTTATATTTCAAAATATCTCCTTTATATTTTTGTATATATCCCTTTTATTTTTCATTATGATTGATGTTTGTTTAGGAGTGTAGTTGTTTAGGTGTTGAGTTGTTTAGGCGTTGAGATGTTGAGTTGTTTCCGTCATTGCGAGGACGTAGGACGAAGCAATCCAAAAGAAAGTAGAATAATAATACTAGTAATACTAGATTACTTCACCTTCGGTTCGCAATGACGTTTAAACTATTATCCTATTAATCCTTTAATCAAGCCAATCCTGATTCTGACAACTAAACAAATAAACGATTAAACAACTAAACCCACTAACCATTAACCATTTAAAAAGTAGTCCGCCAAATCAAGTCCCAATTCCTTATCTTCCTTTGTGGCTATTTCTTCCAATATATGCGATAATTCAATTTTAGAGCCTATTGCTTTGTTTATTCTCTCTGCCTTACTTTGCCATAGCTCAAAGCATTTAAGGTCAGGAAAAGCCGTTATTTGTTGTTTTCTGATAGGATAGATTTTATTCTCCGTTAGGTTGTTTAATCCCCCTGTTGCCATCCAATTAAAAGAAGGTTCATAAAGCGACATTATTATTGAAGTCTTTTCCGATTCCACCAACATAATGGGCTTTTGAGGGTATTTAATTAATAGATGTTCCCCAAACAAACATTGTGTCAGTTGCCAATCATTGGGCAAAAGGTTTTGTTTTTTCAATTCAGAATGCACCCAAGTTAATGGTTTAGGTGTTGAGTTGTTTAGGTGTTGAGTTGTTGAGTTGTTTTTAACTCTTTTTCCTGTTTGTGGGTTGTATTGCATTATCTTTCCTGTTCTTATTCTAAAGCTGCTGTCAATTTGCCAAAAGACTACTCCATTATCCATTGCACCTCCTATAAAATAGTCTTTAATAACTCTTTCTACATCTTCTTTAGGGAAATTATCAAAAAGAAAGGTTAGGAAATGGGAAGGCTTGGAAAGAGTTTGTAAAAGATATTTTTTATCAATTTGTTTGATTGGGATTAATTCCTTTAAACGTTGTTCGGGATTTGAAATCCCGAACTTATGAACGCTTGGGATTTCAAATCCCAAACGACTATAATTAATCGTATATGGATATTGATTATAGGAAGGGTTATTTTCAAAGAATTGTTTGGGTGTGTAGTGATAGCCACATTTAATTGCACGATTACAAATACCTACTTTTTCATCAATGTAAATATTTGTTTCTGTGTCGATATATCTTGTAAAAGAATGTTTTCTTCCACATTTAGGACAAGTATATCTTGTTGATTGTCCTTTATATTTTTCTAATTCTATACTCATTGTTTTAATGCTTTTTGCCTTTCATTACACTTATTTTTTGTAACTACTTGATTATTAATTTCCATACACTATTACACCCCCCTTAGTATAGTGTAATGGTGTAATAAGTTTAATAGGTTAAGAGTTGCACTAACTCAAGTTAGGTTAGTGCATAACTCTTCCCCTTTATTTATTAAAAATTATTTGTGGTTAGATTTTTCAAGAGCTTTAAGTTTTTTATATTTTGATATTTTCCTTGAAACAGTTGCGTCAGACATACCTAATTCCAAACCTACTTCCTTATGAGATAAACCTTCATCCTTGAGTTTCATAATCTCTGCATATTCATATTCTATTGTTTCCATACGCTCTTTTGTTTGAGTAATAAGATCATAATGAGTTCGAGTATTGAGATTATTAAAGGTTAGATTTTCGGTAAATTGTAGATTAAAAGAATGTGTTTTGTATTGGTTTGAAAGGTAGTTTCCTTTGACAATACAGAAATGTTTTTGGTTATTGATTTGAGTGTCTGACTTAAGTTCAATCATAAGTCTCATCTTAGCTTCAAAACCTTGTGAACCTAAGGCATTATGCTTTGATGGTTCAAGGGTATCACTTCTTTTGTTGGTATGATGAAGAAAGATAATCAGACATTGATGTTTTTGAGCCAGCTGACTAAACTCATTCAAAAAGGCTCTAACCCTATTTGTTTCATATAGCTGTCCATTGAAAACATCAGCAAAAGCATCAATAACAACCACATCAGCTGGCTTTTCACATAACTCTTTGTCCAATCTATCCACAAGATTATCAGTTTCAAAGATATAAACCAAGTTTTCTAAGTCTTCAGGAATTAACCCATAATCCTTGTTTTGCTTTTTCAACAAAAAGGATATAGCCATTTGGTCATCTTCCGTTGAAACGTAGTAAGCTCTTTTATGAATAGGATTAACTTTCCATCCTAAAAAATCCATCCCCGTTACAATATGAACACAAAGATCTCTTAAGAAGGATGACTTACCTGTGTCAGAAGAACCAATTAAAGAAGCCAATCCAACACGATGAAAGATAGGATCAATTAATTTAGGTATCTCTTCAGCCTCATCATTCAATAGTTGCATACCACTGGCATTAGGTATTGAATAGTCTTGAATTTCTAATGCAGAAGGCATTTCCTCAACAACCTTTTTCTTTAGCTTCTCAAACTCATGAGCAAGAGAAGATTGAAAAGCATTTTTACTTTGCACCTTAACATCAGTTGCTTTAACTTCGTTTGGAACTTCTTTTTTAGTTTCCTTTACTATAACCTCAGAGAGCAATTGCCCTCCAAGATTATTAATAAGGTTGTTTTCACTTGCTAATTGTGGGTTAGCGTTTTCATTTCTTGTTTCCATATTTTGTGTTTTGTTATTCATTATTACCTCCTTCTATTTTTTCAATGTTATTAAATCTGTATGGGCATCGCATACAATTAATATTAGAGCTGTTGTAACAATAAGCATCATCGTAGTTATCACAAGCATGCTTAATTAGAGCAACACCAAAAAGAGATTGAATTGAAGCTAAATTTGCATTATAAGAACTACGAAGATTTTTCTTAAACTTTTTGCTATTCATAGCTCTTTTGATAGCCACCTGCTTCAATTTTTTCAACTCCTTTAAATAAGTCTCAAAGTCAAAATTAACAGCATGATAGTAGTCATAAATAGGCTCTATTTCCCATTCATTAGTAAGTTCATTAAGCCAGCCATACTTCCCGTTATTTAGACCATTATCTTTTAAGATGTAGGTCTGTCTTTTCTTGTTATTTATCATAATAAATATTTTTTAAGTTATTAATATTTTAGTTATACAATCAAGAAAAAGGTTTTGCATTTACTTTATATAAGTTCCAATTACAGCGCTATAATCTTCCTTTATATTAAAATAAGGTTTGCCAATACCTTTTTTTCTCTTTTGGTAAAGCAAAGATAGGGTAGGGAAATTGGGGCAGGATTTGGGAAATAAAAAAAAATCCCTAGTTAATATATTGTATATCAACTAAGGAAGAAATATTAATATTTATTAACAATGTTAGGGAAATTCGGGAAATTCGGGAATATTCGGGGAAGCTCTAAATGCTGGCTAAAGATTCATTAAATTCTTTTTGTTTTCCAGAAGCTGTTTTATTTGAATATTTATGCTTTTGATAATCTGAAATTTTAATTTCAAATTTAGTATTTAATTGATTTCTTTTTTCTTCACCCTTATCTCCAAAAAAATTAAAGAAGTAAGTATATAAAACATATAGAAGACTTTTATTCTTTACCTCTAAATTACATTCATCAGGGTTATTCAAACTGTTAACAAAGTCCTCAATTTTACAATATTTGAATACAACATTATTACACTCTCCATACAATTTTTTAGTTTGTTTTTCGTCATATGAACCTACACAAGCTTCAACATCAATTTCTACTTTTGGAGGTTCTTTTTTTTGTTTATTGACTTGTTTATTATTAGTTTCGCTATTTATTCTATCATCACTAACTACTTCTTGTGTTTTAGTGGGTTCATTAGTGTTATTAAATAATTCAGACTGTTTAATTTGTGGATAAACTATACGATTAATTAATGAAAGCGGGTTTTCGTTGTATTCATATATTTTTAGATTTGGGATTTGATTAATTAATATATTTAAATTATGATGAAAAGATTCTACTTCTTTTTTATGAATATCATTATCAATGATTTCTTTTAGTAATAATAAGTCTAAAAAACCAATATATAAATCAATGGTTGCACCTTTAAAACAATCAACCATATTTAATCTTATGAAGCGTTTTCTTATATCATTACTATCAAAACAACAAAATTCTTTCGATTCATTTTTTAAAGAATTATAGATGTATAATTTATATATATCAATAACATTCTCTCTTTTGCTTTCTTCAAATATATTAATATTAAAATTATACTTATAGATTAATTTAATCAATATATCGATACAAAATAGAGTTTCTCTATACTCTGAATTATCTTTAGCTAAATTAATAAACTCTTCATCTAATGTGTTGTTAATTAGTTTAACTGATTTATTAGTAGACTTTTTAATATATAAATTGTCATTAAATTTTTCAATTGATTGTCTATCTTTTGTAAAAACAAAATATAAATAATTAATCAGTTCCTCTTTTGTAAGTATGTCATTTTCCATATTCAATAAACTTAAATATTAATGATGCTAAATTACAAAGAATAATGATATATGTAAGTTATTTTTTAATTTTTTTGTCAATTTGTTTTTTTATTCCATTATTCATTTGTACATTTGCAGCGATATTAAACAAAGAAGTTTAATTGTTTTTATAGAAATATAGCGTTTTGCTATTGTTGAGGTATTAAGAAAACGACCAATTTAATAATACACATCTTAAACAATAAGGAAAATGCTCACGATATGCGTGGGCTTTACTTATTTAGATGTGTGGGTGCTTGGTCGTGCCTCTTAATCCAATATTGTAACTGTCCCACGTTTTTTCTAAACCAAGACAGCTCACAATCTCAAGCACTATTTTCTATTTTATTTATTAACCCATAAAAACAGGAGGGGAAAATGAAAAAAGTATTATTAGTTTTAGTAGCTATTTTAGCAAGTGTAAGTTTTTTTACATCATGTTCAGATGATGATGAAATAAATGAGGAAAATATTTGTGGAAAATGGAATGTAACACAAATTAACGCAAATGGGTCTTGGTCTAATGTAGGATATGGAGTTATGTATGCTAAATTTAATTCTGACAATACATATGAAAGTAAGGATCATTCTTATCATTATTCAGGAACATGGAAATTAGAAGGTGAAGTTGTAAAATGTAATGTTGGAGGTACATATGTTACTTATACAATTTTAGATTTCAGTTCAGAAAGTGGAACATTTGAAGTAAAAGAGCCTGGATATTATGCATATAATATTAAAGCCACAAAAGAATAATTTATTAATTCCCGTCGTGCGGTATTTGTAATACCCACGACATAAAATTTTATATATTTATTAATCAATTAAAACAAATAACATTATGAGAAAAATATTGCTTATCTTAATACTTACATTTGTAAGTTTATTAGCTTTCGTATCTTGTGAAAATGAAGAAGAAAAAGAAAGTATTGTAGGAACCTCTTGGGTTTGGCATTCAGGAGGTGTAACAATTTGCTTTATTGATGAATATTATGCAACTAAAACGTATCGTCCATACGCAGTATTAACACGAGAATATACTTATGATGCAGAGTCGCAAGACGGAGTAATAGGTGGTTTTATATTTACCATTAGAGGAAATATACTCACTTGCAATAATATTCAATATTATAAACAATAAATAGAGGGGCGATATAATCCGTCGTGCGGGATTTCCTACTCCCGCACTATATTACTATAAGGATTTTTTAATCCGTAACTTCATCTACAACAATAATATAAAGGATAACATATCCTAATAATAA
>ENA-UOOH01000918-UOOH01000918.1-fermentation-metagenome-genome-assembly--contig:-NODE-918-length-31055-cov-5.357129_pt1 | contig 31055 bp, 24 predicted proteins | sample MGYA00245778_ERZ724025 | MGnify/ENA primary metagenome ERZ724025 (study PRJEB28704, sample SAMN03018313) | fermentation metagenome | biome: anthropogenic terrestrial biome; feature: soil; material... | reverse complement strand
TTCGGCCATGCAGAACCGGGTACCGCAACCGTATTGTTGCGGTGCTGACACCACTTGGCAGCGAAGTTTGAGCGGTCCGTGAGGGCCAGGTGCCATGCAGGGCAGGGATCGATTCCGATCCCGATTCCGACCCCGACCCCGACCCCGATTCAGACAATGATCGGACTGATCGGCAACCATTGCCTGGAGGAGACGCATGAAGGAGCCGGCCTTTTCGGACGGCCTCTATCTAGCGCCCGAGGGCGTTACGGCTGAGGTTTTTCTTGGTCGGCCAATGGATGGACGCGGACATGAAAATCGACCTTTTCGCCGCCCATCTCCAGCGTTACCATGGTGTTGAGCCGAGTGAGCAGGAGACGGAACGGGATCCTGACCGAATGCCCCTCGACCTGAACCCCGACGTTGATGTCGCCTAGGATGTCCTGCGCATTTTGGACGGCCTTGAGCAAGGCAGAGAAGCGTTGGAATTTGTCGACCAATTCGTCATGGAAGTGATAGGCGCATTGGCAGTGGGGACAATGGACCGTCTGATCCTTCGTCAGGCTCGCCATGGAGAAGGGTACCGTCTTACGGCAATCCTCCTGGATGCAGCGAAAATCGAATTGTTCCGAGGATAGGTCGGCGGTTGGTTTCTTGCCCATGGTGATTCGAATCCGATCCTGAGTGAGTTAGGCCGGGGTTGAAAAGGAAGGCTCGCATTCGAGGAGTTGGTTACTTGCGGTGCGGCTTCTCCGCCTCTTCGACGAGCATCACCGGGATTCCATCCCGGATCGGGTAGCGAAGTCCGCACTTCGGATTCCCGCAGACCAACCATGCACCCTCCTGGGTAACGGAGGCCTTGCACTCAGGGCAGACCAAGATCTCGAGAAAGTCGGGATCGATCCAGGTGGGATCTTCGTCGTATGCGTCGGATGCGGTCATGTCGTTGATGTTGTCCATGGTAGACCCGGTGCAAGTCCTTGTTGTTCGGCTGCGGCGAGTGCGCTTTGATAGATGGCTTTCAGCGAAACCCCCTCGCCGCCTGCGAGGAGTCGGCAGGGTTCGAATTCAGGAGAAACGGTTTCGATCCGGTCTCTCCAGACCCCGACCTTGACTGGAATTTCGCCGTACCTCGTCGTCACGTTCGCGGAAAACCGGGTAAGCTTCAACCGCCGCGCGGAGGAGAGGCGGATGCCGAAGGCGGTGGTCTCTTTTAGCAACAAGCGTGCCAGGTCATTTTGGAGTTCGGGCGGCGCCAAGACCGTGATCTGTTGCCCGGACCTCTGTTTCTTCATCTGGACCGGCGCAAGGGTCACGTCCAGAGCGCCCGCCTGTAGCAGGGTTTCAAAGAGGGGGCCAAGCAACTCGGGGGATTGATCATCGACCTGGGTCTCGAGGACCGACACCCAATCGTGTTCGCAATCGTCAACGCTGACAGAGGAGGGCGCGTAGACGGAACCGAGCAAGGCCCGAAGTGCATTAGGACGTCGATGGTGGCTTCTGAGGCCGATCCCATACCCGATTTTTTCGATGGTCATGGCGGGAAACGGACCGAATTCTTCGACGAATTCGGCCAGAAAGCCCGCCCCGGTCGGGGTGATAAGTTCGAACGGGTGATCACTCTGGCGCAGCGGAATACCTTTAAGGATCTCCAAGGTCGCGGTGCTGGGGACCGGGTACTCGCCGTGTTGGCACTCGACAAAACCTTGCCCTGCGACAGGCACAGAGGCAAGGATACGATCGACCCCCAGCCATTCGATGGCGCGGCAGCCCAGGAGGATGTCTACAATCGAATCGAGTGCCCCGACCTCATGGAAGGTGACTTGCTCCGGCGGCTTGTTGTGAATCCGCCCCTCAGCGACGGCGATCCTGTGGAAAACGGAGAGGGCGCGCTGCTGGGTCCAGCGGGAGAAGCCTGAGCCTTCGATCAGCACCTGAATATCCGCCAGGGTTCGGTGCACATGCCCATGCGCATGATCGTGATCATGAACATGCCCGTGCGAATGATCATGAACATGCTCGTGTTCATGCGCATGTTCGTGTTCATGCTCCAGCGATCCCGCCGGGGGCGTTCCGGGGGATGCATGGGGGCCATGTGTCTCGGGATCGATATGGACAAAGAACCGGGTCCCATGCAGGTGTTTCTTGCTGTCGGGGATCGCCTCGATCGTGAATCCCCCGAGACCCAGGGACCCGATCTCCTCCTGCAGAAGTTCGATCGGAACGCCGAGGTCAATGAGGGCGCCGAGCAGCATGTCGCCGCTGATACCGGAGAAACAATCAAGGAATAGGATCCGCATAGGGACGTCGCCGCCTTTCATTGGGACGGGCATCGGATCGGCCCGTTCGTATCTGTTGGTCGATCTGCGCAGACCAACCGATTGATCAATGCCGCCGTATATCCGGCGCCGAAGCCGTTGTCGATATTGACGACGCTGACCCCGGAGCCGCAGCTGTTGAGCATGGCCAACAGTGGGGCGAGACCTCCCAGGTGCGCTCCGTAGCCGACACTGGTCGGAACGGCGATCACGGGAATGTCGACCAATCCCGCAACGACGCTCGGCAGTGCGCCCTCCATTCCGGCCACCACGACCAGTGCGTTGGCCCTTTGCAGGTCGGTCGTGTAGGCCAGGAGGCGGTGGATACCAGCCACGCCCACATCGAAAATGCGCTGAACTCTTGCACCGAGGCTTTCGGCAGTCAAGGCGGCCTCCTCCGCGACCGGGATATCGGAAGTCCCTGCGCTGACGATCCCGACCAAACCCTGAGGCGGAGGCGCATCGGCTGCCTCCAACCGAAACACGCGGGCTGTTTCGTGGTACGCGCCCTTGGGGAAGCCGGCCTGAAGCGCGGCGGCCGCATCGGCGGAGATCCGGGTCACAAGCACCTGTTGCCCCGCCTGTTCCAAGGCGGATACGATCTCGAGGATCTGAGCCGGTGTCTTATTCTGACCGAAGACGACCTCCGGCGCACCGGTGCGGACCTCTCGATGGAGGTCGACCTTGCTATGGCCGAGATCCTGAAAGGGCAGAGAACGAAGTTGTGCGATCGCGTCCTCGGGCGAAAGCGTCCCGTCGCGTACCCCCTCGAGGAGGGCCAGGAGTCGTTGTCGGTTCATGGCATCACGCTGGTTCAGCTAGTATTGGCGGGAGGGGACCGTCCGCCGCACACCGGAGCTCATGCGAGGCTCGGGGCATCCCCACGGTGGGGATGCCCCGAACTCTTGCGCTGCCTCAGAATGCGGCCAGCCTTGCGGCCAGTTCGTTCTCAATCTGATCCAAGGGGATGCGCTCCTGTTCCATCGTGTCACGGTGCCGAATGGTGACGGAGTGATCCTCCAAGCTGTCAAAATCGAAGGTGAGGCAGAAGGGCGTCCCGATCTCGTCCTGGCGGCGATAGCGCTTCCCAATGCTCCCGGTGACATCGAAATCACAACGGAAGCGCTCGCGTAGGGGCTGCAACGCGGCCTGAGCAGGCTCCTCCAGCTTCTTCGAGAGCGGCAGCAGTCCGCACTGAATCGGCGCGACTGCGGCCGGGAACCGCATCACAACTCTGCGATCGACCTCTTTATCCTCTTTCTTGGTCTCGGCCTCGTCTTCATCATAGGCGGCACAGAGCAGGGCGAGGATCGTTCGGTCCAGGCCGACCGATGTCTCGATCACAACCGGGTAGAATCGCTCGCGGGTCTGGTCGTCAAAGTACACCAGGTCCTTTTCGGAGTACTCGCTGTGTTGGCGCAGGTCGTAATCCCCGCGGTGGTGAACCCCCTCCAGCTCCTGCCAGCCGAATGGGAACTCAAACTGGAAGTCGAGGGCGCACTTCGCGTAGTGGGCCAGTTCGTCAGGTCCGTGGTCGTGGATGCGGAGCTTGTCCATGTCGAACTTGAGTGCATCGCGATAGTACCGGGTGCGCTCGGACTTCCAGTACTCGAACCACTGCATGTCCTCAGAGGGATGGACAAAGAACTCCATCTCCATCTGACTGAACTCGCGGCTCCTGAAGGTGAAATTCCGGGGGTTGATCTCGTTGCGGAAGGCCTTTCCGATCTGGGCAATGCCGAAGGGCAGCTTCTGCCGGGAGGAGATGCGGATCGAATCAAAATCGACAAAGATCGGCTGACAGGTCTCGGCGCGGAGATAGGCCCTGTGCTCCTCGTCGAAAACGGGGCCGATGTAGGTCTGCATCATCAGATTGAACTGTCGTGGCTCGGTCAGCTCCAAGGAGCCGCAGAAGGGACACTTCCCCGCTTCGACCTGGTCGTCGCGGAACCGACGCTTGCAACCCTTGCAGTCGATCATCAGGTCGCTGAAGTGGTCCACATGCCCACTGGCCTTCCAGACTCGCGGGTGGCAAATGATCGAGGAGTCCAGGCCGACGACGTTGTCCCGACGCTCGACCATGAAATTCCACCACAGGTTTTCGACATTGCGCTTGAGGGCGACACCGAGTGGACCATAGTCCCAGAAGCCTCCGAACCCGCCATAGATCTCGGAACTGGGAAAAATGAACCCTCTGCGCTTGCACAGGGAGACGAGGTTTTCCATGAGTGGAATTGTTTGTTCAGCCATAGCGTTCGACTTTCCAAAAGTGCGGTCCAAGGGTCAAGCGTTCATCCGGAGAACTGCCATATCCGCCATAGGAGACAATGGCGCAACTGCAATCGAGTTCGGTCCTTCCCGGGCTGACCCGCTGCTGATCGACCGTTCTCGAAGATTCCCTTTACATTGTCGGAGAGATTCCAGGAATCAATTTGCTTCCTGCCGCTCCTTTCAGCCAAGAGTAAAACCAACGATCGAGGCCGCCTTGCAAGGTTTGCGTTGGAGGCATTTTTCCCCTCGCACGCCAGAAACGATCGGGTTAATAATACGGTTTTTCCCAACTGGATCATCTGGATCAAAAATGGACCACAGCCAAGACATACCGAACCTGATTATCGAGTGTCCGAACGGCGACGCGATTGAGGTCGCGGTCAGTGACCTGCCCTGCTGGGTCGAGGAGGACGGCTCTCTGTTCCGCGATCCCCCGGAGGGGATTGACGCGAACAGCCAGGGGTGGTGGCTGGATCTCGACCAAACCCAGAAGGGTGCCACGTGTGTGCGACTGCAGGTGCAACCTGGAGAGGACAGCCTCGTCGTCACCAAGCTCACCTACGACAATCCCGAGAAGCGAAACCTGGACGGCTGGAGTTTCCGCCTGGTTCCACCGCCGCCCCTGTTGGGCGATGATTATTTTGAGCTCGCGGACCCCATGGACGTTCCCAATCCACGCATGGATGCGGATCGTCCCGGAGCCAACCGCCGTCGCGGTTCGGATCCCGCATGGGCTGCGGGCGACAACCTCGAAGAGATGGTCGCCGATGGCGATTGGCAGGATTCGCCTGTTCAAGATCCATCGCAGGTCGCCTATTACGAAGATGATACGTATGCTGACGACCCCTTTGCACCGGGTCCGTTCCGGGCGGTGGATCCGCCGTATCCGGAGGGCGAGCCCCCCTATGGATATTCAGAGGATTACGAGGACTACCCCGAGGCTCTCCCAGCATCTTCGCCGGGACTCGGGCGATGGATGATCGTCATTGCGGGGATCTTTTTTGTCGGGCTGGTCGTCATTCAAATCATCTGGATGGTCGCGTTCCGGCCCCTCAACCAGCGCGCCCGCGGCAAAGAGGGCACCGACGGCAATACGCAGGCTGGTGCCGCCGCCGAATCCGGTTATGACTCTCCGCTGGCCGGGGGTGAGGAGTTGCACAACGACGTCGTTTCTCCGGGCGGCGGCCAGAGAAACGCCACTGCGACCGGAGGTTCTTCCATCCTCGGCCCCATCAATTCCTCCCGCGAATCCACCGGTTCTCGTTCCCCATCCCCTGCCTCCGGCCAGGGCGTTGGCGGCTCGTCCGCTGCAGGGACCGCACCGAATGGGGCTTCCGCCTCCCCGTCATCTTCCGCCGCCGATGCATCGACGACCACACCTCGGTCGACCGGAGCACCTGGCTCCGGCTCCGGGGAGGATGTCGGCTTCACACGCAGCGACACCCGCCCGTCGAATGCCGAATCGGCGACGACCACCCCGAGACGAGGCGCATGGACCATCGTCTCGGAGGGTGGCGCAAGCGGTTCCTCAGATCCGACATCGGCCGTCCGCACTTCCGGTTCTTCCTCTGGCGCGACCGCAGCAGACAACGGCGGCAACCGTCGAAATCCCGCCCAGAACTCTCTGCCGCCCAGCATGCAATCAAGGTTTCCCGGCGGGTTGGTGCTTCAGCTCGGCGGCGGGGGCTCGACGGGCAATTCCTTTGCCCCCGGCGACGGCGGCGAGGTGGGTGCCACAGATTTTCCGGCCTATTCGGATGCAGGTCTGCCGGTTGCCGAGGGTCCCGACCCGGCCTGGATCCCCCCCGCAACGCCCGGGGCCGGCCCCATATCGATCGATTCAGTCGAAGAGGTGGACCGCGCCACGACTTCCGGCTTGAAGTTGGTCCTGCTGAACATCTTCCTCAGGATCAACCAGCCGTTGCACTCCTCCCGTCCTGTGGAGATTGAGACCCAGTTCTACGAGCGTCGCCCGGGCGATCTCACCCCCCGCCTCGCGGAGGGCGGCCACCAAGGACGGGCACGTGTGGCGAGGCCGGAGGACCTGACCACCGGCTCGATCATCAAGCTGCAATTCCGCTACGTACAGCGCGTTCATTCCGCCGAATATGAAGGCTTTATCGTTCGTTTGCTTCAGGGTGGCGAGGTCCTTGAACAACGGGTCGTCCCGGAATCTCTGCTCCAGAACATCCAGCCCTACTAAGACCGCGCTCCTTCAGCCGTCGCGCCAGGCAATGGTTGCCGATCAGTCCGATCAGTCCGATCTGTCCGATCTGTCCGATCTGTGTCAGTGTCGGGGGCGGGATCGGGTGGAGGTCAAGGGGCGGACTTCTGGAAGGCGAACCGGTGAATGTCCAGGCCCTGTTCCGTCCACAGGAGCTCGAAATCGGTCTGGGCCACCAGCATCTCCCCTGGGATTTCAGGCAGGAGCCTGAAACCCGAATGCTGCGTCCATCGTTCCATGGCCCATTCCATGTATGGCTCGTTGTCCGTCGCGAAATGGACCACGCCCCCCGGTTTCAGGGCGGCGGCCATCGCATCGAGGAACTCGGGCGTGACGAGTCGGTTCTTGGCATGCCGCGCCTTGGGCCATGGATCCGGGAAGAGGAGGAAGAAGCCGTCGCAACTCTCCGGCGGCAGCAGATACCGGGTGGTGTAATAGATTTCCGCGCGCAGGAGCCGAACGTTGGTCAGGCTCATGCGATTCAGCTTCCGATTGATTTTGCGGATGCGCGACAACTGCCGTTCGACCCCGAAAAACCGGTACTCGGGAAACGCCTCGGCGGCTGCAGCGAGAAAGCTCCCTTTCCCTGCGCCAAGATCCACCCAGAAGGGACCCTTCTGCTCCCAGAATTCATCGATGGGGATCGGAGCCATCCAATCGAATCCGGCGATCGCGTAATCCGTGTCGTTGCGGGCGTGTGTCGTCAGGAGGTTCATGGTTCTTCTCATCGCTCATCGTCTGTGTACATGGGCCATCGCTGCAGCCCGCAATCCCGGTGGGACTTTCCATTGAGGTATCCATAGGCCGTCCGAAAAGGCGGAAGCAGCATCTGGCCCTATCCATCCGTTTCGGAGCCGGAAAGCCTCCCGCAGAGGCCGCGGTGGCGTTTTCGACCTGACCATGGGGGTGGGTTGGATTTATGCCCCTGATCCATGTTTTTCTGGGGGGGGATTTTGGGGTATTCGTTTTCTGCAGACCAATTCAGTTGCAGAAATCAGCTCCTATGTATCTGTATTCCCCCCTCCCAATACCCCTCTGCGCCCTCTGCGATCTCTGCGGGAGTCCTCTCCATCCGGCCCAGACGACCTTTCGACCCCGCCCCCGAGCTGCCTTCGCCATCTACCTTTTCGGATGACCTCTATCAAGTGCAATGCGGCTCAGCCCAAACTGAGTCCCGTTGGGAGGTGCTCTCCCAGCATCTGCTCCTGGTCGGCAGCCCCGAGTATGCAAGGGGCCTGGAGCCATCCCCGGCAGGTGACGGCCAGAGTGTCCCCGGCCTCCGCCATTTCGCTCAGCCGCTCGATGGCCCGCTCTCGTGCGTCCGGCCGGAGATCACGGTACCGGTCTCCGGTCAGGTGCGCGATCCGCCCGATGGCCCAGACGGCCTCGGGTGGCAGGGGAGCGGGCAGGCGAAGCACGTCCTCCAAATACAGCTCGGCGGTTTCTGTGGGGAGGACCGCTTCCAGGGCGGGCGCGAACGGCTGCCGTGCGGCGAGGCGGGCAAGGCACCAAAGCGCCGTCCGCCGGCGTCCCTCAATCTTGAGCATTTTGAGGGCCCAGTCGCCGATTTCACGCTTCCGATCCGGAAGAAGGCGCTCCAGGCTGGCCAGTAATCTCAGAATCTCTTCCTCCTCGTGACGCCCCAACGGAGGGTAGCCGGATTTCTTGCGACGGCCTTTGGCGGCGGTCCCCTTTTGATGAAGCCGCTGTACTGCCTTGGCCGCAAGCTCCTCCTGTGCGGCCAAGGTCATCCCGGGGGCGATGCGCCGCCACAGGATCCAGGACTGCGCCAGCACGCGCCGATCCTCTGGGAAGCAGAGCGGATCGTGGCGCTGCCCCCAGAGTCGGTTGATCCGCCATGCGTCGGCGGGATCTCCTAAACCGGGCCGCAGCGCGTATCCAACAAGGTTCAGCCAGGCGGATTCATGCTCAGCGGACCTCCCCGCCTGCGCTCGCAGCGGGAGCAGCCGGTCGACCATCCACCGTAACAGGGTCAAGGGCCAATCCTCTCGTGGAAGCCCGGACACCTGTTCCAAGGCGGAATTGAGGGCAGCAGCGGTCTTGGGGTCCTCGGCCTCGAAAGTACGGTCGATCAAGGCACCAATGTCGTTGAGCAAATCCTGTTCAAAGATCTCCCGAAACGTTTGCTGTACGGTCGTTTGCCCTTCGTGGTCGGCTGCCGGATCAGCGGTATCACTGGGTGGAGCAGGATATGTGACCGTGCTCAGCCGGTGCTGGACCTCAAGTGTCCAAGCCCGCTGCTCGTCTGTCTGGACACATTGAAGCAGCAGGTGACCGAGCTCCCCCTTTTCGGCCCGAAGGAATACGGGAACCCGGCGGGGCCGGGTCCGCTTCCCGCTTTGCAGCCGCGCGGCCAGTGGCGGAAGCGCGAGCATGCGGTCCGCATCCAACATAACCAGTTCACCGGCAGAGTCCTGGGGCCGGCTGGTGGAGCTGAAAAGGGGGAATTGGACCGGTGTACCGACTTGCAATTGGAGCGGGTGCTGATCACAGACGGCGACCGCTCCGGTCTCCATGCCTCGGGGTGCGATACAGAGCAGGGCACCGACATCGGAATCGGTGTTGCCCAGTCCGATATAGTAGCTGCGGGGAAGTGCCGCGGAGACCTGAACCGCGCGTCCCACACGGGCGAGGCCGTATTGAGCGGCTCCCAATGCTACCGCAAGATCGGGGAGGGGATGGACCAATTCTTGGATCTGCTGGGGTTCATTGAGTTGGGTGGACCAGTGATGCAGCACTTCCAAGACCCCATTTCGCAGGGCGGAGGAGCGAAAGACGCCGCCGTTGAACAGAACCCAATCGGGCCAATCCTCCCACGAGCCCTGTTCGGATTTGAGGTGGGTCTGCAGGAAATGAGCGAGGTGACGTGTGACCGCTGGGTCTTGGGCATAGGGGAGGCCGAACTCACCAAGACCCGCCTCGGAGCCGGTCTTGAGGGTAGCGCTGAGTGCGGTGTCCGGAAAGAACCCGTCCAGCAGCCTCTGTTTCCACGCGATCGGGGAAATCTGAGCGGTCCGGGTCCCACCGACGATGCGTGACCCGCGGCCCGGCAAGGTGATGGGGATCTCGCCCTCGGGCGGTTCCGCTGATTCGAGAATACGTTCCTTGGCGTCGCGTACGCGAAAGATCAGGCCGAGCCAATCCTCCGGAGGGAGCTGACGCCCGCCGGTCCATTCATCCTCGATCTCGCGTGCGAGGGCGGCATCGAAATTATCGCCACCGAGCAAGAGGTGCTGGCCTACTGCAATCCGCCGGAGCCCGAGCGGCTGTTGATCGTCCTCGACGGCCTTGATCAGGGTCAGGTCGGTGGTGCCTCCACCCATATCGAAGACGAGCACGGTCTGTCCTGGGGTGACGGTCGCATGCCAGTCCTCTGCATGCTCGGCCAGCCAGCTATAGAAGGCGGCCTGAGGCTCCTCCAACAGTCCGGCTCCGCCCAGGCCAGCCATCTCGACGGCCTCCTCGGTCAGTCGGCGGGCGTCGGCGTCGAACGAGGCCGGCAGCGTGATGAACAGCTCCTGGTGCTCCATTCGGGCGGCAGGTTGGTCTTGGGCGAAGGCATGATTCCACGCGGCCCGGATATAGGCCAGCAACAGGGCGGATGCCTCCACCGGCGAGATGCGTGGGATCCCGTGAGGAGCGGCCCATGGCAGAATGGGAGCCCGGCGGTCGACCTGGGCGTGGCAGAGCCATGACTTGGCGGAACTGACCAAGCGCTGTGGGTTGGAAACGCCACGTTCCCGGGCGTAGGCGCCGATGAGGACGGAGGCGGGGGCCAATTTGCCTTTCCATGCGACGGGAAACGGGGGCGCCAAGTCTCCTGCCTCGACCTCACCCTGCAGCGGGAAGTAGAGGAAGGAGGGGAGGGTGGGGCGTGGCGCGACCTCACCGGGACCGACCAACTGCGGAATGGGAAAGACCCGCGGTTGAGGCGCGGTTGAGGTCAGGTCGAGATAGGCGGCGACGCAATTGGTCGTACCGAGGTCGATCCCGATGCTGAATTGTGAGTGCCTGGTCATGATTCCTTCCGCGCACGGAGATCGAACTCCAAGGTCCAACGGCCCGAGCCCTCACGATCGACACACTGGAGGTCGAGCGTTCCGACCGCGGTAGGGGTGCACTCGAGGTGCACCGGCACGACCGTACCGGCCGGATGCAGTGCGCTCGGTGCGAGCACGGCCTGGATCGGAGCGGTCAATTCGAGGGCGTCCCATTCGTCGCCCGCTTCCAGGATCGTGCCGGGGGGGTCGGAGCGCCGAATCGTGCTAGAGTAAAGCTCGAAGGAAGCCGGACGCCCGACGAGCAGTCCGAATTCAGGCTCGCGCACGCGAACACAGGTCTCCTCCTCGGTTCCAAAGGGAATGATGGAGACCGCCTTGCGCCGCGGGGGCAGCCCGGGTACGGCAGGTGCCGCGGCCTGGACGCCTAGGTAATAGGTGCGCCCGACTCCGGCACGGATTCGGATTCCGGAGCCGTGGCGGACCAACCCGAAATAGGTGGCTCCACGGGCAACGGCCAGATCGGTTCGGGCCTCATCCAGGCTGCGCACGGGCGGGCGATCCGGGGCAACGGATTGAGAGGCACGCCAATGAGCGAGGAGGTCGAGGATCCGGCGGCGGAGTGTAACCGCGTTGAAAACACCGCCGTTGAAGAGCACCGCGGATAGCGCGCCGGTCTGAGCAACGCGCCCGCTGGGGTCTTCGACCGATGCGAGAAACTGGGCCAGGTGTCTGCTGATCGCGGGGTCTGACGCAAAGGGCAGCCCCAGCTCTTGCAGCCCCAGCCCCAAACCTGGAACCGGCAGCTCCTCGGGAGCAGTGAGCGGGAAGAAGCCCTCCAAGATGATGGCCTCGACGGTGGTTCGGGCCAACTCGTAAGTCCTGGTCCCCCCGATCACGCCCGATCCGCTGCCGAGCAGGGTCAGGGTGGCACGTTCCATGGACGGATCGGCAAAAAACTGCTCTTTGGCCTGGCGGCAGGCATGTTGCAAGGCCGTCCGCTGCAGCTGGTTCAGCCGGATGTTCTGCTGCTGTTCGAGGTCGGCCTGGACGGCATAGGCGAGGGCCAGGTCCATATTGTCCCCGCCAAGCAGGAGGTGATCCCCGACAGCGATCCGTTCCAGCTCGAGCTGGCCATCGATGTCACGCGCCTCCACCAAGGTCAGGTCCGTGGTTCCGCCGCCGATGTCGCAGATCAGGATGCGTTCACCGACGGCGACCTGCTCGCGCCAACGGTCGCCTTCCTGGGCGAGCCATGCGTAGAACGCGGCTTGGGGTTCCTCTAGCAACTTGATATCGGGCAATCCCGCGGCCCGGGCAGCCTCGACGGTCAGCTGGCGGGCGACGGCATCGAAGCTGGCGGGGACGGTGATCAGGACCTCCTGGCGCGCGAGTTCCCATGCCGAATCCTCGGCGGCCATGGTGTGGTCCCAAGCGTGCCGTAGGTGGCGAAGGATCCAATGGACCGCCTCCACGGGCGAGATCCGTTCTATGCCCTCCGGCGCGCCCCAAGGCAGGACGGGACTGGTGCGATCGATGCCGGGGTGACAGAGCCACGACTTGGCGGAGCTGATCAGACGCGATGGATTGGCTCGGCCATACTCGAGGGCAAAGCGGCCGACAATAGGTGCCTCTCTGGGCATCCAGTCGGGACCGTGAATGCCACGGCCGCGCTCCTGTTCGGAGGGGATATAGATCGCCGACGGAAGGAGTGGCCAGGATTCGAGCTGGCCCGGCCCCGAGAGCTGCGGAATGGCCCAATCGAGCGGAGCGGGAATGTTGTCCGCTTCGGGGGCACGGACATAGGTCAGGGCGGTATGCGTGGTTCCGAGGTCGATACCGACGAGAAATGGCGTGGTTGGTTTGGACATGTGAAGGGCTGCGTCTTGGAATCGGGTTCGCGATCGTATCGAGGTTGGCCGCGGCCGGCGAGTATGTTTCGCTCTCAGGCCCCGGATTCGGGGGCTTCGACCTGGGCCGGAGCAATGATCATGGGATCGGCGGTCTCAGAGAGATCAGGGATACGGACCTCGTTCAAGCGCCAACCATGATGTTGCAAGACGCCCCGCGAAGGCGGCGGCCCGGCTGTCAGGCCTGCCCAACGCACGGCTGCGGCGGAAAGGTCCGAGGGAGGGACGATTTCCGTGCCTTCCTGGCCCTCCAAGATCGGGCTCATGGGGAAGTGCTCTTCGATCACCTTTCGACAGTTTCGATGAATCTCGCGAACGGCAGCCCCGATTTGTTGGTCGGAGTAGGAATCGAGCTCTTCATGCAGAAAGTCGATCAAACGTCCGCCACGCTGCAAGAGAAGGAGCGCCTGTGCAGCGCCTTGTCGCCGGAATTCCCCGGGGGAGGGAGGGGATACCTGAGCGGGGAGGGCGCCGATATCCTGTGCAGGCGCGCGCCATGCATCGAAAAAGGCTTGAATGGCTCGGGATAGGCGATTCATGTTGCATCTCCATGTCGTGAAACCCGCGGACAAGGGTCCGCTGAGGGCGTGCGTTGTGGCGATTCGAATAGGGTATAGTATGTCAGGTCAAGACCGGTTTCCATTTCGGCCCCATCACGATCAGCCAGGCCCGAGGCCGGAGATCCCCAAACGAGATCCGATTCGCTGTCGCTGGTGTGCCCAGGATGGAATGATAGAAGGTGCCGGCGGTCCACACCAAAGTCCGTGCCCAGAGCCCGTCCGAAATGACCATTGGTGCCGAGCGCGACTCTCCGAATGGGGAAGATACCCGTACTCCTACCCGTACTCCTACTCGTACTCGCCGCCTCATCGTGCACGTGAACGTGTACCGCTTCGCTGGGTACGTGTACGTTTCTGAGCTCGAGCTAGAGCCCGTCCGAAAAGGTCAATGGCGAAGCAAGATCGGTCTCGCTATCGGGCTCGCTATCGAAAGAACGCGGGATGGGATTCAGCATGAGAAACCGAATACCGCAACCGTATTGTTGCGGTGCTGACACAACTCGGCAGCGAAGTTTGAGCGGTCCATAAGGGCTAGGTGCCAACCAGAACAGGAATCGATTCCGATTCCGATCCCGATTCCGATCCCGACCCCGATTCAGAGACTGATCGGTAACCTATTCTACTCGTACTCGTACTCCTACTCGTACTCGCCGCCTCATCGTGCACGTGAACGTGTACCGCTTCGCTGTGTACGGGTACGTTTCTGAGCTCGAGCCAGAGCCCGACCGAAAAGGTCAATGGGCCACAACGAAAGGTCTCCGGGGCCGGATGGGGAAGACTCCCGCAGAGAACGCAGAGGGCGCAGGTACGAGTACGAGTAGGAGTAGGAGTACGAGTAGGAGTAGGAGTAAGGGCACTGGTACGAGGAAGGCGAGGCCTGCGGAAACGGCTTATCTAAAAAAAGGACCTGAAAAATGTAGGAGGCAGAGCATGAAACCTACCCACACCCATGGCCAGGTTGAAAGCGCCACCGCGTCCTCTGCGTCCTCTGCGGGAGGCTCTCCGGATGGGAAAGTCTGCTTGGAACGCGGCTACCTTTTCGGACGACCTCTGGCTATGGTACGATCGTAGTTGAAAATGGACGGGGTCGGATCCGAAACAGCGAAGGACAGAGCGCCCGAGGGCCGCGTTGACCCGCATGGGGCGGTCGTGTAGTTTGGCGGCATCTGAATCCCAAAGGAGGTTCTTAGAATGTGGAAGCCCTTGATTTCGCCATCGATCATTGCAGGCGACCTGGCCAATCTACGCCAGGATGCCATCCGTGCCGAGGAGGGCGGGGCGGATTGGCTGCACCTGGACATCATGGACGGAAATTTTGTCCCCAACATCACGTTCGGTCCCGCAACCGTCGCGGCCTTGCGACCGGCCGTGCGGTTTACACTGGACACGCATCTGATGCTGGTGCATCCGCTGAGCATGATCGAACGCTTTGCGGAGGCCGGTTCCGACCTGATCACCGTGCATGTGGAATCGACGGATCCGGTGGATGAATGCCTCGAGCTGATTCGATCCTGCGGAGCACGAACGGGGCTCTGCATCAACCCCGACACGCCGATCGAGGCGGTGGAGCCGTGGGCCGACCAGGTGGACTTGGTCCTGCTGATGTCAGTCCACCCCGGGTTTACCGGACAGTCTTTCGTGGAAGGGAGTGTGGAACGGCTGCGTGCACTGCGCGCGCTGCTGGACCGGGTGTCCAGCAATCCACCCGATCTTCAAATCGACGGTGGAATCGGACTGCATAACTGCCGCGAAATCGTGGAGGCCGGCGCGACTGTATTGGTGGCCGGGGCATCGGTCTTTCGGCAGCCGGATGTTGCCAAGGCCATCCATGATTTGCGGGAGACGGGAGCGGGCAATCTGCCACGATGAAGCCTGACTGAATCCCGCTTTCAATTTTGAGAACCGGGATTCGGCGGCTATCTTTAACGATTCGGTTTGGACCCAACCGGTGGGGAAGGGCGGTGGCCCTTTTCGACTATTGATCGGGAATATTTCTCTGGCTGTGATATGGATCGTACTCGGATTAGAAACTTCTGCATCATTGCCCATATCGACCATGGTAAGAGTACCTTGGCCGACCGCCTCCTGTTGCGCACCGGAACGATCGTACAGCGTGAGTTTCGCGACCAGGTCTTGGACGCGATGGATTTGGAGCGTGAACGCGGCATCACGATTCGCGCACATCCGGTTACGATGAACTTCCGGGCGGACGATGGCACCGCCTATGAGCTCAACCTCATCGACACGCCCGGGCATGTGGACTTCTCCTACGAAGTTTCACGCAGTCTGGCTGCGTGCGAGGGTGCTCTGTTGCTGGTGGACGCCGCCCAGGGAGTGGAAGCGCAGACCGTGGCGAACGTCCACCTGGCCATGCAGTTGAACCTGACGATCATCCCCGTGATCAACAAGATCGACCTGCCGGCTGCGGATGTGGAGCGGGTATGCCACCAGATCGAGGACATGCTTGCGATCCCCCGCGAGGAGGTCGTCCTGGCGAGCGCAAAAGAGGGGATCGGCACCGACGACATCCTCAAGGCGATCATCGATCGGATTCCGGCGCCCGCACCACAGGTGGACACCCACCTGCGGGCAATGGTCTATTCGGCCAGCTTCGACACCTATCGCGGGGTCGTGACCTACATACGTGTGAAATCGGGCACGCTGCGTACGGGAATGCACGTTGACTTCATGCGCTCGGGCGCCCAGACGGAGGTCAAGGAACTGGGGATCTTTGCGCCGCAGCCGATACCGGTCAAGGTCCTGAAGCAGGGCCAGGTCGGATACCTGATCGGCTCGATCAAGAGCCTGGACGAGATCAAGATCGGGGATACGATCACCGATACGCAGTCGCCCGCGCCGCAACCGCTTCCCGGATTCAAAGAAGTCCAGCCCATGGTCTTCAGCGGAATCTATCCGATCAACACTTCGGACTATGAGGCGCTGAAGCAGAGCATCGACAAGCTGCGCCTGAACGACCCGGCATTGGTCTACCAGGCCGAGAATTCGATCGCGCTGGGCTTCGGTTTTCGCTGCGGGTTTCTTGGTCTGCTGCACATGGAGATCGTGCAGGAGCGTCTTCGGCGCGAGTATGACATGGACATCATCTCGACATACCCGAGCGTGGTCTACAAAGTCGTGCTGACCTCGGGGGAAGAGCTGGATGTCGACAATCCGATGCACCTGCCCGAGGTGACGAAGATCAAGGCGATCAAGGAGCCGCTGGTGGAGGCGCTCATTATCATCCCCAGCAACAGCCTGGGGGATGTCATGCAACTGATTCGGGAAAAGCGCGGCGAGTGCACCCATACAGAGAGCGTCGACTCGACCCGCATCGCCTTGACCGTGACCTTGCCGCTGAGCGAGATCCTGGTCGATTTCAATGACCGCCTGAAGAGCATGACCCGCGGTTTCGGCTCGATGGACTACCATCACAAGGGCTTTGAGGAATCGCACATGGTCAAACTGGACTTGCTGGTCAATGGGGAGAGCGTGGACGCCTTCTCCTGCATTGTCCACTCCACCAAGGCCCAAGCCCGAGGACGCAATCTCGTCAGCAAGCTCAAGGAGGTCATTCCCCAACAGCTCTACCAGGTTGCCTTGCAGGCCGCGATCGGCGGTAAGATCATCGCCAGGGAAAACGTGCGTGCCCTAAGGAAGAATGTCACCGCCAAATGTTACGGTGGTGACATCACTCGAAAGCGCAAGCTCCTCGAAAAGCAGAAGGAGGGGAAAAAGCGCATGAAGCAGGTCGGCAAGGTAAACATTCCGCAGGAAGCCTTTATTAGCGTGCTGAAGGCATAGATCACGGCTCTCAGGCGCAATCGCCAGGGACGAGAACGATAGAAAGACCGCATCCCCATGGCCACAACCACGAAGACCGAATCCGAAAAGCCGGCGAAGGCGCCCTCCGCAAAGCTGGTTCGAAACACACTCAAAGAGGCGAAAAAGCTGCTTGCGTACCACCGGGACCTGCTGAAACCCGAGGACGCGTCCGCATTCGAGCAGAGTATTGGAGACGTCCAAAAAACCCTTGCCGATCGAGATCTGAAGCAGTGCCAAGCGGGAATCTCCCGATTGGAAGAAGAAGCAGCTCGGTACTTCCCCAAGGCCGCATCAGGCTTTCGCGAATGGGTCGAAATCATTGCCGTTGCAGCCATTGTGGCCTTTGGATTTCGCACATTTTTCCTGCAACCGTTCAAGATCCCCACCGGCTCCATGCAACCTACGCTGTATGGTATCTACCCGGGCGAAACCAGCTATCTGGAGGACGACAATCCGTCCCCCATGGTACAACTCTTCGAAAAGATCGCCTTCGGAAAAGTCTTTGTCGATGGCGGTTACAGAACCAAAGGCGACCACATCTTTGTCGATCGGCTGACCTACCATTTTCGCCGTCCCACCCGCGGGGAGGTCATCGTTTTCGATGCGGAAGGAATTCCGGGGATCGTCCAGACCGGCAAGTTCTACATCAAACGCTTGGCTGGGATCGGTCCTGAAGAGATCCAGATCAAGGCGCCCTACCTCTATGCCAACGGCAAGCGGGTCGAGGACGAACCGTTCCTGAAGATCTACAGCATGAAATGCCCATCCTGCGGCACCGTCGGAGATTTTTCTCCTGAGACACACGCTCAAAACCAAGCGATCTGTCACCACTGCGGCATGACCCGCTATCACGGGTACATCAACCCCATGTATTACCCTCATGCGCAGTATTTGTTGACCCCCGATAACGTCTTTCAGATCCCCGCCGACCACTACTTCGCCCTGGGTGACAATTCCCGCAGCAGCTCCGACAGCCGGTTCTGGGGGAGTTTCGAACATACCCGGCTGGTCGGCCGCGCGGTCTTTATGTACTGGCCGTTCAACGAGCGCTGGGGCCCCATCCGCTGATTGCCATCCGCCTGGTCCGCCTGGTATAGGGAGGGACCCACACGCCGCACCCCAGGTGGGGATCCGCCCAGGCGGACTTCAAGTGTTTGGAAACAAGGAGGAACAGATGTCGAACGATTCGTCCCGGAGTCTGCTCCGGTCCCTGAAACGCGCAGGGCTTTGTTGGCTCGCGGTCTGCACCCTCAGTGTGATCGCCCGGGGCGCTGTCGAACCTGATTCCGAGCTTCGGGCGGGCGAATGGACCTCCTTTCAGACCGCAACGCCCTGGGATGCAACCATCGATATTCGGTCCGACCTCGCGATCGTATACGGCGTGAACAGCTCCCTGCCCGCCCGCGTCCAATCCTGGCGGGAACAGGGATATCGGGTCGCGTTGATGACCGGCGCAGCATGGGGCGGGTATCAGGACTATATCGAAGGGCGTTTCGACGGCCGGCGGCATGACGATGAAGGGCAGGTGGCTCAGGACGGGACGCGCATCATGCACGATCCGACCGTTCCTTATATGGTGCCAACCCAAGCGTACATTGAATATCTGAAATCGTTGGTCCGCCAGGCGATCGACGCGGGTGTCGATGCGATTTTCCTCGAAGAACCGGAGTTCTGGGCTAGGGCAGGGTACAGCGAAGGCTTTAAACGCGAGTGGCAGGCGTTCTACGGCGAGCCTTGGCAAGATCCCGCCTCCAGCCCCGAGGCGACTTACCGTTCCCAACAGCTCAAATACCATCTCTATCTCCGGGCCCTGGATGCCATCTTCGCCGACGCCAAGGCATACACCCGACAACAGCGAGGGCCCGATGCCGAGATGCCGTGTCTGGTGCCCACCCACAGCCTCATCAACTACACGAATTGGGGGATCATCAGCCCGGAATCCCTGCTCGCTCATTCCCCGAACGTGGACGGCTACATCGCCCAGGTCTGGACCGGGACCGCACGTACTCCAAACCTCTACGAAGGGGTGACCGCCGAGCGTACCTTCGAATCCGCATTGCTCGAGTACGGCCAGATGGCCGCGATGACGCGGCCGACCGGCAGGCGCGTTTACTTCCTGACCGACCCGATCGAGGACAACCCCCGGTACACATGGGAGAACTACCGCGAAAACTACCACGAGACCTTTATCGCACAGCTGTTGTATCCCGAGGTCTCCTCGTACGAAGTCGTCCCTTGGCCGGACCGCGTCTTCCGGGGGCTCTATCCTTCTGAGGGTTCCCCCGAACGTGTCCGCATCCCGCAGTCCTATGCCACGGAACTGATGGTGCTCTTCAATGCGCTTGCCGAGATGCACGCAGCGGAGCCGGTCCTGTGGCACCTTGGTGCAGACGCAGGGATCGGGGTCGCGCTCAGCGACACCATGATGTTTCAACGCGAGCCACGCGTGGAGGATCCACACCTCTCCAATCTCTTCGGGATGGCGATGCCGTGGGTGAAGCGTGGCTTCGGAGTGCGTCTAGTCCAGCTCGAAAACGTCGAGGAGCCCGGCGTTTTTGAGGGGGTTCAGCTCTTGCTGACCTCGTTCTCCTTCATGAAATGCAAACGTGAAGTCGAATTGCAACGAATTGTGGAATGGGTTCGTGAAGAGGGCGGGGTTTGCGTCCTTTTCGACGATCGCAGGGACGCATTCAACGAGATACGCGAGTGGTGGAACGAAGGGCAGGCGCCCCACGCGATGACCGGTCCCGCAGCACGTTTGATCGAGTTGTTCAAGGTGGGAGACCAACCCGGTATATACGCCTGTGGAAAGGGCGTATTTGCCTGGGAGCCGCGCGACCCGATTCTCTTTGCCTCCGCACGCAACGGAGCGGATGAACTGATCGGTGTAGCTGCGGCAGCCGCGCGCAAGGCTGGACTTCCGCAAGACCTCGAGGCCATTCGCCCCGCGTTCGACCTGAAGCGGGGCATGTACCGGGTTGTCGCCGCTCCGGATGAATCTCCGGCGAGCGCGCCCTATCGGATGGAAGGCCCCTATATCGACCTGTTTGATCCCGAGCTCCCGATCCGTGTCGACCCAGTAATCCCACGCGGCGGTGTAGGTTTTTATCTGGATTTGAGCGCGCATCGGCGGCAGGCGCCACTCGAGGTCCTGGCCTCTTCCCTTCGAGTCGAAAGAGCGGTCGACGTCAGACCCGGTGCGGATGAGGTGGAGGGCCTGCGACTCCACCTGCGGGGACCATCCAGGGTGCGGGGAATTCTTCGCTTGGCCGCCGCGATCCCCCCGGTCGCCGTGGAGTGGACGGGAGAGGGCGAATCACCGGTTCAGCTATCCGTGCCTGAGGTGGATCCCTATGGCACGATTGCGGTTACTCTTCCCAAAGACAGCGCTGCGAAAGAGGCTGAAGCATGGTCGGGAGTCCTGACGATTTTCTGGAAACAAAAGCCATAACGACCGGATTCCAATCAGACAAGACCAATCCGTGTAACCGCTTACAGGCGCCTGTTCCCGGGGATACTCGCCGGGGCGGCATGCGGAACGATTCGATTCACGCAATCGGCAGACGGGCGTTTACCATCATAGACCTGCTCGTGTTGGTGCTGATGGTTTCGATTCTGATCATATTGCTTGCCATGCTACTATAACCCTCAGACCCGACGGCCGGGGTCCGGCTCGGTTGCCGTTCAGCAACAAAGAACAGAGTCGGAGCTGCAATTCCTGTTAGATCGATCGAGAGTACAACATGGGTGAACCCAAGGACGCATCTTCATTGCTCAGACTGACCCCATTCGGGCGAAAGGAATGGGGGCTTTGTCTTGCCCTTGGGGTAGGGGGCGGGATCCTTTTGTTGATCGCGCTCGGGCTATTGGCGGGTGCATGGTCCTGGGGGGGAGCCCTTGGCGGGGTAGCGATCGTCGGCGGCCTCATGGGGACTCTTTTCTTTCGCGATCCCCCAAGGAAGGTTGACGATGATCCCGCTTCGCTCGTTGCACCTGCCGATGGTGTGATTGTGGATATCGAAAAGGTGTTTCTGCGTGAAGTCGACGAGTTCGATGCAGATGCGGAATTCCTTCGAATTGGGATCTTTCTGTCGGTCTTAGATGTTCACATCAACCGCTCACCCTGCAGCTGGAAGGTCGCTTTCAAGAGCTACAAAGAGGGCAAGTTCCACGATGCCCGCAGTCCCTTGGCTGCCAAGGAAAACGAATCGCTGTTGATAGCGGGCTGGGGGGAGGTTCTAGGTGAAAAAATACCGATCGCAGTGCGCCAGGTGTCGGGCGCCATTGCACGGCGGATTGTCTGTAGCGCCCAGACCGGGGACGCTCTTCAGAAGGGGCAGCGCTACGGAATGATCAAGTTCGGATCGAGGACCGAGCTCTTCCTGCCGGCCGATGGAGCGTTTGAGCTATCGGTAGGTCTTGGGGATCGGGTTCGAGCCGGAACAACCGTTCTTGCCTGCTGGACAGGGAGGCCTCGCGAATGACGCGGGCGGAAGTGCACCGGTTTTTGAGCGAGAACCCCTGGATTCAGTATGTGCCGAACACCCTGACCATCGGGAATACGCTCTGCGGATTTTCGGCGGTTCTCTATACGCTATTCGCCTATGATGCACAGTCGGAAGTCACGTCCACATCGGTCTTTGGTATCGCGGCTGGAATCATTCTTTTCGCAACTCTATTCGATACCTTGGACGGGTTCGCCGCCCGGGTCTTCAATGCGGCCAGCATCCGCGGAATGGAAATGGATTCCCTCTCCGATATGGTCTCCTTCGGAGTGGCTCCAGCGACTTTAGTGGCGGTCATGGTCCACCGGTTGCGTGATCAAGCGGAGATCCACTATTCCCTGGTCTGGCTCTTTTGCGCGATGTATATTGCGACGGTTGCACTGCGTCTTTCCCAGTACAACACATCGGTGATTCAGGGGAAGAAATTCGGGCCCCTCTTCAAAGGATTACCCTGTCCGGGGGCGGCGGCAGGCATCTGCTCCCTGGTGTTTTTGTATGTCTCCAACACCGTGGCCCTGTACAATGCACTCCGCCTGCTGCCGCCATACTGCGCCGTTGTGAGCCTATTGATGGTAAGTCCGTTTCACTACACGCACATGGGGCGTTGGTTATGCACTTTACGCAGGAGCAGGCGGCGCATAAGCATGGCCTTGGCGGCGATTCTCCTGTTGTTGATCTGGCCGGTCTACACCTTTTTTGCGATGGTCAACCTCTACATCCTCTCCGGACCGGCCTATGCGTTGTACCTCTATTTGAATCGTAAAAAGAAAGTAGGGCAGAGATGCCTGGATGGATCCAATTTGTGAGGCAGAGCTTGTCTCACCCACAACAGGTCGGGGCGATCTGCGCCAGTTCGCGCAGCATGGGCTGGACGATGACGGATGCAATCGGCATCGGGGATGCGAAAAACATCGTTGAATTGGGCCCGGGCGACGGGGCGTTTACGGAGGTCATCCTGGAGCGGATGTCGCCGGATGCTCACCTGATGGCAGTCGAGATCAACCCGGAGTTCAGCGCTCGCCTTCGCGGTCGATTTCCGCAGATCGTGGTTAAGAACGGTTGTGTGTCGGAGCTGTCGAAGATGTTGGAGGAAGAGCAGATGGGGGCGCCTGAGGTGGTCGTCTCCGCATTGCCCTGGTCGGTTTTCCAGGAGGAATTGCAGGACAAGCTGCTGTCGGCGGTTGTGGCCGCGATGGCGGTGGGGGGACGCTTTTCGACGATCGCCTATGTTTCAGGCCTGTTCCTACCGCCTGCTCGAAAGTTTCGCCGGAAGCTCAGCCAACACTTTGAGACGGTGGAGTGTTCACCCATCCAGTGGAAGAATCTGCCACCGGCGATCACCTACCGCTGTCGGAAGGGGGAATGAGGCCCTGCCCAATTGCGATCGTGATGGGTATCCAGGCGGTTCCCACGGCCTCGGTTTCGAAAGGGCGCGGGATGGATTCGAACACCAGAAACCGGGGAGCGCAACGGTACGGTTGCGGTGCTCACAAAACTCAGCAGCGAAGTTTGAGCAATGCTCAGAGGGCCAGGTGCCAAACAGAACAGGAATCGACACCGATCCCGACACCGATTCAGCCAATTATCGGGCTGACCGGGCTGATCGGGCTGACCGGCAACCATTGACTGGATGCGAGACCTGAAGGAGCGCACCTTTTCGGACGACCTCAAGCCGTATCGATCTAGCAACACCGGCCTCTCCAAAGCCGATGGCCACAGGCCGGAACAACTTTTTCATCGACGGATGTTACAAATTGAACCTAGGATGGGTCTTATTGGATAGGTTGGGCATTGGGGCTCGACATTTGAAGGGGAACCGGTTTTACACGGACGGAACCAGGCCACTTGATTCACTCTTTTTGAAGATAAGGAGCTGTATTCGAATGAAACTCGCGTATCGTAGCAATCAAAAGGGGTTTACACTGATTGAACTCCTCGTGGTCATTGCCATCATCGCCATTTTAGCATCGATGATGCTTCCTGCGCTTGGTGCTGCCCGGGAGGCGGGCCGATCCGCCGCTTGCATCAACAATCTGAAGCAATTCGGGATTGCCCTGACGATCTATGCCGACGACAGCGACGGCAAATATCCAAGCCCGACGGGATGGCTGGTGGCAGGGGGAAGCCGGGACATCACCACGGGGACGATGTACAAGTATTTGCAGACCAAGAAGATCTATCTTTGCCCCACCGATGCCATCAAGAAAGAGCGCACGAGTCGGGAAAACAACCGCTGGAACGACTTCAGCTATTCGATCAACTACAACACTTCATGTGTGGGTGATGGGCAATGCTTTAAGGCGACCTTCGAGCGGCCTTCGGAGACCTTCACGTTTATGGAAGAAGACAATTCGTCGCCGCTGAACGACGGGTATGTGGTCCCGAACGGCCTGGACATCCTTTCGTACCGCCACAAGGATCGCGGCAACGTCCTCATGGGGGACGGTCATGTGGAGACGATGTCCGCGGACCAGTATGAGCGGGTCATGACGGACGTGAACAACATCTTCTGGAAGCCGATGGGCGCGACCTGGGAAGACTGACCGGGTGACAGGAGAGTGCTCCCGTGGTATGAGGCTGTCCGAAAAGGTCAATGGCGAAGTAAGATCGGGGTCGGGGTCGCTATCGGTCTCGGTACCGAAAGGACATGGGATGGGATTCGGGCACGAGAAACCGGTTAGCAATTGGGTATTGTTGCTTGCGGTGCTGACACAACTTGGCAGTCAAGTTTGACCGGTCCATGAGGGCCAGGTGCCATTCAGAACAGGACTCGATTCCGGTGTCTGGAGGCGATGCCTAAAGGAGCGCACCTTTTCGGACGGTCCGTAGCTTGATTGGAACGAAACAAAACCGCGGCCTGTGTGGACCGATCCACACGGGCCGCGGCCCGTTTTCCCAAATCAATTACGTCGCATAATGTATATTATGTTACATTTTGAAACCGTCGGGACAAAACGGGCCGGTCGATCCAGCACAGATCGACCGGCCCGTCATGAATGGTTGGTTGGATCATTGCGGCTGCGACTGACTGGCAACCACGCAAACCCCTACCAATCGATGGTCATGGCGTAAAGACCTTGCCGCAGTTGCCACACTGCGCACTCTGACCCGGGGCGATGCCCGCCACGTTGTTCTTCGCGCCGCAGTTTGGACAGATCGCAATCGTCTCTGAGCCGGTTTCCGGTTGGGTCGTGATCGTCCCGCCCGATTGCTGGCTCGCACGCTCGTCTGCAGCACTGCCCAGCACGCCGCCTGCCAACGCGCCACCCATGGCTCCAACTCCGGCTCCTTCCAGGCCGCGTCCGCTCTGGTGTCCGATGATGCCGCCCAGAATCGCTCCCGTCGCTGCACCGGCAACCGCTCCCTGCTTGGTCTTCTGGGATTGCCCAGACTGGCAGCCGCTCACCATCAGTGCGCCGGCCAGGATTCCTGCCAAACCAAATTGCTTCCATATTGAGATCTTCATCTCCAGTGCCTCCTTAGCTGAGCCGTGCATCGTATCGGTCGGTGGTCGATTCCCCCGCACCGACTCATTCTCTGTCGATTGTCTTTCGCCTTTGCCATCTCCGCACTCCTCAGTGCGGTCTGAAAGGTTTCGGTTTCCCTTTAGTATCGCACAGGAAACAGTTTATTCATCCAATTCCTCGTCCGCTTCTCAGATCCCCCCATAGACCTCCATGTATCGGGCCGCTACGCGGTCCCAGCTATGGTCCTCCCTCATCCCCTCCGCTTGGATCCGAGCCCACTCTCCTGGCGCATGGAAGGCAGCGACCGCACGACCGACCGCCTCCAGCAGTTCCGGGGAATCATAGCCTCTGAACTGGAAGCCGTTGCCCGATCGGCCGTCCCAATCCCGGACGGTATCCGCCAGGCCGCCCGTGGAGCGCACAATGGGAACGGTCCCGTACACCAGCGAATAGAGCTGATTGAGGCCACACGGTTCAAACCGGCTCGGCATCAGGAAGAGGTCCGCCCCAGCCTCAATCAGATGTGCCAACCGGTTGTCGTAGCCGATCCGCACCGCGACAGAGCCAGGATAGCGCTTTTCCAGTTCCCGCAACTCCTGCTCATAGCGATCGTCACCCGAGCCCAGAAATACCACGCGCGCCGGCAGATCCACGATCGAATCCATCGCAGGGAGCAAAATGTCGAGCCCCTTCTGCTCCGCCAACCGACCCACCCATCCGAGAATCGGGAGCTTTCGCTTCGGATCTGCTCCCAACCCCATCTCTTCAAGAAGCGCCTTTCGACAGGTCCACTTGCCTGAGAGGTCGTTGACGCTGTATTGAGCCGGAATCAATGGGTCGACGGCGGGATCCCATTTTTGTCGGTTCACACCGTTCAGAATGCCATGCAAATCGCGAGCCCTGGACCGAATGACCTCGTGCAGGCCGCACCCAGACTCCTGTGTCTGGATCTCCTGCGCGTAAGTGGGACTCACCGTTGTCAGGCGATCCGCGAAGAGGATGCCGGCCTTCATGAGATTGATGTTGCCGTAGAATTCCAGCCCGGCAGGACTGTAGAACTCGTCCGGCAGGTTCATCATCGGAAAGTCCAGTCCCCAGAATGTGCCTTGGTAAGCCAGGTTGTGAATGGTGAACACGGTACCGGTACCGGAAAAAAAGCCGCTCACCTGTTTTTCCAACTTGATGAACAACGGAACCAAGGCGGTCTGCCAGTCGTGGGCATGAAAGATATCCGGACGCTGATTGAGCAGGCGCGGGAGTTGACAGGCAGCCTTGGAGAAGAAGATGAACCGCTCGGAGTTGTCGTCGTAATCTCCGCGTGTGGTCCCATAGAGGCTGGAGCGATCAAAATACTCATCTCTGCGAATGAAGAACAGCCGGACGCCGTCGTCGGCCTTCCCTTGCAGGATGCGGGCTCGGACCTGGCGGTCGCCCAACTCGATGGAGAGATCCATCCCGAGATCCTCGACCTCGATCTTTTCCCAGATCGCGCGGTAGAAAGGCAACACGCAGGTCACCTCAGCCCCAGCGCCGGCGAGCGCAGCTGGCAGGTCCGCTATCACATCCGCCAGCCCCCCCGTTTTCGCGTAAGGGGCCATCTCGCTGGCCGCCATCCAGATTTGCATAGCTCAACTCCTCACTTTCCACACACCAAACACTCGCCCCTGTTCAGCCTGAAACCACGCTCGGTCGCCTTGCTGCACTGTGTGGCAATCGGTTGACGACAAGCGGGATGCGATCCTATTCACTCGCTCGGTTGAAGGCGAAGCAAAACCTGGATCTCATCGAGTCTCTGCACCTCGAGAACCCAGCCATCTCCCCGTGCGTTGTTCCATGCGCCTTCCTGGGTTGCCGACTCCTCGAACCGGACGGCATCGCCCTTCCAAGCGGTCAACGCCTTACGGTACCCCTTCAGGAACTCGTCAGCCTCGGCCGGTGAGTCCCAGGCCGACCACCACGCCCAACCATAGGCCGGTGAGGAGCCGGTGTTCGGGAAGCGGTAGAAATACCATCGGTCACCATTCCAGCCCATCGCCGGACCGATCGCCTGAAACGCATTGAGGTGGTGCGTGAAAAAGAGGCGCATCCCGAGTTCGCCTGCACAGTTTTCCACGAGGAGTTCCACCTCTTTGTCCTCGAACGGATCCAACCCGGGAGGGACCGCCATCGGGACCTCCGGTATCGGGTAGTATTTCTCGGGGTGAAGGACTTGTTCCGTGGTCGTCGGTGGGTTCTCCAGGGTGTGGTTCAGGAGCCGGATGCCGCCGAAACCGACCAGATCATCGGTGAATTTCCGCCCACCGAGATAGGGAAAGGTCAACATCTCCCGCATATACAGCGGCGCCTGGGCGATCTGTTTGTACCCGCCCCCGCCTACGGAGGTCAGTTCCTCAAGGCTGACCGTTTCAGTCAACGGATCCTGGGTGAAGAAGGCGTCCATCAGCCTGGTGGCGCTTCCCTCAAGGGCACAGGAGATGGCCAGGATTTTATCGTCATTGCCCTTCTCGTTGAGCGGCAGCTCTTCGAGTCGGTAATGCTGATCCTCCAAGGCATGCGTCAGCTCGTGTGCCAGCAGCATCCGGTTGATCGCCCCCTCATAGGCATTGGCATCCAAGGTGACCAGTCGATTGCTGACCGGTTCGTAAAAGGCCCCGATCTGCTCCTCGAGCAACGAAAGATACATCGTTGCCAGGTCGGCTCCAGCCCCTTCCGGGATGAACCCGAGGTGCTCGAAGGCAAGACCCTCGATTCGCAGCTCCTCCTTGGAATAGACCTTGAATATCTCCTCTTCCAGGATCGCTTTGAGGTCCGATCGCTCTAAGGTCAAATACTCCACGGGCTCCTTAAATTTCAGCCCGCGCAATTTCTCGACGGTTCTTTCAATTTCCCTGAAAACAGGTGAGTCTATTGCAACGGCACGGCTCAAATCAGGCGGCTCCAATTCGCCCGCCCCTCCGCCGGTGGAGTTCGAAGGCTCGCCCCCTCCGGCAGGCCCGCCTGTGGGGGTTGACGGGTTCTGCGCGATACCGGTCCCTGCCAGGAGGGACCCTATCATGATCGCGGCCACCATGGATGATGCACTTGGTTTCATAGGCTCACTAAACAGAGGAATTGCATCCAATGCAACACCATCCTGGGCTTCCAAAGTCCCACGCTCTCTCTCCGCAAGCGCGATCGGTCCTGGCATGCTTACGTCAGCCGGGACACCCACCCTTGACGGCACAGGAGTTGGGACGTCGACTTCCCAGAAAGAACAGAAAGGGCCTGCAATCCGCCCTGAATGAACTGGAGCGGGCCGGCCTGATTCGCAAGGCGGGAGGCGGCCATTCCTACCTGGTCGCCAAGGGCAAAAAGAACTATATCGGTCGCCTCTCCCTGAATCCGCGAGGATTTGGATTTGTTCAATGCGATGAGTTGCCGGGAAGCGATGTCATGATCCCGGCTCGGCATATCGGCAGCGCCCTGCACGGCGACCTGGTCTCCATCTCTTTGCTGCCGTCTACGAAAGAGACCCCGGACCAGGGCACGCGCCTTGCCGGCAGGATCAATCACATCCAAGAGCGGGCCGACCATCGAATCACCGGCATTCTCCGCGCCGAGGGCGATCATTGGTGGCTCATGCCCTCCCCCAATCGATTTGGGCTGCCCGCTATTCGCCTTTCCGGCAATCAGCAGGATGCCGCCCAGCAGGAGATCGCCACCCCAGTCGAGGGCGCGTGGGCCATGTGCCGCATCGTGGAATGGACCACGGCCGGCGAGGGAAGTCCGGTCGGACTGCTGACGCGTGTCTTCCCGCCTGCGTCGGAGGGCAGATCCCCCTACTTTCTCATTGAGGCGCGCAACGGACTCCCCGGACCGTTCCCGGAAGAGCTTGAACGGGAGGCGGGCCGGCTCGCCAAGATGGCGGACTCCAGCGCGGATGAGGCCGCTCGCGTTGATCTGCGCAAGATACGGACGATCACGATCGATCCTACGGACGCCGGCGACTTCGACGATGCGATCTCCCTGGAGGTCCTTCCCGACGGAAACTGGCTCCTTGGGGTACACATCGCCGATGTCAGCCACTTCGTTCAGCCAGGCAGTGGTCTCGATCGGGAGGCATGCGCCCGCGGCAACAGCGTCTATCTTCCCGGCAAGATGATCCCCATGCTTCCCAAGGTCCTGTGTCAGGACCTGTTGAGCCTCCGCCCGCACGAAGATCGCCGCACGATCTCGGTCCTCCTGGAATACACCCCCCCACCCAACGCGGTCCTTCGTGGACGCACCTTCGAACTCACACTCATTCGCTCCGCGGGCCGGCTCACGTACGAGCAGGTCGAGGGTTTTCTGAAGGGGGCGAAACCGCTCCCCTCCCCCACCCTCGAGCCTGATTTGAACCGCCTGGCCGACTTGGCCGGGGACCTCCGGGCACAACGGATGGCCCACGGTGCGGTCGACCTAGATGTACCGGAGTTGGAGGTCGTGGTCGACCCAGCGTTCGAGCCGCTCGACGTACGATCCAATCCGGCGGACACATCCCACCGCCTGATCGAGGAGATGATGCTTGCAGCCAATAAAGCGGTGGCGGATGAATTCCAGGCGCACAACGTGCCCTGCCTGTTTCGGGTCCATGACGCCCCCCCGCTGGACCGTTTGATGCGTTTGAACCGCGAGGTCGCAGAACTGGGCCTGACCACACGCCGTCTGCGCCATCGCAGCGATCTACAACGGCTGATCGATCGCTATGCCGGAACCCCGGTGGAGAACACCCTGCGTTTTCACGTCCTGCGTGCCATGAGCCGGGCCTGCTATTCACCGGAGGTACGTGCGCACTACGGCCTGGCCGAGTCGCAATACCTCCACTTCACCTCCCCCATCCGCCGATACGCAGATTTACTGGTGCACCGAGCGCTGCGCCATTGGAAAGGATGGCCACATGGGCAGGTGCAGGAACCCGACATCCTCAACCAGGCCGCTCTACACCTCACCGATCTGGAAGGCAAGGCACAGGAGGCGGAGCGTGAGGCCACCCGCCTTCTCACCATGCAGTATTTGGATCGCCGACATCGGGCAGGACAATTGCCACCTATGGAGGCGGTCATACGTACCGTCCATCCCGACGGCGTGGCCGTGGAACTCTTGGAGTACATGCTCAACGCGTCGATCCACCCCGCGGAATTGAGCCGCTGCGGGTACAAGTACATGCGCAAGCTCCGCTGCTATCAATCCCGCAAGGGCGGGGACTCCCTCTTTACCGGCGGAACCATCCAGGTCCAAATCAAACGGGTGGATTTCGAGGCCAGAGAGCTTTGGGTGCGCCCCGCAATTCGCGGACGCTAGTGGTCGCCTGAAAAGGTAGCCGCTTTACCAACCGGACTTTCCCATCCGGATCCGGAGGGCCTCCCGCAGAGGGCGCGGTGGCGTTTTCGACCTGGCTGGAGCCCGTCCGAAAAGCTCGGGGTCGCTATCGGTCTCGGTATCGAACGGACGCGTGATGGAACGCGCCCTTTCGAAGGATTGAGCCACAGAGACCACAGAGTTCACAGAGAGAGATTCTTCCTTTAGCCATCGACGAGACAACCCCTACTTCAGCCGGGTTACGTAGAGATGGGAAAAAGCGCCCGCCTCTGTGTTCTCGGTGACCTCTGTGGCAGGACTTTTCTCACCAGCGTTCGTCCGAAATGGTCAATGGTGAAGCAAGCTCGGGCTCGCTATCGGCATCGGTATCGAAGGGACGCGTGATGGGATTCGGCCATGCAGAACCGGGTACCGCAACCGTATTGTTGCGGTGCTGACACCACTTGGCAGCGAAGTTTGAGCGGTCCGTGAGGGCCAGGTGCCATGCAGGGCAGGGATCGATTCCGATTCCGATTTCGATTTCGATTTCGATCGCGATTCAGACAATGATCTGACGGATCGGCAACCCCTCGTACACGTACACGTACACGTACACGTACTCGTACTCGCCGCATCATCGTGTACGTGTACGTGTACCGCTTCG
>ENA-UOOH01000917-UOOH01000917.1-fermentation-metagenome-genome-assembly--contig:-NODE-917-length-31065-cov-11.650468_pt1 | contig 31065 bp, 28 predicted proteins | sample MGYA00245778_ERZ724025 | MGnify/ENA primary metagenome ERZ724025 (study PRJEB28704, sample SAMN03018313) | fermentation metagenome | biome: anthropogenic terrestrial biome; feature: soil; material... | reverse complement strand
GAAGAACCGCCTCAGGCCTACCAGGCAGAGAAGGAGCAGTTCGTTGCCGAAGAACAGCCTCAGGAGGCTTGGGTAGAGGCCCAGCCTGCCGCGGCAGAGGAACAGCCGGAACCTGAGAAACCGAAGAAGAAGGAGAGATCCAGCACTGCCGGTTCCGCCGCCAAGGGGATGCTGTCATTCTTCACGATCCTGCCCGTAGATGCCGATAATAGTGACATAGACGCCATGAATCAGAACTTCTGGCTCACGCCTATGCTGATAGGTGTGTTCTACGGTATCCTGGCAGTGATATCCTTCTACATATTCCAGTGGCTTTTCGGCTTCAACCTCGGGATTTTGCTGACCATGGCGGTGTTGATCGTCATGAACCGCATGCTGCACCTTGACGGCCTTATGGATACGGCCGACGGTCTGACCGTTGCCGGAACCCAAGAGGATCATGTACGAGCCTTGAAGGATACCCACGTAGGAGCAGGAGCGATAGTCGCGGTCATATTGATCCTGATCGCCACACTGTTCGCATACATGACATTCGGGTTCTTGGGAGCGATCGTAGCGTTATTCGTCGGAGAGGTCACAGCCAAAACGACCCAGGTGGCAGCGGCGGCATTCGGTGAGCCCGGGAACGGCATGGCCGGAGACAGCGTCCGCAACACTGACAAGGACAAATTCATACTGTCATATCTGATATCCGTGGCGATCTGCGTCATATGGGCGGTCATTGTGATCGGCATCGTGATAACAGTCAATGACTTCGTGTGGTCCAAATTCGACACGTATTTCGTGATATCTGCGGCGTTGGCAGCGATAGTGGCCCCCCTGTGGGGAGTGGCCATGGCAAAGCTGGCGAACAAGAACTTCGGCTATGTCAACGGAGACGTGCTCGGAGCATCCAACGAGACGGGCCGCCTGGCGGTCCTGCTGATGTTCGCGATGTTCCTGAATCTGCTGTTCCGCATCTGAGAGATGGACGCGCTGATAATGGCCGGGGGCAAGGGCACCCGCATGGGCCGATGCGGGATAGAGAAGCCCATGCAGCCCGTGGGCGGGGTACCGACGATACAGAGAGTGGCATCCGCGGTATCCCGCTCCAAATCCGTCAGCAGGGTCGTCGTGTCCGTGAGCTCCAATACTCCTGAGACGGAGAGGTTCCTCAAATCCAAGGGAGTGGAGACGATAAGGACCTCCGGAGACGGCTTCATGGAGGATCTTCATGCCGCTTTGGAAGTATTGGATTCCGATTTCGTCTTGACCGTGCCCTCCGATCTGCCCATGATAATGACATGGGAGGTCAACGCCTTCGCCGAGTTCTTCAGGCCTGAGATGGAATCCGCCATAGTCGTGGTGGATGAGGATACGGTTCTCGGTACTGGTGTGAAACCCTCCTACGTCGTAGAACTGGATGACGGAAGGTGGGTGCTCTCCGGGCTCTGCATAGTTGACAGGAAGAAGACCCTGGAGGGGGTCTATCTGAATGAGGAGTACATGAGGACCGACTGGGCCGACATAGCCGTCAACGTGAACACCAAGCACGAGCTGGATCTGGCAAGAGCCATGTGTGAGAACGGGATCAGAGACCGATGATCTTCTCGTAGATCTCGTGCACCTTATCCAACAGCCCGGGGCAGTCTATCCTCCCCTCGCTTGCCGCCACTGCCGCGACGCATGCGCCGCCGCATCCTACGCCTTCCTTGATGTATCCCCATTCGTAGGCCTGCAGCCCCTCATAGGGGCTGTCGGAATAATCCATGTTGATGTAGACCAAGGGCACATCAGGGCTTATGTCCGATATCAGCTTGGTCACGTTGGAATTCGGGTCATTCACCAGCCATCTTGTGGTGCCGTGGATTATACGGCCCGCAATGGAAGGCTCCAGGGCTATGGCGGCGGCTATGACGGCCGCCATCTGGGTTCCGCCGCCTACTATGACAGGTATCTTCTCCGCAGCACCGATCATCATCCCGACGTTGGCGGGCATCATGGGATCGCCTACGCAGGCTATGGCCTTCAGGGGGTCCTTGGCAAGGTCACCTTTCTTGATCCCTGCGTTCCTAAGAGCCTCTTCCACCAGTTTCATCTTGAGCTCCCGCGGGTTCTTGGGAGAGCTGCTGCTGACGTGATTCCCGTCCGTGGCTCCCATTGCCGTAAGGACCGCAAGAGCGGTGGTGGTCCCTCCTGCGCAGCTCTCGCTGATCACCAGGAAATCATTTCCTTTGGACAGCATCCTTCCGAGCATCTTGCCCTTCTCGAAGCCTTCGCGGACGTTCTTGACGGCCTTTCCCGTTGATATGTAATCGCCGCATTCTCCTCCGACATCGAAGCAGGGGATCTTGGGGTTGATCTTGCATCCGCCGTTGACTATGTACGCAGGCATACCCGACAACTCGAGGGCCGCCATGGTAAGAGTAGCAGGGGTAGGTATTCCGCCGGGGTTGATGGGGATGCCGTCCATGCAGAGGGTCTTGCCGCATACAAGCATCTCGGCGTCGGCGGCGGGGGTGAAAAGCGTAAGTTCGGGGGTGTCGCCTGCATCGGAAACTCCCGGTATCGTTGAGGTGAGTGTGTTGGCGACGGTGCACGTGAAAACGCCCCTGCCGCCCCATATCTCAGATAGGATCCTCTCTGCGATCTCTCTGTTTCCAACGATGCTCAGGGAGGGGGGCAATTCGAATTCGGACATTGCCGCTCCAATATCGTGCTCCCTTATAATCTATGAGTTCCCGGTCCCGCCTGCAACGTTTCTTTTCGCCCCACAATATAATATGTTATTCCGACATCAAGGATGGAGGATATATCCAGGAGATAAGATGAAACCTGTCTGGAGTAGAGTTTCCAAAGAGATAGAGGGGGAATTGGCAGGCACCAACACCTCCTGCCCGTATCATCCGTCACATTTCAGGAATCAGGAGTGCACATTCTGCTATTGCCCCTTCTATCCGTGTGAGGATCCGGATCTCGGCGAAGTCGCCGAGTCCCCCAGGCTCGGCAGGATCTGGGACTGCACTCATTGCAATTTCATTCACAGGAAGGATGTGGCCTCTTACGTTCACGGAAGGCTGAGAGCGTCCGGGATATCCGGGCCCGGGGATCCTGCACTCGAAGAGCTGTTCCGGGAAACGAAAACGAAGTTCCACAGGAAGGGGAAAGCGGTAATGATCCTGGGTGCCACTTCCGATGCCGGCAAATCCGTCATCGCCACGGCGATATGCCGCATTCTCAATGACCGCGGATACTCCGTGACCCCTTTCAAATCACAGAATATGAGTCTCAACTCGAGGGTCACTCACAAAGGCCATGAGATCTCCATGATACAAGACCTCCAGGCCAGGGCCGCAGGTGTCAGCAGACCGTCCTTCAGGATCAATCCCATACTCATGAAGCCCAAGGGGGACGGAATGTCCCAGGTAGTGCTGGAGGGCGTTCCCGCAGGAGATTACAGCTCTGCCGATTATTACTCGGAATTCGTACCCGGGCCGGGTACGGACGCTCTGAAGAGGAGCATAGATTTCCTTCAGAGCAGATATGATTTCGTTGTGATGGAGGGCGCAGGGTCCCCGGCCGAGATAAACATCTATGATTCCGACATAGCGAACATGCGTGCCGCGAAGGCGGCAGATGCCGACTGCATTCTTGTCGTCAACGTGGAATGGGGCGGTTCATACGCATACGCGGTCGGTACGTTGGATCTTCTGCATCCTGAGGACCGCAGGCGTGTGAAGGCCATAATACTCAACAATCTCAGAGGCAACGTATCCGGCATGAGGGCCGCGGCGGAAGAACTGGAGGAAATGACGGGGGTGCCTGTGATGGGGATAGTGCCACATCTTGATTTCGACCTGCCCAAGGAGGATTCGGAGAGCCTCAGAGGCGTGAAGTCCGTCGGTAAAGGGAGGACGGTTGTCGCAGTACCCAAATTCCCGAGGATATCCAACTTCACCGATCTTGACCCTCTGCTGCATGAGGATGTGACCTTAAGATTCGTATCTTCCCCCGAAGAGATGGAAGGGGCCGCGGCCGTTGTGCTGCCCGGAACCAAGAGCACCACCTCTGATCTCGAATGGCTCAGGAGAACCGGTATAGCCGGCAGGATTCTGTCACTGAAAGGCGAAGTACCGATAATGGGCATATGCGGGGGTTATCAGATGATGGGCAGAATTCTCCGCGATCCCTTCGGGACCGAGGGGGAGCCCGGAGACACAGAGGGCCTGGGTCTTTTCGATATGGAGACGGAATGGCCGGGATCTGGCAAGAAGACCGAGAGATTCGGAGGCACCTATATTCCGACAGGCGACCCGATCTCAGGATATGAGATACATTCCGGCATGAGCAGTTCGTCTGAGACTCCGATGATAAAGACCCGGACGGGAACAGAGGGATCCATAAGAGAGGACGATATGCTCTTCGGCACCTATGTTCACGGTATTTTCGATAAACCCGGTTTCAGGAGGCACTTCCTTTCCAAGGCGGGATGCGCTCTGTCCGTGGAGATCGTTGACCATGATGATCACGTGGAGAATAACATCGATAAGCTGGCACATGGGGTAATGGAAGCTGTGGACGCAGAATTATTCGACAGGATATTCATGGAGGGACGCCTGTGAGGATAATGTTCCTGGGAACCTCCTCGAACAGCGGCAAGACCACCGTGGCTGCGATGATGTGCAGATATGCCGCAATCAACGGCATATCAGTAGCTCCTTTCAAAGCATCGAATCTGTCGTCATCCTGGCACATCACAGGATCAGGCTCACCGATAGGAATAGGCCAGGCCTTTCAGGCGGTCGCTTCCGGTATCGCACCCGATGATGACATGAACCCGATACTTCTGAGGCCGGAGAAAGAAGGTGTCGTCCGGTATCTGAAGGGCAGTCCCTGCGCCATATCTGATGACGCGGCCTTTTCCGAGGTGCTTGCCTCCTTCGATCGCATCGCGGGAAAATACGATCTCGTTGTCTGTGAAGGTTCCGGATCCCCTGTGGAGCTCAATCTGAAAGGAAGAGACATAGCCAACATGCGCATGGTCAGGGAGCGCGGGATCCCGTCCGTGATAGTCGGGGATATAGAGAGGGGCGGGGTGTTCGCCGCAATATACGGGACCTGGAAGCTCATACCTGAAGAGGACAGGAGATACCTCAGGGGCTTCGTCATCAACAGATTCAGAGGAGATATCTCCGTGCTCTATCCGGGCATAGAGGAGTTGGAATCCATCACGGGGATGAGGTGCTTCGGAGTGATACCCTATGCGGACCTTCGGGTGCCGGAGGAGGATACGTCAGTATCCGAAGTCTCCTGTCGGGAAGGCCTCGTGTCCTTGGACGAGCTGCTGTCGGCATGCAGGGATTCCGTTGATCTCGACGGCATGCTGCGCATCAGTGGCACATGATGGTCGGGACGACTTTGCCCGTGGGGATGTGGCCGCCCTTCTCCGAGCCTATGTCGAAGGATGTCATGAATGGTACGTCCATTATCAGATGCTCTCCTGTAACGCAAGAGGTTCCGTGATCAACGAAGTACACGATCCTTTCCGAGTCAGAGAAATTCTTCTCCATCAGTTCGTCTATGCGCTCAAGCACCCTGACCTTCTTCATGGGGTCCCTCTGATGGCTGTACTCGTCCACCTCGTCCATATGCAGGAACACGTTCCCTTTGTCCAGTGCGTCCCTGGCCGCGGGGAATCTTTTATCCATGTCCTTTATCAGACGGAAGTCATGGCCGAAGGAAGCGAATATGCCCAGAGGGGTTGGGCTGTCGGATATGGCGGTCATATTCCCCAGGCAGGCATGGGGTTTGGAAGGCCTCCCCAGCCTTCCGCATCCCCACGGATAGTTGGTTATCCCGTCCAGGTCCTCGGCCACAGCCATCACCATCTCTCCGAGTTTACCGGGAACTTCCACGAACGGAGCCGGAACGGGAGGGGAGGGAAGATCCGGCACTTCTTCGCATTCCATCGTCAGAACGGCCCTGCCGTTAAGGAAGAAGCTTATCTCGGGATCGTACTCCTCGAGGATCGAGAGTTTTTCCTCTACTTTCGGGATCAGGATATGACAGAACTCATGGGCATTGTACGCCCATTCTATCATACCGTCCTTGAGAAGAGCGGGGCTCAGACGGTAAGCGGTCCTGTTCTTCATGGGAAGGCCGAGACCAAGGGCCTCAAGGGCCGCTCTGGGCATGGAGGGAGGCTCTCCTGCGAAGAACTCATTCAGGAAGAGATGGGTGTAGCCCCTTCCGTCCGTGACCCCGGTGTGTTTGGTCACGGATCGCAGGAAGGGCATGTCCGCGTAATCCAGCGGCGTCATGCCGTCCAATTGGGGGACAGGGTTGTCCGAGGCGCCGTCAAGCAGTACGAAAAGTGTGTTCATGTCAGCCTCCTGAGAGCTATGGCGGCCTGTCCTGCGGATATGCCGCCGTCCCCGTTGGGAATCCTGTCATGAGTCATCAGTTTCAGCCCCCTCCCTGATACTACGTTCCTGAATATATCGCATATGGGACGGCTGTAGGATACGCCGCCCGTCACGCCTACATACTCCAGCCCCTCGTTCTCTGCTGCGCGACAGGCCGTTTCCGCAAGGGCCTTGGCCGTTGCATATACGATTGAATATGCTACGTCCGCCCTGTCCTTTCTTCCGGATATACCTTTGAACATGTGGGCTGTCCTGATCTCCCCGTTAATTATCTCTGTTTCAAAGCCGGGTATGAGCTTTCCTCTGTTGAGAAGCGGCTCCATCTTCATTGCCGGCTCTCCGTCATATGAGCGGATGCTGCAGATGCCAAGAGAATAAGCAAGGGCATCCAGCAATCTTCCCAAAGAGGAGGTTCCGATGCTCTTGCCCATCATCTTGCCGAGGACAGCGTCCTCTTCGTCGCTTACGAAAGAGCTTCTCTCCCCGTTGAGGCGGTCCACAGCGAATTTAAGCCTTCTGATGTCCCGGACGGCCTTCTCTCCCCCCAGGAGGGGTATGTTCTGAAGATGGGCTATCCTGTCATATCCTTCCGTATCGCATAGCAGGACCTCTCCGCCCCAGGCGTTGCCGTCGTCACCGTATCCGGTGCCGTCTACGGTTATCACCGCAGCCCTCTCCACCTTGTTCTCGGCCAGCAGGGAGGCTCCGTGAGCCCAGTGGTGCTGAACCTCCAGCAGCTCCGCCCCGTATCTTTCTGCAAGCCTTCTTCCGTAGGACCTGTTGGCATATCCCGGATGGAGATCCATGGCAACGACCTCCGGGATGCAGCCCGTCATGGTGATGAGGGAATCCGTGGCCTTCTCCAGATAGTCGATCACTCCGTAGGATTCGCCGTTGCCTATGTGCTGGGTGAAATGCATTCTGCTCCCGAGGGCCACTGCGGCCGCAAGATTCTCCTGAGCCCCTATTCCTACGACGGACCCTCCGGAGCTCACGTCCAGATAAGAAGGGGTGCTGCCTCTTGATTTCCTTATGTAGAATGTTCTGTCACCATACATTCTCAGGACGGTGTCATCCGCTCTGTTGATTATCTTCTGGTTGTGGAGCAGATACATGTCCGCCCCGAGGCTCATCACATCCGAATCATCGAGTATCATCGGCTCCCCTGGAATATTGGCCGAGGTCATCACAAGGGCATCTCCGCCGTAGGCCCTGAAAAGCAGATGCTGCATTCCGGTGTGGGGGAGGAATATCCCTATGTTATCCAATCCGGGGGATGCCGCTTCGGTGATCTCATTGTGTATCTTCTCCAAGAGCACGATCGGCCTCCCGGGGGAGCTGAGCTGTCCCATCTCATCCTCGGTGGGGACAGCATACCTTCGGACAGCATCCGCATCTCTGACCATAATCGCGAAAGGTTTCTGCTTCCTGCCGTACCAATCTCTGAGCTCCGGGATCCTTTCGGGTATGGAGCATATGTGCATCCCTCCCCAGCTCTTCGCAATGCCGAACTTTCCTTCTGAGAGCATGGATGCGAATCCCGCTATCGGATCCCCGGGCAAGGTTTTCCCGTTGCGGTCCGAGAGAACGTACCCGGGTCCGCATTCAGGGCAGCAGACTGTCTGATGATGGAATCTCCTGTCCTTCGGGTCGACGTACTCATCTTTGCACATCTGGCACATAGGAAAATCATTCAAAGAGGTCTTATCTCTGTCATATGGAAGGGACCTCATGAGGGTGAACCTTGCACCGCAGTCCGTGCAGGTGGTGAAAGGATAGCCCTTCCTTCTGCCCTCGCTCATATCCCTCAGGCATCTGTCGCATATGGCAGTATCGGCGGGTATGGATACACCCCCCGTTCCTTCAGAAGACTCAATGACTCTGAATCCTTTAGGCCCTTGGTACGGGATATCGTCAATGCTTACCGATTCAATGACCGCCAGAGGCGGCAGGTTCCTGATTATCCCGTCGAGTATGCTCCTGTCCGTTTCAACGGTTACCACTGAACCGTCGTTTCGAACCGTGCCGTTAGCTCCCGCGGCAACCGCGGCCCTGAATACAGCGGGTCTGAACCCGACTCCCTGAACCGTGCCGCGTATGGATATCCGCATGGACGTTCCAGATGAATGCACGTTTTTATATTATCCGCTCCTTAGGAGAGCCTGGTAGCGACATGGCCAAAGAGATTGATGTAAGGGATGGTCGCCTTTATTCCAGGGATCATCTTTGGGTTATCATCGAGGAAGGCAAGGCAAGATTCGGCCTTACTGACTATGCTCAGATGGAGATGGGTGACCTGGTCTATCTGGAACTGACTGAAGTAGGGAATGACGTGGGGATCGATGAGGAGATAGGGGTCATGGAGAGCGTGAAGACCATCGATTCGATATATGCGCCGGTTTCGGGGAAGGTCATCGAATCCAATCCCGCGGTAGAGAAGGAACCCAAGCTGGCCAATCAGGCACCGTATGATAACTGGATAGGGACGATCGAGATGACGGTACCCTCTGAGATCGAGTCGCTGTGCGATGCGGAATCCTATAGGAAAAAGGTTTAGGGGCGATCAGGCGCCGCCTTCCTTTGCAGCAAGCTCGCATCCGCACTTCTTCTGTCCTTTGATCTCAGGCAGGCCTATCTCGAGAAGGCGTGTAACATTCTTAAGGCACTGGCTCATTGTCTCCATTACCATTTTTATGTCCACTGCCTCATCTTTCCATGCATCATAATCGGTAACGGTGGCTATGCTGCAGTAGCACATACCCATCTCCCTGGCCAGCTGGCACTCGGGCACCAGGGTCATGCCTATTATGTCGCCGAAGTTCCTGAACATGGCGCTCTCTGCCCTGGTGGAGAATCTGGGTCCCTCGATGCATATGTATGTTCCTCCCTTGTGGAAACGTATGCCCATCTGCTCGGAGGCCTTCTCGAATACACTTGACAGTTCGGGACAGAATGGCTCCGGTATGCTTATGTGAACAGTTCTGTCGTCGAAGAAAGTGTATTTTCTCGTCTTGGTGAAATCAACGAACTGATCGACGATGACGGTGTCCCCGGGATGGTAATCCTCTTTCAGAGAACCTACTGCGCACGGGGAGACGATGGTGTCGACCCCGAGACTCTTGAGCGCCCATATGTTAGCTCTGTAGGGCACCGAGTGGGGAGGATGCTGGTGCTTCTTTCCGTGACGGGGAAGGAACGCCACCTCCGTGCCGTTGATCCTCCCGATCAGTATCTCGTCCGAGGGTTTGCCGTAGGGTGTGTCCGGGTATTCTGTCCGTATAAGCTCGAATCTGTCCGGATTGTATATCCCGGAACCTCCGATTATACCTATCTTCGCCATGCCGGACGGATTGATGCATCTCTATAAAAGGGATGCTCAGGCGATCCGCCTTATAGCTTCGGCAGGCGTGATGCGGATCGCAAGGTTCGCCTCCTCCTTTGTGAGCCCCGCACCTATCGCCACCTTCATGGCCTCGGATTCCGTCATGAGATTCTCAGGCCTGTGGGTGTCGGAATTGACGACCATCTTTGCCTTCGCCTTCCGGGCCGTGACAGCCACGTGGCCGTTGGTGATGCTGTGGCCGGCTCTGCCCGTGATCTCAATCAGTACGCCGTTCCTGGCAGCGGAGAGAGCGTCCGCAAGGGACAGCATCCCCGGATGTGCCAGCACATCGACCTTTCTGTTGTTTACCGCAATTTTGTTGGTTCCGGGCTCCACAGGTTCGGTCAAAGTCTCACCGTGAACCACCACCCACTCGGCACCGAAGCTCACGGCACGATCTATGACCTCATCCATCAGGTGAACTGGCACATGTGTCACTTCAACTCCGGCCAGGACCTTCATGGATTCTGAGGACAGCTCCTTGGCCTTCAGGACATTGCTTACGACGAACTCCACGTTGGTCATGTCCACGTGATCGGTTATCGCTATGGCGGCGTGCCCCTTCTCGCCTGCCCTCCTCACGAGTTCCGCAGGTATCAGCTCGCCGTCGCTGAATACCGTGTGGCTGTGCAGATCTATCCTGGAATTTTTCATTGTCTCCTCTCCGAAAGCTTGCTGTATACCTTATCCATGGGCACACCCGATCTTTCCACAGCTACCATGATGTGATATATCACATCCGCCAGCTCCCAGGCCATACCATCTTCGTCCCCGTCCTTGAAGGACAGGACGAATTCCGTGGCCTCCTCGATGATCTTCTTTGAGAGTTTGTTCTCATCATTCAACAGCTTGCAGGTGTAGCTTCCCTCCTCAGGGTTCGCGATGCGGTCATCTATCACCCTTTTGAGCTCGGGCAGAATGGCCGCCGTGGACGAAGTGTCCCCGTACAGGGTCTCCTTGAAGCAGGAGGGGCTTCCGGTGTGGCAGGCCACACCTGTTTGCACAACGCGTATGAGAAGAGTGTCGCTGTCGCAATCCCCCTGTATGGAGACGATCCTCTGAACGTTACCCGATTCCTCGCCCTTCTTCCAGAGCTTGTTCCTGCTCCTGGACCAGAAGTGGGTGTACCCTGTCTCCCTCATCAGGCGAAGGGATTCCTCATTGACCCATGCCACCATAAGGACCTCGTTGGTGACGCTGTCCTGCACAACAGCCGGCATGAGCCCGTTGCTGTCATATTTCATCTTACCGCCACTCCTCTCTCCCGCAGGAATTCCTTGACCTCTCCCACGGTGCATTCGTTGTAATGGAATATGGATGCGGCCAGTGCCGCCGCTGCGTTCGTTCCGGTGAGGACCTCGTATATGTGCTCTTTACTGCCGCAGCCACCGGAGGCTATCACGGGTATGTTCACAGCATCCGCCACGGCTTTGGTCAAAGGTATATCGTATCCCTCTTTGACGCCGTCCGCGTCCATGGATGTGAGCAGTATCTCGCCGGCTCCGAGCTCTTCGGCTCTGCGGGCCCATTCCACAGCATCCAGCTCAGTCCTCTTGGTTCCTCCGTGAGTATAGACGTTCCAAGAGTCCCCCTCCTTTTTCGCGTCAATGGCTATCACTACGCATTGGCTTCCGAATCTCTCGGCGCATTCCCTGATCATGTCCGGGTTGTTTATCGCGGCGGAGTTCACGGATACCTTGTCAGCTCCTGCATTCAGCGCGTCTCTCATGTCGTCTGCGGTGCGTATGCCTCCGCCCACCGTCAGGGGGACGAAGAGCCTCTCGGCAGTCTCCGATACAAGGTCAAGAATGGTCTGTCTCGTCTCCAATGAAGCAGTTATATCCAGGAACGTGACCTCGTCAGCGCCCTGAGCCTCGTAGGCCTCCGCCATATCGGGAGGGTTGCCCACGTCGCTGAGTCCTTTGAAGCGAACTCCTTTAACGACCTTGCCGTTCTTCACATCGAGGCAGGGTATTATCCTCTTAGCCTGCACGCCTTCACCCCTTGACCTTGGGCACATCCTTCGTGCTGAGCTCGGCCTCTCTGATCCTGAGGCTGTCTCTGAAGCAAAGACCCAGAGACTTGAATATGGCCTCCACTATGTGGTGATCGTCGAACCCTCTTATGACCATGACGTGCAGGGTCATACCGAAGGACATCGCAAGGCTTCTCAGGAAGTGGGCGTATTGCGGGTCCGGACAATCGATCTCCGCATATGGCCTGTCGATTATGTCTATGGAGGTCATCACGACAGCATCATCCATGGCAACGGTCCTGGTGGACATCCTCTCTATGGGAGCGGAGCCCCGGGCGCTGTTTAGGGCCTTACCCAGAGTTATTGCCACATCCTCTATGATGTGGTGATCGTTGTCCCCTTCGGCCCTGAGCGTGATATCTATCTCGGAATATCTGGAGAGAGTCTCCAGCATGTGCTTGAGGAACGGAATCCCGCATTCCACGTCGAATTTGCCAGTTCCGTCGATGTTCAACAGTATCTCGACGGAGGTCTCCCTGGTTCTGCGCTCCGTTTTGCCTTTTCTTGCAGACATGATATCAACACAGTGTCATGGAGAGGCGGGATATAATTATTGTTTCCCGTTCCGGAAGGCAGCTCATAAGACCGATATGTTATCTGCCGGGCATTCGATGCATTCTGCCAGGGGCATCTCCTCACCCTGATTCCTGTATATGTCGTCCAGCATGCCGCAGGTCTTGACCTCGTTGCATATGATGCAGAGCTCCTCCATCACGTCGCGGCCTTCGGCTATCCTGTCGGCCGCCCGGGATATGCAATCATGGAAATGCTCCCTGAAGGGGCTGGATTCCACAAGAGGGTTCCCGCCCCTCAGGCCCTTAAGATATTGGGATATGGCGGCGCTTGTTATGCCGAATGCCGCCGCAACCCGGGTCTGCGTGAATCCATGGGCCGTAACCAGCTCTTTGGCTACTTCACCTCTCGCAGTTGGAAGAATCTCATGTACCACTAATTCGCATGGAAGCCTCATATCTCACCCTTAACGAAACTTAACGTATCGTTAACACACTTTTAAATTTATTCATCTTTTTACGAACCAAGGGGTTCTCCATTTCCAAGGCTCCAAGGTGCCCGTATATACCGAGATCCCGACGACGGCACCGACGGCACCGGCTTCTGCCAGTATCTCCGCATCCTTGAGAGTGGTCACTCCTCCTGAGGCCATTACCTGGTGGGGGCATCTCTCGATGAAATCCTTGGCGGCCTTCTCGTCTATTCCCTTCCCCTGACCCTCAACGTCCACGTTGGTGTTGAGAACAGCTGCAAGAGGCATGTCGTCTATGATCCTGAACATTCCGTCCAGAGTGATATCGGCGGCCTCCTGCCATCCCTTGACGACTATCCTCCCGCCGGCGGTATCCATTGCCAGAATGATCTTTCCGGGGAAGGAGCCCGCAACGTCTGCCAGCCATTCCGGTTCCTTCACGGCCCGGGTGCCGACGATGACCCTGTCCGCACCGGCGGACAGCAGCTCCTCTATGTCCTCAGAGCTCCTTATCCCTCCGCCGACCTGAACGGGCACTCCGGATTCCTCGGCTATCTTCCTGATGTAATCGATATTGCTGTCCCTGCCGAAGGCCCTGTCAAGATCCACCAGGTGCAGGTATTTGGCTCCTCTCTCGACCCACATCTTCGCCACAGAGGGCGGGTCAGGAAGGACGATCCTCTCGCTGCCGGGCTTTCCGCCTACCAGCTGTACGACCTTCCGGTCCATCATGTCTACTGCAGGTATGATTATCAAAGGCAACCCTCCGCGAATTCCACGAAGTTGGAGAGGAATCTCAGACCGGATGAGCCGCTCTTCTCCGGGTGGAACTGAGAGCCCACGAAGTTATTCTTTCTCACCAGCGAAGGCATCGTCATACTTTCGTACTCCGTGATCCCCCTGACCACGCCCGGGTCCTTAGGGGATATGACGAAAGAATGGGCGAAGTAGAATAACAGGCTGTCGATTCCCTCGAAAAGAGGATCGTCGGACAATACATGATTCCATCCGATCTGCGGTACCCGCTCCGCCCTCATTCTGACCACTCTGCCTTCTATGAGGCCTATGCCGGGAAGGTGTCCCTCTTCGCTGCCGTCAGCGGATATCTGCATCCCTATGCAGATCCCGAGACAGGGTGTTCCGTTGAGTATGGACCTCACTATCTCGCCGCTCGCGTCACCGATCCGGGCCATGACGTTGTCGAAAGCCCCTACCCCCGGGAATGCGATGCACTCGGCCTCTGCCAGGGTCTTCATGCTCTCCGTGACTGTGACGACGGCCCCGCATCTCTCAAGAGCCTTCCTGAGAGAATGCAGATTCCCTGCGCCGTAATCCGCCATGGTCACTTCGAGGGGCAATCCTCAATCACCTTTCCCATCTTTTCCAAAAGGAGATCGTTCAGTTCCCTGGTGCCTACCGTCGTCCTTACGCAGTTCTCGGTCCTCCTCTTGGAACCGAAATCACGGATCAGGACACCTTCTTCCTTCAGGCCGTCCACCAGACAGGTGTGGTCCACGGGGGATCTCATCAATATGAAATTAGAATCCGAGGGAAAAGGTTCGAAGCCCAATTTCTTAAGGCCCTTTGCAAGCACAGGCCTCTCCTTCCTCACCAGTTCCACAGACCTTCTTATGAAGTCCTGGTCCCTCAGGGCTGCTATCGCAGCGCCCTCGCTGACCATGTTGAGGGAATAGGGGATCTTGACCTTGTTCATCTTATCCGCAAGGTCCTCGCAAGCTGCAGCGTATCCGACCCTCAGACCTGCCATGGCATAGGCCTTGGAGAATGTTCTGAGGACTATCAGGTTGTCGAATTCGTTTACTTTGCCTATCATGCCCTTACCTGCGTACTCGGCGTATGCCTCGTCGACTATCACGACGCCGTCGAACCTTACCAGCAGATCCTCCAGGTCCTTCTGTCTGAAGCAGTTCCCCGTAGGATTGTTGGGTGACGGCGCTATCATTATCCCGGAGCCCGTGGAGACGAAAGCATCCACATCGATCTGGAAGTCCTCAGTGAGGTCCACTTCGTTGACGGAGCCCCCGTTCATCTTCACGAAGTAATCGTAAAGGGTGTATGACGGTACGGGCACCGCGGCCCAGTCACCCCATTCCGTGAATGTCTTGAAGGAGATGTCAAGAAGCTCGTCTGACCCGGACCCGGCAACGAAGTTCTCTCTGCTCAGACCGTACAGCTCGGCCAAGGCGTCCCTCAGATTGTCCGAGTAGGTATTGGGATAATCGTTGATCTCTCCTTCGAACTCCTTCAGGAAACGGGTGGCCGCAGGGTTGCTGCCCAAGACGTTGGTGTTGGTATCCATGCGGACAGCGTCGCCCACGTCCGGATTGTAATATCTTTTGAAGCTTCGCGTGCTGCTCCTCATTTCGCAGGGCATCTCAGGCCACCAGGCGGTCTATGGGCAGGATCAGTATGCCTTTGCCCCCAAGCTTCTTCAGTTTATTGACGGAGTCGAACACATCGCTTTTGTCGATGACCACATGTATCGCGACCATGTCGTCCCTCCCGGCTATGTTCATGATAGTAGGCCCTTCTATCCCGGGGCAGGCCCTCTCAACAGCCTTCAGGTTCTTCACGGGGACATCGGCCATAAGGTAGATCTTCTTCTCGGCCTCTATGACGCTGCGTATCGAATCAAGTATGTCGGTCACGGCCTCCTTCTTCTCGGCCTCCAGCTTACCGCATATGGCCACGGCTTGGGATTTGACTATGACGTCAAGCTCTGTCAGGCGGTTCATCTTCAGCGTGGAGCCGCTGGATACCAGATCGACGATTATGTCCGAGACGCCCATGTACGGCATTATCTCTGCCGCTCCGGACACCTGTATGATCTTCACCTTCTTCCCGATCCTTTCGAAATAGGATTTGGTGAGCTTAGGGAAGGAAGTGGCAACCTTGCATCCGTCAGGTATCTCCGACGGGCTCCTCATACCGAGATTCTCCGGTACGGCAACTGAAAGGCGGCAGTACCCGAACTCCAGGTCCAGCAGCTTCTGCATCTTGTAGCCCGATTCGGCAACCTGGTCCCAACCGGTTATACCGAAATCAACTGCACCGGTGTTTATGAGCTCCGGCACATCCTGAGCTCTCACGAACACTACCTCCAGGTCCTGGTTCTTCACGGAGATATACAGTCTTCTGCCCCAATCCTCTCCCAGATCCAGGCCTGATTTCATCAGGAGCTCTACGGTCCTTTCGTTGAGTCTTCCCTTATTCGGTATGGCCATCCTCAGAGTCATGCCTTCCCCTCGCCCCTTCATGAATGGGCGCCCTTAAAAACGTTTACGCACGGAAGGGCAGCCACATGCTAGTGGCCCTGCCCTCTTTGGCGGGTACGAGCTCGGGGACCTCTCCGCAGGATGCCATTATCCCTCCGCAGAGGATCATGCACCCTTTGGCGCCTTCCATGTCGTTTATGCTCTCGGCCGCCTCAGCGACTGATTCGCGTGTCGTGTCTTTGACATTGTTGGCTACCGCTGTGGCACAGGCATCCGCAAGCACAGGATCATCAGCGAAGACCGTTGTTATGCCGCTCACTCCGAAGGAGACGGAAGGCCCGATCCTTCCGGACGAGGAACATATGCCCCTGATGCCATCTGATGCAGGAATGAGAAGTGCCAGATCAGAGAACTTGGGGTCATCCTGATATACTCCTATGAGAACATCCCTGTCGGCGCACATGGCTATATCGCCGCCGTTGTCGAATATGGCGAAACGGCATCCTTCGGCGTATATCCTCTCCAGAGCATAGGCGGCGACGGCTCCGGCCACAGCGGCCATGGGTCCCACCCCCGCGATCACGGAGGCACCGCACATCCTCCTGATCAGCGGTTCATCCTTCTCTGACTCTTCGTAAGGCTCATAGGTCGCACCGAAGAAGGGATCGTCCCCGATCTTCGCCTTTATTATCTCCCTTGCATCGAATATCGCATCCTTAGCATCCTTCAGGTACTTCTCGTCGGCCATGATGGTCATGGCCGTCTCTCCGACCTCGAAATGGACCTTCTTGATCATAAGGGAAGTGTCAGAGCCTGGAACGGGCAAGCGTTGAGGCATGCCCCGCACGCTATGCACTTGTCGTAATTCAGTACGATCTCCCATGTTGCGGGGTCAGGTGTGAAGCACTTTGTCGGGCATACCGATATGCATGCTCCGCAATCGGTGCACTTGTCCAGATCCTTGAGTATCTGCTTGTCGAAGGCTTTGATCGATATCCCGGCATCGGAAAGGTACACGACGCTGGCATCGATGTCCTCCTGCCTGCCCTTCATCTCAAGCACCATCACCCCTCCGTCATCCCTTACCTCGGCCCTCAGTATGTTGGGCTGTATGTTGAACTTGGAGACGAGTATGTACGCCACGGACTCCTGCAGATTCTCCTCACTGAATTTGAGCTTGTATCTTTTCTGGATCATCTTCTGACCTCCAGAGGCTTTACCTCTCCGGAAGTGGGGAGCTTGAAGGTGGGCTCCGTGAGCAGGAATTCGCCATTCTCTATCCAATCCTTCAGCTTCTCTGCCACCTGCCTTGCCTTTCTGTACGACGATAACGGTGATGTGCGTATCTTGTGACCCTCGTGATCTATCGATCCGGACCTGAGCTCCGCGTAGCTGTATTGGCCGAGAATGGCCCGGCTCTTCTCCGTTACGCTGTAATCCACAAGATTAGTGTACAGCTCCTCGTCGGAGATGGCTGCGCGCTTCATCACATCGGCATTCAATATTGGGATGGGTATGCCTACGCCTATGGCGAGCGAGGTCCCGTACCTGTACATCTCCATGCCTCTAACGTACTCCCGGTCCATCTGCTTCATATCCCCTATGAGAGCCAGTGTTCTGGCTCCGGAGGTTGGCACTCCGTTCCTCTCAGGAGCGTTGACATTGTATTGGGTACCCTGCCATGCGACGTATCCCTCTCCTCCTCCCAGGAAGATGCGGGTCCCTCCCCCGATGGTCTCCAAGTGAGGGTCGTTTAGGAGAGGAGACAGCTGCCCTGAGGTGCTGTAGGTCACATTCTTCATGCGCGGCAGGAGCTTGCCCATGTAGGTGTACAGGGTTCGGTCAAGGGTATTAGTGGCCGAGGCATAGTTCTGATAGCAGTTCCTGGGGTTGAACAGATATGCCTCATTGATGTCATCAAGCGTGATGTAGGTGTCTATATCCTTCCTCACATAGCAGTCCGTCCCGGGACCCCAGGCCCTCAGGCGTACCCTGTTCCCCGCGATCAGCTCCTCTATGACGTGACCGCCGCCATATCCGAACTCGCCGCCGTTCTCCCGCGTTGCCGTGGCACCTATGTAGGTATCCACGGCTGCGAGCCCGCCGTATGCTTCAACGCCGTTAAGTCGTACATCCGTCATGCGTATGGGGGGATCGGAGTGCCCGAAATTCAGGAACGCTCCGGATGAGCACATGGCGCCGAAGGTGCCTGTTGTGACGACATCCACCTTCTCCGCTGCCTTCTCCGCGCCCTTGGATCTGACGAGATCTATGACCTCCTCAGCCGTATAGACGACGGCCTTCTTCTGACGTATCCTCTCGTTGATCTCCCCGTACGTTTTCATGTTATCACAGCAATCCTTTAGACTGTGCCAGCTCAGCATTCAGCACGGAGCCGCCGGCTCCGCCTCTGAGAGTGTTGTGGGACAGAAGGAACAATTTGATGCAGTCGTCCTTCTTCCTGACCCTGCCCACGGTCACGGCCATTCCCTTGGATCTTCCGGTGCCGCCTGCGAACACATCCGTTGCGGGCTGGGGTCTGTTCTCCTCTCTTCTTACGATTATGGGCTGGAACGGAGCGGACGGGAGCTTCCTCCTCTGAGGCTCCCCTCTGAAGGTCTCCAGCACTCTGATCATTTCTTCCACTGAGGCATCCTTCTCCGTTCTCAGTATGAGGGATTCAAGGTGTCCGTCCACAACAGGAACCCTGGCACAGTTTGCGTAAGTGCGGAACCCGGCAGGAACGAATTTCTTGTTCTCATAGACCCCGAGGATCTTGGCCAGCTCGGATTCCATCTTCTCCTCTTCCCCGCCTATGTACGGTATGACGTTCCCTACGGCATCCAATGAAGGCACTCCCGGGTATCCTGCCCCGGAAAGGGCCTGGTATGTGGAAATGAAGACCTCCTTCAGTCCGAACTCCTCTTTGATGGGGCAAAGAGGGACGGCGACTCCGGTGGATGAGCAGTTCGCATTGGTCACAATGAAACCTCCGTTGGAGAAAGTGCTCTGGTCCCTGACTGACATGAGATGGTCCTGATTGACCTCGGGTATGAGTATGGGTGTGTCCGGGTCCATCCTGTGCGCACCTGCATTGGTGAATACAGCCATCCCGTTGGCGGCCAGCTCTGTCTCGGTAGGGCCTGCTATGTCCGACGGGAGTCCCACGAATGCGACCCTTGCCCTTTTGGCGATGTCCTTTGGATCCGCATTCATTATCCTGGTGTCCAGGGTCTCCTTCTTGAACTCGTGGTCTCTGACCTTCAATACATCGGAGAGCTTCTTACCCTCCGAACGCTCCGATGCGTACAGTCCCTCGATCTCGAAAGTGGGGTGATCCTCCAGCATCTCTACGAATCTTTGGCCGATCATGCCTGTTGCGCCTAGGACCGCTACTTGTGTTTTCCTCATGTCACACCTTCCAATGCATTGTGCAATATGACTGCTAGAACCATTCTTGACTTAAAGGTATACTGTCGAATTTATTCGTTTCAGAATAAAATAAAAGATTCACATTCTGCTGTGGCTCATTCCACGATATGCTTCTGTCTGTCCCGGGATATGCTCAGGATGACCTCTGCTATCTTTCGGGCCTCGTCCTCGGACATCTTGACCTCCTCGCATAGCTCGTGGTATCTTCTGATGACCTCCTTCTCTTTGGCCTCGTCCCAATAGTTCTTGCCCTCGGCTTTCTTCGCCCTCGCCAGCTCATCCGTGATCTCCATGCGGGTGGCGACCTGTTCTATTATCTGCTGGTCTATTTCCCTGATCATCTCTCTGAGCTCTTCGGTTCGGGGCATTGTCAGGCAAATCGCTTTACATGTATTAATTTCGATTGCAGAGCCGCATTCGGTAAAAAATCTTTTGATTTAGCGTATTTTATATAATTTACGACATACGGTATCGTATGGATCGTATCTTAGCGATGTTCGACAGGCATCCTTCTCAGAGAAAAGTGGCTGCACTTATGCTCAGATACGGCATAAGCGTCAGAGAAGACGGCAATGCATACTGCAATGACGTGGAGATATCGCATTCGGCGCTGGGTCGTGCGGCAGGTGCGGACAGAAGAGTTGCCAAATCCACGATAGACAAGATATACAGGACACCCGCCCTGATGGATGTATTCTCTCGCATGAGGTCGATGGCCATGCTCTCGGAGGTTGCTCCGAAGATAGGCTGCACAGCATTGGAGATCGTCCCCGTGGATGCCCGCATGCCCGGGATACTGGCAGGTGTCGCCAGCGCAATCTATGATGCGGGAGTGTCCGTCAGGCAGGCGGTGATAGACGATACGGGGATACAGGAGAACGCCAGGCTGATAATAGTGCTGGACGGTCCGCTGCCCTCCGAGTATCTGCCGCGCATACGGTCCTGTAAAGGTGTGGACAAGATCATACTTAGATGATCAGCTTATGGTGGCCCGACGGAACATTCTGATGCAAAGCAGGGCCATGACAACAGAGACTGCCACCAGAACGGCCACTTCCAGCAGGGGGAACGTTCCGGAGCTTGCCATTCTCGCAGCGTCTATCGCATAGCTCAGAGGATTCACTTTGGCTATGTAGAAAAGGACCGCCGGCATCTGGTCGTAGCGCAGCATAGCGGTAGATGCCAGATACAGAGGCATCGACAGGAAGGACTGGGCGGCCGCATAGGAATCATGCTCTCCCAGGTACAGGGCTATCGTAGTCCCGAATGATGCGACGAAGACGCCGAATAGTGCCAGTATGGCAAAGGTCGCTATATACGCCCACAGGCTGAGGACGGTCGCCCCGACAAGTATCGCTATTATCTGTATGACCAGGGCCTGAAGCAGCCCCCTTACCGTGATGAATATGATCTTGCCTGCGAGTATGCTCTCCCTCGGAGTCGGTGCGGCCAGGAATTTATCCAGATATCCCAGTACTTTGTCGAACATGAGGGAGGAGCCGCCGAAAAGCCCGGCATTGAGCATGGTCATCACCAGAACACCGGGGGTTATGAAATCGAGATATCCCTTGTCCGTTCCGGGAAGGACGACTCCCATGAATATGAGCCAGGCAGCAGGCATGACCAGTGTAGATATGACATTCATAGGTGATCTGATCCATCTTCTCAGATCCCTTTGCGCATAGGCGAGAACCCCGTAGATCATCTCAGCGCCTCCTCATCATGTTCCTGAAACGGTCCTCGTCGAACGGGGCCTCCTCGCCGGGCCCTATGGCCTGCATATAGACGTCCTCCAGAGTCGGTCCCCTGACCGAGGCGGAGAATACCTTCCCGCCTTCGGCTTTATACGAATCAAGTATGGCATCCAAGGAATCCGCACCGTCGGATGCAGAGAAGACTGCTTCGCCGTTCTCTAGTTTCACGGGGGTCACCCCGTCAGGGAGGTTCCGCGGAAGGCCGCTGTCGGTTCTTACTATCACAACATCCTCCAGGCCTGATGTGAGCTCCCCGGGCGTTCCTTCATTGAGGAGAACGCCCTTCTTCAGTATTCCGACGCGGTCGCAGTATCTCTCTGCCTCGTCCATCTGGTGCGTCGTCACGAATATGGTCATGCCGGACCCCCGGAGCTTGGTTATGTACTCCCAGATCGATCTTCTGGATGTGACATCCAGTCCGACGGTGGGCTCGTCCAGGAAAAGGACTTCCGGCCTGTGGACAAGGGCCTGTGCCAGCTCAAGCCTTCTGCGCATGCCTCCGGAATACTTCTTGGTCATATCCCCCGCCCGGTCCGTGAGGTTCATTATGTCCAGAACATACTCTATGCGTTCTCTGCGCTCTGTTTTGTCCTTTATCCCGTAGAGTTTGGCGAAGAGCTCGACATTCTCCCATCCGGTCAGTCTTATATCCACAGCCATGTCCTGGGGAACGTAGCTCATGGACCGTCTCACGCCTGCGCTATCCTTCGTGACGTCATGTCCGCAGACCGAGGCAGTGCCTGATGTGGGGCGGACGAGGGTGGTCAGCATATTCACTGTTGTCGTCTTCCCGGAGCCGTTGGGTCCCAGCAGTCCGTAGATCTCCCCGTTGACCCTGAGATCCAGTCCCTTGACCACGGCCGATCCCTCGTAGACCTTGGTAAGCCCGTTCGTTTCTATGGCATTCATTCTCTGATTCTCCTGCGGACCTTCTCCATTATCTGCTCTATGTTCTCGCCGAGGCCTTCTATGTCGGAGGGAGACGTCATCTCCACACTGCCTCCCTGGAACTCCCCCGATCCTGCCAGGTCCTCCATCCAGGATTCTACTTCCAGATATGATTCCCGCAGTCTGTCCAGTACTTCGGGGTCGGCGTCCCAAAGCCCTCTGCTCTCCGCTTCCAGGAGCCTTCTGGAGATCTCCTCCAATGCGTAGGGGTTATTCTCCTGGAAGAATTCCTTCATCTCCGGCTCATTCACGTATGTGTCGGCTATATCATCGAAAATCCTGTCGTCCACCTCTCCGGTGGATGCTTCCCAGCCGTAGACCCGGGTTATCTTCTTCATCATGTCGGCGGCACCTTTGTAACCGTGCCCCTTCATCCCCTCGATCCATTTGGGATTGAGGAGCTTAGATCTGACCACCCTTTGCAGCTCATCGGCCAGGGTCCTGACGCCCACTGCGTCTGCTTCCCGGGTATCCCCGAAGTATGCCCTGACCTCTTTTCCGGAAAGATGCTTGGATGCGGCCGTCATGCCTCCCTGGTTGCTGTAATAGCAGCAGCAGCCCAGGAGATCGTGCTCGTCCGAAACCATTTTGTTGAACGTGAGCTCCACCTTCTTGAGGCCGGAGGCGAACTGCTCGTGGGAGGTCCTTCCGTCCCTGCCGTTGCCGTATGCGTACCCGTTGACTGATATGTAGATCTGGGCCAGGTCCTTCTCGTCCTTCCAGGCACCTGACAGTATCGCCAGGCTGACCCCGCTGGTGTAGGTGCCGGGCCTGGAGGAGAATATCCTGGCCGTGGCCTCATCCTCGGGCACCCCTGCAGCCGCATCCTCCAGGAAATGCTTCCTGACGAAGTTCATCTCAGGCGGCTCGTCCAGAGCCGCAACGGTGCGGATCGCGGAATCCAGAAGGTCTATGCGGTCAGGGAAGGTATCCCTCAGTATCCCGGATATCCTGACCGTCAGGTCTATCCTCGGATGCCTGAGCTCACCGGCGTCTATTACCCGGAAAGAGCTCACATGCCCGTCAGAGCCCCATACGGGCTCTGTTCCGATCAGGGACATCATCTCTGCCAGCATCTCACCGTCGGCGGCCATGACATCGCTGGTCATCCACTGGAATGCTATGGATTCCGGCATGCGGCCCTCATCCTCCATGAATTTATCGAGAAGGGCATCCGCCAGCCTTTCGCCGACTCTCCAGGAGGAGGTCGTGGGTACCCGTTTAGGGTCCAAGGCATGGAAGTTCCTGCCCGTAGGGAGCACGTCGTCCCTTCCTCTTGTCATATACCCGGAGGGGCCGGGTCTTGTATATCCTCCGGCCAGAGCGTTCTCGAGAGCGCCCATCTCGTCTGATCCGTCCATGCGGTACGATATGTCCGCTATCCTGGCCGCCGGAGCTTCGAGTCTGTTCCACGCCTCGAAGCCAAGGGATTCCCCGATCTCCTCGGTTGTATTGCCGTTGAGGACCATCTCTATCACGTTGTCCCCAAGGCCGTCTATCCATTCAGCGGCGGCGCCGTTGCTGGTACCTGTCTCCTTGCAGAAGCCGGAGGGGTCCGAGAGGAGGGTTTCGTAATCGATGCCCATCATATCCGCCACCGCACGCCTGGGCGATGAGTCCCGGTCGTCCCTGTCATATCTCAGGATGGATGAGATCATGTCAACGCGGTTCTTGCCTTCCGGAATATTACCGAAGATATGCATCCCCGTCTCCACGCGGGAGTTGCGAACACCGGAAAGGAACTCGTGGCACATTCTCACCATCTCGTCCATCGGAGTCTCGTGGTCCACGTCGACGGGAAGTTTCGCCTCGGCTATCGCATCAAGGATCATGTGATGAAGGGCGTGCTGCCTGGATCTGTCCCCCTTGGCATTATCATACTGGAAGAGCAGACTGTCCAGTTTTATCATCCCCCCGTAAAGGCCGGAGGCTTCCGCGGCAGTCTGCATATGGCCGATCAGGGTGGCGTAGCAGCGTCTCTTGGCCACTGTCCCCTCGGGCGGATTATCAGTATTGTAAACGTATAGGGTCGGGGTGTCCCTGTTGCAGATGTCCGGGAAGCACTCCTCAGACATACCGGTGCCCTTGCCGGGCAGGAACTCCACGGTTCCGTGGGTTCCTATGTGTATGATGGCATCCGCTCCGAACACATCTCTGAAGAAATGATAGGCGGCGAGATACTGATGGGGCGGAGGGCACAGGGGGTCGTGCAGGATCTTGCATACAGTGCCGTCGCATTTAGGTCCGAAACAGCCCCTTTTGGGTTGGACGGCGACGATCGCGTTCCCGAATCTGAGGCCCGAGATTATTATCCTCCCGTCCATCACCATGGATTCTCCGGGCGGCTCGCCCCACGTGGAGATCATTTTATCCCTGGCACTTTCAGGTAAGGTGTTGAAGTACTCTGCGTACTCGGAAGCAGGCATCATGTACGCCGCACCCCCGCACCTCAGGATCTCCTCTTTGGGAGTCCATCTGAACTCGGACATTGCCTTCCTGCTGAGGAACAGGTCCCTGAGCTCCTCCGGGCCCTCAGGACATTCGACGGAGAGGCCCATTTCCTTAAGATACCTCAGGATCGCCACCGTGCTGCTCATGGAATCGAGGCCTGATGCGCTGCCTATGTTCGCTTCCGCGGAAGAGCAGGGACTGTTGTTCAGGATCAGGACGACCTTCTTCTCAGAAGCAGGTTTGGTCTTAAGTGCCAGTCTCTTCTTTATTCGCTTCGCGATCAACCCGCATCTGCCTGATATCGCAACTCTTTCGTAGAGGTCCTCGGGAGAGGATCTCGTGGCTCCGAGCATTATCGGGTCTATGCAACCCTCCATCTCGGGCATGGACATCCCCCATCCGAGGTCCTCAGTGAGACCGTCTCCCGCCTTCCAGTCATCCAGGCTCATGTTGTATGAGATGACCGGCTGGAAAACAGGGACGTTCATCATCGTGAAGATATGGGACGATTCTCCGGCGGAATCCTCCTGATCCAGTCCCGGGACCTTTCCTGCCATGAACGTCACCAGCTTTACGATGCCGTCGATGACCGGCTCACCACCTCTGATCATGTGTTTGATCAGGCACTCGGATATGTTCAGGGACCCTGTCTCTTCGTTGTGGAGGGAATTCGTCATTATCGTTATGACTCCCAGGCCCTCGGACCTGAGCGCTTCCACGAACTCCTTCTCTATGGAGTTCTGACCGGAGATCCAGGCGCTCCTTGAGATTATCACGGCGACCCTGGGCCTCCTGTTCTCAGAAGGATAGGATTCCAGATACTCTTCCAGAGAATCGAAAACATCCTTCTCTGACCGCGGGTCAACGAGACCCTGCCAGGGTATTTCCAGAGGAGGGTCCGGAACTGCCGGTTCGTCCAGGAATTCATGCTCCAGGTATCCTATCAGGCGGCGGAAGTTCTCTTCCGTCCCGTTAAGGAGATACCTGTAAACGTCGGCCGCGATCCCGGGCTCCACGGTGCTCAGGGCCCAGAACACCGGATTCTGACCTACGCAGATGATCCTCTTGCCGCTTGCCTTCAGGGACTCCAGGAAGGGATCGATGGCGTCCCAGAAGCCGTGGGTGGTCCTGTAGAGGAGTATCAGATCCGCATTCTCCATGTCCCGGCATGCCATCTCCAGCGCGCTCTCGGAATTATCCACTTGCCTGTTGGCATATATCCTGGTCTCGAATGAGGATCCGGAGAATGTCTTGACCATCAGAGGGTGGAGCGAATCCCAGAGCACGGCGGTAAGTCTCATCTCATCTCCTGCGAACGGCGGTCTTTGCCGCTTCCGCTATGGCACCGCCCTCCAGGTTCTCAAGTTTGATATACTTGCCCCCGGAGGCCTCTGCCAGCCCCTTTGCCATGCCCAGAGACAGCCCTCCCTCCTCCGTATCTATGACTATGCAGTCGATCCCCGCTTCCCTTATTGCGGATGCGGCGCCCCTGGCCTCTGCCATGGGCTTGCCCCCTGCTGCGGATACGTTGCCCCTGCCGTCCGTCATAAGCACCAGAAGCAGCTTGGACTCTGGATGTCTGGCTCTTTCTCTTGAAAGAACCTCATAGGCAAGCAGCAGACCGTGGGACAGAGGCGTCTTGCCCCCCACAGGCATATTCCTCATGCTCCTCTCTGCCGTGTCCACGCTCCCCGTCGGCGGTATCAGGAGCTCTGCTCTCTGGCCGCGCATGGAGATAAGTGCCACGCGATCCCTTTTCTGATACGCATCTGTAAGAAGGGACAGCATGGCCCCCTTTACAGCGGACATCCGCTTCTTCGCACCCATGGACCCGCTTGCATCAACGGCGAAAAGTATTGTGCATCCTGTCCGGCGCTCCTGTATCTTCTCCCTGACATCACCCTTCTCTATATTCAGAGCCATGGTCTTGTCCCGGGTCTTCTGATGCGGGGCCGCAGCTCGAAGAGTGGCATCGAAGGCGATGCTCTTAGGCTCCCCTCTCGGCATCCTGCTGCCGATGTATCTTCCTGACGTGGATTCGGTGACTGCCCGTCTGCCCGTGCTCTCCCGCACGATGCCGTCGATCCCCGGCCGCGGGTCCAGTTCCGAGGATCTCAGGCGAAAGGGTCCGAGGCCCCCATTTGGGTGGAGCCGGACCCGTCGGGTCCTCCGCCGTCCGGAGGGTCACCTTCCATCTCCCGCTCGTTATGCTTCTGACCGGCATTCTCCACGGCCTCATCTATCCTGTCCTCGGATCCCGTATCATCGTCGAAGGGGAGTCTTTTGATCCTGTGGGAGAGGACAAGTTTGGCTGCCTCCCTCACATCATCCTCCGTTACGGTCCTTCTCCCCTCGTACGCTGCTATGGTGGCCGAGGTCTTTATCATGTTTATGTCGCCTCTGTGACCGTCGACGCCCAGCTCTATGCATATGTCTATGATCATCCTGGTGAGATCCTCAGGCACGACGACCTTCGGCAAGAGCCTTTTGGCGGACACGATCCTTCTGGCTATCGCATCGTCAGCCTTCTTCCATTTCCTCACGAATCTGTTGGGGTCCTTCTCGAACTCCATCCTCCGCTTCACGACCTCCATCCTGGTGTCTGGGTCGGCTATTCCCGTGACGTTCACACAGAGGCCGAAACGGTCCAGGAGCTGGGGTCTGAGGTCCCCTTCCTCGGGATTCATGGTGCCGATGAGGATGAATCTGGAAGGGTGCGCGTATGAGATGCCCTCCCTTTCGATAACGTTCACTCCCATGGCGGCAGCGTCCAGGAGCACATCGACTATGTGATCGTTGAGGAGATTCACCTCATCCACATACAGTATGTTCCTGTGAGCCTCTGCCAGTATGCCGGGTTCGAATTTCTTCTCACCGTGTTTTATCGCCTCGCTTATGTCAAGGGTTCCCACGACCTTGTCCTCCGTGGCGGAGACAGGGAGCTCGACCACGGTCATCCTGCGCTTCATCACATCCAATCTGTCAGACGATCTGCATCTCTGGCACATGGATGCGCGGTCATCCGGTGCGCATCCGTACTCGCATCCGACCACGAATTCCTGCTCCGGCAGCAAAGAGGCCAACGATCTCACCGAAGTGGATTTGGCGGTGCCCTTCTCACCTTTTATCAATACCCCGCCTATGGACGGGTTTATGGCGTTCAGTAGCAGAGCCTCCTTCATGAGGTCCTGACCGACTATGGCGGAGAAGGGATACAACAGGCGCTCGTGTTTCTCTGACATTTACGAATCTTCGGATTGTTATTGCGTAATGATAAACCTTCTTAGGTCAAAGGCCCTCATTCGCTGAATTCCTTGAGACTGTGAACCGTCATTTCCCTGCCCCGGGCCACCTTTATGGCGCCTACTGCGGCGTTTGCGCCGTTGGCTGTCGTCAGGAACGGGATCTCCAGTTCCACGGCGACACGGCGCATCATGTACCCGTCGCGTCTGGCCCCGGACTTCATAGAAGGTGTGTTGATGACCATGTTGATCTTCCCTTCCCTCATAAGACCCAGAGCATTGGGTTTCTGGTTCTCGCTCACTCTGAAAACGGTCGTTGTGTTCACGCCGTTCTTCCTGAGGAAGGTGGATGTTCCCTTGGTGGCATACACCGTGAAGCCGAGATCCGTCAGGGTCCTTGCGGATTCCAGGATCTCCGGCTTGTCCTGATCGTTGACCGTTATGTACACCCCGCCGCTCATGGGCAGCTTGTTGCCGGCGGCGATCATGGCCTTGTAGTATGCGGTGTGGAAGTCCTTGTCTATGCCCATGACCTCCCCGGTGGATTTCATCTCAGGCGTGAGTATCGAATCGACGCCCACCAGTTTGAGGAACGGGAACACGGAGGCCTTCACCGCGAAGTGGTCTATCTCCTTGTAACCGCTGCCATAGCCCTGCTTCTTCAGGCTCTCACCCAGCATGACCCTTGTACCCACTTTGGCCAGAGGTATCCCGGTGGCCTTGGATATGAAAGGCACGGTACGGGACGAGCGCGGATTCGCCTCGATCATCCACACCTCGCCGTCCTTGATCGCCAGCTGGAGGTTCATCAGGCCCTTGATCTTAAGAGCCAGCGCAACATCCCTGGAGATCTTCTTCATCCTGTCGATTATCTCCCCGCTCAACGTGAACGGCGGAAGGACCATCGTGGCATCACCGGAGTGGACCCCGGCGTACTCCACATGCTCCATCATCCCGCCTATGAAAACATCTTTCCCGTCCGCTACCAGGTCAACGTCCACTTCGATGGCCTCGTTCAGGTACTTATCGATGAGTATCGGATGGTTCTTGGAGACCTTCACGGCAGTCTCCACATACGTTCTGAGCTCATCCTCGCAGTAGACTATCTCCATAGCCCTGCCCCCCAGGACGTAGGAGGGTCTGACAAGCACGGGGTAGCCTATCCTCTCGGCTATATCCTTGGCCTCCTGGAAGGAGTAGCCCGTGCCGGACTCGGGCTGTTTTATGCCCAACTTGTCCATAAGCTCTGAGAACCTCCTGCGGTCCTCTGCTATGTCCATGTCGTCCGGGTCTGTGCCGAGGATCTTTGTCCTGCTGCCTTTGAGCGCCTTCTCAAGATCCACAGCCAGGTTGACGCTGGTCTGTCCTCCGTACTGGACTATCACTCCGTCGGCTTCCTCTTTCTCTATGACGTCGAGCACGTCCTCCAGAGTGAGGGGTTCGAAGTACAGTCTGTCTGAGATGTCGAAGTCCGTGGAGACGGTCTCCGGGTTGTTGTTGATCATGACGGCCTCCACCCCCGCATCCTGAAGGGCCATTACCCCGTGGACGCAGCAGTAGTCGAACTCTATTCCCTGACCGATCCTTATGGGCCCTCCCCCGATTATGACGACCCTCTTGTTCTTCTTGTTGGGAACGGATTCGCAGCCGTTGCCGTATGTTGAATAGAAGTAAGGCGTGACCGCAGCGAATTCCGCAGCGCAGGTGTCCACCATCTTGTATGTGGGCACGATGCCCATCCTCTTCCTCTCTGCGCGCACTTCCGCTGCCTTCCTGCTTGTAAGGTCTGCGATGGTGGAATCCGCGAATCCCATGCGCTTCGCCTCTTCCATGAGCGCATCGGTCATCTTTTCCGATTTGAGCCTCTTCTCCATGTTGATTATGTTCTCGATCTTCCTGACGAAGAAGACATCCCATTTCACGATGTCAGCTATCTCCTCCGGGTGCATCCCCCTTCTGAGGGCGTCGGCTATGGCGAACATGCGCCTGTCGGTGGCCTCCTCCAGCTCGTCCATGAGCTCTTCGTCGGTGAAGTTCTGAGGCTCGAGATAATTCACTCCGATCTCCAGGGACCTGATGCCTTTGAGAAGAGCCTCCTCGAAATTGCGGCCTATGGCCATGATCTCCCCCGTCGACTTCATCTGGGTGCCCAGGTGCCTGTCCACGGTGCGGAACTTGTCGAAGGGCCATCTGGGGATTTTGACAACAACGTAGTCCAGAGCGGGTTCGAAGGCTGCGCAGGTGTTGCCGGTTATCTTATTCGGTACTTCGTCAAGGGTGTATCCCACTGCGATCTTAGCGGATATGCGGGCTATCGGGTATCCCGTGGCCTTGGATGCCAGTGCCGATGACCTTGACACCCTGGGGTTGACCTCGATGAGACGATACTCCTTGGTCTTGGGGTCCAGGGCGAACTGGACATTGCACCCTCCTTCTATTCCCAGGGTGCGTATGATCTTTATCGATGCGGTCCTGAGGCGCTGATGGTCCTCGTCGGAGAGCGTAAGGCACGGAGCGCACACTATGCTCTCCCCTGTGTGTATGCCCATGGCATCCAGGTTCTCCATGTTGCAGATGATGATGCAGTTGTCGTCGCCGTCCCTCATCACCTCGTACTCGTACTCTTTCCATCCGAGGACGGATTCCTCGATGAGGACCTGGTGTATGCGGGAGTAGGCAAGGCCTCTGGCACAGATCTCCTCCAGCTCTGCCTCATTGTAGGCTATGCCGCCGCCGGTCCCTCCGAGGGTGTAGGCGGGCCTGATAAGCACAGGGTATCTGCCGATGATCTCGACCGCTTTCTTCGCCTCCGCTATGCTGTGAACGCTCCTGCTGAGGGGAACCGGTTCCCCGATCCTCTCCATGGCCTCTTTGAACAGTTCCCTGTCCTCGGACATGGCTATCGCCTCCGGCTGTGTTCCCAGGAGCTTCACGCCGTGCCTCTCCAGAGCACCGTTCTCGGCCAGTTCTGAGCACAGGTTCAGGGCGGTCTGCCCCCCCATGCCTGCCAGGATGCCGTCCACTCCTTCTTTTATTATTATCTTCTCGATCATGTCCGCCTGCAGAGGCTCGACATAGACGCTGTCGGCCATGTCGATGTCAGTCTGTATGGTGGCGGGGTTGGAGTTCACCAGCACTGTGGGGTACCCTTCTTCCATGATCGATTTGCATGCCTGTGAGCCCGAGAAGTCGAACT
>ENA-UOOH01000915-UOOH01000915.1-fermentation-metagenome-genome-assembly--contig:-NODE-915-length-31072-cov-7.306219_pt1 | contig 31072 bp, 34 predicted proteins | sample MGYA00245778_ERZ724025 | MGnify/ENA primary metagenome ERZ724025 (study PRJEB28704, sample SAMN03018313) | fermentation metagenome | biome: anthropogenic terrestrial biome; feature: soil; material... | reverse complement strand
ATTTCTCCCTCAGGAGCTTACCAGGAACAGCTTCTGGATCTAATTTTGAAATACTGAGATTTAAGGAGAAATCAAATGATAATAATTCAAATATTGAGATAGGAGGTTTATAGTATGATTAAATTGAATGGTGCAAACAGGATTTGTATGACTACTATTTTAACTTTTTGTTTATTTTTTTTGATGGCACCCATTGCTGGAGCGGCAGAACCTATACAAGACAATCTTAGCGCGAGTGATTTAATTATTAATCAGAGTCTTAGTCAAAATAATTCAAGTAGCGTTACTGTTCAGGATATGGAAAAAATCGCTACGGAAGTTGCACAACAAAAAGAAGAGGCTGATGCTAAGGTAATGAACCGTATAATACAAGAGGCGACTATGGATACGCAACCATCAGATTCAATAATGTCTACTTATTATATGACTGGTCGAGATCAATCCCATGGTGGTTCTGGAGCAGGTTATAGTGATAGTTATTGGGAAACTTTTTTGGATGTAAACAAAAACGGATCTCTTGCTGAAATTTATGGTTCCAAATGGGGAAGGGGTTGGGGATGGATATATTATACACCATCAGAAAGTAGAACCTATACTATTGGTGCTAACTATAACCTTACAGGACGAATCGTTGGAGGTAATCTCAATATTAAACTTATTGTTACCGATACTAGCAACGGTTCATCAAATGAGCAAACTTGTTTCTCTGCAACCTCTGGATATTTTGACAATATACCCAAGTCAAGTAGTAAATCTTTTTACTTAACCAGTGGTCATCGATATGCCATAACATGGGAAGCCAATACTGAGGCTAGTGCAGTGGCATCTGCAGCTATGAGTGATTTTTTGAATACTGAGTTGGATGGGACAAAGCGTAATATTACGTTTAATTATTTTACTGTTAACTAGTTATTATAAGGGGGTTATACCCAGTTGTGGTCAGGAATCCCACTTCGTTATCTATTCCCGATTATTTTAATTGCGATTGCTTATTATTTATATGTAGCATCTACGGTTAAAATAGGAAAAGAGCGGATACGAGATATAATTGTAATTGCGATAATTCTTTGGCTGAGTTCTTTGATTAGTTCATATACAAAATTTAATGCTTTATCAATAGCGGGATTCCTTGTATTCGCTTATGGATGGGTGATTTTGGTTATCCAAAAGTTCAAAGAAGGCCTCAATGACGATAAATCATAATTGACATTTATAATTCAGAACAGTCTGGGAAGCAAGGGGACATTCTCCTTGTTTCCTTTCTTTTTTTTTAATCTAGTTTTTATATTAGGCTATGTAATCATCACCAGTTTCTATAAAGAAGATCGTGCATAAAGTTCTGAATTCCGCAACTTCTTAATTGTTTTGTGATATTATACTAAGCAAAGTAAAAAGCCGGGGGACTCTGATGAGTGAAAACGTAATAACTTATGTAGTTGATGCAGAAGATAAATTGACTTATTTGCGGGATGTGTTCAAAAAGAAATTGCCGCTTTCTCATGCCTTACTGGCAAGGTTGAAGGCACAGGGAAAAATTCGGGTCAATGGACAGGTGGCTCACACCAACTATCTGCTTCAAACGGGGGACCGGATAACGGTTGATTTGGATCTGGACGAAACCAGTCATATCCTGCCCCAGGACCTTCCGGTGGATGTTATATATGAAGATATCGATCTGATGGTAATTAACAAATTTGCAGGAATGGCCGTTCATCCGATAAAGAATAGATTGGAGGGAACCCTGGCCAATGCAGTTACCTACTACTGGTCTCAACGTGGAGAATCACGGTTGTTCCGTCCTGTCAACCGCCTGGACAAAGGCACCTCAGGTCTGGTGCTGATTGCCAAGAGCCAATATGCTCATCAGGCCATGTTCAAACAGCAGAAGCAAGGTATGGTTCGGCGCTGCTATCAGGCCCTGGTGGAAGGGGTGGTGCAGGAAGAGCACGGGTGTATAGATTTGCCGATTGGTCCGGCCCGACCGGGCAGTGCTGCTCGAAGGACGGTTGATACCGCTGGCAAACCAGCTGTAACGCATTTTGAAGTTATTAAAAGATATCACGCTTTTACTTTGCTTGGTCTTCGATTGGAAACGGGACGCACCCATCAAATCCGTGTCCATATGAGCTATTGGGGATACCCTATTTACGGAGATTCAGTCTATGGACAGTCATCTTCGCATATAAGTCATCAAGCCCTTCATGCCGGCCGGATATCCTTTTTGCAGCCCCGCACCCTTTCCCCATTGCATTTTGAGGTTCCTTTGCCCACCGATATGCTAAATTTGTTAGCCCGGTTATATTAACACCCCACCCCTGCAATTGTTAATTATAAAACTACTTTTTTTATTGGTGTTATTAAATAGGATAATTCCTTCATGCATATTTTTATAGCTTATATGCACATCATACTATTAGAAGTTAAGAGATATTTGCTATAAAAAAAGGAGGTTATAACATGATAGGTGCTATAGTTAGATTTGTAGTATCCGCTATAGTATTATTGCTCATCGGTATGATTCTGCCTGGCATAACTGTAAAAGGATTTACTGGTGCTCTAATTGCAGCAGCGGTAATAGCTATTCTGGGCTATCTGGTAGAATTGGTACTGGGAGATAAAGTGTCACCTCGGAGTCGTGGTCTGGTAGGCTTTATAACTGCAGCAGTAGTTATATACCTGGCTCAGTTTATCGTTCCGTCTTATTTAAGTGTGACTCTATTAGGCAGCTTGCTCACCGCTTTGGTGGTTGGTATTGTTGATGCATTTATACCCACAACTATCAGATAATCTCACACTAAATTCAGCCCACCGCCGGTGGGCTATATATTTTTTCTGAGTAATAGAGGGCAGAGGTGGGGAGATACGATATCTTAATAATTGCTGTGAATTTTCTTTCTTGGTATTGCTATTATAAAGCAATTATATGTAAAATAAGATATATTAATGTAGATAAAGCATGGCATAATAGGAGGAAGAAATGTTTGCATTTATTGGTAATATTGGCCCGTGGGAATTAATCTTAATACTGGCGATTGCCCTTATCGTCGTAGGTCCGGGAAAGCTGCCGGAAGTTGCGAAATCTATGGGAAAGGCTATGAATGAATTCAAGAAGGGTACCAACGAGGTTAAACGTGATCTGGAAAACGTTATGCGCTATGACGACGAACCCTCCAAAAAGGTTGCCGAAGTGAAGAAAGACGTAGCTGACGATGCGGAAAAGACTGAAACTATAGCAGAAGAAAAAGCCCCGGAAAAATAATTGGATTGTAAGTTGGTGACAAACCAGTAGTAAAGTGCTAAACTGTAAAAGCGCACCCAAAATAATAAATAAACTCTTATCCAGAGAGGTGGAGGGATGGGCCCGATGAAACCCGGCAACCGCCGTTTACGGTATGGTGCCAATTCCTACAGGAATGATTTCCTGGAAGATGAGAGGGAGTAGCTTATATTACCCTCTATTAAAGAGGGTTTTTTTTATACCGTTTTTTATCCCCTGACGAAGGGTACCTAAGTACAGTTGGACCGTAAGCCGTCCAATCGCAATGAATCAGGCGTTTCCCTGATAAAAACTTTTTTATCAGATGGGTAAAATATCTATCATCCAGTAAAGGGAGTGGTGCTGTGTCTATTAATATAGACCTGATGATGCTTAAACAAAGAATTTTTATACTCGATGGCGCCATGGGAACCATGCTCCAGCAGCAAGGAATGCAACCCGGGGAATGCCCTGAGATGTTTGGAATAAATCATGCGTCAGTGCTTGGCGATATTCATCGCCAGTATATTGAAGCTGGTGCAGATATCATAGAGACCAATACTTTCGGAGCGAACCGCTATAAGCTGGCTGAATATGGTTTAGGCGACCGGGTGGAAGAAGTAAATCTGGCTGCCGTTAATATTGCCAGACAAAGTGCGGGATCCAGAGCACTGGTAGCGGTATCCATCGGACCAACCGGCAAAATGCTGAAACCGGTGGGCGAACTCGATTTTGATGATATGTTCACAGCTTTTGCGGAGCAGATGGTGGCTGGTGAGAAAGCGGGGGCAGATCTGATTTCCATAGAAACTATGAGTGACATCGGTGAAATGAGGGCCGCACTGGCAGCAGCCCGACATTGTACCCGCCTTCCGGTTATTGCTCATATGACCTATGAAAACAGCGGGCGTACCATGATGGGGACTGACCCCATAACGGCCCTGGTGATAATGGAAGCCTTCCAGCCTCTGGCCATAGGGGCCAATTGCTCCGGGGGAGCCGGTGAATTACTGCCGGTCATTGCTATGATGAACCAATATACCAGTTGCTATCTGTCCGTTGAGCCCAATGCCGGATTGCCCCGGCTGGTCGGAACAGATACGGTTTTTCCTGATTCACCGGAGAATATGGCGGAATATGCTCTGAAGCTCAGAGATGCCGGAGCCAACCTTATCGGAGGATGCTGTGGAACTACACCTGCCCATATTCAGGCCATGTCGTCGGTATTAAAAGGACTTGCGCCGGCCCAGCGTACCGGACGGAAAATCTTTGCGCTGGCCTCGCGCAGCCGGCATGTGATTCTGGGTAATACTCAACCCCTGGCTTTTATCGGGGAACGCATTAATCCAACCGCCAGGAAAAAGTTGGCCCAGGATATCAAAGAAGGCCATATGCAGGTTGTGGTTGAAGAAGCTCGCAAACAGGCCGCCTGCGGTGCGCCGGTCCTGGATGTTAACATGGGAGTTCCGGGTATAGATGAGCCTCGAGCGATGCAGCAGGCCATCGCAGATATTCAAACTGCGATCGATATACCGGTTTCCATTGATTCGACCAATCCACAGGCGGTTGAGGAAGGTTTGAAAAACTTTGTGGGACGGGCGTTGATTAATTCCACCACCGGCGAGGATAAACAGCTGGACCTTATACTGCCGCTGGCCCGCAAGTATGGAGCAGCCGTTTTAGGGTTATGTCTGAATGAAAATGGAATTCCGGAGCGGGCTGAAGACAGGGTGGCCATCGCCCGCCATATTTATAAGCGGGCCCAAGAACATGGCTTAAGGGATGAGGATATATACATTGACTGCCTGGTTAAAACCGCCAGTGCCGAACAGTCCCAGGTGATGGAGACGATTAAGGCTCTCAGCACGGTCAAAAATGAACTGCAACTGGGGACGGTACTGGGAGTAAGCAATGTATCCCATGGCTTGCCGGCGCGGGAAATAATCAATTCCGCTTATCTGGCCATGGCCTTTGCCGCCGGATTGGATTTACCTATATTGAATCCATTTGACCAGCGCATGATGGACATTATCCGGGCTGCCGGCGTACTGCTCAACCGGGATAATCACTGTAACGAATTCATTAACTATTACCGGGATTACAAGGCGGCCGTAAGTGTACCGCATCCGATATGTGAGCAATGTAATATTCCGGGGCTGCTTAAGAATAGTAAGGTTGAATCAGCCGGCGGCGAAAAAAACATAACCGCTTCCGCCGCGGCACCAGATCAGAAGGCTGAGGATTATAAGGCTCTGAAGCAGGCGGTGCTGCAAGGTAACCGTGACGGGATAACCAGCCTGATACAAAACGCTCTTAAGGAGGGCAGGAAGCCTTTGGAGATAGTGAACCAGGCGCTCATACCGGGCATCGAAGAAGCCGGAGAGTTGTATGACCGGAAAAAATATTTTTTGCCTCAGCTCATGATGGCGGCGGAAACGATGAAAAAGGCCTTTGCGGAAATAAAACCTTATTTACAGGAAGGTACCGGCGATAATAGCGGAGTCATTGTTATAGCTACGGTCGAGGGCGACATCCATGACATTGGGAAAAACATTGTTTCAGTAATGCTGGAGAACTATGGTTTTAAAGTAATCGACCTGGGTAAAGATGTCCCGGCAGCAGTTATTCTGGACCGGGCTGAGCAGGAAAAGGCTGACATAATTGGCCTGAGTGCTTTAATGACCACTACCATGCCTCGCATGAAGGAGGTTATTGAAGGTGTCAAACAACGGGGCCTGAAATGTCAGGTAATGGTCGGAGGCGCAGTCCTTAATCAGGAATATGCCGATAATATCGGAGCTGATGCTTATTCCGAGGATGCCCGGGAGGCCATACTGGTAGCCCGGAGACTCATGGGTAAGTTCCTATAATTCCCTGGAAAATTAGAAAAAGCTTAACTTTCTAAAGATAACGATACCTTTAATTGAGTAGAGAAGGGGAGGAAAATTGAATGGCAGTTCAAAAAACTTATGAAGAAATAAATGAAAAGATAAAAAAAGGCCAGGCGGTAGTTGTCACTGCTGAAGAAATAATAGATATTGTGGCCGAAAAAGGCTATGAACAGGCAGCCCGGGAGGTCGATGTGGTAACTACCGGTACCTTCGGACCGATGTGCTCCTCCGGTGCCTTTATCAACTTCGGACACGCCAACCCTCGTATCAAGATGAGTAAGGTATGGCTTAACGGGGTAGAGGCATATGCCGGCGTTGCTGCGGTGGATGCCTATATAGGAGCGGGCCAGCTGCCGGAAAACGATCCGGAGAACAAAATTCATCCGGGGCGTTTTGTCTATGGCGGTGGACATGTAATCCACGATTTGGTGGCCGGGAAACAGATCAGACTGGAGGCCATTGGTTATGGCACCGATTGCTATCCCAACAAAAAGGTGGATACCGTAATAACTCTTGATGATGTTAATGAGGCTTTCTTGTTTAATCCCCGCAATGCTTATCAAAACTATGCCTGTGCGGTTAATCTGGGCAGCAAAATTCTGTACACTTACATGGGAATTTTAAAACCGAATTTGGGCAATGTCAGTTATTCCACTTCCGGGCAATTGAGTCCGCTGTTAAACGACCCTTATTATAAGACTATAGGTATTGGTACCCGCATTTTCCTCGGTGGCGGAATCGGCTATGTAGCCTGGAATGGAACCCAGCACCATCCCAACGTACCGCGGGGAGAAAACGGTGTTCCTTTGTCAGGGGCCGGAACCCTTGCAGTCATAGGTGATTTGAAACAGATGGATCCCAACTGGCTGGTAGGCTTGAGCTACATTGGCTATGGTGCTACTATGGCAGTAGGCATTGGGATTCCCATTCCTATTCTGGATGAAGAAATCCTACACTATGCAGCAGTTAAAGACGAAGATATTTATTGCCCGATAGTTGATTATAATGAAGGCTACCCCTACAATAAACCCATAGATTTGGGACTGGCCAATTTTAAGGAATTAAAAAGCGGGCGCATTACTATAAATGGTAAAGAAGTCGTGACCACCCCGCAGTCAAGTTATCCGCGGGCCAAGATTATTGCCGAGACTTTGAAACAATGGATTGCCCGGGGCCAATTCGAAATTACCAGGCCGGTTGCCAGTCTGCCTTCAGCTGATGCCGACATAGTGTTTAAATCTATACCGGAACGCAGTCCCAACGGGCTGGCTGAGAACAGCAGAAATAGGAGGAATTAGTAATATGAAGAATAAGATAGTTTGCTATTTTTCCGCTTCACAGTCAGAACAGCCGATCATCTATCAATTGATAAAAGATTATGATTTAATCATTAACATTATCAAAGCCGATATAAATCCTCAAAAAGAAGGATATCTGGTAATCGAAGTAGAAGGTGATAAAGCGAAGTACGATAAAGGGGTAGCATATTTCAAGAGCCTGGGAGTAATAGTAGAGCCTTTGAGTGAAACTATTATTTGGAATGAGACAGTATGTATCCAGTGCGGTGCCTGTGCGTCATTCTGTCCTACCGAAGCTTTAGCCATGGACCGCGGTACTATGCTCGTTTCATTTGATAATTCCCGCTGTATAGTCTGCGGCATGTGCCTGGAATGCTGCCCGACCCGTGCTATTCAACTCCATTTTGAAGTGAAGGAGGCCGTCTAACGGAGGTCATGGTTAATGCAGGTGACAAGTATGTAACTCGCACTTACCGTTCCCGCCATGATGCAAAAGATTTGCACTATTTTAATATTATTATTAAAGAGACTGATCTGGCTATCGGTGTAGATAAAGACAGCTACACCGATAGCCTTCTATCTTTAGGTGAGCGGGAAGTGATAAATTTACGGGGGGATTTGGAGACTTATATAGCTCTGCAGCCGGAATTCCGCACCTCTTTTTTCCCGCTTAAACTCCTCTCCGGTGCCCCGGCCATAGCCGGGATCATGGCTGAAGCAGCGGCAATGGCAGGAGTAGGTCCGATGGCAGCGGTTGCCGGAGCCATTGCCCAGGCGGTGGGGGAAAAGCTTGCTGGTCAGGTGCAAGAGATAATAGTTGAAAATGGTGGTGACATATATATTAATTCCTCGCATCCCCGCATCATTTCCGTTTTCGCCGGTGAATCCGAATTTTCCAATAAAGTTGGTATTCGGGTGGCGGAAAATGAGGGACCAATCGGTATTTGCACTTCGTCAGGGACCGTAGGACCGAGCATAAGCCTGGGGAAAGCTGACGCGGTGGTAATAAAGGCGGACAGCACTGCTCTGGCTGATGCTCTTGCTTCCAGGGCAGCCAATCAGATCCAAACTGAAAAAGATTTGATGAAAGCAATCAATTCAGTTCAAAATATAAAGGGCATCAGGGGAATTCTGGCGATCAAGGGAGACCAGATGGCGGCCTGGGGTGATATCGAACTGGTGCCGGTGGAGGTTAAAAGATGAAGGTAGCAAATAACATTTTGGAACTAATCGGAGAAACTCCCCTGTTAAAGCTTAATCGCATTACAGGTAAAGAAGATGCGGAAGTCTATGTAAAACTGGAAAGCTTCAATCCGGGCGGCAGTATTAAAGACCGGCCTGGTTTGTATATGATTGAAAAAGCAGAACAAACGGGGAAAATCGGACCCGGTTCCATGATACTGGAAGCCACCAGCGGCAATACCGGGATTGGGCTGGCCATGGCTGCGGCAATCAAGGGTTATCCAATCGTCATTGTCATGCCCGAAAATATGAGTGAAGAAAGAAAAAAATTACTGCGTTTTTATGGAGCCCAATTGGTTTTGACTCCGGCTGACAAGGGCATGGCAGGAGCAGTCGAAACTGCTGTCCAAATGGTGGAATCCGATGCTCGTTATTACCTTATTAAACAGTTTGAGAACCCTTACAATGCCGAGAGCCATGAGGTATCTACCGCTCAGGAGATATTAAAGCAGACGGAGGGCCGGCTTGATGCATTGGTTTGTGGAGTAGGCAGTGGAGGAACGCTTACCGGAATTGCCCGGGTCTTAAAAGAAAAAATTCCCGGCGTCCAAATCGTGGCGGTAGAACCGGCTAATTCTGCCATTTTGAGCGGAAAATCAGCAGGATCCCATAAAATTCAAGGAATTGGTGCAGGATTTATTCCGCCGGTGTTGAATATAAATTTAATTGACAGAATTATGGATATTGAAGATAATGCAGCACTTGATACCTGTCGGGAACTGGCGCGTAAAGAAGCATTGCTGGTGGGAATTTCCTCTGGCGCTGCTATATTTGCCGCGCTTCAGCTGGCCCAGGAATTAGGTAGAGATAAACGTATCCTGACTATTGCAGCTGATGGCGCGGAGAAATATGTTTCTACTGAATTGTTTGATTGAAGGAGGATTATGGACCATGAATGCTGAGGCTGTGGTTGAACATCTGGTTGATTGGCTGCGAAAACAAGTTGCAGATGCAGGTGCTTCCGGGGTGATATTAGGGGTCAGTGGAGGTGTTGATTCAGCTGTAGCAGCTGTAATTGCCAAGAAGGCTTTTCCCGATAACTGTATGGCTTTGATGCTGCCCTGTGAGAGTAATTTTATGGATTTGATTCATGGCCAGGAGCTGGCCGAATCTTTTGATATTGCTTATAGCGTAATTGAATTGGACAATGCGTTTAATCTGCTCTTACGTCAGTTAGAATCCTATATAAGAATTGAAGGGCCGCAGGGCAGATTGTTAAGAGCCAATCTTAAACCACGGCTTAGAATGCTTACATTGTATTATTCAGCTCAGGCCAGAAATTATCTGGTGGTTGGTACCAGCAACAAAAGTGAGTTAACCGTCGGCTATGCCACCAAGTATGGTGATAATGCGGTCGATTTGCAGCTTCTGGGCGATTTGATGAAGAGCGAAGTTTACCAATTGGCCGAGTATCTGCAAGTACCGCAGCGAATCATAGAAAAACCGCCTTCAGGAGGCTTGTGGGAAGGGCAGACCGATGAAGAGGAAATGGGTATTACTTATGATCAATTGGAACAGTATATAACTAACGATTCCGGCGATCCGGCAGTGGTTGAGAGAATTAAGCGCATGGAACAAAAGAGCGAGCATAAGAGAAAACCGGTGCCGATCGCTTTAGTACCTGACATAGTTAGAAAATAAAACCGTAGGCCGGTAAAAAGCAATAACCCGTAAAAACCCAGCCCTGAGACTTGCGATGGGGACATTCCCCGTTAGGGGTGTGTTCCCGTACCTAAAATCGTCGGGCCGTAGGGCAGGCTACGGATATGATGAAGGCCCCATGCTATAAATAAGGAGGAAATGGGTTTGAACTCCAGACAGCGTAGTGTTTTAATACGTATGCTGATTGCCACCGGTGTATTTATTTATGTCGGGTACCTGGCCTGGCAGCAACTTCCTACCTTTGACTTTCGTGTAATCGCGGTATTTTTCATAATTTATTTATTATGGACGGTAATAACTGAAGTCTGGATATACCAGGATCCTGGCCAGTATGTGATTGAAGATGATGATCGCAAATCATACCTTTATCTCCAGCTTTCATATATTATAGGCTTATTTTTTGCTGCTATTGATTTTGTCGAATGGCATATGACCAGAATATTGAGTTTGGAACCTCTGATCATATATGCGGGCCTGGTATTATTCCTGTTATCCTGCTGGATCAGATGGTGGGGATTTAAATCGATTGGAAAATACTTTAACCCGCGGGTTGCTATTTATGAAGAACACCCCCTGATTACCACCGGCGCCTATGAGAAGATAAGGCATCCTTTATATTTAGGCACACTCTTGTCTTTTATTGCTATACCGCTGGTTTTTAATTCCTGGGGAGCTTTGCTGATAATGTGCTGCTTGACTATTCCGGCTCTAATATACAGAATATACGTTGAGGAAAGTTTCATGATTAAACATTTCGGGGATGATTATATCAGATATATGGAAAAAACCAAAAGGATGATTCCGGGTATCTGGTAGGTAGTCCTGATAAAGGGAGGAAAAAACGATGTCTGGACACTCCAAGTGGGCAAATATCAAACATCAGAAAGCCCGTTCGGATGAAAAAAAAGGAAAAGAATTTACCAAAATTGCCAAAGAGCTTATTATTGCTGCCCGTCAGGGTGGTGGCGATCCTGAAGGCAACTCAAAACTGAAAATGATGATTCAGAAGGCCAAAGCTATTAATATGCCCAATGATAATATCGCCCGTGCTATTAAAAAAGGTGCCGGCGAACTCGAAGGTGATGCTTTTGAAGAGCTCATCTATGAAGGATACGGGCCCAATGGTGTGGCGGTTATGCTGGATATAGCTACTGACAATCGCAACCGTACCGCATCAGAAGTTCGTCATCTCTTTTCCAAGCATAACGGAAATCTGGGTGAATCGGGCTGTGTGGCCTGGATGTTCAAACGCTGCGGATTGATTACGGTAAACCGGGAGAATATTGACACAGACCCGGATGAATTCATGTTAAAGGTGCTTGAATTCGGAGCCGAAGACGTTCGTGATGATGATGACGTAATCGAAGTTATCACTGCTCCGGATGATTTTATGGCAGTTAAAGAAGCCATGGAACAGGATGGGATAAGCATAGAAGATGCCGACATCGTTATGCTGCCGCAAAACATGGTTGATATTAATGATGAAGAACAGGCCCGTAAAATAATGAAACTTATCGATGTGCTGGAAGACCACGACGATGTGCAAAATGTTTACATGAACGGCAACATCCCGGATGAAATAATGGAAAAACTGTAATAAAAAATGGGGCTTAGCCCCATTTTTTTGTTTTCTCAAGGTCTCCCTACGGAGACAGGTTTATCAATATTCCTTCCGTTTTTACCTCATCTTTTTTCTCTGCCTCACCCCATAAGTTTCGTTAATCTATTACCATGAGAGTTTTACATAATTAACTTTTCATACCAATAATCAGTTATTTTGTAAATGTCATCCTGAGGCAAAGCCGAAGGATCTTAAGATTCTTCGCTAACGCTCAGAATGACATGTTGAATTTTTGAATTATGCAAAATCCTCACCATAAGACTAACAACAATTGCGGGGTAGGGTGTTAAAAGTCAATAATGAATAAAAATAATCATTTTCCTATAAATTGCATACAAATAAGAAAAAATGGTAATAATCTAACTGATATTTATACCCGGTGAGGTGATTACTTTGAATAAGCGATGGATCTGGATGGTGTTGGCTATAGCCGGTCTGGCGATGGGGGGGTATTATGCGCTTGATAGGACCGATTCCCACAGAATTTCCCGCAAACCGGTGGCATATTCGGTTGAAGCAAAAAGTCTGAAAGATGTCAGAATCGTGATGGAAAAAGAATATCTGCGCTGTGGTCATACTTTAAGATCCGATTCCGATAACCAGGATGATCTTACCGGCAAGACCCTGGATGAAATAAAGACGTTATACCCTGCAAAGGAAGGTTTTCAAGTAAGTCTTCAAAACAATGTCCTGATTATTCGTTCCAGAGTTAACGATTGGTGTCCGCGCGACAAGGAAAAGTGCCGCTTAAAAGAATATCAGGGCATGCTGGCAGTATACCAGGGACCGAATGCGGAGAATGATTTTCTGCTTCGGGTCACCGGCATCAAAATGAATTCATTGCCTCAAACCGTACAAGATTCGATCCGTAAACTAAAATATGAATTCGAAACCGAAGAAGCCTTGAATGATGCTTTGGAAAACCTGGATGAGTATTTGTAAAATCAGATACTGATGAACACAGATTTTTTATTAACCATCCATCTTCGCAGCACACAACCATTCACGGAAAATTGAGCATATCTCTAATCCGTAGCCTGCCCTACGGCCCCGACGTTAGGAGTGGGCCTCAGGGCTGGGGCGGTGGATTATGCCGGGTTGGGGTATTAAGAACGCTTGCACCCCGGACTTACGTTAGTATAGAGCGAATATTGTAGCTGCATTGAGTATTTTACTTAACTAAGTTATGGGCGAACCATATACAGTCGCCTTTACCGGTGCTGCGCTAACCTTAACACCCCACCCCCGCAATTGCTTTCGACACCTGAATATTATGATTTATATGCCGGTGATGAGCCGGCTTTTTTGTGTCTTTAGATAGAAAAAGAGGGTTTGGTGTGGTTGTACAAAAATATTAAATGCAGTAGACTGGTAGCCAACGTAAGATTGCTAAAATTAGTATTAATATTAATTTCACTTATTATAAATCGGTAGGTGGTATGATTATGCTGGTACTGGGTATAGACCCGGGCACTGCCATTACTGGCTTCGGATTGGTAAAAAAGGATAGAAAGGAACTGCTGATAGACTACGGTACAATAACTACCCCGGCGGGAATGGACATGCCTGCACGGTTGTGTAAAATCAATCGCGAATTAACTGCTATAATAAATAAGTATCAACCTGATGCTGCGGCAGTGGAAGAATTATTTTATCATAAAAATTCCAAAACCGTGATAACGGTGGCACAGGCCCGGGGAGTAGCGTTAATGACCTTGGCCGCCGGAGGTCTGCCTATAGCAGAATATACACCCTTGCAGGTTAAACAGGCGGTGGTAGGGTATGGCAATGCCGAGAAGAAACAGGTACAGCTAATGGTCCAGAAAATACTCAATATGAAGGAGCTGCCGCGTCCCGATGATGCGGCGGATGCTTTGGCCATAGCCATTTGTCATCTGCATTCAGTCCGACTGGGACGTTATTTCTAAAGGGGAGATAAGGATGATAGCATTTCTGCGCGGAACTCTGTTTGAATTTAATGAAGAATCAATAATAATAGATGTAAACGGTAGGGGCTACGAAGTTTTTACCCATAGTCGTTCTTTGGCTGCTTTACCGGCCCAGGGCAGCGAAATATTCCTCTATACTTTCCTGCAGGTGCTGGATAATGAATTTAAATTATATGGCTTTTTATCCAGGCCGGAGCTGGCCCTTTTCAGATTGCTTATGGGAGTTTCCGGTATTGGTGCCCGGGCAGCACTTAACATTTTGTCCATTATGGACCCGGAACAATTCTATTACGCCATTGCGGGCGGCGATGAGAAAAGTTTGACCAAGATTCCCGGTATCGGCAAAAAGACGGCTCAGCGTCTATGTTTTGAACTTAGAGAGAAAATAAGCAAGCCTCTGGTGGAAACGACAGGTCAGGAAGCCGGGGAACATATCATGGCCGATGTGCTGGAGGCTCTGGAGACATTGGGATACAGCCGTATGGAGGTGCTGCCGGTGGTGATGGAGTTACGGGATGCCGGGCAGCTTCAGAATAATAATGTGGAACAGATAATTAAGCAGGTTTTAAAAAACCAGGCTATGCGCATGAAGAAGTAGGAGGGGGGAGCAGCATTGGAAGATAATCGTCTGGTTTCCTCTCATTTAATGGAGGATGAAAATGAAGAATCATGCTTGAGACCGCTCAAGCTGACTGATTATATCGGTCAGAATAAGGTTAAAGAAAATATCGAGATCTTTATTTCCGCTGCCCGGGAACGGCAAGAGTCATTGGATCATGTTCTTCTAAGTGGACCGCCCGGATTGGGAAAAACTACCCTGGCTAGTATTATAGCCAATGAAATGGGTAATTCTATCAGAAAGACATCAGGACCGGCCATTGAAAGACCGGGTGACCTGGCTGCCATATTAACCAATCTGGAGCCGGGAGAAGTTCTCTTTATCGATGAGATCCACCGCCTTAACCGGAGCGTGGAGGAAATAATGTATCCGGCCATGGAAGATAATGTGATTGACATAATAATCGGCAAAGGCCCGGCGGCCAGAACCCTGCGTCTTGATTTGCCGCCCTTTACATTGATTGGAGCCACGACCAGACCCGGACTGCTCAGTTCCCCCTTAAGGGATAGATTTGGAATTAACTGCCGGCTGGATTTTTATAATGTGGAAGATCTGTGCCGTATTATTGTAAGAGCTGCCGGTATACTGGGTATTAATGTTCATGAAGAGGGCGCCCTGGAAATTGCACGCCGGTCGCGTGGAACTCCCCGGGTAGCCAATCGTCTATTAAAAAGGGTAAGCGATTATGCTTTGGTCAGGGCCAATGGGGTGATTGATGATGAAGTAGCTGCCCGGGCCCTGGAAATGTTCGAAATCGATCTGTATGGGCTCGATCTGGTTGACCGTATGATACTTGACTCCATTATCGCTAAATTTAATGGAGGACCAGTGGGATTGGATACTCTGGCTGCATCAGTATCGGAAGAAACAGATACCGTAACTGATGTCTATGAGCCATATCTGCTGAAACTGGGTCTGATTCAGAAAACCCCCCGGGGACGTATGGCCACTGCTAAAGCCTATAAACATATGGGTTATCCGTTAAACCCTACCGTGCAGAATAATAGCCTGTTCGGTGAGGATAACGGCCAGGAGCAATAAAACAGCATTCAACACAGAGGGACACTGATTGAATATGATTAACACTGATTTTTATTTATTTTAGGGGCCGGCAGTTCCCCGGGTTGGGATGCTCTATAGTTGGTTGTGTCCTTGGACATGAGTGCTTAGCCAAAAAGATCAGTGTTAATCATTTTAAAATCTGTGTCCTTCAGTGTTGAATTATTAACCCTAATCTGTCTTCATAATCCATTTAAAGCTGGTGATGTTTTGAGTAAGGTATTATTGCATATATGCTGTGGACCGTGTGCGAGTTATCCGGTTCCGGTTCTGCGGGAGCAGGGGTATGAGGTAATGGGTTATTTTTTTAACCCTAATATACATCCCTATACCGAGTATCAAAAAAGAAAAGAAGCGTTGGAGCAATACGCAGAAAACGTGGACCTTAAGGTCATTTATGATGAAAAATATAATCCGGTGGAATATTTTCAGAACATAGCCTATCGTGAGGCACAGCGCTGCCGGTTATGCTATACTATGAGATTGGAGCAGGCAGCTCATATCGCCCGCAAAGGCAAATTTGACAGCTTCACCACCACCCTGTTAGTGAGCAAATATCAGAAACATAACCAGATAAGGGAGGTAGGGGAGGCCATGGGAGCCAAGTACGGGGTGCCTTTTCTTTACCAGGATTTCAGAACCGGCTTTGCCGAGACCGGGGTAAGATCAAGGGAAATGGGCCTGTACCGACAGCAATATTGCGGTTGCCTCTACAGTGAAATCGAAAGATATGCACCGCGTGACTTGAGCAGAGAAATATTCAAGATGGGTGATGCCAAATGAATTTATCGGCAATAGCACGCTTATTGATTAGTACCGGGATCATAATTCTGCTCCTGGGTCTGCTTTTACTGGCTTTTTCCAAGCTGGGGCTAGGCTTTCGTCTGCCCGGCGATATTTATATCAAAAAGGGGAACTACTCCTTTTATTTCCCGGTGGTTACGTGTATTGTCATAAGCCTCATACTTACCTTTATATTAAATTTTATTAGCAGGAGATAACATTAAATATGCAGCAAGAAAATGATCAGGAATCTTTGTACCAGCTTCAAAGTTATATGTTTGATTTGCCTTCCCGTTTGATTGCCCAGTATCCGGCGGAACCTCGTGATAGTGCGCGAATGCTGGTAGTAAACCGGGAGACAGGTGAACTGCAGGACCGGGTGTTTACTAATCTGTTAGATTATCTCGAAGAAGGGGATACTCTGGTTTTAAACGATACCAGAGTAATACCGGCCCGGCTCTTTGCCCGTAAAGATACCGGTGCCAGGATAGAAGTGTTCCTGCTCAAGCCCGGGGAAGATGGCTGGGAAGCGCTGGTGAAACCCGCCCGGAGAATGAAACCCGGCACCATTATAGAATTTGAAAATTCTGATCAGGTCCAAGCCCGGGTAATGGAGGAATTGGATTTTGCCGGGGGAAGGTTAATAAAATTTTTAAACTGCCCCGATATAAATGCCTTTATTAACCAGTCCGGTGCTATGCCTTTGCCTCCCTATATAAACAGGCCGGCCCGGGAACATGATAAGGAAGATTATCAAACGGTCTATGCCCGGTATGCAGGTTCGGTCGCAGCCCCAACCGCCGGTTTGCATTTTACTGATGCTCTGCTGGATACTATTAAAAATAAGGGAATAAATATCGCCTATGTACTGCTTCATGTCGGACTGGGTACTTTTCGCCCGGTAAGCACTGATGATATCCGCCGGCATGAGATGCACTACGAATACTATCAGATTAATGAGAAGACCGCAGATCTGTTAAACCAAACCCGGCAGTCAGGCCATAAAATTATCGCCGTAGGAACTACTGTGGTTAGAACCCTTGAAACAGTGTATAATGTAGAACATGGATTTTCAGCCATGACCGGGCAAACCAATAAATTTATTTATCCGGGCTATCAGTTCAAGGCCATTGATAGTTTAATTACCAATTTCCACCTGCCCGGTTCATCATTGGTCATGCTGGTGGCAGCATTGGCCGGTTTTGACTTTACCATGAAGGCTTACCGCTATGCGGTTGAAAATGAATATCGCTTTTTCAGTTATGGCGATGCCATGCTGATAGTTTAGTGGAGGTTAATATATTTGCAATTTGAAGTCCTGCAGCAAGATAGTTTTTCATCGGCCCGCCTGGGCAGGCTTACAACTTCGCATGGAATAGTTGAAACACCGGTGTTTATGCCGGTAGGAACGCAGGGAACGGTCAAAACCCTTACTCCGGAGGAACTGGAGGAAATCGGGGTAAGTATTCTTCTGGGCAATACCTACCATTTGTATCTGCGGCCGGGTGATGAACTGGTTGCCAGAGCCGGCGACCTGCACGGTTTTATGCACTGGGAAAAGGGTATACTTACTGATAGTGGAGGATTCCAGGTGTTTAGTCTGAGTGGGCTGCGCCAGATTACCGATGAAGGGGTATGGTTCAGCTCGCATATTGATGGTTCGCGCCACTTTTTTACACCGGAAAAGGTAATGGCGATAGAACAAAACCTGGGTGCCGATATTGCCATGTGTTTTGATGAGTGTGCACCATATCCCTGCAGTTACGAAGAAGCAGAAAAGGCGGTGGAGAGAACCACCTTGTGGGCCAGACGCTGCCGGGAGTCTCATACCCGGTCGGATCAGGCCCTTTTTGGAATCATACAGGGTAATGTTTTCCCTGACTTGAGAGCAAGGAGTGCCAGGGAGATTACGGCGCTTGATTTTCCCGGCTATGCTATCGGCGGTTTGAGTGTGGGCGAATCCAAACACGATATGTACAAGATTCTGGATATGGTAGATGAACTCTTGCCTGCAGATAAACCACGTTACTTGATGGGGGTGGGAGCACCGGAAGATCTGGTCGAAGGTGTTATGCGCGGAGTGGATATGTTTGACTGCGTATTGCCCACCCGCCTGGCCCGGCATGGCACGGCTTTTACCCACCGGGGCAAGCTTGTGGTGCGGAATGCTGTTTATGCCGAAGATTTTAGCCCGGTTGACCATGAATGTGATTGTTACGTGTGTAAAAATTACACCCGCGCCTATATACGCCATCTGATTAAGGCTGGGGAGATACTGGGGCTGCGTTTGCTCAGCTACCATAATATTTACTTTTTAATCGAATTGATTGAAAATATAAAGAGTGCCATCCAAAATAAACAAATGGAAACATTTTATAATAATTTTATGCAACAATATCAGTTATAAACAAAGGATTTAGCCGCATATTGGCGAAGTCATATAAAGTTTTGTACATGAGGAGTGATATGAATGTTTGGAGTAGCTAGTCAGCAAAGTTCATGGTTGCAGCTGGCGGTATGGTTTGGTGTGTTTCTGGCCATTTTTTATTTCTTTATTATTCTGCCCAACAAAAAAAAGGAAAAGAAACATGCTGAAACAGTTGACAGTCTTCGCAAAGGCGATAAGATTGTGACTATTGGCGGAATTAAAGGAGAAGTAGCCAGGATTAAAGATGAGTCCTTGTTTATTCGGGTCAGCGACAACACTGAGATCGAAGTATTAAAAAAGGCTATCGGCTACAAAGTCGAGGAGTAGAATTATATGATAACCCTGCAATGTATAAAGGCAGATAAGTTTGTTAATACCTTTATCAGCAAGGGCAACGAACATCTGGGAGTCATGGGCTATACTGATCATGGTCCGGTACATATTGGTCTGGTTTCACATCTTTGTCGGGAAATAATGACAAAACTGGGCTATAATATGAGGACGGCCGAACTGGCCGGAATTGCAGGCTACATGCATGATATTGGCAATGTTGTAAACCGCAACGGTCACAGCCAGAGTGGTGCCCTTATGGCAATGGAAATACTTCGTAGATTGGGGATGGAGCCGGACGAAATATCTATCATATGTGCCGCTATAGGAAATCACGATGAAGGCAGTGGCCACCCGGTCAATGAGGTGGCAGCTGCTTTGATTCTGGCAGATAAATCACATGTACACCGCAACCGGGTAAGAAATTTGGATGTGGCTACATTTGATATCCATGACCGGGTTAATTATGCGGTAGAAAATTCCAGGCTGGATATAAATGAGAAAAACCGGGTCATTACTATGCAATTGACCATAGACATAAATATCTGTCCGGTAATGGAGTATTTTGAGATATTCCTGAGCCGAATGTTAATGTGCCGAAGGGCGGCGAATTTTTTAAACTGTGAGTTTGAATTGATTATTAATGATGCCAGACTTTTATAAAGAGTATGTAAAAGTAGGTGGAAGGAGGATGTGTAGTGCGAAAAAATACCAGTATTGCAATAATTTTGGCAATTATTATAGCGCTAGGTATGCTGACATATTTTCTGAACAAGCCCATAATTAATAACTTGGATTTGGGCCTGGACTTGAAGGGCGGTCTCCACGTTGTTCTGGAAGCGCAGGAGAGCGGCGGTCAGAAGATAACGCCAGACACCATACAAAAATCAGTGGGAATATTAAGAACCAGAGTTGATAAACTCGGGGTAAGTGAACCAATTATCTACCCACAGGGTGATAAAAGGGTAGTTGTAGAATTAGCTGGACTAAAGGATCCGGAACAGGCTGTTGATGTTATCAAAAGCACTGCTCAGCTGGAATTCTGGGATCAAAATGGTAAAGTGCTGGTAACCGGCAAACATCTGAAAGATGCCAAAGCATCCGTAAATCAAGGTGGACAGGGTGCTGAAGTTAATATTGAATTTGACAAGGAAGGCACCAGGTTATTTGCCGAAGCTACGCAGGCTAATGTGGGCAAACCTATTTCGATTGTAATAGACAAGAAAATTGTCAGTGCACCAACCGTTGATGAAGCAATAACAGGCGGATCGGCCAGAATAACCGGGAATTTTACTGCCAAAGAAGCGGAAGACCTGGCGGTATTATTGCGTTCCGGTGCATTGCCGGTCAGCCTAAAAATAATGGAAAAACGGACAGTAGGACCGACTCTGGGCAGCGACTCTCTGAATAAGAGTGTTAAAGCCGGATTGGTTGGACTTTTAGCCGTATTGATATTTATGCTGGGATATTATCGTCTGCCTGGTTTAATAGCAGATATCAGTATGGTTTTGTATTCCATTCTGGTCCTCGGTACCATGGCTCTATTTGGGTCGGTGTTGACTTTGCCGGGTATTGCGGCCTTTGCTCTATCAATAGGTATGGCGGTGGATGCCAACGTTATTATATATGAACGTGTAAAAGAAGAATTACGAATGGGCAAGACGCTTAAGGCCGCCATTGAGGCTGGTTTTAACCGAGCCTTTTGGACCATTTTTGACTCCAATCTTACTACGTTGATTTCAGCGGTTGTACTTATGTATTTTGGAACCGGACCTATCAAAGGTTTTGCAGTGACGCTGTCTATAGGTATTGTAGCCAGTATGCTGGTGGCTTTGACCTTTACGCGTTATCTCCTGGTTTTAAGTGCTGATATAACCAAAAATAACAAACTCTATGGGGTGTAAGGAGGGTAGTCATGCATTTAATTGAGAAAAGAAAGTATTTCTATATTTTTTCTTCAATATTGATTATCGCCGGGATTATATCTATGTTTGCACAAGGTTTTAATCTTAGTATAGATTTTAAAGGCGGTTCACTTTTACGCTATAAAATGGATGCATCCATATCAGCAGCTGAGGTAAGGGCTACGGTTGAAGACCTGGGTGTAGTTAAAGAGGCTAATATCCAGAAGAGCGGTGACGAGTTTTTCATCCGCACGATGGAGTTAGATCAACAGCAGACCAGTAAGATTACCAAGGGACTGGAAGCCAAATTTAAGAATGTTACCTATCAGAGTGCGGAAAGCGTTGGGGCCACGATAGGTAGTGAATTAACCCGTAATGCGATTCTATCAGTCCTGGTAGCCATGGCTTTAATGCTGGTGTATATTAGTTTTCGCTTTGAATGGACTTTTGGTCTGGCTGCCGTGCTGGCCTTATTCCATGATGTACTGATTGTGCTGGGATTGTTTTCGATATTCCAGTGGCAGATAGATAGTGCTTTTATTGCCGCCATTTTGACTGTAATAGGTTATTCTATCAACGATACCATAGTCATCTTTGACCGGGTTAGAGAGAATCTGCGCATGAAGAAAAAGGACGATACAGCTACACTGTTAAACAAAAGTATTATGCAAACCTTAAATAGATCCATAAATACCGTATTAACATCATTGTTGCCGCTGGTTACCCTTTTCTTGTTCGGTGGATCAACTATAAAGATCTTTATACTGGCATTACTGCTTGGTTTTATCTTCGGGTGTTATTCTTCAATATGTGTGGCCAGCCCGATATATTATGAGATAAAACAAAGAGGGTAATCTGCAAAATACTCTTTTATTTCCGGAAATGTTATGCTATACTGTATTAACATTTAGATATTCTGGTCAGGCAGATTAGTGCTGGGCTCTAATGAGCAACGGTAGGATGCTAGTTATCCGTGGGACTTCATTATTATTAATGAAGTCCCATTTTTTATAACTATGGAGGTTGAATTGGAAATGGAAGTTCGGAGTAAAGCAGCCTGGTTTTCGGTCTTAAGCAACACCATTCTTATGTCTGCCAAACTGACCGTAGGCCTAATAATAGGTTCAATCAGCGTAATATCGGAAGCTATTCACTCGGCTAATGATTTACTTGCTTCATTTATTGCTCTTTTTGCAGTAAAGACTTCCACCCGGCCCCCGGACAAGGAGCATCCTTACGGACATGGCAAAATAGAAAACATCTCGGGTACGATTGAGGCTCTGCTAATATTTATTGCCGCCGGGCTGATTATCAAAGAGGCAATTGCCAAAATACAAATAATTGCCGAAGGCGGGTCGGTCGTTAATCCGGGTTGGGGTATTGTCGTTATGGGATTTTCAGCCTTAATGAACTTTTTGGTATCCAGCTACCTTTTGAAAGTCGGCCGGGAAACGGATTCGATCGCATTGGAAGCTGACGGGATGCATTTACGTACTGATGTTTATACCTCACTGGGAGTTTTTATCGGTTTGCTTCTAATTAAACTGACCGGCTACCAGATGCTCGACCCTATCGCGGCTATCCTGGTGGCTCTTTTAATCGTAAAAGCAGCCTACGAACTGACCCGGAAGGCTTTTCGGCCTTTAATGGATACGGCTCTGGATGATGAAGTTATTGCCCTGACTGAATCTATTTTAGGCAACTGCTGTAACGATTATGTTGAATATCATGATCTTCGCACCAGAAAATCCGGGCAGGTATCATATATTGATTTGCATCTGGTCTTAAAAGCAGACAAAAGTATTCAGGAAGCACATGATTTATGTGATTTAATTGAAGAAAGAATAAAAAAGGAAATACCTCATTCTAATGTACTTATACATGTTGAACCTGATAATCGTATGCAAATGTTTAATTATCAAAATTGAGATAAGCTCATCATTAAGGGAAGACCGCGATTGAGGCGTACATGAGTACGTCGATTGAGCGGTCTTTCCTTAATAACGCAGTTATTGGGCTTTTTTGACGCTCTGCAACCGGGTAGTTAACCCGGTTTATTTTATGTATGATGTATTTTTAGACCGTTAACATTGACGCATAATCAAGACTAATGTTAAAATAACGACACTTTTATAACTACCCAAGGAGAGTGGATTATTTGAATCTGGCTGAAAATATGAAAATAAACGATAGAGGGCATTTGGAAATTGCCGGAATTGAGGCTGCAGCTTTGATTAAAGAATATGGGTCACCTCTTTATGTACTTGATGAACAAGTATTTCGAAATAACTGCAGCAAGTTTCGGAATGCGTTTGCGGATTTAGGCGATTCCCTGGTGATATATGCCAGCAAGACCCTTTCCTGTCTGGCTGCCTGTACCATGGTAAAAGAAGAGGGATTGGGGCTCGATGTAGTTTCCGGAGGCGAGTTATATACTGCTTTACAGGTTGGTTTTCCCCAGGAGAAAATCTATTTCCATGGCAATAATAAGACCCGGGAAGAACTGCGTTTTGCGGTTTCCAGTCATATCGGCCGCATCGTAGTCGATAATTTATGGGAACTTAATTTACTAAATCAAGTTTGTCAGGAACTTAAAGTAACCCAGGATATCATGTTGCGAGTGTCACCAGGAATAGAAGCCCATACCCACGAGTATATCAAGACCGGACAGATAGATTCCAAATTTGGTTTTACTTTAAGCACCGGACAGGCCATGGAAGCAGTAAAAGAAGCTCTAAAAACTTCCACCCTGAATCTGATTGGAATTCACTGCCATATCGGCTCCCAGATATTTGAAATGGAATCCTTCAGTCATACGGCAGAGGTTATGGTGGCTTTTATGAGTGAAATAAAACAAACCTGCCGGCTGGAGTTGGATGAACTGGACCTGGGGGGAGGTTTTGGTATTTATTACAGCAATGGCGATGAACCGGTGCCGGCCCGCCAATGGGCCGAAGCCGTAATGAACACGGTAAAGGCTAAATGCAGCCATATGGGCCTTAAGATGCCAAAAATAATCGTGGAACCCGGGCGCGCCATATCCGGACCGGCCGGAACAACCCTCTATACGGTGGGAAGTATCAAAGACATTCCGGGCATAAGAAAGTATGTTTCCGTGGACGGAGGCATGACTGATAATCCCCGTCATATTCTCTATCAGGCTAAATATGAAGCAATAGTTGCCAATAAAGCTGACCAGGAGCCATCGGAAACGGTCTCCATAGCCGGCCACTGCTGTGAATCAGGTGATATGCTGATCTGGGATATTGAACTCCCGGAAATTGAAAGCGGAGACATTCTGGCCGTCAGCGCTACCGGAGCTTACAATTATTCCATGGCCAGCAATTATAATAAATTTCCCCGTCCCGCCATGGTCCTGGTTAACAACGGTAGCGCCGAGGTTATAATTAGAAGGGAAAGCTACGCAGATATAATCAGGAATGAAATACTGCCGGAAAGATTAATGCAGAAATAAAGTTCATTAAAAATTAGACGCTTAATAGAAGCCAGGCATGATGACGGTTCTTTATGCCTGGCTTTTATTATGAGAGTTTTGCTAATTTCCAAAAACCCCGTTTGTCATTGCTATGAATAACGGTTTTTTGTCATCCTGAGCGAAGCCGAAGGATCTTCCCATCTCGGAGATTACAAGATCCTTCACTACGTTCAGGATGACATTCGAAGTTAATTATGCAAAACTTTTATTATAGGAACTTTATGCCATCAATAACAAAACTAACTAAAGCATGATAATGCCAAATATTGGGGAGATTATGATATAATTCAAACATCAATCTAATAAAGGAGACAAGCACTTGGAAATCATTACTTCACATAATGCACTTGATTTTGACGGTCTGGCCGGAATGGTAGCGGCGGGCAAGCTGTATCCCGCAGCCGTGAAAGCCTTTTCCGGAACGGTAGCCAAGAATGTTAAGCAATTTATGGCTCTGTATAAGGATTCCTTGTCTATTAAGCAAGCGCGGGAAATCGAAATCAGTCAGATAAAGCGGCTGATCATAGTCGATACGGCTATTGCAAACCGCCTGGGGCAGTTTAAAAATGCCGCCAATGATATTGAGGTGGATTTGCATATATATGACCATCATCCGGTAACTCCGGAAAATCTCACCGGCAGTATTACAGAGGTACATACTCTTGGGGCGGCTACCACTATATTGGTAGAGGAATTGCAAAAAAAGAACATACCTTTGACTCCATTCGATGCTACTATTCTGGCCCTGGGGATTTATGAAGATACGGGCAGTCTGCTGTTTTCATCGACCACGCCCAGAGATGCTGCGGCAGTTGCTTTCCTTTTATCCAAGGGAGCTAATCTGGCGGTGATCGCCAACTTTATGGAACAGCCTTTTTCCAGTGAACAGCGGAAGATTCTGCAAAAACTGATGGAAACTTCCCGTCATTATAAAATCAATAATGTAAACCTGGTCATAGCCCTATCCGATTCGGATGAATTTATACCCGGGCTGGATGCAGTTACCTACCGGCTCTTTGAAGTTGAAAACTGTGATGCGGTATTTGTCGTAGCCCTGATGCAAGGAAAAGTAAATATCGTGGGGAGAAGCAGGTCTAACTGTGTAAAGATAAATGAAATCTTGAAGCCCTTTGGTGGCCGCGGCCATGAAAAGGCGGCTTCTGCCGTGGTGAAAAGCAAAAGTACCTCGGAAGTGGCGACCATGATTTTAAACGGTCTGGATAAACAAATACATCCGGCCGCAGTAGCCCGGGATATCATGTCCACCCCGGTAAAAACCATTCCGAAATATATAACCATGGCGGAAGCCGGGGGGATAATGCTGAGGTATGGCCATACCGGTATGCCGGTGGTGGAAGGCGACAATATGGTAGGGGTGATTTCACGGCGGGATGTAGACAAGGCTATGATTCACGAGCTTGGACATGCACCGGTCAAAGGTTTTATGACAACGCAGGTGCTTTCGGTATTGCCGGAAACTCCGGTGGATGAGATTCAAAAACTAATGGTTAAATATGATATTGGCAGGCTGCCGGTGATAGATGAAGGGCGATTAATGGGTATAGTATCCCGAACAGATATTTTAAGAACTTTGCATGGTGATGATTATCCCGAAGACTATGAAGTACTTTATACTTTTAGTGAAGGAGAAACGGTGAACTACCGTGAACTTATGCAGCAAAGGCTGCCTTCACGCATTCTTTACATGCTGGAAACAGCCGGTGAGATCGCGGCCAACTTGCAATACAGGGTTTATTGTGTGGGGGGTTATGTGCGGGACATGTTGCTTAAAGTACCCAATTATGATGTGGATTTGGTAGTAGAAGGGGACGGAACCGAGTTAGCCGTAAAACTGGCGGAACGTCTGGGCGGTAAATTACGGGTGCACGAACGTTTTCGTACCGCGATGGTAAAGCTGCCCGATGGGACTAAAATTGATGTTGCTACCGCCAGAACGGAATATTATGAATTCCCGGCCGCGCTTCCTACCGTAGAAAGGTCATCGATCAAGGAGGATATGTACCGGCGTGATTTTACCATCAATACGCTGGCCATTTGTCTTAATCCTGATCAGTTTGGTGATCTGATCGACTATTTCGGCGGACAGAAAGATCTGGAACAGGGCTGCATCCGGATTTTGTATAATTTAAGTTTTGTGGAAGACCCTACCCGGATTCTGCGCGCCATAAGGTTCGAGCAGCGTTATCGTTTTAATATTGAACCCGATACTTTGCGGTTTGCCTGCGATGCCATCGACCGGAGACTCCTGGGCAAATTGTCTTATAAGCGCATTTTGCAGGAACTGATATTAATATTAAATGAGAAAGACCCGGTACCTTCTTTAAAGCGAATGAAAGAGATCGGGGTGTGGCAATATATTCTACCGGAAGTCAAACTCGATGAACTTGATGAAGATACCTTAAAAAGAATAGCCCTGGTACTGGGCTGGTGGGATGAAAGATATTTCCGGACTGACACCAGGCGCTGGTTAGTGTATATTATGTTTATTATATCTAACTTGAACGAGCTGCAGATGGAAGAGGTGCTTAAGCGCTATCCCCTGGATAATCATGCTCAGCGTTGCATCAGGGGTTCTTTGCAAATAAGCCGGCTGGCCCGGCAGATAATGGAACATAACGAGTGGAAGCCCAGTGTACTCGATCACTATCTGGCTGGTTACAGTTCCGAATGTCTGGTCTATCTGTTGCTTTGTTTGAAGGATGAAACTGCCTGGGAGAACGTAGTCCATTATCTGGATCGCAAAGAAACAGTACATATCGCTATTAACGGTCATGACTTGAAAAAGCTGGGCCTGAAACCGGGACCGGTTTATAAACTCATAATGGATAGACTTTATAATTTAAAACTTGACGGACTGGTATCAAACCGCGATGATGAGCTGGATGAGGTACGTCATTGGATTAGAGAAGGAGATTTAAATAGTGCAGTCAATTGAAAACATGCTTATTTCACTCCCGGCCATAATTATAGCTCTGACCTTTCATGAATATGCCCATGGTCTGGTGGCTACCTGGTTAGGTGACAGTACGCCCCGCCGGGAAGGGAGGCTCACCATCAATCCGCTTCCCCATATTGACTGGGTGGGTTTTATATCCTTGATGATTTTTCGATTTGGTTGGGCGAAGCCGGTCATGGTTAACCCGCTGGAGTTTAAAAAGGCTGGATTTAAGAAGGGCATGATGCTGGTTTCCCTGGCAGGACCGGCTATGAATCTATTGCTGGCCTTTATCGGAGTACTGATTCTAAACCTTATCGGGTTCAATCCCATACAGGGAACTTATCACGGCAGTATGGCAGTGAGTACTGCTGTCATAGTAATAAAATTGATATTTCCTCTAATTCAGCTGAATCTAATTCTGGCAGCTTTTAATCTTATTCCGGTTCCTCCTCTGGATGGTTCGAAAATTCTGGCCGGATTGCTGCCTGATTCCGGTACGGCTTTTGTTTATTCCCTGGAACAATACGGGCCGTTAATTCTGCTCCTGTTAATAGTTACCGGCATGGCAGGCAAAATATTTCTGCCTCTGGCCAATATCCTGGGCGGTTTGTTGTATGCAATTGTTTTTTGATCTGGAGGTAGAATGATGGAGTATGTGGTAGATGTAGAGGTCTTTCACGGACCGCTCGATTTGCTGCTATACTTGATAGATAAAAATCAAATAGATATTTATGATATTCCCGTGGCTGTAATTACCGAACAGTATATGGAACATTTACATCTGACCGGAGATTACAACCTGGAGGTCCTGGGAGAATTTTTAATCATGGCTTCTTATCTCTTGAACCTGAAGTCGCGTATGCTGCTACCGAAGCGGCAGACCGAAGCAATAGATGATGAAGAGCAGGCAGACCCGCGCCAGGAACTGGTCCAAAAACTGCTGGATTACCGCCAATATAAACAGGCTGCCGATTTTCTGGGCGACCGGGATAGCGGCAAGGAACAGAGGCTGTTTTTCCGTCAGGCGGTTTATGAATGGGATGAAAAGGAAGAAATAATTGCCAGTATAAATGCCCTGGCCCGGGCCTATCGTTCCATCCACCGGCAGGAAGCAGATCAGAAAACCTACGATATAGCTCTTACGGATATAGATGTTAAACTCAAGATGGAGGAGATACTGCAAATACTAGGCAGACGGGACCAGGGGACGGTTTTCCAGAAATTATTGGCGGGGGTGGAACGCAGGGAACAGCTCGCCTTATTCATTGCTCTGCTGGAGTTGGTTAAACAGCAGAAAGTGGCCGTACAACAGGAGAATGAGTTTGGTGAAATAATACTCTCTTTACGAGTGGGGTAGTTTTATGTTAATGCGTGATGAAATTAAGGCTGCCATTGAGGCGATACTTTTTGTGCATTCAGAACCGGTATCAATGGAACAGTTGATAGAGACTCTGGATGTGCCGCTCATAGATTTAAAAGAGATTTTACTGGAAATGACAGCGGAGTATAATGATAATAAAAGAGGCATACAGTTATTGCGAGGGGATGATGGCTATACCCTGGCTACTAAACCACAGCTTTCCGACGTCCTGAACCGCATGATTCAACCGGTCAAGAAAAGACTGTCACCGGCCACACTGGAGACTTTGGCTATAATAGCTTACCGGCAGCCTGTAACCAGGCTGGAAATCGAAAATATTCGCGGGGTCAGATCGGATAAAATTATTGTAAATCTGCTGGACCGGGGGCTTATCGAGGAAGCGGGGCATAAGGACGCTGTGGGCAAACCCATGCTATATCGTACCTCAGAAGAATTTTTACGTTTGTTTGGCTTATCCAGTCTAAAGGAATTGCCTGACCTTAAGGAGGCGTGATGGTGTCTGAAAAATCATTGGAAGAGGAAATCAAGATAAAGGCTCAGCAGAACCGGCGTTTGGCCCGGTATATGAGCAGTACCCAGGACCTGGTGGAAGAGCAGATACGCAAGGCCAGGGCCAAAGGTGATTTCGATAATCTCGAAGGTAAAGGCAAACCGATTGATTTATATGAAAATCCATTTGAACCGGCTGAATTAAGGATGGCCTTTAAAATTTTAAAAGATAATGATTGTGCACCTTTTTGGATTGAGCTGGGTAAAGAAATAGATGCTCTGCTTGAAAAGTTTTGGAAGGAAGTTGAATACTTTAAACGTTATACGGAGATGGTGGTGTCCGACCAAAATTTGTCCGTTAGCATGACGCGATTTAATAAGAAGAAGGCTTCTTTCTATTTTGAACAGCGACTTGAAATGGAGAAAATAGTAAAGAAGATTGTGGACTATAATATTCATTGTCCTACCTTCCGGATGGGAAGGCCTAATCTCAATGTAGATGATGAAATGATTAAGATGATAAGTGAAATAGAAAAGATAATTGAAAAAGCTAAAAAGAGTAGTGATTAATGTATAAACTGGATTGGACTGGAAACCATAATCTAAAACAGGAGTATCTGCATGATTATGGTTTTGTGGTCTGTGTTACTGCTGCTATTTATCTTGCCTCTGCTCTTATATTTCAGGGTTACCATAAAGGCTTCCCTGGTCAGTGCTGAGCCTGATAAATTATTTAAAATGAATATCGTATCCAATTTCGGTATCATTCAAAAGGATTTCTGTTATAGTTTTGAAGATATCCTATCGCTGGTGTCCGGCTCTAAATCTGATAATGCTGCTCCCAAGCCGGGCCTTGCCACCCGCCTGGTCCAGTTCCCCCAGCAAATAAGTACTAAACTGCATAATTTTAAAAACAACCTGTTTCTGAGTTCACGCATCTTTAGATGGCTGGTTATTGAAAAGATTGAATGGAAAACCCGGGCCGGCAGTGATGATGCGATGGATACTGCCATACTGACCGGTTTTCTTTGGTCGTTTCAGGGCAGTCTGATAAGCGCCATCAGCAGCCGCAGCAGATTGCAGCAGCTGACTTTAAACAACGAACCTGATTTTAATAAGCCCGGCATTAATAGTTATCTGGTTTGTATATTAAAGATGAGGATAGTACATATTATCATTATAACTAGCTTGGTACTTGCTTTAAAAGTCAGGGGGTATTTAAATGGATGCTCAAAATGAGAAGACCGCCCATCCGATTGAGAGTCTGATGAAAACTGCCATGCAAAGTATAAAGGAAATGGTAGATGTAAACACCGTTGTGGGCGATGCGGTGGAAACCAGCGAGGGCACCGTAATTATTCCTATATCCCAGGTGGCATGTGGCTTTGCCGCCGGAGGCGGGGAGTACGAGATAACCGGGTCCAGAAATCAGGAATTGCCTTTCGCCGGTGGCAGTGGCGCCGGGGTATCCGTCCGACCGATAGGATTCCTGGTGGTAAGGATGAATGATGTCAGGTTAATCTCTGTTTCCGGCAACCCGTTAGCGGAACGTGTAGTAGACCTCGCACCCCAAATTATTGACAAAATCGAAAGCATAATGGAACGCAAATGCCATAAAGAGTAAGAGTTTTGCATAATTCCAAAAACCCTATTTGTCATTGCTATGAATAACGTTTTTTGTCATCCTGAACGTAGTGAAGGATCT
>ENA-UOOH01000914-UOOH01000914.1-fermentation-metagenome-genome-assembly--contig:-NODE-914-length-31085-cov-6.220786_pt1 | contig 31085 bp, 25 predicted proteins | sample MGYA00245778_ERZ724025 | MGnify/ENA primary metagenome ERZ724025 (study PRJEB28704, sample SAMN03018313) | fermentation metagenome | biome: anthropogenic terrestrial biome; feature: soil; material... | reverse complement strand
AAGGTAACGATTTCAGGTTCCACCCTCATAACCCGGAGGTCAGTGGTTCGAATCCGCTCCCCGCTACTGAGAAGGAACCAGAGTACGCAATACTCTGGTTTTTTGTTGGCCGCGCGTACAGAGGTTGCCCACATTTTAGAATCGGAGGATTTTATTATGAACCACTGTTCGCCGGGCTCAAAACACAAGCACACATCTATTTCGTTATCGAAAGCAATCGAGGGCTTCCTCACATTCAAGATTGCAGAAGGTCTGAGTAAACGCACGATCGAATCCTATGAGCATACTTTAAGGCATTGGTATGACCAGGTAGGCGATATAAAGGTATCCCAAATCAAAACTTCGGACCTGATAGCTTTCCTGGCTTGGATGAGAACCGAATATCAACCCAAAAGGTGGAATGGCAATACGGATCCACTTTCTGCCAAGTCGCTCAAGAATGTGTATGTCTCTCTCCGGGCGTTGTTTGCCTGGCTTGAGAGAGAGTTCGGAATGGAGAATCCTGCTAAAACCATTCCCTCTCCCAAGTATCCGCAACACGTTATTCAGACTTTCTCTAAAGAGGAGATTGAAAAACTGATCAAATCCTGCGTCTATTCCAGAGAATCCCAACCTTATAATCGCAAGAGTTTTGTGATGCGTCGCCCAACAGCGAATCGCGACCAGGCACTGATCATGTTCTTGTTAGACACTGGCCTACGCGCGACGGAACTTTGTTCCTTATTGGTCGAGGATGTAGACCTCAAAACCGGTCAGGTCAATATCAAACATGGTGTTCCTGGCGGTGCGAAAGGTGGAAAAGGCAGGGTCACTTACTTAGGAAAAACCAGTAAGAAAGCACTCTGGCGATATCTCGCAAATAGAGAAGACGGTGATGAACCTGATGCACCTCTCTTCCTGAACAACAGCGATCGTGCTTTCAACAGAAATAGTCTAAGAATTCTGATCCGGCGCTTGGGTGAGAGAGCCGATATTCCCCACGTCCATCCACACAAGTTCAGGCATACTTTTGCCATCACTTATCTGAGATCGGGCGGGGATGTCTTTACCTTGCAACTCCTGCTTGGACACAGTTCACTGGATATGGTTCGGCACTACGCTCAAGTCGCTCAAAGCGATGTTGCCACCGCGCACCGCAAGGCCAGTCCTGTGGATAACTGGAGGCTCTAAGGCACATTCAACCGATCAACTTTTCCGCAATGAGCATTAAGGCTTGGCCAAGCTTTTCTTTGTCGAGGTTGCCCAGGTAGTTTTCAACCTGGTTGTCTGGGACAAGACTACTTTTGTTTGATAGGCCAGTGATGCGGGTCTTGACCTCTGAGGAGAGTAAGGGAGCATAGATGCCATCAGTGATCTCAAGGTTTTCGTGCATGAGATTCATGGAGACGGCTTTGTAATCTGCCAAGGTTTTGGCATGTAGTAGCCCGTAAACTGCATTGCCATGCCGAAATTTGTGGGGAGACTTGTACTCCAGGTTTGCTTTGGCAAAGAGTTCTTTCAATCTGCGTCCTAAAGCATGTGCCCGGTTCTTACCTGGCTGCTCATGCGAGATGCTTTGTTCACCCCATAGATGGTGGATTGGGGCATACCATCGCGCATCGTCAGGTAATTCCTCCTCTACAAGTTCATGCCAGCGTTTGATCACCTTTATAAGGTCTGGAACGTTGTAAAGGAAGGTGGTCGCTTTCTTGCCGTTCTTGGTACGAACGCCTAACTCTGGCCATTGATGGATGGTTAGATGGTCGAGGTCGATCGCCGCAATTGGGAGGGTTACGAAAGCACTCGCCCGCATACCGGATAAAAAGAGAAGAGCGGCTGCGGCCTGGTCTCTGATCGAGGCAAGATCACTATCAGGAGCTAGAGGGTTTACCAGGCTGCGGACTTCCTCTTCAGTCACAAATACATTAACTTCCAATTTCTGAGGTTGGCGTATCAAACGCAAGCTCTCGATCCATTCCAAGGGTATTGAATTCAATTCCCGCCCGTAGCTTCTTTTTGCCCAGAGGAAAAACCGTTTGCTGGTGTCCAAAATTTTCTTTTGCGTGGAAAGTGCCAGACACGAGTGATTGGACAAATCAGCTGACCTGGAAACATACTTTGGAAAAGCAGGCCTGATGCTGGATACTTTTGCGAAGTCGATCTCCCCAGCCCAAAGGAGCAGATGCCTGAGGTAGAAACGGTAACGTTCCACAGAGCTTTCACTCAGCTGCATCACCTCCTTCAGATAATCCAGGTACTTGGAAACCTTGATAAAGTTTTGCCGTTCAAGCATCTCTGATTCCTCGATTGACGATGCCTCCACAGACTGGGCAAGGCCCTCTTAGCCGCTTGAGGTTCCCTTTGACGGTTTGGATCTCTGGATTTTGAATGAGTATTTTTTGGTTGCAACGCAAGCAGTAGCCTTCGTCCCTGGCCATATTTCCTTTTGTTTTCACTGGTTTTTGATTTTTGACCCAAGCTGCAAAAAGTTCCCCATTTATCCAGACACGTCCCTGATCATCTTTTTCTGATGGCGCTCCTGCCGAAAGCCATCCCCTTAAGGTGTTATAGGGCAAGCCCAAGCTTGAAGACAATTCCTTTAGGGTGTACAGCATGGGCAAGAGTCCTGGAGCACGCACGATAACCTTATGTGGGATTTTTATTTTGATCATCTTGGCAGAACCCTTTCGATCTTTTTTGGAAAAGCTATCTTTCCTGAAAAAGTTATGATGTAGATCTCATTTCTATTAACTTAACAACGCGGTTTCCTGTTTTGCCAATAAGAGATTCGTCGTCGAGAGGATTAGAAAATAGTATTTTGGATTTGTTGAATCCGGACGGCTTTTGGCTTTGCCCACGGGAGTTTCACCCCTGTTCTCTTAAGACAGCTCCACCCATTGCCTGCGGCGAATCTACGCTCGGACTGTGGCTATAGAGGCGTTTCTCTTCCCCAACACATTGATCGACTTGCCATATCGACCAAATCACTTGGATGGGTATCGCTCGTTCAATTTGAAGTCATCGCGCATCAGTGATTACCTGTGCTGGGTTGGTTGTTTCCGGATTCTTGTATGACATCCAGGCATTATCCTCCTGGCGTTTTTGTTAAGGTGCATTTACTGCATCGTTTGGTTTTTTAGACACCCTCCCAAGATTGGGTGATCTCAAATCAATTCGGTTTCTCCATTGAGCAGATGAACCTTCTCCACCATATCATGGGGCGAAACCTACGTAACGGAAGCATCCAACTTCAAGCCACTTATTCATTTATTCCCTTCGTTTTAGAATAGTCAATCTTGAAAAGTATGACTGCCTGCATCAATTTTGAAGTCAAACGATCCTTGATATCCATATCTGTGCCGTAGAAGGGATTCCCATCGTCATCACAGAAGAGCCTTCTTGATAAGAAGTTGATTTGCCGCTCAAAATGTGCCAAAACAGTCTCCATGGCGTCGTAATTTCCTGAAACCGCCTGTACAATTGTTTCGTAAGGCAGGAGTCCTCGGAGTTCTGAGTAATCCGTCTTTTCAAGTACATAGATCATCATAGGCCTCTAAAAACTGTCTCAATAGAACGAGGGCCCGGCTCCTTTTGTTTTGGATCGTGCTCCGGGGTATATTTTTTCGTATTCCGATGGACTTGTCATTCAAGTCATAGAAGTAATAGAGTAAGACCACATCTCTGAGATCCTCGGAAAGCGTGAGTATTCCTTTCGATAGAATTTCGGAGGAAATCTCGATCTTCTGGCCTTCTAATTCAAAAATGTTTTTTGCTCCATCCTGCTTTCCAACACCTTTTTCTAGTTTGGTGTTGTCAAAATAGGTTAATTCCGTCGCGTGACGACGATTCATTGCCATGTAGGCGTTGCAGGCTTCATTTCTGAGGGTTTTCTTGCAATATCCATTAAAGGATCGACATACATCTATTTGGCTTTTTTCATCTGTCATCGCTTCACCTCCGAAAAGCAATTAGTGGGAAGTGGATGCTTTCCTGTTAACTAAAACAATCGGGATGGGAAATTTGCCAATGCCAATTTTAAAAACTGACAATGGACAAAAAAGACCAACAAGAATTGGCCTTTAGCACTACTACATTTAATCTTTTATTGAGGAATCTATATTAGCTATTAAAAAAACAGAATCAGCATAGCCAGGGATGAAGCATAGGCTGTTTTCGTCGTTGTTCAACAACTATTGAGTTCGTGATTCAATTCACCTTGCCAAAGAGAAACCGAGATCAAGGAGTGGCAAGAAATTCTTCCAGCCGCAGGCTTGCCTCATCGTAACGGGCTTGTTCCTCTGCGGGTAATTCTGGAAACCATGTAATATTATCCAACGCGTTAGGTTCACTATACGAGTCAGAGTTTCCGCTAAGATAGTACCAGGTATAAGAATGCATGATCTGCCCACCGTTATCGAGATTGAAATAGAGCAAACGATCTTCAGATTGGAGTCTTTCGCCCGTATCGGTCCTGGGCAGAGTTCCCCCGTGCTTGACTTTTTCCTCGAGGACAAGCACTTGCTTGCCATCCAGTTGCTCAAACCAGACTGCAAATGAATGTTCCCGTGTATTCCCGGTTGGCTCTATTTCCAAAGGGTTTTCCTGGAGAAAAAGCAGCCAGGATAAACGATCATCCCCAAATTGCATCTCGGATACATCTTCGTTGAGGATCAGATCAGGATTGATCAGATTGGTTCCCGGAGGCTCACGGAAAGAAAAGGAAGGTTTCCTGAACCTGTAGTCATCCAAGGTTTCAGTGATTGCTCCATCTCCTTGCTTTCCATCGCTTGTCAAAATGCTTAGAATTGCCACGACTCCATCCGCGTACACTCCCGGAATATCGTAATATTGAAAAAACTGATCGAAATTGACCGTAGCCGGATCATTAATATGCATCCAGGTCACCCTCCGGTTGAGATCTTCATAAGTCCCCAACCTTTCGTCAAATTTGTACCATCCGACTTTGTCAAATTGCGCGACGAACCGATCAAGCAAGGTTTGAAGAATGGTCTTGATGACCTCCTTGTCTTGGCTCGGGTTTTGGGCTGTGAGTGTGTTCTGCCATAGCTCAAAATCACTCAGTGTTGTTTCTACTTGGTTCCGTGTTATCTCAGGTAATGGGGTTAATTGGGGAGCAACGGTAGACTCACCGACAGCAGACAGTGTTTCGGTGGGGACGGGGGTATAGGACTGCCGGTTGCAACCCATCAGTGTAAACAAAATCAGGCACCCCAAGATCATTTTTTTGAGGTTCATAAAAACGCCTTTCTAAATTCTTCGGAGCTGTCCACCAGCCATCTCATAAGCCTGGTCACAGAACTTAGCGATTTCTTCCTTGCTATGGCTGGTAATCAGAATAGTCTTTCCCTGATTTTGCAACTCATGTATTAGGTCATGGAACCAATCCTGCCCGGCAAAATCGAGACCGGTAGTTGGTTCGTCTAACATCAAAAGTTTCGGATCTTCCATCAGTGCCTGCGCGATCCCAAGGCGCTGGCGCATACCGGTCGAATACGTCCGTACAGGGCGTTTATCCATCGGTTCCAAACCCACCAGACGGATCACCTCATCAATCCGCTCCTTGCTGATGGTGTTGCTGACCATTGCCAGGAGCAGCAGGTTGTTCCGGGCAGTCTCGGTAAGCAGCAAGCCGGAGTTATCAAAGTGAACACCAGTATTGACAGGGAACTCGTTTTTTCGGTCAAGAGTGGTACCAAAAATGGTCACACTGCCGTTGTCCGGTAATACCAAACCGGCTAAAACGCGCATGAAGACGGATTTGCCGCTGCCATTCGTTCCGCATATCGCGACAATTTGATTCTCCGAAAGGTTGAAGTCAAGGTCGCGCAAGACCTCCTTTTGCTTGAATGTCTTGCTGATCTTGCTGGCTGTAAGGATGGTAGTATCGGTCATCAGTTTGTCCTCTAATCGGCATCGGGGTGGCTGAGATAATCCTGCTTGCGGTAAGCCAACCAGGTGAGGGGCAGCAGAACGATAAGCCAGATAAGCCAGGTGTAAATGGAAGTGTAGGTTTGGTCCAGGTTGCGTAAAACGAAAGGATAAAAACGCATGACCAGATTGCGGATGATAGGCACATATTGAAAAAACGGGGGCAGGTTCAAGAAAATCGATGCCAGTGGCAGGCTGGAAATCAATAAAATTTCAACAATGAAATAGCCGATCAACCTGCGTTGGGTGAGCGTATTGATCAAGAGCACCAAGAGGCTCATACTGAAGAAACCAAGCGTGGACATCCCGAAAACCGTTGCGAATACCAAGGCGTGATTTGGCGGGTCTACCAGATACCCAACCAGGTTGATATGTTCGAAGCTCAGGCGCATGACGCTCCATTGGGTTGAGAAGGGTAATCCAAGCAGCCTGCCTGTTAGGTGGATAACGATGAATATGAGCAGGCCGTAAGCAATGGCAGCCAGTAAAAGAAATCCCAAATGCGCCAGCCAGCTGCGCCAGCGGGCACCCAGACGCTTAATGGAAAGCTGGCCGAAAGCGGTTTGCGGTTGCAGGTTGCTGACCATAAAGAGGAAAAGGTTGGCGGTCACCAGCGCCATCGCCCAAGGGTCGCCTATTGTGCGGAAGTAAAGGTCCCAGGTGTTTGGGGGAGCGTTGCCAGCCTCAGCCGTAAACACCTGTGGTAATTGCAGTTTCATCCAGCCCAACATCACACCACTGAGCACTGCCATCATGACCACGATCACAATGATTTGGACAGGCCGTATGTGGATATTCAGTTGCGTGCGGAAGTAATTGCCCCACTTGCTGCCCCGTTGTAAACGGCTCTCTTTGATCGGAAAGTTTTGCAATCTGGCAGGGATCAGCTTTGTCAGGTCAAGTGGATGGGCGCTTTTCTTTTGAGGCAAAAGGCTGTTTTCCAACACTTGCTGACGCTTGCCGAACAAGACGATGATTGCAAGCGAAATCAGCAATAAGGAGGCTGGAAGAATGAACAACCTAGGCATCTCATTGGTGGTTTCAAAGGCATGTGAAGGGCTGAAATTGGGCGTGAGCAAAACCTCAGAAGGCGCCAGGTACCAGGGAATCAACTTTGCCCGGTTGGCAAAATATTGCAGCAGGCTTGCCAACAGAAAGGGCAGACTCAAGGCAACAAAGCGGTGATTCACCAGCAATGTAGATGCCATCCCCAGGGTGGCAAATAGAGCGCCGATAAAAAAAACCACTCCGGCCACAAGCAGAATAAAAAGGTCTGGACTGTTTTGGAAAAGGTGGACAAGCTCCTGCATTTCGTAGGGGCGTCCATCAACCGTGTTGAGCGCCGGGTGGTTGATCGGGTTTTGGTTGGTGAGCGTTGTGAATGCGTAAAGCAATAACAACGGCAGGATGGCTGCCAGAGCCCCGGCAAAAGCATTGGCAATAAATTTGGCAGACATCACCTTCTTGAACGTCTGCCTGACGGCAAGCCTCTCCAGGTACCCTTGTTTGCGATCACTCGAAAGCGAATCTGCAAAGGGGAAGCAGGCAATTAGGGGTAGCATTTGAAAATAGAAACTGTGGTTGTAGGCAAGGTACCACTGGTCTACGAATGATTTTTCTTCCGGATAATGGCTGGCATAGTTTAAGCCTAAACCAAGCAGCAGCATACCTAATAGAAGGGCAATTATGAACCCTCGCGAGCGCGTCGCACGTTTAAGCTCCGAGATGAAAGTATTTGAGAAGTTTGCTGTTGGTTTTATCATCATTTCGTCTTGTCCAAACTCAACGATTACTGATCACTCCTGCTGCTATCTGAAAAGCTTCCTGGCGGGAAAGCGTGGTCCTCAAAATGATTAATCGATCTGATTGATTCCAAATCAGTGTAGTGAAACCATTCTTCAGTTGATACCTTACCTCAATGCCTTCGACGATTTGTACACCTTGTTCTTCCAAATCCTCATTGTCCATGTTGACCGTCGTGTCAGAGCCCAGAATCTGGAGCTTGACCTCATTTCCACCGGTTCCTGTGAACGCATACACACCTCCACTGATACTATATTGGAAGGTTAACAGCTTCATGCCATCGGGTAGATAGGTGGGGTAAAAAGCTCCTCCCGGAACAAAATCCTGCAAGGTTTGGCTGTTTTGTGAAGCACCCTCCTCACCCTCCAAGTAATAAGTAGCATAGATTGGGTTGGCTTCAATAACGAGCTTGGTGATCCAGTTACGAGCTGCAGAAACATTCGGGGTGATCGCAAAAAAGAGAATGAGCGCAATGACAACAAAGGCTGACACTCTTGAGAAAGCCAGAAAATACCGATTAGAGAATAGTGAGCGCTTGGGTTTATTATGGTCAGCCCATATTATTTGCTTGATCTCGGCATTGAACTTAGCGGAAGGCTGATAGGTTTCGTCCTTGGCGTCTTCTATGTATTCCGCCCCTTTGGTTTCGGCTGCAATCAGGACGCCTTCCCGGATATTCTTATCGAACGCTATACTTCTCTTGTTATCGTTCTTCACCCAAACCTCCTTTCAAGAGGTTTAATACTTTCCTTTTAGCTCGATATAATCTTGTCCTTACAGTGACTTTATTCATGTTCAATGTGCTTGAGATTTCCGCATCGCTCCAGCCCATCAGGTATTTTGCATTCAGCACAAATTGGTCTTTCTCTGGTAACCTCAAAATCGCCTTAGCTATTTCTTCCGACGACACTGCAATCTCCATCAGACAGTCAAAATCTACATCGTCAACAACATTTTCTTCGAAGCCCTCGAAAAAGTCCGAAAAATTGGTTTCTCGCTCTATCTTACGTTTCCGATAGATGTCCATCGAACAGCTTCTAATTACATTAACGATATAGAACGCTAATGTGTTTCGTTTGAGATTTTTTATTGTTGGAAGATATCTAATAAGTTTCAATAAAGATTGCTGAACGACATCTTCGACATCAGATTGGTTATCGAAATACTTGAATGCCTGCCTGAACATCAAGTTTTGATATTCAGCAAACAGCGTTTCCATGAAAAGACAATCGTCTTCATCTAAGGGGGCTGGTTTCTTGGAATGCAACAATTCCTCTCCTGCTATATGATCGATATTGATTATAAACAGGAACGAGGATGTGAATTTACGCCGTGTCTTTTCAGATCAAAAATGGGTTGAAGTGAAATGGACCTCACCATTCCACAATGGATTACTCTGCGCGACTTGAATTTACTTCAACAACAAAAATCATTGGTTGATTAAATTTAATGGAACACCAAAAAACGTCTTCCCCCCTAGTATCTCTTCAATTTTAAGCCTTATAGCATGCGAAGGATAAGAAATCACTATGCTTCCTTTACCAGGACAGGAAGTCGAATCAACCTCGAAAGATACGGAATTTTTGTCAATGCTTCTTATTTGATTAATCGTAGTTTCTTTCTCGGTAACCTTTTCTCTAACGATCGATAGAGCGGGCAATTCGTCACATGTTAAGTAATGCCGATGGTTATCGTATAAAACATCATCAACCGCATGTCGTAAAAAATGGGTCTCATTTTCGATGAGTAACAAAGCGATTATTACGAGAATGACACAGAACAATATTATCGATTTTCTTTTTCTCATTATTCTCCAGCTGAGGACCGTAAAACTTCTTCATATTAACTTTTTTTCATTTTTCAGGCTTACTGCCCTTCAGCCCAAAATTCCGGTTTATTTTGAAAAGCCCAGACCTGTAACGATTCAATAAAGGTCTATTCAATAAACGATCTCGGCACCAGAAATGTTGCACTGCAAGGTAAATTGATTTTCGACTTTTCAATTCTAGAATCAACTACTCAACGTCTGGCAAATACTTGAGATCAATTGTTAAGTCTAATAGGCGAATAACAGAAAGTAGCAAGCAAAGGAAGTGTATATACACATCCGAACAATCGCTCTTCGCAATTTGGGTGTAAAGGCAAAAGCTTACACACATTTGATTTTGAAAGGGTAGTTTCAAAGAATGAGAACTCGAGAAAAACTGATAATCTTTTATGTGAATGATGATGAGCTACAACGCATGGAGAAGAAAAGAATGGTCACAGGAATTCGTTCGCGCAGTGCTTATTTGCGCAAGATCGCTATCGATGGTTATGTGATTCATTTGGATTATGCCTATCTGAAAGAACATACCCGCCAAATCAGAATGGTCGGAATAAACATCAATCAGATCGCTCACCATCTGAATGCCACCGGTGAGATCTATAAGGCGGATCTCGATTCCATCAAGAAAATGTTAGAAGAAATATGGCGATTACAAAGATCCATCCTATCAAGTCTACGCTGAGACAGGCATTATCCTATGTGCTTGAGCCCAAGAAAACCGATGAGGGTTTTCTGGTTTCAAGCTTCGCTTGTTCGCCAGAGACAGCGGATATTGAGTTTTCATTCACCTTGTCACAAGGCATGGAGAAAGGTAACAACCTCGCATTTCATCTCATTCAATCCTTCAAGCCAGGTGAAACAGACGCAAAAACGGCGCATCAAATCGGAGACGAGCTGGCAGTTGAGCTGCTCAACGGTAAGTATGAGTACGTCCTCAGCACCCATGTCGATAAAGGACACATCCATAATCATTTAATCTTCTGTGCAGCTAACTTTCAAGATTTTCGAAAGTTTGTGTCCAATAGAAAGTCTTATTACCAAATTCGAAGGATTAGTGACCGCCTTTGTGAACAGTATGGGTTGTCGGTTGTCATCCCGGGTGAGGAATGGGGCAAGAGTTACAAAGAATACCTAGCCCATAAAGCAGGAATAAGCTGGAAAACAAATCTGAGGTTCGCTGTCAATCAGGCTACAAGAAATAGTACGTCTTTTGAAGAATTTCTGATCAGAATGCATCTGGAAGGATTCGAAATCAGGCAAGTGAAGCAGCTGGCCTTTCGAGCAGAAGGGCAACAGCGATACACAAACGCAAAGACCTTGGGAAATGGTTACACCCAGGAACGCATCATTGAAAAGATAAACAGAAATGCATGCATACGAATTACTCTGAAGCCAGAACGAGATCTACGACTTCTCATCGATATAGAAAACTCAATCAAAGCTATGCAAAACCCAAAGTATGCACAAGCGCTCAAAATCCAAAACCTTAAGAGAGCTGTAAAGACTTTGAACTTCCTAACTGAAAAAGGCATTGATAGCTACTCAATGCTTGATAAAAGACACGCAGAAGTCAAGGAGGCATTTGACCAAACCAGAACAGAAATCAAAAATCTCGAAAAGAAAATCACTGAACTATCAGCTGTTGTGAAACAGCTGAGCGTCTTAGAGAAAGCGTCATCCATGGATGCGCAAACTATGAAGGATGAGACTAAGATTAACTATCAAACCTTAACCAATGCAGCTGTCAGTTACCTTTCAGAAAATTGGATAAAGCCGCCTTACCCCTCAATATTGATGTTGTTAAATGAAGTCAAGAAGTTGGAAGTAGAAAAGGACACCCTTTACCAAACTTATTATCAGCTTAAGCGAGATTGGAGACAAATTCAAACCGTGAGAAAAAACATAGACCAGCTCATTAGTCCTGGGGATAACCTTAGTTTAGAGAAGGAATAAGGTCAATAATGTTGAATGACAAACTGGTTCCATCCAAAAACAACTTGCCCATGGCCCTTATGAAGAATGATAAACTATTAACAATGTTGATACAGCGAAGGAGTACTTATTTTGTATCCAGAGAAAGAAAGTTCCAAGGTCGAATTAAAGAGAGAATTGACAGATTCCTTTCTGAAAACCGTTAGCGCTTTGGCTAATTACGGCGGAGGTAAGATTGTTTTTGGCGTCTCAGAAGATGGTAGCATCGTTGGCATTGCTGACCCAGAAAAAACGCGTCTACAGCTTGAAAATAAGATTAATGACAGCATTTCCCCAAGACCTGAGTTTGTTCTCAACACGGTTATCTTCGAAGAAAAACAAATCGTGGAATTAGCGGTCAGCAAAGGAAAGAACGCACCCTATCTTTACAACGGCAGAGCGTATAAAAGAAGTGATACCTCTTCCACGCCTTTGGATTCAAATGAGTTGCGCAGACTTTCTTTGGATAGCACAAGCATGACCTTTGACCAACTACCATCTCATGAAGAAAATTTGAGCTTCAAAGTATTGGAGCGTTGGTTAAAGCAGGAGGTCGGACTCAAGAAACTAGGCGATGATTCACTGCGCACCCTTGGTTTGATGAAGGGCGATCAATACTTGCGCTCTGCTGAATTATTGGCAGACACTAACCAAAACGCTCAATCCGCAACCATCATAGTCCGTTTTGGAAAAACCATTTCTGAGTTTATGGACCGCTCGGATCTGACCTACCAATCCTTGCTTTCTCAATACCAAGGCGCGTTGGAAATGTTTGACAAATGGTATCAGCCCTATGAGGCTGTAGATGGCTTTATGAGAGTTCCAAGAATTCAAATCCCCAGAGATGCCTATCGCGAAGCCGTCGCCAATGCTTTGATCCATCGTCGTTATGACCAAGGCGGAGCAGTTCAAGTCGCCATGTACGAGGACAGAGTTGAAGTTACATCGCCTGGTGGGTTGCCTGAAGGTGTTAGTGAAACCGCATATCTTTATAGCCAGATATCCATCCCAAGGAACCTCATCATTGCTGAAGTTTTTCACCGTCTGCATTTGGTTGAAAAGTTTGGCACGGGCATCGATCGCATTCGAAAAGAGTATGAGCCTTATGCCTCAAAGCCACACTTCGAGGTTTCTGATGTACTCATACGGATTGTTTTACCTGTCATTGATTATAAAAAACAGCCTGAAGAAATTTCTTTAACGGAACAAGTTTTACAGATTATTGGTAATACACCGCAGATAAACCGAGTTGAATTGGAAGAAATCACCGGTTACAAAAAATCTCAGCTTCAAGAGGTTTTGGGCAGGCTTGTAATGGAAGGAAAAATTGAGAGGTTAGGGCGTGGCAAGTACATTACCTACCAGATAAAAAACTAAATTCTATCGCCCGGTGATTCGCCCAAATCGGGCGCAAGAGCGGGCGATAGAACTGTTTTCGAACGAAGTGATCACACAATTTCTCGATAACAAATTGCTTGTTATTGAGAAAAACAACATTTAGACCCCTCATATTTTTGACAAGCAAAATCGGACAATAACACTAAAACCTTCTATCATTCTTTATAAATATCAGGGGATCGAGGTTCCCTGACAGCTTTCATCCCATCCGGTTCATACCAATCATAGCTTGTGTCTGTAACCACACGATAATCCATACCCAGCGTTGAGAAGTGCTTTCTTGCTGCATCAATCTTCCGACCTTCGTTCGCAAAGCGAAGAAGGTTCGTGTCTTCCCGCCCCTTTGTTTCCCGAATCAGTTTAAGGACGATTCTATCGTCATCCATGCGCAAGATGCCCCAGTCTGGGTTGTAATTGCCAATAATTTTTGGCAAACTGACTTTGTAGCTTGGAGGAAACTTAAAATAACCGATGACCTTGGGATCGTTGTCCGCAAGATAGGTCTCGACAAACCTTCTTTCAACGTCTGAATCCACTTGTACCCAATCGTAAATACCAGCCTCTCCAGCTTCAACCAATTCTTTTTGAGGGAAATTCTTGACGGGCGGGAACATCGCATCCAATTCGTAATCATGAAAACTTCCAGGCTCCGATTTGAAGTCGAGGTTCTGAACAATGTGGTCCGCAAAGGTTTCTTGCAGTGAGTCGATAAAGAGATTGGCAAAACCTTCCGGGTTCTTGAGGAAGAATTCCTTGAACTCATTTGAGAGCCCCTTAAAAATCTGATTGATTGTCTTGCGGGTGATTCCGGTTGCTTTGGCTGCACGGTCAATCAGGTTGAATATCGGCTTCACTTCCATCTTGCTTTCCTCGGTACGGCGCAGAGGTTTCTGTCCAGTTTCACGCTCGAAGGAGGTTTCTTCACCCCGTATCAACCTAATATCGTTTTCAAATACGATGGAAGAGAAGGCTCCATCATCCACAATCTCAACAATCCGGTAGCCTCTCAGCCGTGGGTCTTTAAGGATCGTGGCAAGATCATCCGGTTCTTTTACCGGCTGCAAGTATTCGACTGGAAAAATTTCACTTTCGGTTGTCTCGATTTTAATACGAAGTTGTGCGTTTTTACCCTTCACATTTTCCAACTTGATTGTAAAACGTGTGATTACAAAGCTTCCAGTTTCAATTACCACCTGTGGATTCATCTTTCGCTTGTCAATTTTGTGAATTCTTTCAATACATTCTCTTACCAAAGATTCAGAATCGACGTGAATCGTATAAGAAGTTTTTCGGGTTAGTTCTCGCCAGAATTCCCTAAAGTTTTTATCGTCAAATACACGCTGATTACGTTTAACAGTACCGTCGTCAGCACGGCTAACTCTAGGCGGAACCTTGTCGTACCCCGCTTCACGGTACTCGTTCTGCAAGGTGGAAGCGTAAGTTTCGTAACTCTCGTTGGCCACAACCGTGAGAATATTGACCGTCTCATCCATGATGCGCTCACCTTCCTGGTCCACCGGAAGACGTAAGCCACGCCCGATCTCCTGGCGTTTTTTCATCTCTGAAACAGTCTGGTTGAGCGTGCAGATCTGGAAGACGTTGGGGTTGTCCCAACCTTCCTTGAGGGCACTATGAGCAAAAATAAAACTCACCGGTTCGTCAAATGAGAGCAGGCGTTCCTTCTCTCGCATGATCAATTGGAAGGCTTCTTTTTCTGCTTCACGTTCCTTTGCGTTTTTTCCATCGGTATCTAGGGCAGACCCCTCACTCTCGCCTTTCGAAGGTTTAGAGCGAGCGAAATAGCCTCTCCGTACCTCATCTGCCTGCCAATTCTTGAAATAGGGAAAACGCTCTTTGATCTTTTCGAAAGCCTCATCAAAGAGAAGTTTGATCAAACCATCATCGTTCACGTAGTTGGCAACACGGTCGATAAAGAAAAGCGAAAGAACTTTAATGCCCCTCCCATTAAGCGCCTCTTGGACTCGCATATGACGTTCAATGGTTCGCTCAATCTGAACACGGAAGATCGTGCGTTTCGAGGAACTGAAGATGTCCTTATCCGTAATGCGTTCGTGTCCATCAAAATCCACAAAAGTATCGCTCGCTTTTGCGCTTATTTCCGTCACACGATAGCCATGCTGATGGTCGGGGTGTTGAGTCTTTTGAAAAAGGTTGTCACCCTGCTTGAGTTCCACCTCAACAGAACGAGCCTGCCCTAAAAACATCCCCATTGTTTGAACGACTGCACGAAGCGGCTTGGTCTTTACCTCACGCAGGATCACCGTCCCTGCATCGAGGTTAAACTGCTCAAAGACACCATCCACTTGAATGCGCTTCACCAGAGAGCGTTGATAGGCGTCAAATGGTGTAAGACGGTAAACCAAGTTAAAGACTTCCTTGTGGGTGGCGCTGTAACGCAGGGCAAAGAGCGGATGCAAAGTGCGCAAGGCTTCTTTTGAAAGATCACTGCCCATGTTTTGAGGTTCGTCCAAAATCAAAATCGGTCGGGTTTCCTGAATATATTCATAGGGTTTGCGCTCACCCGGAAGCTGTTCTGAGGCGCGATAGATTGTATTGGAAGAACGTCCCTGGGCAGTATTGAAGCTCTGGATAGTCATTACCATCACTTCAACAAATGATGAGGTGGCAAAATTGCGCAATGTGCTCAGTTTGCTGCCATCGTAACGAATGAGATTGACCGTTTCATTACCGTAAAGTGACGCAAAGTGACGTTTCATGACTTCAAAACTTTTTATCACGCCTTCATAAATCGCCACACTGGGCACGACGATAATAAACTTACGAAAGCCATAGTGTTTACGTAGTTCGTAAATTGTGCGCAAATAAACATAGGTCTTTCCCGTGCCTGTTTCCATCTCAACCGTAAAACTCGGATAACGCCAGTTTTCGTAACCTGCGCCTTCGAGCACGATGCCATCATCCATATCCAGTTCTTGGACCTGGTCGATCTTGTTGGCTTCCTGCACAGCCAAAAGGTTGCCAAATAACCAGCTCTCGCTGAGCGCCTCTCCCTCAGGCAAGTTGGGCACGATGCCATCACCGAGCATGAACGCCGAATCGTAGCGGGGCAAGCCCTGAAAAACATCCACCACGGCTCGAATGGCGTCGGCTTGAAAGTCGAGGTTATGATCAAACTTGAATTGGATTTTATTATCATCCACCATGTTACTATCTCTTATTCAATACTAGAATCACAAAAAACATCACACATCACAAAAAATTGGACCTTGATTTTTATTGTTAATTGTTGTACACTCTTAATATCTCATCTGCCATGTGTAGAAGGAGCATTCCATGTCGTCTTTAAGGCGACATTAGCTTTTTATATGGCTTTCTTGTTGATATGCTTTGTATTCCTTTAGCAATTTGTATTTTGAATGATTAGAATCAATTGGATAAGCTGTCGTCAAGATTAAATATCCTTTTCTTTTTCCTAAAACAACAAGGTATTCTATTTCTTCAAAGTAAATACAAACACTCTTGTTCCCTCTTCTCACGTTTTCCCAAACAAGCATATTGGGCTCATTTTCGTGTTCAATAATTGGCCGAGGCCACCGTATTCTCTCGCAACGAGAAATTTCTGGTATTCGGTTTATTTCATCCACACCCTCAGATATTATGTGCCAAAAAGTAGGATGAAAAGTGTCTGTTTGATCTGGAAACTTTTTTAGCAAAACGTTTAATTCACGGAACTCGGGCTTAGAATCAATAAATTCCTTCTTAAAATATCTAAAAAGCAGATTGAGGTGTTTTTCCCAATTTACGCTTGAAGAAGGCACAATGGGAGGTAACCAGGGTGGGAACGACGATTCGGTGGGATGCTTCAACATTATTGTGGACTCCAGAAAAAGAGATTGGTTTTAGCTTCATTGAGCGGTGTTGAGTTGGTTAATGAATATCCTGATTTTCGCTTAAATAGGTCGATCAGTTCCAACTTGGCTTTACTGGTTTTGAAGCCTCTTGAATGGTAAGACAGCAATCCGATGAGCAGATCGACAAGTTGAATAAGTTCAGACTCATGAGATCTCACTAACTGAATTTTCTTCACGATTGTTTTGTCGAAATCCAATGCGATATTACAAAGAATCTCATGTAATTTTTTTACTTTTTCACCACCTCGAGAATCCTTGATATCCAGGTAAATGTTGTATTTGTTCTTTAATCCAATCAAGTGTTCTAGTAGCTGAAAATACATTTTGTAATACCAGTCGTCATGCGTTTGATGAAATTTCTCATGATTAAGATGGCTTTTTCCTGTAATGACAACTGATCGAAAGCGAAGAAGTGGCTGATCAAAGAAAAAGTTTAGAAGCTTTCTATAAAAATCGAGCTTTGAAGAGGAAACCTTTACCCACTTTACTTCGAATTTTGGAGAAAGCCCATGTTCAACTTTGATGTGCCGGATATTTTCCGAAATATTTCTTACATGCTCTTTAGGTAACCAAATGGCACCAAGCACCATGACATTTGAAGAGTCATTTGGTAAATGGCAACTTTCATCACAATAAACATTGTATTCCATCATTCACCGTCCTTTAAATTACATGTACATTGAATTTGTCTTGAATGCGAACTTTGAGCTCGTCGGTTAGAGCAGAATCAAGACAGATGAAGATGTCATCCTCTGCCATTTCCAGGTGCCTGATGGTGTTGTTGTGGATTTCTGCGTCAAGGCAAATATAAAGCTCGTGCGTGCACCAATCCGGCGCGCTGATTTTGTAAAGCTCATTATCCCGGAAATCTTCGAGATAAGTTATAGTGCTTGTAAGTGGAAAACCTTCAAGAAGAAGGAGCTCCGATAGAAGATCCTCCTTCTTCCAATTAGAAACAAGCGATTCACTAAAATCATCAAAAAGGCTTACTATTGTTTTTTCAGCATTAATTTCTTCTGGAATCCAAGATCTGATGTTGGATTTAGTTGACTTGAATGACTTGAAACCCAATTGATTTAAAAATCTGCTGTTTTCAAAAAAAGGTAGACTTTTTTGATTTTGCTGTTCCTCTTTAATTGTCTTATTAATTACTCTCCTTAGTCTTTCTTTACTCAGTTCTGATATTGTTTGAAAGCCAGTTTCTTCGCCAGCTACATTTTTATTCTTTTGTTCAAGCATTTGAATTAATATAAAGGTTCTTGAACCTTCATCTTCTAGATTAGCTTTGATTACTGCCTCTCCTAAAGTACCAGAGCCAGCGAAAAAATCTAATATGATGTCATTTTCCGAGGATGCTATTCTAATCAGATGAAACAATAATTCGACAGGTTTAGGATAATCAAAAACATCTTTACCATCAAATAATTCTCGAAGTGCTAACCCAGCTGTTTTTGCTGTACCGAAATTTTGCAAAATTGATATGGGAGTTGTTTCACCCTGTTCATTAATAAAAACTTTCAAAGATGGAACTGAATTACCCATTTTTCCAAAATATATCCGATTATCTTCTTTTAATCTATTAAATTCGTCTTCAGCAACTCTCCATTGACGTGAATATTGTTTTCCAGAAGGTGTTGTAACTGTATAGTAATTTTTACCAGTAGCTTTTGATTTTGCTTCCGTATGAGAAATAATACCTTGCTTGTAAGGTCCTCTGGGATCGTTATCAGGATTTGTATACACATTTTTATAGTTTCGATCAGAAAGAAATTTAGAAAAATTTACTAATGATTTGTCCTTATAAGCAACTAATATGTATTCATGTTCTCTTCTAAATCTGTAAGTAATTTTTAGTCTTCCAGAATCATCACCGACTTTGTGCCAAATCATCATCTCAACATTATCATCACCAAAAATTTCATCGCACATAAGCTTCAAATGAGACACTTCATTATCATCTATGCTGATAAATATTACTCCATCCTCTCGTAATAGCTGCCTGGCAAGAATCAAGCGTGGATACATCATATTGAGCCAATTGCTATGAAAACGACCATCAGCACGGGTGTTGGTGGTGAGAAGTTCACCGCCCTCGCCTTTAGCTCCGGTATATCGCAAATAAGCCTCCAAAGGATCGGTGAAGTCGTCATTGTAGATAAAATCATTACCGGTGTTATAGGGAGGGTCAATGTAAATCATCTTTATCTTGCCCGCATAGCTCTTTTGCAAAAGCTTGAGCACTTCAAGATTATCGCCTTCGATAAAGAGGTTCTCGGTGATGTCTTCATTCACACCATCGCCATAAACCGGCACGAGTGTTCCCTGGCTCGGAATCGCAGCCCGCCTGCGTGCCTCACGTTTGCCAGGCCAGTTGAGACCAAAATATTCCTCGCGCCCACCTTCTTCAAGCTCCTTGCCGAGCAGCTCGCGCAGCGTTTCCCAGTTGATCTTGCCATCGGCAAACGCTTCCGGCACGGCTTGCATCAAAGCCTCCATGCGTTCCTGCATATATAAGTTATTGTTTTCGGGTGTGAGTTTAGTAACAGGCATTATTAAACCTCTTCTTTTTCATTTTGCAGTCTCTGCAAGAAAGGTATTGTACAAATTTTAAGGACCAACCACCATAAATAAAGACAAGCGGTCGATAAAAATTCCTCAGATGAGAGCAAGCCGTGGGCTACACGGTTGCGAAGATTAACGCCAAAGCGGTTTGTCAACAGCCCCTTTAGGTGGAAGATAAGGTCTTCGCCAAAAATATTTTTGAGCTCCTTCATCTCCAAAAGTCTGTTCAAATCAAACTCTTCTTCGATTCCTTCCTGAGATAATCCGGTTGTAATCACGCCGTTGTTGTTAAGCAGTACTCGAAAAGAGTTCTCAAGTTGGAGGACAAGGATATGTGTTGCAGTTACAAAATCATAACGGAACCCAGCTAAAAAGCCTTTTCTAAATAAGGCGGTCCGATCTCTTGGGATAATCGGATTCCCTTCGATAATAAAATCAAGGTCTTTTTCTAAAATGATATGCTCGAGCGAGAGTTGTCGCATTGCAGGCCATATTTGAGCACTAATGTACATTTCCCTGTAGATATTGGCTCTTGAGAACATATCCGCCTCAAGCGATTGAGCCCGACGATCTTCATCCGTTGACGAAGCTCGCTTGGCCGTGGTGCGGCCTTTAGAATCAAGCACCTCATGATCAATGACACCCGTTAGTGAAAACTGTTCTTTCTCAACTTGATTTTTAATTACCGCCTTCGAAGGTCCCGGGCTAAAACTTATTAGTGTCAGTATGGCAGTCCGTTTATCCTTCCCTTTTATAGCAGCTGTGGTTGCCTCTACAAATTCGGAGATATCCAAACTTGATGAGAAGACTTTCATCTCATTGGAAACTCTCGCTTGACTGTCCATCATTTCCTGCCTTAATTGCGCAATCGTGCTTTCGAAGCCACCAATCTGCCGGTACAAATCAATCGCGTCCTTGAAATAGGAGACTGCTGCCATCGCATTGTTTGCTTCAAGATTATGCTTGGCAACCAAGACAAAGAGTTCCGCTTTTTTAACCAAGTATTTCTTTTTGAGTTCTTCGTCCTTTGCGACTGCATACCAAAGAATTAGTAAATCACAGACCCGTTCTGTTGACCAATAATCTTCATCAGAGAGACTTTGCGAATAATGCCTTTCAATCGTTTCAAGGTGTTTTTTAGCAGGCAGATGGTTTTGCTTGAGCAAGAACTTTACCAGGCGATGGTACACCACCTTCTTCAACCCCTGAAGATCGAGCCAATTCTCTACTCTCTTTAGAAATGCTTGGCTTTCTGCATGGTTGATATTCCAAACGATTGCCATTCCGCGCTTAACGTATTCAATCACATAAACTTGGTCTTCACCTGAATTGAGTAATTCTTCGCAAAGGGCAAAGTATGCATCGATGGCAATTTGAGCGTAGAGGTAAGGTTTTTGTCCATGCTTCAGAGTCCAGAGAACATCCGCGACTCGGGCTCTTAGGCATGGGTTTTTCAGCTTTGGCAGGAAGTGAGCGAAGATTGCTAATTGGTTCTCCGAAAAATCTTGCGGCAGAATTCCCCTTTTCCCTGCCATCTCAAACATCGGAATAAAAACTTCTTCAGTTTGCTCGTGATTGAGGCTGAATTGTGTTATTGCGCCAAACAAGCCACAAATTTTCCAGTCAACTGTCCCTTCAGTCAATAGATTTTGTTCAGAAAAGAAAAGGAATGATTGTGAATACCCACTTTTATCTTCGAGGTTGTTTATTATTGACTCGAAATCAAAATCCGATAGATCATCTATCGATAATTCATAGTCTTCTATTTGCATCTGACTTCAAGATTCTCCTCACCAAAATAATGACAAACATAGATGATAAACCAAAGTAAAAACTTAATTTGCTCTACGCACTCTTGTAGTCCTCACTGACTCCCTCTTCTTCTTGTGATCGAAGCTCTTTTCGGGTACAAATTCGACTAGAACACCTTGTGTCTGGCAGTCGCGTGGCAGGTCCTTGACCTTTGCATATACTCTTTCACTCCCGTCATCAGGATAGATAAAAGTGAAAGGGCTGTCAGGAAAAACATTGCCAACTTTGCCTCGTTTAAACTCAACATCTTCTGTCACCGCTTCTTCCCAAATCCGCCTGCAAGTTTTCGCCAATTCTTTTTGGGTCGTGGGAAGGGTTTTCCTTGAACTACCACTCTCCTTGTAAACCTCATCCAGTTGTGATTCGAGCTCTGTGAGAGAAGCGCGAATCGGCCATCCCTGATTTTCCCGAATTACCTTGGAAAATGTAATTGCCAGGTCTGCTTCATCAAGCTTCTTCATCTCGATGGCAAGAGCGGCAAAATTCTCAAGGATGCTTACTTTGAACTGATCTTCCTTTCCCGCGAGTAGCGCCTGGGAATAAAGTCGGTACGCTTCTTTTTTATTCCCGAGCTTGCTCTCGACCTCAGCCAGATCACCAAAGATGTACCATTGTTTTCTTGGATGCGTGAGGAGCGGACGGAGAGTTTTTGCAGAAGCTTCAATGTCACCAATGGCAAACTGGGCGAGCCCGATCGTACGAGTGAGGTCAATCTGGTTTGAAAAGTGATGTAGCCCTGCTTGGGCAACTTCAATGGCTTTTTCGAAAGATTCTAGTTCAAGGAAGGCTTTTGAACTTATAACATACCACTGTTCTTTTTCGGACATATAAAACTTGCCGTCTTCTGACTTGCGTTTGGTATCAGAAAGGGAATCCGGGTCCACAAGAACTGCGAAACGGGCGACCGTTGACCAATTAACATTTTTCTGTTTCTTTCCAGCGGTCATCACTGCAGTGCCAATGACTTTATTAATTAATTTGTTTTCGGGATCGATCGCGATCACCTGGTTGGCAACCTGAACAAAGGCATTAAAGTCGTCACTTTCTCTGGCAGCTCTAAAATCACGGTCATAAGAGACCCAGGCAAATTCGCTCTTGATGTAAGAATCTTCAGGATACTTTTTAAGTGCGAATTGAGAAATCTCGGTCGCCTTGTCGAGATTTCCTAACTTGCGATGACAGTAGATTAACCATCGAAGAGAATAGCTGCTTGGACTATTCCTGTATGCTTCCTCATAGACTGGTATTGCCTCTTCAAAATTACCTTGCTTTCGCAGCTCATCTGCTGAGGGGGTCTGGGTCTCGTCATTCATGAGCGTTCTCCTTTAACTCTTAATATTCTTAAATCATACCTTCTACGTCTCCGACCGAATCAATCCAGTCGTGCGCCATTCCTCGAGAGGTTCGCCCACTTCGAGGTCGTTGTAATAATTTTCAAAGATTTGGTCTGCCCTGCCACGCCCATGGCGCACATACACACGATACGCGGCACAGGAAAACCGAGCGTCACAGTTACGGCAGACATGCGTTCCAAAGCTCACATTGGATCGGTCTGTGTATGATCCACGAAGCTCTTCCACTGAGCGAGGTTCAAATTCACGGTCTTCAATCTGGTCTACAACTTCACCAAAAGAATGGATCGTGTCTTTGACTTTACGGCGGTCAAAGGCAATCTCGATCAAGGGATCCCACCGGTCGAGAGCACGTTCCAACTGGGCTTCATTTCCACTCGTGAGTGCTTCTTTGACATCATCGGGAAAATCGGTACAGATTACAGCAGTACCATCCAATGGCTGCTTTTGAAGTTCCTTCCAGATATGAGCATACACGTTGAGTTGATCTTCGTATTGGTCGATATGAGAGCGGACATAATCACCATCGTGAGTCTTGATGTCATAGATGATCGTTTTACCACCCTCGCGTACGATATCGACAACACCTTCGATGCCAAACTCACGTTCTTTGGGTGATTCCTGCTGCGGAAGGCTGAGCCGAACTTCAGTCTCTGAGACATTAAGAGCCACATCACGCATTTTTTGCCAATAGAAGAGCACTTGTAGTAACCCAGCTCGTTTGACTTCAGGGGTAAGCGAAATACCGGATTCCAAACGCAGGAGATCGAAATTCTGCTGATAGGCTTGGCGAATAAAGTCCTGAATCTCATTATCCTTCCAGTTAGCTTCCATTGCTTACCTCCTCCCTTCTTCGAATAATCTCGTGATGTAAATCTTCGAGAGTACGGTGAATCAGACTGCCGAAGAACATCGTTTGAGCACGTGATGGAACAAACCCGTACTTCCGGAAAATCATATACTGTCTCGGGCATTTCTTGTATGTCAAATAATCAGCAGTATAGGAGTACATCTTTGGTAAATCGTTTTCTTTTGAACTGAAACTTGGTACTGTAACTAAATCAAGCTCAGGGATGCGTGGAAAACTGTCATCTAAAAGCGTTTTAAAAGGTTCGTTAGTAGATTGTCCCCTTCCCTTATAATGCGCAACGATCATCAAGTTTTGGGCTCGTGATAAAGCAACATAAAACATGCGCATGGAGTCAAATTCTGCTTGACGGGAAAGCGGTTCGCTATTTTCGTTCTCACAGAAAGGGAAAATTGCTTTTTCGATGAATCCAGCTGGATGCAACCTTCGGCGTGGATTTCCTAATACAACCACGGGGAATTCTAGACCTTTGGATTGGTGCACGGTTAAGAAAGGGATGCGTCCTTTTGGAAAGGGATCTTCGGCATCTTCATATTCGGATTCTCCGAGGCGATAGATCGAGAATAAAAACGAGAAATAAAAAACCTTGTGGAAGACTCCTTCGACAAGAAGGTCAGCAGTGAGAACTGGCAAAAACTCATCAACAAATCGGGCAAGATATTGGGTAATGAGGCTCAGGTTACAGATTGGGCCTTCGTCTTCTCCACTTTGAGCCAAGTCGAACATGGCTTTGAAATGTGTGAATCCGGTAAGGCGGTAGAAGAGATCGAGAACACTCCAATCCAGTGAGGTAACACGTTTTAGTATGTAATCGAGCGGAAAAGGTCTTCCTTCAGTTGCGCGTCTTTCGACTGTTCGATCAAGATAAGCGCTTCCGAGAAGTTTTCTGCCAGTTTCTGATAAACCAGGAGCACTGTAGACTTTTCGCTTCATTTGTCTGAGGTCATACGGTTCAGTCAGAGACCAATTTTCTCGGTCCGCAACTCTCATTAATGCCTGGGAATCACTACAAGCGGTTTCTATTTCAGCACGCTTATCTGCTACAAACTGCTTCAAGGCGGGATCCTCTTTGAGCAGTTGTTTGGCATTTATTTCCGTTTGTCTGAGCCAATCTCCGAACTCACCATAATCACCTCCCCAGCCGCCTTGAATTTCGGGCAATCCAAAAATAAGGGCGAACACTCCGAAGACATCGTACGATTCATCAACTTCCAGAAATCTACCAGCCCTTGGAGCGTAGACTCTTAATCCCAATCTTTCAAGAGCATTACGCATCGTTTCGACATGAGTCGCTTTAAGGCTTGGGTAGAGAAAGGCGATTTGATTTGGATCTTCGACTTTCCCTTGATCGATTAAATCCTTCACAAGTTGGGCAATCTCAGAACACACATTTGCCGGAGAACTTGGTGTACTAGCAACGATGGAAATCCCATCATCAGGTTTATTTGCATGAATGTCCTTGTCCATGAAGCGATAAAAACCACCGTCGCCGGAATTCCTTCTCCAATTCGCGTACGTCATAAAGTTTGTATAGAAATCCACAATTTTCTTGCGTGAGCGATAGTTAGTTGAAAGTGAGATGCGTTTAGGTTCGGTTTTGAGATATTTTTGACAACGTGAAGGAAAATCTACGAAGTTTTCTACGGTTGCACCACGAAAGCGATAAAGCGCTTGGTCGTCATCCCCGACGACACAAATATGTTTGTGACCTTTCGCAAGTTGGAAGAATATCTTTTCCTGGATTGTGTTTGTATCCTGATATTCGTCGATAATGACATGTTTAAAAACATTTCCCGTATCTTCACCCTCAAGTAAAACCCGATACGCGTCTTGTTGAAGTAACGAAAAATCGGTGTTTCGTAACTTTTCTGACTGGATAAGTGATTCGCGGTAAGCATTGTAAAGTGAGAATGCTTGAACGAGAGCATCTTTTTCCAAAGAATTTGATTGAAGGTAGGTATCGAATTCATCATCCGAAGCTTTGAGCATTGAGATCGCCTCAAGAGGATCGATGCATTCTTCAGAACATCGGTTAAAAAAAGCAATACAATTGGTTACTGCGGAATGCTTTGACATTTTTTGTACACCGAAGATGGAGTTGATGATCAAATGCGGATCCGTATCTTCATCCAGATTCAAAACGCTTACCAATTTTCGCCATGTCTTCGTTCTTGAGACATGAAAATACTGACTAAGCTCATCCATCAAATTGGGTGTTGGGCTTACATGGAAATCCTGGAGGAATTTTCTGCGGTCGTTTAAGATTCGACGACAAAGCGAGTGTACCGTGCCAATGTACATTTTGGAGAGATCATAGGGTTGACCATTAATGTTAGTTGCGTAGTCGAGTAAGCCTCGAAGACCTTCCTTAAGTTGGTGAGCTGCTTTCTCAGTAAATGTTGAAAGAAAAATCTCTTCAGGTTTCACACCATGAAAAACAATCAGGTTTAAGGTGCGACATAGGAGCACCCTTGTTCTTCCGGAGCCAGGACCTGCCGTGATGCAAAGTGGTCCGTCGACATACAAGATTGCATCACGCTGTTGCTCATTGGGCGTAAATTTGCTCAACTTCCAGAGTGTCTCAAGGTTGAGCATACTTTTAACCATTATCGAGATTTGTGAGTTGAAATCAACCATTGATGGGACCCCCTAAGGTTTGTCGTGCAAACACATCCAAGACTCTTCCCCCAGGTTCAAAACTGATAGCAGTAAACCGATGCGCTAAGGCAATAGGTACGACCGCATTTTTATAAAGGTCGCTTTCGAGGTTATTAATCAATGCAATTGCTCGTGGCAAGTTTTCATAGTTTTCAATTTTTGTTTTTTCGAAATTAAAATCAGAGTGGGTAAGGTCTTTAGATGAATACGGATATGGAATGAGAAAGTTAAAAGTCTTCCCACTTGCTGTTTTATATATAAAGTCCTGACCGTAATAAGTTTCGTAGCCGAAGGTTTTCCCTGAAGGCTCTCGATTGCCAAGCATGAACCGATATCTAAATTCATCATCAATACAATAAATTTTGTTATTTGGTAGAAAACGATCTACATGGTCTATATAATCGATAACTTGTCCTGTTTTTTGCAAACCAATCATTAAAATCGGGCTAGCGTTTAGGCGAGCCAACCTTTGCCTCGCTTTTTCCAAAAAGATCATCAATGATCGGTGAATCCAAGCTGCGTTTCCAAAAACAGCCAATGGCCCGTCAACAAAGAATGCCATATTTGTCAGTAGTAGAGGAGATTCCTTCAAAAAATAACGTATGTAGTGAGCTGGGATGATGTGTTCGAGGATCATCATCATTCTTGAAATCACAACTTGATTTGACTGAAAATCGTTTACCTCTTCCCACAGGCGCAAACAATCAGATGGATATACTTCTTTGTGGCAAGATGGGCAATACTGCTGTGTTGGAATATCCTCGACAGTGATAGGGCCGTGGCCACAATTAGGGCATTTGTGAATCTTCAGCTTTTCTTCATCTTCAGTACCTAACTCTCCAGGACGCAATGAGGCAAGAGCAAAAAGGGTGGAACGCAAACTAGTTGCGGGTTCTTTCGGGTTGAAACGCGTTCGTTCGTCATATAGTTGTTTGTCAAAGAGTGCTCGGAAACTATCACGAACATTTCCTTGATCTTTCCAATTGATATTTGCACTAGGAATGAAAAAAGATAAAGACGTGTTCTTATTTTTTAGTGCAGCGACTCGAAAAGGATCAACAAAATTTCCAACTTTAAGGTCACCGAATTCCTTGAGCGATATGAGCACAACACCAACTTTAATAAAACCAAATTTCGTGCTTGGCAATTTGTCGTCAATGCTTACCTCGTAATTTGAGCCATCAATGGCAATAACAAACTCTGGTAAACTTTCATCCTTCGACTTCGGAGGTTCTAGAAATTGCCCTGCTAACTGTAAAGCTTCTGTATCAGAGGGCGGTTTCAAGAAAGCACATTCCCCAAGCATACGTTTAATATCTGGATTGTTGAGGATATCTACATGCGAAGTTTTATTTGCATACTCGTTTTGATAAGGCATATTCGTCCTAACTAACCTTCTTAGTCCGTGCCTAAAGCGGATAATCGTCTTAGTTCTGCTTCAGGAGCAAATTTGTCGATCTGTACTGGAACAACATACGGCCCTGACAGTGTTTTTACTCTCGCAAAACCAACATCCTGAGCTCGTATTAATGATTCACTAAAATCATCAAAATCATAGAATTGAGCTAATTCTTTGATTTCACGCAGGTTGTTAAGATGTGTAATAAACCAATTTTCAGTGTTGGCCAGAATATTGGGATGCATTGATGAGACTTCCTGCGTTGCATAAACTAAAGATATTCGGTACTTGGCGCCCTCTTTAGCGAGACGTGGCCAAGTTTCGGTCAGTTCCATCTTTTTCCCTATTAAGTTATGCGCTTCCTCTATATAAACGACAATGTTGGGTGGGGTTTCTCCATTTACAAAGAATCCCATTGAATTTTGAAAGATTTTTAATGCAATTTGGGTGCTTACCTTTTCACGGATACGTGCATCGCCCACGGATAGATCAAGAATTACGATTTTCCCATCTGAAAGATGACTATAAATTTCCTCAGCAACATCTTGGGTTCTTCGAGGAGAGTGATATCGTATTGCATCGACCAGAATCCTATATCCTGATATGTAGCTGTTTTCACCTCTTTTCTGGGTAATCATGTCAAGCAGATTTAATAATGTATCATCTACCCAGTTGTTTCCACGCGTTGAACTCGGTAGGGGATTTTTTAAATTAGCAGCACGAGCAGCGGTAAACCATTGTTTTGCTTGTTCCAATGTCATACCCTGATTAGGGTCGGAAAGTTCATCTGGAGCATGTGCTGCAACTTCTCTTTGAACATTTTGATTGACACTAAACTTAACTCTATGATTAGCAGGAGGTTCAAAACCAGCTACGAATAGAAGAGTCTTATAAGCAGCTACATTACGTTGCCAACGGTAAAACTCACCTCTTTCATGTTCCTCTGGTTTATCAAGACTTAAGTTGACAAAAGCTCGAACGTAGTCAGTTGTTACTCTGTTTGCTGATTCAAGCTCACGTTGGATTATTCCGAACCCTTCATTTAACTGTTCGTAAAAATTTGTTCGCAATTCTTCAAACCCAACCGTTTCCATCGTGCGATATCGAATCGTGTCGTTTGTGTAGATGTCTGCAAGAGCTCCTCGATCTTGTTGATTGGCATTTGCATATTCACCATTGATGTCGTATATAATCTGACCGATTTTCACGCCACCACTATCAGCAACACGCTTTACCACGGATACCATTTGTTTAATCATGTTGGACTTACCTGTGCGAGTCATACCAAGCACAGCAGTTCTACGTGCCAAAAAATCTGACGGTTGTACGAAGACAGGGACTTTTTCTGCTTTTTGGCTCTTGCGATGTAATCTATCCGTGGATGTGTACCTCACTGTACCAATCTGAAAAGGAGTTGGCTCGGATGGCAATCCTAACAGTTGAGCTGCTTCTTTTGCCGCATTTTTTCGCATGGGATCCACATAGTTTACAATTATATTGAGAGCATCTCCGTGTGGCCGGTAAACGTTCATACGAGACGCCGTCGCGAAAGATTCGATGTCACTCCCAAGCCAGAGCTCACCATCCGAAGTGTAAAAAGTTCCCAATACGCGGCATCGAAGCCCACCAAACTGAAGCTGATTTTGAGTAATGTCATCAATCTCGCGTTCCGTATTATCTCCAAAAACATTTGTCCTTTGCTGAAAAAAGTCGATTTTAGTTCGAACTAGATCGTCATCCTGCGGAAGTTTTGTTGAACCCAAAACTCTCAATAAAATGATTTCCTTATCTTCTTCAGCGGTTTGTGAAAAATGATTTGGATCTATGGATGTTGCTATAAGGAAGCAGTTATGAGGAACACCCAGTGCTCTCGCTTTCCAAAGATCATTTGTCATTACCAGTGCGTACTCATAATCAATCGCAAAAGTCCATCCTATAAAATTGTCTGGTTGGATCAGTTTTGCCAAAGGGTCGCTTTTCAAGATTAAATTCGCATTAAGCATGGTTTTTTTCCTCATTCTTTCCGTTAGAATCGAGAATTAGTGGAGAGGGTAGTCTTTCAAGATTAGAAATGATTACTTCTTTGCCTTTTTTTAGAAATTTTAGCAACAGAATATAGAAGCTCAATATCATGATGCTTGGTGCCATTTGTTCTTTTTTTCAAAACATCCCCATATAAAGATTCGACCTGGGATGCCGAATCGTAACTAAGAAGCCATTTATCTTCAAGCGAGATTAAGAAGTCTCTTAATGCCATATGATCCGCATCAAGGAAGTAGAAGCGATACAATGCATCAGCTTCCTCAAAAAAAGGCGGGTCAAGGTAATAAAACAAGTTTGAAGTTGGCAGTTTACCATTTTCCTTCTCTGAACGAATTCTCCGCACCGCGTCACCCCAACAACAATTCCAAATCCCATAGATATAGCTTCGAAATTGTGAAATTTTCTCGATTCGTTGAATTATCGCTTTACGTGTAGTTTCAGTAAACCGACAATCAATCGAATATTTTGATTTCTGCTGTTTACCACCGATTGGACCCGCTCGCCCTTCTAGAATTCCAGAAAAACTCGTGCGATTTAGATAGAAGCAAGTCAAAGCTTGATCGCGAATTGAAGTGGGATTTGCGTTCTTATACGTATACCAATTCTCCAGAGACACATGCATTGTTTCAATTTGATTAACCAACCACTGTGTGTCGAAAAATAACGTCTGCCAAAAACTTGTGATCCAGGGGTCAAGGTCGATCAGTAATACTTTGTCGACTAAATTTCGGTTAAGTAAATTTATCGCTACGCTACCACCACCAATGAACGGTTCAATATAGAGTGAGGGTCTCAGGTTATTAATTTCAAGCACTTGATTAATGTAATCTACTAAACCACGTTTTGACCCGGGGTAACGAAGAGGGCTAAATAGAGTTTTGAAATTTGTCATTTGTACATTAATCTTTTATTTTTGTATTGCGAAAAGTGTCTTTTACATGATTAAATCAATCATTTGGGTTTTCATCTTTTTTCAAAAAAGCCTCGTTTTCTTGTTGGTCAATCCATTCTTGAAATGTTTCTCGGCGAAATCGCCAATGCTTGCCAACCTTAAAACCAGGCAACCGTTTATCTTGGAGAAGTTTATAAACCGTTGATAAAGGGAGTCTTAAATAATCTGCTACTTCCTCTGCTGTCAAAAAATCAGTGTTCATTACACCATCCCAAATAATATTTATAATCGCAGTTACTTCAGATTATTATAGCATAGCTGACTATATAAAAACGCCCAAGATGAGTACCCGGGCGTCTAATTTTGTGGTCGAAATTTTGAAATCCTGAGATTGTGCACAGCCGATAGAAATTACACAGCTGTTATTCCTTTATGCGAATAAAAGGCTTTTCTCCCTCAATTGTAAAACGCGATTTTTAGATAAACTCCCTTTCCACACCATTCTGTTCCTCATTCTGGTTTTGATGTGCCTCTGACTTTGCTAAGCGCAGTCGCTCACGTATGGATGTTTTCTGCTCGACACCATCACGACTATCGATATGATGGGTGAGCTGCACACGGCTATCCTGATCATCGATATCCACCCGCTCCGGTGAGCCATCCAGGTCCAGATCGCGC
>ENA-UOOH01000913-UOOH01000913.1-fermentation-metagenome-genome-assembly--contig:-NODE-913-length-31094-cov-3.565965_pt1 | contig 31094 bp, 31 predicted proteins | sample MGYA00245778_ERZ724025 | MGnify/ENA primary metagenome ERZ724025 (study PRJEB28704, sample SAMN03018313) | fermentation metagenome | biome: anthropogenic terrestrial biome; feature: soil; material... | reverse complement strand
GATTTGGGTGCTGAGGTCAAGTCTTTCTATGATCAGCCTAATGGAGTTAATATCAATCATTTCTGCGGTTCTACCTTTCCTGAAAAAATCCAGAACCTCACAAAAGGGGCCAGTTGCGACTTAGGGTTTGCTTTTGATGGTGACGGCGATCGGATTTTAGCCGTTGATGAACGGGGCGATCTACTCAATGGCGACCAGATTCTAGCAATTATCGGTCTACACTTACTCCGCCACGATCGCCTGCCCGGCCACAAAGTCATTGCTACAGCCTATTCCAATGGGGGGCTACGCCAAGCCTTTGTAGATCGAGGAGGAGATGTGATCTATGCCAAACCAGGAGACCGCTTCGTACTGGAGAGTATGCAGAGCATGGGTTGTATTTTAGGAGGGGAGCAATCTGGACATATCATCTTTTTGGAGAACTCCACAACGGGTGATGGTATCTTATCTGCTTTAAAACTCTTGGAGATGAGGCGGATTCAAGGACAAACCCTCGCAAGCCTCGCAGAAGATATGGTGGTTTTCCCCCAAAGCTTGGTCAATATCACGGTGGAGAAGAAAGAAGGTTGGCAAGACAACCAGCGGATTCAAGGGGTCATCAGCCAGGCTGAACAGGAACTCGGGCCCATGGGTCGACTTTTTGTGCGGGCCTCCGGGACAGAGCCCATGATTCGTGTCTTGGGAGAACATCCCGATGCAACTGTGCTGCAATCTTGTATCCAACGGGTAGTGCAGACCATCAGGGAAGAACAGGGTGGTAGTCGTGTCAGTTAAAGGCTGTGGAGTTGACTTGGTAGAAATCGCTCGTATAGAAAAGGCATTGAAGCGTAGGAGTTTTCGGGAGACGATTTACACCGAGTACGAAAGGGATGATTTGAAGAGTCGGAGGACCCAATCCTGGGCAGCTCGTTTTGCCGCTAAGGAGGCGGTGATGAAAGCGGTGGGCCTAGGCTTCCGGCAGGGGGTTCCTTTTGGATCCATCGAAATCTTCACAAATTCCGTGGGACAGCCCCAGGTTCGTCTTTTGCAACCAGCCCTAGACGTAGCCGCTGACCTTGGAATTACCCGATTTGTATTGAGCTTGTCACATACCAAAGAACTGGCTATGGCGTATGTCATTGCCCTTGGGGAGGAATAGTGATGCAGGTTGTGACCGGTGCTGAAATGCAGTCCATAGAAAAAGAGGCCTTTGCCAAACTAGGGCTTCCTTCTTTGTTGGTGATGGAAAACGCAGGAAGCCGTGTTGTAGAAGTGTTGAAAACAGAGTACGGGTCTATGCATGGTAAACGTATTCATATTCTCGCAGGTACGGGCAATAACGGAGGAGATGGCCTTGTGGTCGCGAGACAGCTCTTGGCACTCGGTGCTCGCATCAAGGTCTACCTTGTTGGTAATCAGCAAAAACTTTCCAAGGACAATAGCACGAACCTTAAGATCTTACGCAAACTGGGAGTGGACTTTTCCACGGTTGAGGCTGGGCAGATGGGAAAACTCAAGTTCAGCCTTGGGTTGGCTGACTTGATCATAGACGCGATTTTTGGTACAGGGTTTTCTGGCGGACTCGATTCTGAACTGGAATCTCTGGTATCGGTGGTTAACGAGATTAGGTGCCCCCTCGTGGCCATCGACTGCCCAACTGGAGTGAATGCCACAAGTGGCGAAGTGCGCACCACAGCAATGCAAGCGGACTTGACCATTAATCTTGGATTTCTTAAAGTCGGTTGTGTATTTTATCCAGGTCAAGCCTATGCTGGTCGTAATGTGGTCGTGGATTTGGGTTTTCCTCTGACGAATGAAGGCACCCGCTTTCTTCTTGGTGACCACAACTTGAGCTGGTTACCTGATCGCGAACCCTGGAGTCACAAGGGTTCCTTTGGGCATACTCTGGTTGTGGCTGGATCGAAGACGTATGCCGGAGCAGCTTTTCTCAGTGCCCAGGCAGTCTTGCGGGGCGGTGGAGGCATGGTAACCTTAGCTGTGCCGGCGAGTATTTCTGACCGTTTCACTCCCGATGAAGTTATCCTTGCGCCTCTAGGGAAAACGGAACGGGGTACGATTGGTGTGCCAAGCTTACAAGAGCTTCTTGAGCTCATGGAGGATAAGGATGTACTTGCCATCGGACCTGGTTTGACTAGGCTACCAGAGGTTATCCAGGTGGTGCAGGAACTTTTGCGTAAGTGGGAGGGCCCATGTGTCATCGATGCAGATGCACTTCTTGCTCTAGATGCAGACTTCTTGAAGAGCGTATCTGAAGATAGGCGAAGGCGGTGGATTGTAACTCCACATCCTGGGGAAATGGCCCGGCTCATATCGAGTGACGCACAGGCGGTAAATGCTAGTCGCTTGGAAGTCTCCCAGGAGTTTGCTAAAGCATGGAATGTGGTGGTGGTTTTAAAAGGTGCTCCCACCATTGTTGCTGGCGCGGAAAACACCTATATCAACAGTTCGGGAAATTCTGGAATGGCCACAGCAGGGAGTGGAGATGTTTTAACTGGACTAATTGCAGCCTTGCTCAGTCAGGGCTTAGATCCGCTTAAGGCTAGTGCCTTGGGAGTTTATGTCCACGGAAAGGCTGGGGATGTGGCCGGACTAAAGGGTCAGCGTGGACTAAAGGCCAGTGACATTCTCCAAACAGTCCAGGAGATTCTGTCATGAGTAAGCTTACCAGGTCTGTTTGGGCAGAAGTCAGTTTAGATGCGATTGCTTATAATGTCAGGCAATTTCGCGATTTTTTAGGGCCCCACTGTGAGCTTATGGCCGTTGTTAAGGCAAATGCTTATGGCCACGGTGCTTTAGAAACAGCGTATACAATGATCGCCAATGGGACCAACTGGTTAGCGGTGGCACTCCCAGAAGAAGCTGTGAGGCTTCGTCGGGGCGGAATTACCGCGCCCATTCTTGTCTTAGGAGCTGTGGGGGCCGATGAGTTAGATATATGTGTAGCGGCAGATCTAGGGGTTACGGTCTTCGAACCCCATATAGCGAGGCTTTTGTCCCAGGCTGCCGTTGCCCAGCAAAAGTCGGCCAAAGTCCACATTAAAGTGGATACAGGTATGGGACGTTTGGGTCTTTTACCTAAGGATTTTGGTAATCTGGTAGAGCTTGTAAGAGGGCTCCCAGGATTAGAAATACACGGTGTTTTCACCCACTTCGCCCAGGCTGATCAGGAAGATCTCATCTACACTAGGTGGCAGTGGGAGAGGTTTCAAGCTGTTCGAGATGACCTTAGGGCAAGGGGAATTTCCATTCCCTATGTCCACGCGGCGAACACAGCCGCTACGCTGTTCTTCCCTGAGTCCCATTTGGACTTAGTCAGGGTGGGCCTTGGCATATATGGCATGTACCCAGATGCTCGCAGGCCGCTGCACCTTAAGCCTGCCTTGAGCTTGAAAACGAAAGTTGCCTTTGTAAAAAGGGTGCCGGCTGGCAGCGCGGTGAGTTATGACAGTACCTATGTGACAGAAAAAGAGACATCCCTTGCGGTTCTGCCCATTGGTTATGCAGATGGCTTGTCTAGGGGGCTCAGCAATCGGGGACAGGTCTTGATCAAGGGAACCTTGTGTCCCATGGTGGGAAATATCACCATGGATCACACCTTAGTTGATGTGGGAGATTTGCCAGCGTCCATTGGTGATGAGGTCATTTTGCTTGGAACCGACGGAACACACGAGATCCATGCCCACCACTGGGCCAAGATTTTGGGAACCATCAACTACGAAATTACTTCCATGCTCAGCAGCCGCATCGAACGGGTTTATAGATAAAGAAGTGACAACTCGCATACAATCCCTTAAGGGGGGATTGGCGTGTTTGTACGAATACTAGGGGCGGCGATTCTGTGCATCATTTTACTAGGGGCCTCCCCTCAAATGCAGGCGCGAGACCAGACCGATTGGGAGACCATTGTTCGATTTACAGATGCTCGCGGGGACGATGTGGGAGGAGGGGATCTTCTCTATCCTGACCATGCGGTATATGTGCCTGGGCTATTTGATCTGTTACAATTTGAGGTGAGTCGAGATGAGCACAACCTCTACTTTGACTTCGAATTTGCAGCGTTAACGAATCCTTTTCAAGCACCGGAAGGGTACTTTCATCAGCGTCTCGAAGTGTATATACAAACGGGGGAACCTTCGCCGCTTACTGATATTTACCTTGGGCCTCACAAGCTGCAAACAGCACCGGATGCGGGTTGGAACGTGCGTTTAAGCATAGCTCCCTTTGATGAGAGCCGGCTTTACGTGCTCGGTGAAGACGGTCAGGTAGAGATTCTTAGTAAAGGAGTAACGAGCCGTAGTCTACCCGCAAGGCAGACCATTCGCGTGCAAGTAGAGAATGATGTACTACCCCAGCACAACTCCGACTGGGGTTATTATGTCCTTGTAGGTTCCTTTGATGGTCTGGCGGAGGGTTCTTGGAGAGATCTTGGAGAAGGGCCTTGGCAAGTAGGTGGCACAGGGACCCCAGCCTTTGACCTTTTGTCTCCCCGCTTTGGAGCTAGGAGTCAAAAGGCTCAACTCGCCCAGGGAGTGTTGTATCCTGTTTACGAAGGAAGGACCCAAGTGATACCTGTGCTACTAGGAGCCTTAGCTGTGGCTTGGGTTTTCGGAGTCTTTTGTCTATGGAGGTGGCGTCATGGTCGATCCTAAAATGGAGGATGTCTTTACGTTGTACCAACAAAAAGTGGCGCTTCTATCAAGTGCCCAAAAGGAGAAGCTTTGTGCTGCCCACGACGAGGGGATGACCCCTTTTGTCATTGGGTGTGCCATTTTAAGGGCCACGCAGGAACAGCGCCGCAGCCGCTTAGAAGGCAAGAACAAGCGGATTTCTTTTAATTACATTTATGCAATTATCCAAGATTGGTTGAATCATGGAATTACTACCGATGAGCACTTTTACACATATTGGTCTGCTATTAACGAAGATCAGATCAGTGCAGGGAGGGAAGGACGTGTCCAAACTAAGAGGAAAGTCCGGAGGGAAGATTTTACCTATGCTGAATCAAAACAAGATCGCAGCCTCTTCACGTGGCTGGATGAGTGATCATGGTTTGAGGCGCTCTTTTTTTAGCGGCAAGGTGTGCGCGGGATGTGGTGAGCTACGGGTCGAGACCTATTACCGCCATCCGTTTCCTATGTTGGCACCTTTAGCTAAGGGACACTGGTTATTATCAGATTGTAGCTGTGTAAAAAAAGAGCGCTCCCGCGAACGCGCCAAGCAGCAAAATCTGTTAATTCGTACCGATCGTCGTGACCCATTGCCGTTAGGGCTTAGGGAACACACCTTTCAAACCTTCAATGTCACCGCTATGAATAGAACATCCTATGACGCCTGCCGTTCTTTTGCGAAGCGTTTCCCAAATGTCCCCCAAGGTCGCGGGATTTTGCTGATGGGACCCTCAGGAACCGGGAAGACGCATTTGGCTTGTGCTATCGCCAATATGCTTAAGGATAATTATTCAGTGTCCTTTGCCTGTCTACCCATTCTCTTGGAGAAAATGCGGACAAGCAATGTTAATCTTGATGAATTGCTGTCCGCAGATCTTCTGATCTTGGATGATATTGGTAGTGAACGCGAAACCCCTTGGACCACGGAGCGTTTGTTGCTCATCGTAGACGGTCGGTTGACCAATCTGAAGCCCACGGTGTTCACTAGTAATTATGAGCTACATGACTTTGAGGCTAGGGTTGGCATGCGGGTGGCTTCGCGCATTATCGGCCATAACTTACACCAATTTTTAAGGGGATCGGACTGGCGCCTTTATCGCGATGGCCGAAAACAGTACTAAGATCACGATGATACTCTTCGTTCTAGCATGTTGACGAACCGAGAGACCGTAAAGGTCATCACAAAGTAGATCATGGCCACGGCCAACCATACTTCAAAGGGACGGAAGGTGCGGCCAATGATCAGTTGCCCCTTGCGAACTAACTCTTCGAGAGCAATAACAGAGACTAGAGACGAATCCTTAAGTAGAGCAATGAATTCGTTGCCTAAGGGGGGAAGCATTCTCCTGAAGGCTTGAGGTAAAATGATGTATCCCATGGTCTGAAGACGGGAGTGTCCGAGGGAAGCAGCTGCTTCCCATTGTCCTCGATCAATGGATTGGATTCCAGAACGGACGATTTCGCCCACGTAGGCGCCGCTATTAACACTCAAGGCCAAAACCGCTGCCACATAGGCTGGGATAGGTCGCTGGATCAGGCTGGGCAAACCGTAAAAGATTAAGAATGTTTGCACCAAAAGCGGGGTTCCCCGAATCACATCGATGTATGTGGCGGCCACAGCATTAAAGAGTCCTTTGGTAATTCTGGCTATGCCAGCGAAAGTTCCGAGGATGATGCCGAAAAAGACAGAGATAGAAGTTAGTTGTACAGTCAGTTTGGCCCCTGTCAGAAGTGTTGGCAGTGAGCTCCAAACCAGATCCCAGCGAAAGTCCAAGTTTAAAGTCTCCTTTCCGGCATATCTCATCCAGAACTAGTTTGTTTCAGATGCACTTGCTCCAAACCATTTTCCGTAGATTTCATCGTAGGTTCCGTTTTTCTCCAATTCGGCCAGGGCGGCATTGATTTGCTCTAGCAATTGGCCATTGTTCTTATGAATGGCAATGCCGTAGTGTTCATTGGCCGATACAGCTCCCACATTCTTTAAGGGGGCCGTGGGGTTAGCTTCTAGATAGGCTTCGGCCACGGGAAGATCAACTACGACTACGTCTGCGGCGCCGATCATCACAGCCTGCATAGCATCTGCAACGGTATCAAAACGGGATACACTCTTGAGCAGACCCTCGTCATAAAGGTCACTTGCGGTAAAGTCCCCTGTGGTGTTAATCTGTACTGCAGCGGCTTTTCCAGTTAGGTCATCTAAGCTCGCTACGTTCGTTTCGTTCTTTTTGGTCACGACGGTTAGAACAGATTCAAAGTAGGGGTTGGAAAAACTCACGCTTTCCTTACGTTCAGGGGTGATGGTAACACCAGCAATCACTGCGTGATAATTATTATTTAAGAGAGCGGGAATGAGGCCGTCCCAACTTATGTTGTCAATTTGAACCTCTAGACCTAGGACTTCGCCAACGGCCCTGATAAGGTCCATATCAAAGCCTAGTAGTTCGCCAGTCTCTTCTCCCACATATTCAAAGGGCATGAAACCGGCTTCAGTGGCAACTTTGAGCACTCCATCGGCGAAAGCTAGGGATGAAAGGCCAAGGAACAGCACGACGGTGAGCATGAGCACAACTAGTTTTTTCATAGAATAAGGTACATCCTTCCCAAGAGTTATTAGGTTCATTATACAGCAGGAATGCAATAATATGCAAGTAAGATTAATATTTATTCTGTGTTAACTGGTATGCTTCGTCAGACCTAGCAGGAAGGTAGTGAAAAATAGTAGAATTCCAAGTGCGAGACCTAGGGAGGTGCACGAGTTGAAGAGAAAACATTTGATTATAACAAATGGTACCATTGTTGCAGATGAGTTGATTACAAATGGTACAGTTGTAACCATAGGGGGCCGCATCATGTATGTTGGAGATGAAGAAGAAGGTGCAAGGATTAAAGAAGCTGCGATTCCAGGCGTGTTTGAGATCATTGACGCGCAGGGAGGCTTCATTGCCCCTGGATTCATTGATGTGCACATGCACGGCTCCGCAGGCCTGGAGCTCATGGATGGTACAGAAGAAGCCATGCGCACAATGGCTCGCTATCTGGCAACAACCGGTACAGTTGGTTTTTTGCCCAGCACCGTGACGGCGAGGAAGGAGAAAACCCGAGCCGTTGCAGAGCTGGTGGCTAACTATGTCGGAGCAGACGATGAAGCAGAGGTACTAGGCATTCATCTGGAGGGTCCTTATATTAACGAGAAGTATAAAGGAGCGCAATATGGTCCCGCTATTAGGCAGGCAGACATAAGCGAGCTTGACGAGCTGCATGGGATCCTTGGAGACAAACTCCGTTTGGTCACACTCGCCCCGGAAATCCCAGGGAGCCTTGAAGCTATAGCCTGGCTCAAGGAGCGGGGGGTGATGGTCTCTATCGGACACTCTGATGCAACCTATGAGCAGGCCTTGGCCGGTTTTGAGGCAGGCATCACACACGCAACTCATACGTATAATGGCATGCGTGGTCTGCATCATCGGGAACCAGGTGTCCTTGGGGCGATTTTGGCCACACCGGGCATTTGGGCTGAACTTATTGCCGATCTGGTCCATGTTCATCCTGGGGCCATCCAGGTTATGCTACGAAGTGTAGGTGCCCAGAGAGTGGTCTTGATTACAGATGCAGTGCAGGCAACGGGTCTCCCGGATGGGGAGTACATGTTAGGAGATCACCCCATCTTCGTGAAAGATGGAGCAGCACGCTTGGAAGAAGGTAACCTCGCGGGGAGCACGTTGACTATGCTACGGGCCGTTAACAACATGATCGGGGTCGTTGGCAAGCCATAATCCAGCCCAGTCCATTGGACTTAAGGATAGAGGTTGGATCCGAGAAGGAAACCGGGCTGACTTTGTGATTCTCACAGATGGCTTCGGCGTTCAAAAGACAATTATTGCTGGTAAAGTCGCGTACAGTACAGATTAAAACTGAGGGGTGATTGACATGAACATTGTTGTAGTGAATAATTTTGACAGTATGAGCGAAGAAGTGGCCAAGATGGTAAGCGCACAAATCAGGAGTAAACCCGGGAGCGTCTTGGGGTTAGCTACTGGCAGTTCTCCCATGGGTGTCTATAAACTCCTAGAGGAGTACTATCGCCGAGGGGTGGATTTTAGCCAAGTCACCACATTCAACCTCGACGAGTATGTGGGACTTTCGGCTGAGCATCCCCAAAGTTATAGGCATTATATGGAAGAACACCTCTTTTCCAAAGTGAATATTGGGCGTGATAATTCCCATGTCCCTAATGGCATGGCTGCAGACCTCGAGGAAGAGTGTCGGCGCTATGAGGAGTTGATTCGGCGTTCTGGCGGCATTGACTTGCAGCTGCTGGGCATTGGTTCTAACGCCCACATCGGCTTTAATGAACCTGGAACTGCCTTTGGTTCCACAACACAAGTGGTGGATTTGGCCGAGAGTACAATTTCTGATAACGCACGTTTTTTTGCATCGTTAGATGAGGTCCCAACACAGGCCATTTCTATGGGTATCAAGAGCATTATGCATGCTAAGAGCATTGTGCTTATGGCCAATGGAGGCAGCAAGGCCGACGCTATTTTTGCTGCGGTGCGGGGCCCGGTGACGCCTGAAGTACCTGCATCGGTTTTGCAGCTGCATCCATCTGTCACTTTTGTTGTAGATCAAGCAGCCGGTAGCAGACTTTAGAGATGTTGCCTAAGGGGGACGGGCAAAGTGCATAAAATGAAGTGGCTATACCCCGGTATGCGTGTGAAGCGTTGGCTGGCTCTTTTGGTGTTGGGTGTCTTCGCCATTGCCACGGGTTTGATTCTCATCTGGACTGCTCCTTTCTGCTTGCGCTGTGAAGAGAGAATTCTCGCTTGGGTAGAAGCCTTAGAACTCCACCCTCTGATGTTCGGGGGCTTGCTCATAATTTTAGGCGGCCTGTTCTTGGCCGTGGCAATTCGCAACGGAATTCGCTCTGTGGTAGGAGCCATTCGTCCTTCCGATGTGCCTAATCTAGTTGATCATGTCTACAAAACCCGCAACCTCCAAAAAGGACTGCACATCGTGACCATTGGCGGTGGAACGGGTCTTGCCACCATGCTCAGGGGTTTGAAGGAGTATTCCTCGAATATAACCGCCATTGTGACAGTGGCTGATGATGGAGGAAGCTCCGGACGGATCCGGGATGATCTAGGGATTCTTCCCCCTGGGGATATCCGTAACACCCTGATTGCCCTTGCAGATACAGAACCGCTCATGGAGAACCTCTTTCAATACCGGTTTGACTGGGGTGAGGGACTGAAGGGGCATAGTTTTGGTAATTTGTTCATCGCTGCCATGACAGATATTACTGGGGATTTTGAAGAGTCCATTCGCGCCTTTAGTAAGGTCCTTGCGGTGCGGGGTAAGGTGTTGCCCTCCACCTTGGAAGCCGTGCGTTTAGGAGCAGTTTACGGCGATGGCTCTACCATGATGGGTGAAAGCTCTCTTCCCCAGAAGAACAAGCAGATCAAGCGAGTGTTCTTAGAACCTGCAAATGCACGAGCTTTGCCTGAGGCCATCCAAGCCATCCTTCATGCAGACGTTGTGGTGGTTGGTCCGGGCAGCTTGTATACCAGCATTATTCCCAACTTACTGATTCCTGGTTTCGTAGACGCTCTAGCAGAAACAACAGCTCTGCGTATTTTTGTCTGCAATGTTATGACCCAACCTGGGGAAACCGATGGATATACGGCAAGTGACCATGTGAATGGTCTGTTGTCCCATGTTGGGACACAGTCTATTCTAGATTGTGTAGTGGTGAACAAAGCCACGATTTCTGCAGCCCAGACCAAAATGTATGCCCGAGAAGGGGCCCATCCGGTACCGGTTGACTTGGGAGGGCTCGAGAAGTTAGGATTCCAGGTGCACCAAGGGGATCTTTTGGATCGCATGGATTTGGTGCGTCATGATAGCCGCAAACTTGCCGCGGAGATCATGCTCCTTGCTAGTGCCCATGGGAAACACAAGAATGGTGAACGTGCTATGTAGAGCTTTGGTGTTTTACTTCCTCTCTTTCCTGAATAGACTGGGAAGGGAGGAGGGTGAGTATGCGAAAAATGATTGCTATGATGGTCCTCATTTCTACTTTAGGTGTGGGCCTTCCCTTGGTGTATCGCACCATTTACCGCAGGTTTTTCGGTGTGCGGTCCGAGGTCTATTTAGAAGAGCAGATCATGGAATACTACTATGAGGACGAAGTTCGGGTCATTGTGGAACACATGGCACGTGCAAAGATGCGACCTCCTGTGAACGCTTCCCTTCACAAGGTGACAGGGGAGATTATTCCAAATGAAAATGGCCTCTATTTCGATGTGGATGCCATCGTGAATAGCGTGGTAACAGCCCCAGCGAAGAGCCGTATTGCTCTTCAAGGAATTGAGGTTGTTCCCTCTTTGCGCACAGAGCACTTGGCGGAGCTCACGGATGTATTGGGGGATTTTTCCACTCCCCTTTTGGGTAGCCCAGGTCGAGTGGAGAACATTCGCCTGTCTTTGGCAGCCATCAATAATACCGTGGTTCTGCCTGGTGAGGTATTCTCGTTTAATGAGGTTGTGGGGGAGCGAACGGTAGAAAGGGGCTATCGTAACGCTCCCATTATTCTAGGTGAAGCTGTGGTTCCGGGGGTGGGAGGAGGCGTTTGCCAGTCTTCCACCACACTCTATAATGCGGTCCGGGAGGCGCAGATGGAAATTGTGGAGCGTCGTATCCATTCCGTTGCGCCAAGCTATATTAAGCATGGGTTAGATGCTACCGTAGCCTGGCCCTATACTGACTTCAAGTTTATGAATGATTCGGACACTCCAGTCATAGTGAGGGCAGAAATTCAGGGATGGCGTGTACGGGTCTGGATTCTGGGAAAGGATGGAGGCGAGATGGAATGAGTTTCTCTGATGACGTTCGTCATGAACTAGCTCGGGTAATTCCAGGTGCCCGTTGCTGTCGCATCGCGGAGCTCAGCGCCTTCTATGAGCTAGAGGGCTTTCTTTTGGGCTCCAACAACCAGGTTTTGGATTTCAACAATTCATCGCCTTTGGTGGCTCGCAAGATTCTCCTGCTTCTTAAGGGTCTTTATCCTGACATACCCACACAGGTCTTGGTTGTGAAGTCTCGTTCGCGGCGGTCTCAATTATGTACCGTGCGCGTACTTGGAGGCGGTCCAGCGGGACAAGTATACCAGGATTTCAAAGATCAAAGTGTCCTGGGTGAGCTGGATATTCCTCGAAAAAAGTGCTGTAGAAGGGCATATTTGCGGGGAGCATTTTTAAGCAATGGTTCCATTACAAATCCTGAGCGGGCCTACCATGTGGAGATATCCACAGAGCAGAGTCGCTTGGCGGAAAAAATTCTAGAGATCATGACATCCCTAGGGTTAGATGGGGGTATCACGCAGAGAAAGGGTTCTCTGGTTATCTATATGAAAGATGGCGGACAAATTGTCCATGTGCTTAACTTGATGGGAGCCCACAACGCCCTTTTGCGCTTTGAAAATGTGCGCGTTATGAAGGATATGCGCAACCAAGTCAATCGCCTTGTGAACTGCGAAACGGCCAATGTGGACAAAACAGTAAAAGCGGCCATGGATCAATTGGAGGACATTCAAGCAATTGATGCCGCCATTGGGCTCGAAGAGTTACCCCCTAAGCTTCGGGAAATTGCCCGTGTACGCCTTGAGAATCCCTATGCTTCCCTCCAGGAGATAGGGGACTTAATGGTGCCTAAAATGAGTAAATCTGGAGTAAATTACCGATTTGCGCAGATTAGGGAAAAGGCGCGACAAGTTGACAAATTGAATACCAAGTATTAACAAGAAGATAGAAGGGAACGATGGGAAAAAGAAGAATATTTAGCGATGAGGTGGGACGCAATATACCCCGGCGGGCCGCCAAATGTCCCGGGACAAAGAGGGTGGTCAATTGTGGATAGCCTTGTTGCCCTGCAGCAACTCGTGCCTGAACTTGGTGAAGTCTTAGAACGGCGCTACAGGTTGCTGAAGATGATCCAAAGCGAGGCACCAGTAGGGCGCAGGTTCATTGCAGCCAAACTAGGTAGCTCGGAACGGGTCGTGAGGGGCGAATTGGATGTCTTGCGGGAACAAGGGCTAGTTGTCAGTAGCTCTCTTGGTGTGCATCTGTCTCTGCAGGGTGAAAAAGTGCTCATGGTTGTGCAGGCTTTGATGCGAGAATTCCGTGATTTTGAATATCTTGAACAGAAGCTTGCTGAAGCTCTCGGTGTCGGCAAAATGATTATTGTCCCAGGGGATGTGGACAGCAATACGTCAGGCAATAGGGATCTGGCGGAGGCTACCGCCCGTTATTTGAAGGAAGTTCTCAAAAACGGTGATGTTCTGGCGGTCTCTGGCGGTACAACACTAGCTAGGGTGGCCGAGTCCGTTTCTGGGCACGATCTACCAAAGGACATTACTGTTGTTCCCATCCGCGGCGGCTTAGGTGAGGATGCAAGAATCCACGCCAATTCCATAGCGGTATCCCTGGCTGAAAGCCTCCGCGGTAGCTATCGTCAGCTTCATGCTCCTGAAGATGTTTCCCCTTGTTACCTCGAGCAAATTATCAGCGAGCCCCGCATCCGAGAGGTAATAGCTCTAGGGCGCAGAGCCGATGTACTGGTTCATGGGATTGGTACAGCCGAAGAAATGGCCAAGAGACGGGGTTTTGATGATGCTTCTCTCATGGAGCTCATTGCTGAAGGTGCGGTGGGAGAAGCCTTTGGTTGTTATTTTGATGCCTATGGCAATATTGTGCGTAACACGACTTCGGTAGGTTTACGGCTGGAAGATTTGGAGAAAATTCCGCTAGTGATCACAGTAGGCGGTGGCCGTAGCAAAGCTTGGGCAGTCATGTCAGTACTGGCCCGTGGATATTGTGATGTTTGTATCACCGATGAGGGGGTTGCCCGGAGGTTGATGAGCATAAAAGACATAACATAAAAGGAGGAGTTTTTGTGGCCATTAAAGTTGGTATTAACGGATTTGGTCGAATTGGACGGTTGGTGTATCGGGGAGCTTTAAGGGATTCGAATGTTGAAGTAGTTGCGGTCAATGACCTAACAGATGCTAAGACCTTAGCCCACTTGCTCAAGTATGACACAAACCACGGCACCCTTGACGCAGACGTAGCAGTCGACGGCGACAATATTGTGGTTAATGGCAAGAAAATTAAGGTGTACGCAGAACGCGATCCTAAGAACATTCCATGGGGAGACCTTGGGGTAGACTACGTGGTGGAAGCCACCGGTATCTTCCGCAACCGCGATCAGGCGCAGTGGCACATCGATGCAGGTGCGAAGAAGGTTATTATCACGGCCCCTGCGAAAAATGAAGATCTTACCGTCGTCATGGGTGTAAATGAAGATAAGTACGATTCCGGAAAACATCATGTTCTTTCCAACGCTTCTTGCACCACCAACTGCTTGGCACCCTTTGCTAAGGTTCTTAACGACAAGTTTGGAATCAAAAAGGGTCTCATGACTACCGTTCATGCTTACACAACAGATCAGAAGATCCTTGATCTGCCCCATAAGGATTTGAGAAGGGCTAGAGCAGCTGCGGAGAACATTGTTCCCACCACAACCGGTGCGGCCGCTGCCGTAGGTCTTGTGCTCCCTGAACTTAAGGGTAAACTTGATGGTTTTGCCATGCGTGTTCCTGTTTCCACCGTTAGTGTAGTAGACCTGGTTGTTGAAACCGAAAAGCCAGTGACTGCTGAGGCTGCCAACGCTGAGTTTAAGAAGGCGGCTGAAGGCGAACTTAAGGGAATTCTTGCCTACGAAGAGGCACCACTGGTATCCTGTGACTTTAAGGGCAATGGCAATTCTTCAATCGTAGATGCTGCCCTCACCAAGGCCATGGGCGATAATATGCTCAAGGTTGTCTCCTGGTATGACAACGAGTGGGGTTATTCCATGCGAGTAATGGACCTCATTCGCTACATGGACTCCAAGAAGTAACATTAGGTTCGGGATCCCCCCGTCTTGCGGGGGGATCCTCTGATGATTGTTTCGCTTTATGAAACATGCACTATGAGGAGGGTTTTTATGGCTAAGAAAACGATTGCCGATGTTAATGTACAGGGCCAGCGGGTCTTGATTCGTGTCGATTTCAACGTACCCATGCAAGATGGCGTCATAACGGACGACAAGAGGATTCGAGCTGCGTTACCTACGATAAAGCATGTGGTCGAACAAGGCGGAAAAGTGATCCTCATGTCACACTTTGGACGCCCGAAGGGCAAAGTAAATGAGGACTTACGCCTTGATCCTATTGCCAAGCGTTTGGGTGAACTTTTGGGCCAGTCTGTTCAGAAGATCGATGACTGCATAGGACCTGAAGTGGAAAAAGCGGTAGACGCCCTTAAAGCAGGTGAAGTCCTTGTACTTGAGAATGTGCGCTTCTATGCTGAAGAGGAGAAAAACGATCCAGAGTTTGCCAAAGCCTTAGCTGCCCTAGGAGACATTTATGTGAATGACGCCTTCGGCACAGCCCACCGGGCCCACGCCTCTACAACGGGAGTTGCCGACTATCTGCCGGCAGTCTCTGGTTTTCTCATGGAGAAAGAGCTGGAGTTTCTGGGTGGAGCATTGGATGAACCTAAACGTCCCTTTGTGGCTATTTTAGGTGGCGCTAAGGTTAAAGATAAGATAGGTGTCATTGAGTCACTTTTGAACAAGGCGGATACCCTAATTATTGGCGGAGGGATGGCTTACACCTTCTTCAAGGCGCAGGGATACGAGATCGGAAATTCGCTCTTGGATCCAGAGCGTTTAGATTTCTGCCGAGATATCATGGTCAAGGCAAAGGAAAAGGGCGTAAAACTCTTGCTTCCCGTGGACATTGTGGTAGGAAAAGAACGCACTGCAGATACTGAACATAAGGTTGTTAATGTTGAAGCGATCCCTGCGGGCTGGGAAGGCCTAGATATGGGTCCTAAGACAACGGCACTTTTCAGTGAAGTGGTAAAGACGGCTGGAACAGTGGTCTGGAATGGGCCTATGGGAGTCTTTGAGTTGGAGGCTTTCGCTGCCGGAACCGAAGGCGTAGCCAAAGCGTTGGCCGATTCTTCCGCAGTTTCCATCATTGGTGGCGGAGATTCAGCCGCGGCCGTAGAACAGATGGGTCTCGCTGATAAAATGACTCATGTCTCCACTGGTGGTGGCGCTTCCCTGGAATTCTTAGAAGGCAGGGTTCTGCCGGGTGTGGCCGCTTTAAATGATAAATAGAGGTGAGATTATGCGTACTCCAATTATTGCAGGAAACTGGAAAATGCACAAAAATGTAGGTGAAGCTATAGAGCTCGCTCGCAAGCTTGATGAATTGGTTTTGGAAAGCTCTGTTGAGGTTGTCATCTGTGCGCCTTTTACCTGTCTTTCATCCCTGAATGCCTTGGGATTAAGCAAAGTGAAAATTGGGGCTCAAAACATGTACTTTGCTGACCAGGGAGCCTACACGGGAGAGGTATCGGCAGCCATGTTAGAAGATGTGGGCTGTGAATATGTCATCTTAGGCCACTCCGAACGCAGGGAAATCTTCAAGGAAGATGATGAGCTCATCAACAAGAAGGTACTCAAAGCGCTAGAAGTAGGTTTGAGGCCCATTCTCTGTGTAGGCGAAACTCTAGCTCAGCGTAAGGCTGGGGAGACAGAGAATATCGTGGTGGCCCAGACTACAAAGGGGCTTGCCGGTGTTAATCCGGAGCAGATTGATCAAGTTGTCATTGCCTATGAGCCGATTTGGGCCATTGGCACGGGGGAAACCTCCAATGGAAACGATGCCAATCAAGTCATCGGTTCCATTCGCCAGACTTTGTCAAAGCTCTTCGGCCCTGAATTGGCTCAAAAGGTCCGCATTCAATACGGAGGCAGCGTCAAGCCTGGAAATATAACGGAATTTATGGATCAACCCGAAATCGACGGAGCGTTAGTAGGCGGTGCAAGTCTTAACGTTGAGGATTTTGTTGGTATAATCAAGTACTCGATCCCAAAAGGTGTGTGAAACGATGAAAAAACCAACAGCATTGATTATCCTTGACGGCTTTGGCCTCAGCGACGCGGTGAAAGGTAATGCCACAAAAGCCGCAAAAACTCCCACCATGGACTGGCTTAAGAACAATGCCCCCCAGGCCCATCTTTCCGCTTCCGGTGAAAGCGTTGGGCTGATGGATGGTCAGATGGGTGACTCCAATGTGGGCCACCTGAATATCGGTGCCGGTCGTATTGTCTATCAAGACGTGGTGAGAATTTCCAAGTCCATTAGAGATGGGGATTTTTTCACAAATCCCACGCTTGTTGCCTCTATGGAACATGCGAAAAAATCGGGAGGAGCACTCCACCTCATGGGTCTGGTTTCACCGGGCGGTGTGCATAGCCATACGGACCACCTGTATGCTCTGGTGCAGATGGCGAAGGATTACGGTTTGAACCGTGTTTTCATCCATGCCTTCCTCGATGGGCGTGATGTTCCCCCCTCTAGTGCCCATGAGTATCTGGCCGATTTAGAAGCAGAATTGGACAGAGTTGGTGTAGGCGAAATTGCCACGATTTCTGGTCGCTACTATGCCATGGACAGAGATAAACGCTGGGAACGGGTAGAGAAGGCGTACCTGGCCCTAATTGGTCAAGGACGTACTGCCACAAGTAGCGCTTCAGCAATTCAAGAAGCATACGCCCTTGGTGAGACAGATGAATTTGTCATTCCCACCGTCTTGACAATGAACGGCAAGGCGCGAGGTCCCATTATGGACGGAGATAGTGTGTTTTTCTTTAACTTTAGGGCAGACCGGGCCCGAGAAATCAACTGGGCATTGGTGAATGATACCTTCGATGGGTTTGAGCGGGGCAAGAAACTGGACATTTTCTATGCCACCATGACCCAGTACGATGTAGAGCTAGACGTTCCCTTTGCCTTTGAACCCCAAGATTTAAGAAATACGCTAGGAGAATATTTGAGCGGTTTAGGTAGGAGCCAATTGCGCATTGCTGAAACGGAGAAGTACGCGCATGTAACCTTCTTCTTCAACGGCGGAGTGGAAAAGCCCAATCCCGGCGAAGAGAGAATTCTCGTTCCTTCTCCAGGGGTTCCCACCTATGATCTTAAGCCCCAGATGAGTGCGCCTGAGGTCACAAAACGTGTCGTGGCGGAGGTCAATAAGGGAACATTCGATCTCATCGTGTTGAACTATGCTAACTGCGATATGGTGGGCCACACAGGTGTATTTGAGGCAGCCGTTGCGGCGGTGGAAGCAGTGGATACTGGGCTTGGGAAAGTGCTCGAAGCCATGAAGAACCAAGGGGGCATGGCTATCATTGCGGCCGATCATGGCAATTGTGAGCAGATGGTTGATCCTGAATCGGCTGAACCCTACACAGCCCATACAACAAATTTAGTTCCAGTGTGGCTTTTCAATGCGCCGGCCAACTACAGTTTAAAGCCTGGTATCTTGGCTGATTTAGCGCCTTCGCTCCTGGATTTGATGAATATACCCAAGCCAGTCGAAATGACTGGAGAGAGCATAATTGTGAAGGAGGAAAGTAGATGATTATTGATGGTATACTAGCTCGGGAGGTTCTCGATTCGCGAGGTAACCCCACAGTTGAAGTTGAAGTTTTCTTAGTTGACGGCACCACTGGCCGGTCCATAGTACCCTCAGGTGCTTCCACAGGTGCATTTGAAGCCGTGGAATTGCGTGACGGCGATAAGGGGCGTTACTTGGGCAAAGGCGTTCAAAAAGCGGTGGAAAACGTAGAGGAGCTTATTGCCCCAGAGCTTGTCGGTCTAAATGTCTTGGATCAAGTGGTCATTGACCAGATTATGATTGAGTTGGATGGAACTCCTAATAAAGGGAAACTGGGTGCTAACGCCATCTTAGGTGTATCCCTTGCTTGTGCCCATGCGGCCGCGAACTACTTGGGCATGCCACTCTACCGCTACATAGGCGGGGTTGCTGCTACGAATCTGCCAGTGCCCATGATGAATATTCTAAACGGGGGCGCCCACGCTGATAATAACGTGGATATTCAGGAATTTATGGTTATGCCCGTTGGTGCAGAGAACTTCAAAGAAGCTCTAAGAATGGGTGCTGAAGTCTTCCACAGTCTCAGAGCGGTTCTAAAAGGTAAAGGTCTTAATACAGCCGTTGGTGATGAAGGTGGGTTTGCACCTAACCTTGGATCCAATGAAGAGGCCATTCAAGCCATCATTGAGGCAATCGAAAAGGCCGGTTATAAACCGGGTCAAGATGCTTTCATCGCTCTAGACGTCGCAGCCACTGAACTCTTCAAAGATGGTAAGTATCATCTCGAAGGGGAAGGCAAAGTCTTGGATACCGATGAGATGGTTGCCTATTACAAAGATCTCGTGGATAAGTATCCCATTATCTCCATTGAAGATGCCCTCAGTGAAGATGAGTGGGATGGCTGGAAAAAGCTCACCGACGCCATCGGTGACAAGGTTCAATTGGTTGGCGACGATCTGTTTGTAACCAACACCGAACGACTGAAAAAGGGCATTGAGCGCAACATTGCCAACTCAATCCTAATTAAAGTTAATCAAATTGGTACCTTGACCGAAACGTTAAATGCCATTGAGATGGCCAAACGGGCCGGTTACACCGCAGTTGTATCCCATCGCTCCGGCGAGAGTGAGGACACCACCATTGCTGATCTTGTTGTAGCAACCAATGCTGGTCAAATCAAAACCGGTGCTCCTAGCAGAACAGATCGGGTTGCCAAGTATAACCAGCTGCTTCGTATCGAAGAGGAGTTGGACTTTACAGCCCTGTATCCTAGCCTCAGTGCGTTTTATAATATCAAAAAATAACAGACGTCTCGCCTCAGGCGGCAAAGTCCTATCTTTAGGGCCTTGCCGCTTTTTTAAGTTTTGCCCGAATTTGATGTTCTATGATAGTGAACCTCACCAGGAGCGACGATAAAAGCGGACAATTCTAACTTCACCAGATGGCAAAGTGATGATTGTGGACGCTGGCAATCCCAGTACCTTCATTGACATTCAAAATGCCCTGGAGTCCTTGGGTATAACCCGTATTGATTACTTGGTAGCATCGCACCCCCATGTTCATCACGTGGGGAGCTTTGCACAATTGATTCATGCCTACGACATTGGGGCAGTGTACACCACAGAAGTGGAGTATCCCTCGTCCCACTACCGTAATTACACGGAAGCATTGGAGGCGACTGAGACTCCCCACGTGATTTTGGCGGAGGGTGACACTTTTATGTTTGGTGATCATGTCTTGGTGGAGGTTTTTCACCCAAGGGCTGGCATCGAGTACTACGAAGGGTATCCTGAGGGAAGCACCCAGTTTATCAACAACCTGTCCCTGCTGATGAAGCTGACCTATGGCGATTCATCGTTCTTGTTCGCAGGTGATCTGTACACAGCCTCAGAACGGGAAATTGCTGCTAAGTATGGTGAACGGTTGAAGTCTGGTGTGCTGAAAGTACCTCACCATGGAGCAGGCACTTCTTCGAGTAGACCGTTTCGCGACGCAGTTGGTGCCACGGTGGCGGTGATGATAAGTGACGCCATCGAAGAACTGCGCATCTACCGTAATTATTCCAAGGCTGGTACAGATACCTATATTACCAGCATTGATGGTTCTGTCTTGGTGTCCACCAAAGGCGATGGAAACTATACTGTGATTTCGCAGTTCGATCGGATCAATGGTCTCCTCAACTAGGAGGAGTGACGCCTGGCTACGCAGGTTGTAGCCGTTTTTCTCTTGCCTGCGGCATGACACTGTGATAGAATAACCTAGTAGTGTTATAAATGGGCAGGGAGGTGTCATAAGACTATGGGAACCTTTTTGATGATTATCCAGTTTATTGTGTGTATTGCTTTGATCGTCGCGGTGGTACTTCAGGAGAGCAAAGGTGAAGGTTTAGGCTCTATCGGTGGAGGAAGTCGGATGTTCTTCAGCCAGCGCAAAGGAAGCGAAGAAATCCTTGCCACGGCAACTACCTATCTTGCTGTCGGTTTCATGGTCCTTTCTGTCATTTTGTCTGTGTGGTTCTAACCATTTTCGCACATCATCCTCTGTCCAATGGCGGACAGGGGATTTTTGTTATGGGCAGAAAAAAAGAGCCTGTAGGAAGACTCTTTGTTGAAAGCCTATGTTTTGGTGGAGGTGAGCGGAGTTGCACCGCTGTCCGCAAGTGAAATTACACCAGCATCTCCGAGCGCAGCCACAAATTGGTTTCTCGTTCTTCCTTCTACTTTGTGGCCAGCTAAAGGAGGAACCAGCCCGTAAATTTCCCCATTCAGCCCCGGGCTCTTCTCAAAGGGTAGTCTGTAAGTTGACGTCGGTCTTATTTCTAACAGACAGAGAAATAAGGGACGTTAGCCGAACTAAGCAGCTAAGGCGTAATTATTGTTTGCAGTTAATGCTTTCCCACTTTTAACGCGGCATTGGGGACCTCGGCTCGCTTCTGATGCTCTTCCTACCCACGTCGAAACTAATTCACCCCCATGGTGTGTTACGACTTAAGAATATCAAAAATTCACGTCACTGTCAAGGTCACCGGCTTTAGCGCTTGTGACCTTAACGCTCGTGACCGAGGGCCTGCTGGGCCCGTCTGGTGGCATCTCTTTTTGCTGCTGCATCGCGCTTATCGTAGAGTTTCTTACCTTTAGCTAGGGCCAGTTCCACTTTGCACCGACCTCTTATAAAGTAGAGACGCGTGGGCACTAGAGTATAACCATCCTCCTTGGTCTTGCCAACCAGGCGGCGAATCTCGCGTTTGTGGAGGAGCAGTTTTCGCGGGCGAATTGGATCGTGGTTATAGCGGTTGCCCTGCTCGTAGGGACTGATGTGCATACCATACAGAAATACTTCACCATTTTCAACACGGGCAAAACTGTCCCGGAGATTAACTTTACCCAAACGAAGAGATTTTACCTCCGTACCTTGGAGAACAATTCCTGTTTCCATGGTGTCTTCAATAAAGTAATCATGACGGGCTCGGCGATTTTCAGAAATGACCTTGATCTGACTCATAGCCAACAACTCCCTTTGGCGTTATTATAACAGAATTATTCGTGTCACGGAAGATGGGTTGCCCCCATTATGGAAGATGGGTTGCCCCCATTATGGAAGATGGGGGGCCCAGTTGTTATCTAGATCAAGATGGTCGGTAATGGTGAAGACAAAATATTGTCCCAGGTCGTGCCCTTCCTGGAAGGCGTAGTGGACCTCTAGACTATACGGGCCTGGTGGAAAGTAGCCTTTCACCGGAGCGAACTCGCCACCTTGTACCATGCGAGGTGCCCACTTCAGTGCCTTTTGAGGCTCCAGAACGACTTCTAACTTATTGGATAGGCCCATGTAGTAGTCAAACCCGTCATTATCGTGGAGAATATCGGTGATGGCTTCGCCCCCCGGACTGAGAATCGAGGCCCTTTCAATAAAGATAGGTTCGGTGGTTCCATTGGCGAAACCAACCATACCGAAGATCTCGTCGTTCTCTTTGTAGAAAACGTGAAAATCCACCAAAAAGACTTGAGGCCACAGGCCCGTTTCATACTTAATGGTGGGATGATTGATTCCCTCATCAATTTGGATCTCTGTAGTGTACCTAGCATAATCCCCTGCAAAGATCTCCAGGGTATGGCGTCCCGGGGTGAGGTTTGTTACTCGAAAGGCTCCGGTATTGTCTGCTTGCACTAGGTGATCACCCACAATAATGACCCCAAAGGGAACGGGGTCACCGAAGATATTGCGAACCTGACCTTCCATGGTGCTTAAACCCTTGGATGGATTAAGGACAGAGATTACCTTACCAGCGTCGACAATGCTTAATTCTTCACGAATAATAATGGTGACGACGACAATGTAGGCCATGAGGAGGTAAGCGAGCAGCATGAATAAACCAAATTTTCCCAGGCGTATCCAAAAGCGCGAAAACATAAGAGGATTCCTCCTTTCTAGGGAGAAATGATGGTAATAATTACAGCTGGAGGTAAAACTATGAAGCGGGTTGCCCTTATTTTCTTTTTTCTTATCTTTATTTCCCTTTTTTGTTCAAGCCACTCGGAAGCCGCCCTCAAACTATTCGTGGGATCAGATGAAGTGGAGCTCAAACATCCTTTGGTAATGATCAATGGTAACTTTATGATCCCCGTGGACATATTTTCGGAATATCTAGGAGCCGAGGTGAACATTACTCCCGAAGAGATCGAGTTGGTGTTTGCTGATCAAACCATTCTTATGCAATTAGGGGTAGAAAGTGCACAAGTAGATGGTATGATGTATAAATTGGATGTTGCGCCTCAATTTGTTGAAGGGGAAATTGTGGTACCCATTCGTTTTATCTCCAATCGACTCGGGTTAAGTCTTGTCTTTGACCAGGATATCATGGGTTTACGCCTGGAGCCGCCCAAGGAGACCCCGTCGCGAGAACGCCCCTTTACATCTGGGCTTATTAGGGAAGACAGCGTAAGAGCACCTAATGATCTCGTGCCGAGCGAATCGGGGCCAGCTGCAACAAGCCCTAGTGAACCGATTATTCTTCATCATCCCGAGGAAGATCAAGATTTGAAAGAAATCATTTTCATGGGTGGACCGAGGTCAAGGGTTTTTCTCGATCTTCACTCATATACTGGTTATCAGACCCATCTATTGACGGATCCTGATCGGCTGGTCATTGATCTCTACGGCGTGGGGGGCGATGCTCTTCCTCCGGTTGACGTCAGGGACCATCCTGTGGTGCGCTCCATTCGCAGCAGCCGTTTCGATGATGAGACAATGCGCATCGTTTGTGATTTGCATGGCTCAACGGGTTACCGCGTTAATCCCTGGCCCCAAGGTGGCTTAGAGATTGAGTTCAACCTCCAACTTACATCCATTGAATTGGAAGAGGAGGGCGATGAATTTCGACTTCGTTTTGACGCATCGGCAGCTCCGGTAATTGAAGTAGTTTACTTAGAGGATCCCCTCCGTTTAGTATTGGATGTACAGGAAACCACATTAATGATTCGTTCTTTTGACAGGCCCATTAATCAAGGGCGAATTGCCCGTCTGCGGGCGAGCCAACATACACCTTCTGTAACCAGAATCGTTCTACAGGTAACAGAACCCATGGCTCCCTTACCTCTCGAACAGTTAGATGAAGGAGGATTCGTGCTCCCTCTTTTTTCTGGAACAGCACGTGAAGCGCACGCCAATCTTGCTCGTTTGCAGGGAGAACCCACAGAAATATTGATCCAGGAAGTTCCTGTCAAAGATGGTGAGTTGTCCGGTCTGACCGTCGTTGTCGATCCTGGCCACGGAGGTTCGGATCCAGGTACAATTGGATACCAGGGTAGCTTTGAAAAGGATGTCAATTTGGCCATCGGTTTGTATCTTGGTGAATTTTTGAGTCAGGCGGGGGCCAGAGTTGTGTATACTAGAGATAGCGATGTTTATGTTTCTATTTTCGAACGCCCCGAGATTGCCGCCACGGCCGGTGCAGACTTGTTCATTTCTGTGCATGCGAATTCCCATATTCAAAGGGGCACCGCCCGCGGTACAGAAACCTTGTTCAGGGCAAAGGACCCAGCCTCAGAGCTCTTGGCCCGTACCGTCCAGGACGAGGTGGTGAAGGCTATCACCCTCGTTAACAGGCGAATTTGGGGAAGGGATGATCTCGCTGTGTTTAATAATACCAAGATGCCTGCGATCATGGTGGAAGTGGGATTTTTGGATCACCCCGATGAAGAAGTATTGCTACGGGCCCCAGGATTTCAGAAGGTTGCTGCCCAAGGCATTTTTAATGGGATCAGACGTTTTTATCTAGAGAACAAACAGTAGGGGGCGAAGCGCATGAGATGGAAGCGCGGATTAGCCGGTGCAGTTATGGTTCTGATTCTGCTCTTTTTGGCGCGTACTGTCTTATATCTGGTCACAGAAAAACACGAGATGCCTGTGTCCATCGATGCTATGGAGCCTTTTTATGCCGTGTACTTTGGATGTCCCGATAGTGTTTATCTGATCCCAGAATTCTATCAAGGGCAAGGAACGATCGAAGAACGTTTAGCGAGTCTATTGGCAGGTCCTCGCCTTCCAGACCTTGCCGCGGTCACTCCCGAAGGTGTCAAGCTTTTAGGTTATAATCAGCACGGTGACGTTCTTTTCCTGAATTTCAGCCACCATCTCATTACGAACCATCCAGGGGGCAGTGCAGGGGAGATCATAACGGTGTATGGTATAGTAAATACTGTAGTTGGTGCCCAGGGAGTCCGCAGAGTGCAAATTCTAGTGGAAAACAGACCCGTTCTCACACTAGCAGGTCACCTAGACCTTACGGAACCCCTAGAGAAGGATTATGAGCTTTTAGGTGGTTCTCACATATGATGGCGCAAAGCCTCTGGCGGAACGCCCCTTGGAGGAAATGTGTTGATGATAGGTATTTATGATTCTGGTTTGGGGGGGCTGTCTGTCTGGCGTGAGCTTCGGCAGTATACCAGTGCACAGCTCCTTTATTTTGGCGATACCAGCCATGTTCCATACGGTGAGAAATCCCCTGCCCAGCTCGAGGGATATTTTTGGGATATTGTAGGTTTTTTTCTGAGTCAGGGCTGCCAAGGTGTAGTTGTGGCCTGTAATACATCAAGTGCTCTGGTGTTACCGCGGGTAGAGGGAAAAGTTAGAGTCCCCGTTTTTGGAATCATTGAAAGTGCAGTCCGTGCAACCCTTGAGGTGAGCAATGGTCGAATTGGAGTATTAGCCACACGGGGAACTGCAGAAAGCGGAGCGTATCAGAGGGCCTTTTCCCAAGCCTCCCCAAGTGCGCAGGTATTTGTGGAAAGTGCTCCCCGTCTTGTGCCCTTAGTTGAGCAGGGACAGGTCAAAGAGCAAATCACAAGGCAAGCGCTCCGGGAGTACGTAGAGCCCCTCATGGCTCAAGGTATAGACACCCTTTTGCTTGGCTGTACCCACTATCCCTTTTTGCAGGAGACCATTGGGGAGCTGGTAGGTGAAGATGTCCACATCGTTAATCCGGCACCGCAATTGGCTGTACAGGTGGCAGAGGTGTTCCCGAATTTGGTGAAGGGAAACGAGAAGGAACCAAGTAAAGAAACGCAGTTCTGGGTTAGCGGTGATCCCCACACATTTAAAACCACCGCAGAACTGTTACTTCAAGAGAGATTGCCCGCGGTGGGCTTTCATCATATGGCGGGAGAGAAGATCTAATGCGTAAAGAGTTTCAAGAAGACTGGTCTGGTAAAAGGGTGGCAGTGATTGGTCTTGGGATCAGTAATTTGGCACTGATTCGGTTTCTAAAGGAAGCTGGTGCCCATTTAAGCGGCCGGGACCTCAAGACAGGTAGTGAACTGGGTGAACGATTGAATGAACTGGAATCCCTGGACATAGAGTTGCTTCTTGGTCCCGATTACTTGAGTAGCCTTACGGATTTTGATGTTGTGGTGGTGAGCCCGGGCGTTCCTAAGGACATTCCGGAATTACAGGCCGTAGCCAAGTTAGGCCGTTTAGAAAGCGAGATTGGCTTGGTGTTTCGCTATAGCCATGGACCCATCTATGCAATTACAGGCAGTAGTGGCAAAACTACAACCACGAGCCTTGCAGGTGAGATCTTCAAAAAGAGTGGAATGTCCACCTATGTGGGGGGCAACATTGGAACACCGCTCATTGGGGAAATTGAACATATTGGTCCAGAGGATCATGTGCTCTTGGAGCTGTCTAGTTTTCAATTGGAAGCCTTGCACCAAAGTCCCCGTGGAGCTGTGATCACGAATATTGCCCAAAACCATCTAGACGTTCACCATACCATGGAAAACTACATCAAGGCGAAGCAGAATATTTATCGTCATCAAAAGGCTCAGGATTTCTTGGTCTTAAACTACGACGATCCGATTACCCGGGCCATGGCCGAAGAGTCCCCGGGACGAGTTTTCTATTTTAGTCTTGCATCGAAAGTGTCTCCTGGTGCCTATCTAGAAGGAGATGACCTGGTTTACGCTGATGAAGGAGGAAAGTTCGTCTTTGCCAAACGTTCAGAATTAGCCCTACCTGGGCAGCACAATGTGGCTAATTTCCTGGCAGCGGCGTTACTCAGTTATGTTGCAGGGGCCGGCTTAGAGGCAATTAGGCAGGTTGGAAGAGACTTTGTGGGCGTGCCCCATCGTTTGGAGTTCGTGGGAGAAGTAAAGGGAGTGCGCTATTATAATGATTCCATCGCCACCACCCCCGACCGAACCCTAGCAGCCCTCCGTTCTTTCACAGAGCCTTTGATCCTCATCGCAGGTGGCTCCGATAAGCAGCTCTCCTTTGCCGAACTAGGCCAAGTCATCAAAGACAGAGTCAAACACTTGATTCTCCTAGGAACGACTGCACCGAAAATTCGTCAGGCAGTGGTGGATGCAGGAGGCGTTTCCCTGAAGGAAGTCGAAGATCTAGGAGCAGCGGTATCCCTCGCAAGTGAGCTTGGGGAGCCCGGTGATGTGGTGCTTTTGTCTCCCGCTAGCGCGAGCTTCGACCAGTATTCCAATTTCATGGCCCGGGGAACACATTTCCGCGGGCTCGTAGAAAGTCTTCGTAAAGAGTAAAAAGCAGGAGGAGATCAAGATGATTCATATTTCAACCCCATTGGAAAACGCCAGGACTTTACGGGCCGGCCAGGAGGTGGCTATTAGTGGAGTCATTTATACCGCTAGAGATGCCGCTCACCAGCGGTTGGTAGGGCTAATCGCCGAAGGGAAGCCCCTGCCCTTTGATCCGGAGGGGGCTATTATCTATTATGTGGGACCGACGCCACCAAAGCCCGGTGACGCCGTAGGCTCAGCGGGACCGACGACCTCTATGCGCATGGACAGTTTGACCGTTCCCCTCTTGCAGCAAGGTGTAAAGGGCATGATTGGCAAAGGTGGTCGCGCCACAACCGTGATTGAAGCCATGAAAGAACATGGTGCAGTGTACTTTGCCGCAATTGGTGGAGCTGCTGCCTTGATTGCCCAGAGCATTAAGGAAGTTGAAGTTGTGGCTTATCCCGATTTGGGTGCAGAGGCTGTGCACCGTATGGTAGTCGAGAACTTTCCCGCCATTGTAGCCATTGACAGCTTGGGGAATAATGTATACGAACAAGGGGTGGCCAAATACCGAAATACCGGTTTGGAGGAGGCCGAATAAATGCAGTATACAAGGGCTGACGGACGTGCCCGTGATGAGCTTCGTCCCGTAAGGATCACCCGTGATGTGAACATGCATGCAGAAGGCTCTGTGCTGATGGAGATTGGAAATACCAAAGTGATCTGCACTGCTACAGTAGAAGACAGAGTGCCTCCCTTCCTACGGGGACAGGGGGAAGGATGGGTCACAGGAGAGTATTCCATGCTGCCTAGGGCTACGGCTGTACGTAACCAAAGGGAATCCTCCCGGGGCAAGGTGGGAGGGCGCACCCACGAGATCCAGCGCCTCATTGGGCGCTCTCTGCGTTCTGTTGTTGACTTGAAGGCCTTAGGTGAGCGCACCATTTGGATTGACTGCGATGTGCTTCAGGCTGATGGAGGAACCCGGACTGCTTCCATAACAGGGGCGTTTATTGCGTTGTCTGACGCGCTTCGCAAAATCGAAGGGAACCCAGGTGTGAAGGAATATTTGGCCGCGGTGAGTGTGGGTATCGTGGGAGGCGAACCCGTCCTTGATTTGGACTATGCGGAGGACTTTGCCGCTGAAGTGGACTGCAATGTGGTGATGACCCAAAGTGGAAAGATCGTTGAGGTGCAAGGCACCGCCGAAGGGCAGCCCTTTACCCGTGAACAGCTTGGGCAACTCATGGATCTGGCTGAAAAGGGCATTTTTGAGCTGTTGGAAAAACAACAGAGTCTGCTGATGGAAGATTTGGCGAAGAAGTTTGGTGGTAAGTAGATGACTGCTAAACGCTTAATCGTGGCCAGCCATAATTCCCATAAAATCCGGGAGATTAAAGAACTCACGAGCCATCTAAACCTCCAGGTGTTGGGTTTACCTGAAGTAGGGGAATATCCTCCTATCCTGGAAGATGGCGACACGTTTAAGGAGAATGCACGAAAGAAGGCTGTGGAAATAGCTAATCTCACAGGTGAGCTCGTCCTGGCCGATGATTCGGGCTTAGAGGTGGATGCCCTAGACGGTGCTCCGGGTGTACATTCGGCCCGCTATGCCGGGGAACCCCTCAGCGATCAGAGGAATAATGAGCTTCTCTTGAAAAAGCTCGAAGGCTATCCCTTAGAACGCCGCGGTGCAGGTTTTCGTTGCGCCATGGCTCTTGCGAGGCCCCATGGTCAGGTGGAGTTTTCGGAGGGCGTATGCCGCGGAGTGATTCTCTTTGAACCTAGAGGCAGCTGCGGCTTTGGTTATGACCCTTTGTTTTTTGTGCCAGAGGTGGGACTTACCTTTGCGGAACTAAGCTCTGATGTGAAGAACAGCATTAGCCATCGCTACCTAGCTATGCGGAAGATGCTTCAAGCAATTGAGCGAATTGAAGCTTAGAAGAGCAAGCTTTGGAAAAGCAGTTGACATGGATTAGTTTTGTGTGGTAAGATTGACATTGTCAGTCGGGGCGTGGCGCAGTTTGGCTAGCGCGCCTGCCTTGGGAGCAGGAGGCCGGAGGTTCAAATCCTCTCGCCCCGACCATTTTTTCTGCGGGTGTAGCTCAATGGTAGAGCACCGGCCTTCCAAGCCGGCTATGTGAGTTCGATTCTCATCACCCGCTCCATCTAGCCTTATTAGGCGCCTGTAGCTCAGGGGATAGAGCATCGGACTTCTAATCCGAGTGCCGCAGGTTCGATTCCTGCCAGGCGCGCCATATAACACGGTGGGTATAGCTCAGTTGGTTAGAGCGCCAGGTTGTGGCCCTGGAGGTCGCCGGTTCGAATCCGGTTACTCACCCCATTAAAAACTAAAAGTAGCCTTCTTGGCTGCTTATTTTTGTGATAATTTTTGCAGGATAATTCGTTGTGAGAATGGAAGAACTACGTGAAGGAAAATTGTCTAATTCTGGAGGGGTAGCTACATGTCGAAGACGATGAAAGCCGCAGCCAAAACACAGGCTGCTGCAGGTTTTGAGTTTATTGAGGCCCCCATACCGAAGCCACGGGCAGGCGAAGTGTTGGTAAAAGTGCGAGTTAGCGCTATCTGCGGTACCGATGTCCACATCTACACTTGGGATCAGTGGGCTCAAAACCGCGTTAGACCACCTTTGATTTTCGGCCATGAGTTCTGTGGTGATGTCGTTGAACTCGGGGAAGGAGTTAAGGGTGTTAAGGAGGGCGATTTTGTCTCGGTAGAAACCCACTTTACCTGCGGCGTTTGTCGCTTCTGTCGCACCGGGAGGGGTCATATCTGCGAAACCGTGGAGATTGTTGGAGTAGACCGCGATGGTTGTTTCGCTGAGTACGTTACGGTTCCCTACGAAAATCTCTGGGTGTGGGACTATGACGTAAATCCCGAGATCGCGGCCATTCAAGATCCTTACGGCAATGCTGTGCACACCGCTTTGGCCTGCGACTTGCTTGGTGCAGACGTACTCATTACCGGCGTTGGGCCCATTGGCTTAGCTGCGATTCCCATTGCAAGGCAGGCGGGTGCGAAACGGGTCTTCTGCTCTGACGTGAGCCCCTACCGTCTTGATCTGGCCAAACAGTTTGGAGCTGATTACACCATTAATGTGGCGAAAGAGGATCTGTGCTCTGAGATATCCAGAGTCACTGGAGGCGCCGGTATTGATGTTCTCTTAGAAATGTCAGGTAGTGAAGCAGCGATTAATGATGCCTTTAAGTGTTTGGCTAAGGGCGGAACAGCATCTTTGCTGGGTATTCCCTCTAGACCAATTACAATTGACCTTGCTACAGCCATCGTGTTTAAAGGCGCAACCGTTCATGGAATCAACGGCCGCAAAATGTTTGAAACTTGGTATCAAGGTCAGGCGTTATTGCAAAGCGGGCTTGACCTCACGCCGCTTATCACCCACCGCCTACCCTTTGAACGCATTGGTGAAGGGTTTGAGCTGATGAAAGCTGGTCAATGTGGAAAAGTTGTTATCTATCCAGATGGGAGTGATTTGTAGTGGATGCATTGAATTTCTTGGAACAAGAACTGCAGAATCTGAAGGATCAAGGCTTGTACCGAGAGCCGCGCACCCTCACGGGCGAGCAGCAACCGAGATCGATCTATGATGGCAAGTCGGTGGTGAACCTGTCGTCCAACAACTATCTAGGACTAGCCAATCATCCTCGCCTAATTGAAGCAGCCATTAAGGCCACTGAAAAACTTGGCGTAGGCCCCGGTGCTGTACGGACAATTGCCGGGCAAATGGATTTGCACAAAGAATTCGAGCATAAGCTGGCGAAATTCAAGAACGTTGAGGCCTGTTTGCTGTTCCAATCTGGGTTTACGGCAAATTCTGGTACGGTGAGCTGTATTATGGGCAAGGAAG